>JAEEGH010000636.1_pt1 | contig 117184 bp, 93 predicted proteins | sample 9134181 | NCBI WGS metagenome assembly JAEEGH01 (sample SAMN16246544, study PRJNA631951) | gut metagenome | biome: gut microbiome; feature: rumen; material: DP-attached | host: Bos | place: Iran: Karaj | collected 2018-10
CAGCGTGCTGACGAGGGCGGCTACTGTAGACGCCTTCTGGCCGATGGCGACATAGATACAATAGACAGGCTTGCCTGCCTCATAAAAACTCTTCTGATTGATGATGGTATCCACGGCGATGGCGGTCTTACCCGTCTGACGGTCGCCGATGATGAGCTCACGCTGTCCACGTCCGATAGGAATCATCGAGTCGATGGCCTTCAGACCTGTCTGCAGCGGCTCCTTCACGGGCTGACGGTAGATCACACCAGGGGCCTTACGATCGAGCGGCATCTCAAACGCGTCGCTCAGATCGATGTCGCCCTTGCCGTCGATAGCCTGTCCCAGCGGATTGATCACACGGCCCAGCATGTTGTCGTTGACACGGATAGAGGCGATACGCTTCGTGCGCTTCACGACCATACCCTCCTTGATGCCCGATGTACTACCGAGGAGCACACAACCCACGTTGTCCTCCTCCAAGTTCATCACGATGGCCATCGTGCCGTTCTCAAACTCCAACAGCTCGTTGGCCTCTGCATTGCGGAGTCCGTAGATGCGGGCCACACCGTCGCTGACGGTCAGCACGGTTCCCACCTCATCGAACTTCTCGGCATTGGAGATACCCTTCAGCTGGTCGAGCAGAACCTGGGACACTTCGCTTGGTTTAATCTTATCTGACATTGTTTATTGCTATTTAAGTGAGTTAAGAATTGAGTTGAGTTTCGACTTGACACTCGCATCCATGCGATAGGTGTCGTATTCGAGGATAAAGCCACCGATGATATCGGGGTTCACCTCGGTCTCAAACTCCACCGTTCCATTAGTCTTGCTTTCCACCATCTGACGCATCTTCTGCTCTGTGGCAGGAGAGACGGCAGCAGCGGTGATAAGTCTGCCACGGATGACGTTCTTCTGTTGACGATAAAGCGTGACGTATGAATTGGCGATGAATTGCATCACGTTCTCGCGGTCTTCCTTCAGCACAAGACTGATGAAGGCCTTGGTCAGTTCGCAGGGCTTCTCGCCGACGGCTGTCAGCAAGAGCGTCTGCTTCGTGTCCTTCGAGAGCATCGGGTTGTCAATTGTCTGCCTCAGCTGTGGCACCTCGGCATAGGTCTTCGCCATCGTCTGCATCTCCTTGTAGACGTCGGCCTCGATCTTCGCGTCGGTGGCACTCTTCAGCAGCGCCCTGGCATAACGAACCGATATGACTCCTATATCCATACGCAATCACTTAATTTACAGAAACCTCATCCAGCATACGGTCGATCAAATCCATCTGCGTCTTGTCGTCCTTCAGGTTCTGACGAAGCACCTTCTCGGCAATCTCGACGCTGAGGGTAGCTACTTGCTTGCGGATATCAGCGATGGCGGCTTTCTTCTCCTGCTCGATGGCGATGCGGGCATCTTCCATCAGCCGGGCACCTTCCTGACGTGCCTTATCCTGGGCTTTCTCTACGATGGCATCACGGGTCTCAGCAGCCTCTTTCAAAATCTGAGCCTGCTTCTCGCGTGCCTCCTGCAAGATGGATTCACCTTCTTTCTGTATATTGGCGAGCCGTTCGTTGGCCTCATGCGCCTTGCGCAACGAGTCGTCGATGAAAGCCTGACGCTCCTTCACCATCCCAGTGATGACGGGGAAGCCAAACTTCCACAGCAGGAAGAACACCACGAGGAACGTAATGCTCATCCAGAACAGCAAACCAGTACTCGGAATCAATAAATCCATACGCTGTGATTTACTTTTTTACCTTTTTACTTTTTTACCTTTGCTTAGATGCAGAGGAATGCAATCACGGCTGCGAAGAGGGCAACACCCTCGATAAGAGCAGCTGCAACAATCATGTTCGTGAACAACTTGTTCATCACTTCCGGCTGGCGAGCCATAGCATCCATAGCCTGACCACCAATCTTACCAATACCAAGACCTGCGCCAATAGCTGCGAGACCTGCGCCTACTGCGGCACCAAATTTTGCAACACCTTCTGCTGCTAATAATGCTGTAATCATAATGTTTTGTTTTTAAATTGTTAATTATTTATTTACCTTTTACTTTTATACATTTATTCATGTTCCGGCTCCACTCTTGCCAAACCGATAAAGACGGCCGAGAGCATGGTAAACACCATCGCCTGGATGAAGCAGACCAGACACTCGAGACACATCATGAAGATGCTCATAATGACGCTCAGTGCCGACATCGACAACTGTACGGCTACCGTCTGGGCAGCCACCAGGAAGATAATACACGTGATAGCCACCGCGATGGCATGTCCTGCCATCATGTTGGCGAAAAGTCGGATCATCAGGGCGAAGGGCTTCGTGAAGATACCCACGAACTCGATGACGGGGATGATGGGAATGGGCGCCTTGAGCCACGAGGGCACATCGGGCCAGAAGATATCCTTCCAGTAATGTTTGTTGCCCGAGAACTGCACAATCAGGAAGGTGCAGAGGGCGAGGAAGAACGTTACGGCGATATTACCCGTCACGTTTCCCGAGCCTGGAGGGAACGGAATCAATCCCATCACGTTACACGTGAAGATGAAGAAGAAGCAGGTGAGCAGATAGGGTGTGTATTTCTCGTAGCCCTTCCCTACTCCCGGCTTGATGATATCATCTACCACATACATCACGAGCATTTCAACGAAGCCAACGAATCCACCAGGGGCATTGTCTGAGGCCTTGCGGTTCTTGTACCAGCGGGCGCTGAACAGGATACAGCAAAGCAAGATGGCCACATTGATGAACATCACGGCTACCGTCTTAGTGATCGAAAGGTCGAGCACGGGCTCGCCGTTCTCAACTATCTTGCCTGCGTTGTCACCTTCTGTCGCAATGGCCAGTCCGTAAGGACCCTGACGCAGCCCGTTGGCATCGGCATGGTGCTCGAACTTAGACGAGCAGAACACGTGCCAGCCAGTGGAGCTGTTGACGATGATGGGCAGCGGGATAACCAGTGACTTTCCTCCTCCGAGGTCGGTCACATGCCAGTCGTGTGAGTCCTTGATATGTTCAAGCACCACTTCCTTGGCCGAAAAGTCTTCCGCCACCATCGCAGGCACCAATGCAAACATCAGCAATGCAACGCTAAGCAGTCGTTTGATGTGATTCATTATCAATTTTCAATTATCAATTATCAATTTAATGTCTCATTAAGAGTGTTATCACCATCATTATCGCGTACATTATTAAAAATATAGCAGCGAAATGAATGGCATCTTCTCTATTCTCGGTGAAGAATACGTAGAGCCCGACAACTGTTGCGACGAGCAACATACGTATCGTTGCCATGATTAGATAGAAATGGACCAAATGGTCGGACGAATGCCTCTTGACGATGTCATAGCCCTTCACATAGGTCACACCTAACAGGGTGATGAAGAGGACAGATAGGACGTATTCCACTACTCCTGTCTTTCTACGCAGAGAGAGACCTTGTTCTTCTGTACCTCTACAAAGCCACCGAGAATGGCCAGTTGCTGACCATCGTACTCCACCACTCCCTTTGTCAGGATGGAAATAATGGGTGCGTGATCAGTCAGGATTTCAAAGTTTCCCTGTGCGCCAGGCACCTTGACACTCTCCACCTCACCGGTGAACTCTATCCTTTCAGGCGATACAATTCTCAGCTGTAGCATAAGCCTAACCCTTTGCTGCCTCTAACAGTTTCTTCGCCTTCTCCTTGGCATCGTCGATCGTACCCACGTTGAGGAAGGCCTGCTCGGGCAGATCATCAACCTCACCGTCGAGAATCGCATTGAAGCCTTTGATGGTATCCTCGATGGGTACCATCACACCGGGCAGACCGGTGAACTGTGAAGCCACCGAGAACGGCTGAGAGAGGAATCGCTGCACACGACGTGCACGGTTCACTGTCAGCTTATCCTCATCAGAGAGCTCGTCCATACCGAGGATGGCGATGATATCCTGCAATTCCTTGTAGCGCTGCAGAATCTCCTTCACCCTCTGGGCGCAGTCATAGTGTGCCTTACCCACAATCAGCGGATCAAGAATACGTGAGGTCGATCCCAGAGGATCCACAGCCGGATAGATACCCAACTCAGCAATCTTACGGTCCAACACGGTCGTAGCATCCAGGTGGGTAAACGTCGTAGCTGGAGCGGGGTCGGTCAAGTCGTCGGCAGGAACATATACAGCCTGTACGGAAGTGATAGAACCAGTCTTCGTCGAAGTGATACGCTCCTGCATGGTACCCATCTCCGAAGCCAGCGTGGGTTGATAACCTACGGCCGACGGCATACGACCCAACAGAGCCGACACCTCAGAACCAGCCTGAGTGAAACGGAAGATGTTGTCGATGAAGAACAGGATATCGGCAGCACCACCATCCTTACCACCGCCATCGCGGAAACCTTCGGCCACCGTCAGACCCGAAAGGGCTACAGAAGCACGGGCACCGGGAGGCTCGTTCATCTGACCATACACCAGTGTGGCCTGACTCTTCTTCAACTCCTCCGGATCCACGAGACTCAGGTCCCATTTGCCTTCATCCATTGCCTGGCGGAACTTCTCACCATAACGGATAACGCCCGACTCAATCATCTCTCGGATCAGGTCGTTACCCTCACGGGTGCGCTCACCTACTCCAGCAAATACGGAGAATCCATTGTGCCCCTTGGCGATGTTGTTGATGAGCTCCATGATGAGCACAGTCTTACCCACACCGGCACCTCCAAAGAGTCCGATCTTACCACCCTTCATATAAGGTTCCAGCAGGTCGATCACCTTGATACCCGTAGCCAGGATCTCCTTCTTAGTAGAGAGTTCCTCAAACGAAGGAGCCTCGCGGTGGATGGGATAGGCACCCGTCATGTCAAGTGGTTTCATACCGTCGATAGGCTGACCGATTACGTTCAGCATTCGACCTTTAATCTGATTGCCCGCGGGCATCACGATAGGTGAGCCCATGGGAACTACCTCCAGTCCGCGATGCAGACCGTCAGTATTGTCCATAGCCACGCAACGCACCGTGTCCTCGCCGATGTGCTGCTGCACCTCGACAATCAAGTCGCGTCCGTCGCCACGGTCAATCTTCAGGGCATCGTGAATCTTCGGCAGTACCTTCTCAGCCTCCTGCCCCTCGGTGTCGAAATAGACGTCGATGACAGGGCCGATAATCTGCGAAATGTGTCCAGTTAATTGTGACATACGCTGTTAATATTTAAAGTTATAATTCGTTTTGGCAATTAAGTCGATTGCAAAGATAGTGATAATTTTCGGAACAAAAAAACTTTTCGCCGAAATTATTCCAAAAAAATATCCTTTCCCCGACAGAAGCGATGCTCAATCTGACGATCGTCGCCCAGATAGATAAAACGCTCCAGACGGTGGAGTAACGAGTATTCCGAAGGATAGAGTACGCTATCATTGATGACCAAGGCGTCAAAGTCGTATCCGGGTTCGAAGCTGCCCACCTTGCCAAAGAAACTACCTGCCGACTTTGTGGCAATCCAGAAAACTTCAGGCAGCGTAAGGAAACTCTTGTTGTGATCATGCTGGTAATGCATCTTGCTAACCTGAATGGCATAAACCATCATGCGGAACATGTTCAGATCGTGACCACCACTGATGTCGCTACCCAAACCGATACGGAGCCCCTCATCGAGAAATGTGCGGACAGGAGCCAGACCCGAAGCTATATTGAGGTTCGACGTAGGACAATGGGCGACCATCACACCTTGACGCTTCATCAGTTCCAGTTCCTCGCCTTCAGTCCATACACAATGGGCCATAATAGTAGGAGTCTGTCCGAAAAGTCCGTAGCGATTATAGGCATCACCATAGCAGGTGCTTTCCTTTTCCAGATCCTGTACCCAAGCGATCTCTGATGTATTCTCCGATAGATGAGACTGTACGGGCATCTGATACTTATTGGCAAGTTCACCACAGGCTTGTAACAGTTCTGGCGTACACGACGGAACAAAGCGAGGAGTGATAATAGGACGTACCAAAGCATCAGGCTGGTTGAACTCAGCTATCAACCGCTCGTTGCCCTCAACAGCAGCCTCCACATCTTCGCAGAGGGCGTCAGGACAGTTGCGGTTCATAGCTACCTTTCCAACCAGAGCACCCATACCAGCCTCCTGATACAGCTTCATCAGCACACGGGTACTCTCAGTGTGAACGGTCGCAAAAACCACACTTCGCATGGTACCGAAAAGCCACTGGGTATGCAAAAAACGACGATACATGCGTTCAGCATAATGGACATCGGCATACTTCGACTCCTCAGGGAAGGTATAGTTCTGTAACCAGGGCAGCAACTCCATATCCATTGCCACACCTTGATTATGAACCTGTGGGGCATGGACATGCATATCGTTCATGGCGGGAATCAACAGACGGTCGCCGAAATCTATAACCTCAGCATCCTCCCTATCGGACTCCGCCAGATTTGCAGACACACCAACGACACGTCCATCAGCATCGACGGTGATATAACCGTTCTCAAGCACTTCGAAACGGTCTTTCTCCTTGGTAAAAAGGATGTGAGCTTTATAGACTTTCTTCATCTTATCGGGTTAGAGCAATATTATAGTTGAGGTAGCGAGGATTGCCGGTAACATCTTCGAGTACCTTGACGAAGGGAGGGAAATTGACCGTCTCTTGCTGGGCGATGCCCTTGGTCTCCATCATCACGAGATTGTTGACAGGCGACAGAAAAGTATCGATTTCGAAGAATTGTCCTTTCCAAATAAAACTCTGACGTTTCTTCTTGATGGTAGAGCGATAAGGATCAGCCTGTTGGAGCATTTGCTCGTAGAGATTGTTGTCTATGCGACGCTCAGTCTCAATATCCTCGGTCTCAGAGATACGTTTCTTCGAGCGGTGGACGTTAACCACCTTACCGCCACTAAACACCCTGCGACGCAGGCGCACCTCACAGCCAGGTTCTGCCACAAGATAGGTCTGAGTAATCTCGCTCTCGGAGCACTCGGGAATCTCTCCAACGATCTCCACAAGGTAGACACGCTCCTCCTGAACAGGTTGCGGTAGTCCAACCACCTTCGAGATTTCCTTCAGCACACGATTCAGTTTATTTTCAAAGTCATCATGGTTGTTGATGACACGCAGGTGTGGATGGCCAGTCCAGGCCTTGATGACTTTTTTATCCAATTCGCGCGCGATACGGAGACCTTCTTCATTGGCCTGCTCATAGCGGGTGGCATTGGTAGCGGTAGTATAATACTGCTCGGCACCATCGGCTGCACTCACCAAATGGAGCACAGCATCATAGCGTTCCAAAAGCTCGTTAGGGTTGGTGCCTGCCATAGTGGTGATCTCCTGCCACTCCTCGGGCTTGATATAGGCAGAGATATCCATCGTACCACGGTCGCAGACAATGAGCACCGGTTTAGTGCACACCTCTGCCAGATGGAGAAAAGAATCTTCGAGGGACAACTGCGTCTCAAGAATAGCACGCTCGCCCTGATAATAAAGGTCGCGATTGGGTGTGAGATAGTTCCAGCCCGCAGTACTGTAAATGGTAGGCACCTCAGGCACGTTAAATACCTTATAACCGAATCCAGAGAAATATTCGGTAATCTTTACCAATGCTGTGGTCTTACCAGCGCAAGGACCACCCGTCAGAACGATTTTCTTTATTTCAGGCATAATTTAAATACTCAGTTCGTCGAGCACAGTGATGAGGCGCTTATCGAAACGCTTATCGGTACGGATGCACTCGGTGAAGGGCACATAGACAATGTCGTTATTGCGATAGCCCACCATGACATTACGCTGCCCCTGCATAATGGCTTCAACAGCACCGACGCCCGTGCAACTGGCCAAAATACGGTCGCGGGCAGACGGTGTGCCGCCACGCTGTAAATGACCAAGGATGGACACGCGCACGTCGAACTCCGGGAACTCATTCTTCACACGGTCGGCATAGTAAAGTGCACCGCATTTGGGACTTTCCGACACGATGACAATACATGATTTCTTGGATTTACGGATACCACGACCCATGAACTGTGCCAACTGGTCGACATCGGTTACTTCCTCAGGCACAATGGCGGCTTCGGCGCCACAAGCAATGGCACAGTTCTGTGCCAGGAAACCGGCATCACGACCCATCACCTCGACGAAGAAAATACGCTCGTGAGAATTCGCCGTATCACGGATGCGGTCAACACACTCCATGATGGTGTTCATCGTCGTATCATAACCAATAGTAGCATCGGTGCCGTAGAGGTCGTTGTCGATGGTACCAGGCAGACCGATGCATGGGAAGTCGAATTCCATGCCAAAGCTACGGGCACCGGTGAGCGAACCGTTACCACCAATGACCACAAGGGCGTCGATCTCCTCCTTTTTGCAGGTCTCGTAAGCCTTCTGCATACCCTCGGGCGTCATAAACTCCTTACTGCGGGCCGTCTTCAGGATCGTACCGCCACGGGTGATGATACCCGAGACGTCCTCCGTCGTGAACTGCTTCACCTCTCCCTTAATCAGACCGTCGTAGCCGCGATAGATACCTTTAATCTTAAATCCGTTGTAAATACCAGCACGGGTGACGGCACGAATAGCCGCATTCATACCCGGTGCATCACCACCTGAAGTGAGAATACCAATGGTCTTAACCTTCGTCATAATATCTTTAGTTTAGTTACATATATAAATTTCGAACCAGAGGATGGCAAATCCTACCAACCATCCTAACAGCACCTTGGGAGAGATATTCTTCAGATACCAACCCAGCTTAAGGTGCTCCATCTTCATCAAGGCAATGCCGCTAGTAGAACCCACCGACAACAGACAACCTCCTACTGCTGTAGAGAAAGCGATAACAAGCCAATAAGCACCATTGACCGCAAAGTTGCTCATATAATCAGCATCTGCCCAACGGCCTAACTGCTGATACTCCAAGACCGGATAGAGCGAGATATCGCTGATGGCAATAGTAAACGTATCCACAAGACTGGAAAGGAGACCAGACAAAACACCTACAATCCATAAGTTATGGATATGGAAATCAATCCATGCAGAAACATCACCAAAGACGCCTGTCTCCATCACCACGCCCATGCCCAACATAATACCCATCACAAAAAGCATCTGCTGGATAGCACCATATTTCATGGCCTGTGGTAAACGACGCTCTGACATACGATCAGCCAGCATCAACTTACGGTTGAAAGCCTCGTTAACCACCCACAGCACACTCAGCACGCAAAGGGCACCAAGGAATGGTGGGAGTTTAGTAATATTATGAAAGGTAGGGATAAACCACAAACCACCGATGCCTACAAAGAGCATCAGAATACGCTGCCAAGGCAGTAAATTGGTCTCATCACCTCGATAAGGCATCGGAGACCATTGAGTATCAAGGCTCTCAGGCAGTTGGACATTAATCAAGACAGTAGGTATCACCCACGCCATGATGGCGGGCAAAGCCAAGTAGGCAGAGAAATGAGTAGCAGTAACAGCACCATTCCCCCACAACAACAAGCCCGTAGGATCACCTATCACCGTGAAACAACCACCACAACAGGCAGCTATCACAATGGCGCTACCAATAAGCATTCGCTGACGACGATTCTGCACGATGCCACGCATAATGACCAACATCATCGTGGCCGTTGTGAGATTATCAAGATTAGCAGAGATAATGAAAGTGGCGATGGTGATGGTCCACAACAATCGTTTTGGATTGTGAGTCTTTATCCATTTCTGCACGAAGTCAAAACAACCATTGTTATCGAGTATCTCAATAATTGACATGGTAGCCAACAAGAACATCACGATACTAGCAGCTCGGCCCACGTAGTTCAGAAAGATCTCGTTGCAGATATAGAATTTCACCGCGCTACTCGACGGTTCCTCACCAGCCAAATAGTCGGCATATTCACGTGGATGCTGAGACATCACAAAATCAGATCCCCAACAGATATAAAGCACCCAGCCTACCGTGCCCAAGAACATAGCGATAGCAGCCTTGTTAACACCTGTGAGATGACCCGTCGCAATAAGCAGATATCCACAAATTAATAATATGACAATAATGAGTGTCATTCGTTCACATTATACTTTCGGCTACAAAATTACAAAGAAAAATAGAAACCTCCAAAAAATTTGGAGGAAAATGAGCGAGATTATAACAACTCTATTTTCAAAACCGACTTAGTGGAGGTTGTAATGCGGAAACGATGGTCGATGCGATGACCCACCAACCACAGAATCTCACCTCTGGCATCAGTGACGACCATTTGACTGCGTCTTGCCCAGAGGCTGATTTTCTTATCAGTGAGATAGTCGCTCACGAGCTTTGAGCCATTCATGCCATAGGGAATAAAACGGTCACCTTGTTGGATAATTCTAATGGTTAGAGGAAATTCCACTTTTTCTTTATCAATTGTTGCATAATTATCTGATTTTAATATATATACATCTTCAGAAATTGCAACTTTGAATTTTACATTTCCTTGAAACTGATAGACACCTTCCTCGGGTATCTTTATGGGGGATGCTGGTTGATAATCGGATGCTACAACTAACGTATCGCGGTCGAAATAGAGCACATGAGAGGCAGAATTGAAAGTCTTTCCAGATGGTGTGTGGAGATTCTCTGCAATCTGCAGAATCTGTGCGGAGTTGAAATCATAAGTCCGCAGCCATTCGAACAGGAAACACTCAGGCGATGGTAATGCCTGCAAATCAGCAATTCTGACCGCATAGGCCTCGTGAGGATCCGCAGAAGTGCCTGGATGTAACGTTGTTATAAGGTTTGAAAGATCTTTTTGGATCGCATCGTCATAAACCGTTTCCACCTCTTTTATATATGAAGCGGTCTTGGCAATATTCTCCGATGATTTCGGCAAAATCTGCTGCATCACCGGAATCAGATGGAGTCGGATCTTGTTGCGTAACACATCATCGGTGGCGTTGGTAGAGTCAATGACATAGGACTGGTCGATGGAATGGAGATATTCTTCTATCTCAGAACGACTGAGACATAATAGCGGACGTACAACGTGGCCATTCTTTGGACGGATACCCGTGAGTCCGTGAATACCTGTACCGTTCATTAAGTTCATCAGCAGGGTCTCCACTGCATCGTCACGATGATGAGCGACACAGATGGTATCAGCACCAAGATCTTGACGCAATTGTTCAAAATAGCGGTAACGAAGTTCACGGGCTGCCATCTCGATGCTTACCTTATGCAAGGCCGCATATTCGTTAGTATCGAAATGGACCCGATGGAATGGGATATTTTGTTGTTTGCACAAAGCGCAGGCAAAGGCTTCGTCGCGATCAGACTCCTCTCCGCGAAGATGAAAATTGCAATGAGCAGCTTCTATACGATAACCTAATTGCTTCAAAATCAGGAGCAATGCCACACTATCCGCACCGCCACTCAGCGCCACAATATGAAGGCTATCTTTGTTCAGCAGGCCCTCTTTCGCGATGAAATTGGAAACTCTACTATTCACTCTACATAGAGAACAAGTCCCTTGAGGTATTCGCCTTCGGGATGATAGATATTAATAGGATGATCAGCAGGCTGATGCAACTGATGGAGGATACGCACTTTGCGGCCTGCCTGGGCAGCAGCTGTAAAGACGGCATTACGGAAATGATCCTTGGTCACCACCTGCGAACAACTGAAGGTAAAAAGAATACCACCAGGCTGGATCATCTGGAAAGCTTTATTGTTCAGTCGGGTATAACCCTTCAACGCATTATGCAATGCTCCGCGATGTTTGGCAAAGGCAGGGGGATCGAGGATAATCAAGTCGTATTGATTATCAGCACCTTCCAGATATTTGAAAGCATCCTCGCAGAAAGCCTGATGACGAGCATCACCTGGGAAATTCAACTGCACATTTCGGTTCGTGAGTTCAATGGCCTTTGCACTACTATCGACAGAATGTACAAGTGCAGCCCCACCCCGCATGGCATAGAACGAGAAACCGCCTGTATAGCAGAACATATTCAACACCTTACGGCCTTTGGCAAATTTCTCAAGCAAAGAACGGTTCTCGCGCTGATCGACGAAAAAACCCGTTTTCTGACCACGTAACCAGTCAACATAGAACATCAAACCATTCTCAATAGCTGTATTATCACCACCGCCACCAATGATAAACCCGTTTTCCATCTCGTCCATAAAAGGCAAGGTTGTCTCGCTCTTATAGTAGACATTCTCTATGCGGCCCTTCATCACTTTCTGCAACTGCTCGGCGATACTCACACGACAAAGATGCATACCGATGCTATGTGCTTGCATCACTGCCGTCTTGCCATAGATATCGATTACCAAACCTGGCAGATTATCACCCTCGCCATGAACCAATCGGTAGGTGTTATTATCAGGATTGTCAGCCAGTCCGATGGCAATACGCATATTTAGCGCTGACGACAGACGGGAATACCAATACTCATCATCAATAGCAACATCACGGAACGACAAAACACGTACTGCGATAGAGCCTTTCTGATAATGACCTACAGCGATGAAACGGCCCTCATTCGTCAATACGCGCACCAAATCACCATCTTCCAGATTCTCATCAGACGACTGGATAGCACCAGAGAAAACCCAGGGATGGAAACGCATCAAACTTTCCTCTTTACCTCTTTTGAGCAGCAAGTTCTTCATATAGTCTAAATTCTTCTTCTATCTCCAGTTCCGTCTGTTCGTCGATCAATTCATACTCACCACTCGTCTTAAGACTGACTAATTCCTCGTACAGACGAATACATGCCCACGCATCAATAGCGGCATACATCGTCTGTTTTTCAGAAAGCACATCACGCTCCCAGTTGGAAAGACGCTCAGCCTTGCTGATACGCTCTCCGAAAAGGTTGGCATATAATTTCTGAAGACTGAGATCTTCGATACCAATCTCGCGCATGTGGTGTTGGAGATCAATGAAATTGCCCGGGGTGAACTTACTTAGTTCCTGAAGTGAATGGATATCATCATGCCAAGAGAGCCCCACCTTAGGGACCTTCGTATCCTCCAACAGACGGATGATTGCAGGAGACATTCCAAGATAGTTAAGACGAAACAGAAAGCAATTATGATGGGTGGCCACTTGAAGCAATGAACATTTGTAGTGCTGGTTTTTAGTAAACGATGGCCGCGTCTCAGTATCTACCCCCAAAATGGACATAGACAACAGGTAGTCGACGGCTTTTTCGGCTTCGTTAGGAGAAGTCACCACGATGATTTTACCATTGTAAACCACCCTCGGTAAATCCTCAAGCCAGGCTTTATTAAACCTATTATAGATTACTTTTTTCATTATCAGGTGCAAAATTACATAAAAAATCGGGAAAAAATGATGAAATGTGAGTTTTTTACTATACTTTTGCAGAAAAAATTAGGAAGCATCATCAATATGGTTAAGAAAAAGAAGGAAAAAAAGGAGAATCGTCCATCTGGATTTTTAGATATATTAGGTTTTAAGAATTTCTTTGCCAACGAGAAATTGGGCTTTCTCTTGGGCATTTTGTTGTTCCTTGTGGCCGGCTATCTCACCATGGCGTTTATTTCCTATTTCACAACGGGAGCAGCCGATCAGAGTTTGATTGAGATGCCTCGGGAAGGGGAAGTCATGAACGAACATCATGAATTCAGTAACACCTGTGGCAGCGTTGGTGCTTATGCATCGTGGTATTTCATCAAGCGTTGCTTCGGACTCTCCGCCTTCTTCATCCCCATATTCCTGTTCCTGGTGAGCATCCATCTTATTAAGGCATACCGTGTAAACCTATTGAAATGGTTTATGGCACTGATGATCCTGATGATCTGGAGTTCTGTGACATTCTCCAAGTTCCTGTCGCCCTTCTTCAGCGATGCATGCTATAATCCCGGTGGTGATCACGGCCTCTATATCCAACAAGCTATCGAGAATCTGCTGGGAGCCCCAGGTTTGACAGCGATCTTGGCATTAACGGCAATCGCCTTCCTAACCTATCTGAGTGCTGAAACAATATTCATCATCCGTAAGATACTGAATCCTTCGAAATTCATTGATAAGGTGAAATTCAAAATCACCAACAACGATCCCAACGAGCCGAAGGAATCCTACGAGGATCTGATAAAAACAGAGGAAGACCCAACAGTCTTTGATGACCCCGCAACACAGACCGTTGAGTTCAAACCCGATGGTAAGGCCGTAGTGATAGACGATGTTTATAACCAGGACGAAGAAAAGCCTGTCAAGCCTATAAAGCCCAACAAACCCATCGATGACGTCGATATGAAGGTAGAGGTGGCAGACGGTGAGGAAACAGCCGATTCGAAGACGCTCGGTATTTTGGAGGCTCAAGGTCCATATGATCCCAAGAAGGATCTCGAGAACTACCGCTATCCCACCCTCGACCTGCTGAAGAAATACGATAACGACGGCAAGCCCTATATCGATATGGCGGAGCAAACCGCTAACAAAAACCGCATCGTTGACGTGCTGCGCACCTTCGGTGTGGAGATTGCAAGTATTAGAGCTACGGTGGGACCTACCATCACCCTCTATGAGATTACCCTCGCCCCAGGCGTCCGTATCACGAAGATTCGCTCTCTGGAAGACGACATTGCCCTGAGTCTCTCAGCTCTAGGTATCCGTATCATTGCGCCAATGCCTGGTAGAGGAACGGTTGGTATCGAGGTTCCAAATGCCAAGCCCTCGATCGTGTCGATGGAATCCATCCTGAATTCGAAGAAGTTCCAGGAGAGTCAGATGGAACTGCCCTGTGCCGTGGGTAAGACCATTACCAACGAAGTGTTTATGTTCGATCTAGCCAAAGCACCACACTTGCTGGTAGCAGGTGCTACGGGTCAGGGTAAGTCTGTCGGACTGAATGCTATCCTTACCTCTTTATTATATAAGAAGCACCCCGCAGAGTTGAAGATTGTGCTCGTCGACCCCAAGAAGGTAGAGTTTTCTATCTATAACCCGCTGATTAATCACTTCCTGGCAAAGGTCCCTGATGAGGATGCTGATCCTATCATCACCGATGTTACCAAGGTTGTACGCACCCTGAACTCGCTCTGTAAACTGATGGATACACGCTACGACCTGCTGAAAGAGGTGCGTGCCAAGAATATCAAGGAGTATAACCAGAAATTCGTCGACCGTAAGATTCCGCCTCGTGGCGGTCATGGCTATATGCCTTACATCGTTGTGGTCATCGACGAGTTTGGTGATCTGATCATGACAGCTGGTAAGGAGATTGAAATGCCGATTGCACGTATTGCCCAGCTGGCACGTGCCGTGGGTATCCACATGATCATTGCCACACAACGTCCTACAACAACTATTATCACTGGTAACATCAAGGCCAACTTCCCTGCCCGTATTGCCTTTAAGGTAAGTGCCGGTATCGACTCGAAGACCATTCTTGACCGTACAGGTGCCCAGCAACTGATAGGTAAGGGTGATATGCTGTATCTTGGTGGCGCAGAACCCATCCGTATACAGTGTGCCTTCGTTGATACACCAGAGGTGGAACGCATCAACGAATTCATCGCTGCCCAGCAGAGCTACAACATGCCGTTTGAGCTGCCAGAGCCTGATACACCTGAGGCAGACTTTGGTGAGGGTGGTGATAAGGATGTCGATATGCAACATCTTGATCCATTATTCGAGGATGCAGCCCGATTGATCGTCATCAACCAAAGTGGTTCGACCTCGCTCATCCAACGAAAGTTCGCTATTGGTTACAACCGTGCAGGTCGTTTAATGGATCAGCTGGAAAAAGCAGGTGTTGTAGGTGCTGCAATGGGGTCTAAGCCACGTGAAGTGATGATCCAGGATGAGGTAAGTCTCAATAATCTGCTCGCCTCACTCAGATAACAACAAAAAAATAAGATATGAAGAAGCATTTTGCCATTATCATGATGCTCCTGCTCAGCGTGGGGGCACAAGCAGAAAGCGCCAAGCGCATACTTGATAAAGCCGCTGCCACTGTGAGCAATCCAGGAGGCGTTCAGGCTCATTTCCAGATGATCAGCAAACAATTTGGAAGCACAGAAGGAGATATCGCTGTCAAAGGACGTAAATTCCATGCTACTACGCCCGATGCCACCATCTGGTTTGATGGTAAGACGCAGTGGACTTATATGAAAGGTAACGATGAGGTAAACATCAGCAATCCCACAGAGGCACAGTTGCAGGCCATTAACCCTTATAATTTCATCAATATTTATAAGAAAGGTTACAAACTCGAAGCTAAGAAGGTGGATCATTTCTACGAGGTTCACCTGATTCCAACCGATAAGAATCGTAAAATCCAAGAGATGTATATTGTCGTCGATGAGACCTCCTATCATCCCACACATGTAAAGATGAAGCAGAAGGATAAGTGGAGTACCATTGTCATTAGCAGGTTGAAAACAGCCTCTTTGAGCGACAATCTCTTTAAGTTTAATTCCAAGGACTTTCCACAGGCCGAAATCATTGATTTAAGATGAACAAACTGCAACTCTACAAGCTCTTACGCAAGAATATCAACCTGAGTTATAAGCGTAGTCCTGCCTTCGAGCAGAACCGTTGGGCCAAGGTTCTCATAGGCTTTGGTGGTGTGATGTTCGTACTCTACCTCATTCTGTATGGCATTCTGATCGGTATGGCTGCTGATGGTGAAGCGGGCACACTCATCACCACGATGATCATCATCTTACCCATCGACTTCCTGTTGCGATTCATCTTCCAGACAACACCCGCCATGATGGTCAAGCCTTATATTCTCTTACCTATATCGCGTTATTCGGCCATTGAGTGTTTCCTGATATCCTCTCATCTGAGTGGTTTCAACTTTCTGTGGCTGGGATTGTTTATCCCCTTTGCGATCATCGTACTCTTTGCAGGGGCACCATTTCTACAGGTACTATTTGTCGTACTATTGGCACAATTGCTGATCATCCTCAATAGTCAGATATATCTATTCTTCCGCACACTCGTTAATCGTAACGTGCTATGGATCATTCCCGGTCTGTTGCTTTATGCGATACCATTTATCCCCTCACTCCTCACATGGAATCGCAAAACCTTCGATCATACCCTCGACTTTATACATACATTCAATACAGCCTGGTGGCTCCTACCATTGGTATTGTTAGCATTGTGCGGTCTATTTATGGTAAACCGCCATTTACAATTCAAGTATGTCTACGAGGAAATCTCCAAGCAGAAAGAGAAACAACTGAAGAAGGTATCGCAGTTTGCATTCTTCAATCGATTTGGTATCATTGGTGAATACCTGAAGATTGAATTGAAATCTAACTTGCGAAACAAGACTATGAAACAACGCTGTATCATGAGTCTTGTATTGGTAATAGTTTTCTCCAGTCTGATTGCATATAGCAACATTTACGATAATCCAATGATGACCAACTTCTGGTGCCTATATTGCTTTTCCATCTATGGTATGACGGCTCTCATTAAGATCATGGGACAGGAGGGCAACTATATCAGTCTGCTGATGACACAACGCGAAAATATTCTGTCACTACTCAAAGCCAAGTATTGGTTCTATTGTGTGGTGTTGATTATTCCCTTTGTCATCATGTTACCAGCTGTCTTCACTGGAAAGTTCACACTGCTCATGTTATTTGGCTATATGTTCCTAGTGGCAGGTTTCATCCATTTCATCATCTTCCAATTGGCAGTTTATAATAAACAGACAATTCCACTACAGTTGAAGGTGACGGGTAAGGGTAATTTCGAAAACGGCATCCAGATTGTTATTGAGATTGCTGCGCTGATCGTGCCTGGTATGATTGTTGGCTTAGGTTATCTTACCGTAGGTCTCACAGCCACCTATATCTTCATGTGTGTCCTTGGGATTGCCTTTATCGTGACTTATCCTTTATGGCTTCGGAATATCTATAACCGCATGATGAAACGTCGTTACGAGAATATTGAAGGTTTCCTAGCCACCAAGCCATAGTAGATAATTAAATATTTGTATCTATATTTTGTGACAAATCTTAAATTTGTCTATTGTTTAACATTCAGAGTGTTAAACGCAAAGAGCCGTTAACCTAAGTGGCAGAAGTGTTAAAATGGGACAAATATTCGTGACATTTTGTCAGTATCCGAAAAAAGTCTACTATATTTGCACCCAAATTCGTGAGCATAGTCTCAGAGTCAACTTAATCAATGAATTTAAATCATAACAAAAATGAATGCAAATATGAAGAAGATTGTAAATGTGGCAACTCCGGCAGTATGCGTTGTTGCCTTGGCACTCTCGGTTGTGGCTTTCAACAAGACTAATGCTGCAACAACTCCCGATCCCTCTCCCGCAGTAGCTAATGTAACAGCAGGCCAGCCCGTTGATCTGACCTTTGCTGCAGAAAAGGCTCTTCCCTCTGTGGTTTATATCAAGAACACGCAGAACTCAAAGGTACAGACCGTTGAGTACTCTGACCCCTTCGAGGATTTCTTCTCTGACCCCTTTGGCGGTTTCTTTGGACGTGGACAAGGACAAGGCAATGGCGGTCGTCGCCAACGTCAAGTACAAACCCCGAAGCGTGTGGCTGCAGGTTCAGGTGTGATTATCTCTACCGATGGTTATATCGTAACCAACAACCACGTGGTTGATGGTGCCGATGAATTGTTGGTAACACTCAACGACAACAAGGAGTACTCCGCCCGTATCATTGGTGCAGATGCAACCACTGACCTGGCTCTTATCAAGATCGATGGTAAGAACCTGCCTGCTATTCAGATTGCCAATAGTGATGATGTAAAGGTAGGCGAATGGGTGCTGGCCGTAGGTAATCCTCTCGGACTCAACAACACTGTTACCGCAGGTATCGTATCGGCAAAAGCTCGTTCAATGGGACAGGGAGTTTCTTCCATGATCCAGACCGATGCTGCCATCAACCAGGGGAACTCTGGTGGCGCGCTTGTCAACACCAGCGGTGCTCTTATCGGTATCAATGCAATGATATACTCTCAGACCGGCTCTAATATTGGTTACGGCTTCGCTATCCCCACCACGATCATGAATAAAGTGGTTGACGATATCAAGAAATATGGTACTGTACAGCGCGCTATGATTGGAATCCAAGGTTCCGACGTGAACGCTTACGTTGACAGTGAGAAGGAGAAAGGCAACGAGGTTGACCTCGGTACGATGGAAGGTATCTATATCGCAAAGGTCATCGAAGACGGCGCTGCTGCTGATGCTGGTTTAAAGGAAGGCGATGTCATTACCCATATCGACGGTCAGAAGGTGAAAGCTTTCGGTGATCTACAGAACATCATTGCCCAGAAACGTCCTGGCGACAAGATCACTCTCACTTATCTGCGCAACAAAGCTAAGAAAACTGCTACCCTTACCCTGAAGAATGAAAAGGGTAATACAAAGGTAGTGAAGGATGCGGATATCGATGTTCTTGGTGGACAGTTCAAATCAATCAGCGACTCACAGAAGGAACAATTGAACATCGGCTACGGTCTGCAGGTGATGAAGGTGAACGGTGGTAAGCTGAAGGATGCTGGAGTGCCTCAGGGTTTCATCATCCAGCGTGTCAACGAACAGAGCGTCAAGACAATCGAAGATCTGCAGAAAATTGTAAAAGAAGCCTCGAAGTCGAAGCCCGTACTATGGATAGAAGGTGTTTATCCTACAGGCAAGAAGGGTTACTTTACCGTGCCTCTCGAGGATGAATAAGTAGTGAATCGTGAATAGCGAAATAGTGAATAATTAGAAAAAAGAGCCGCAAAAGTAAAAATTGCGGCTTTTTTTTTGGTTGTGTCAAAAAAAAGGCATAACTTTGCACCTTGGCTATAAACGACTATCGACATGAGACAACTGAAAATCACCAAATCAATCACAAACCGAGAAAGTGAAGCTCTCGATAAATACCTGCAGGAAATAGGTAAGGAAGAGATGATCTCGGTGGAAGAGGAAGTGGAATTGGCACAGCGTATCCGCAAAGGTGACAAGAAAGCACTGGAGCGTCTGACTAAGGCCAATCTGCGATTCGTTGTCTCTGTAGCTAAGCAATACCAGAATCAGGGTCTCTCCCTACCCGACCTTATCAACGAGGGCAACGTTGGTCTTATCAAGGCTGCTGAGAAGTTTGACGAGACACGCGGTTTCAAATTCATTTCCTATGCTGTCTGGTGGATTCGACAGAGTATCCTTCAGGCCATCGCTGAACAGAGCCGCATCGTTCGTCTGCCACTTAATCAAGTAGGTTCCGTCAATAAAATCAACAAACTATTGAACAAGTTTGAGCAGGAAAACGAGCGTCGTCCCTCTGTCGAGGAAATCTCAGAGTCATTAGACTTGCCGGAAGAGAAGATCGATGAAGCCATGAGCGTTAACACCCGCCATGTATCCGTTGATGCTCCCTTTGTCGATGGCGAGGACAACAGCCTGCTGGATGTGCTTATCAACGACGATGCACCGATGGCCGATCGTGTGCTCCTGATGGAATCGTTGAAGGCAGAAATCAATAATGCTCTCAAGGTTCTCAACGATCGTGAACGTGGTGTGATAGAAGCCTTCTACGGCATCAACCAGCCTGAGATGACGCTCGAGGAGATAGGTGCAAAGTTTGGTCTTACCCGTGAGCGTGTGCGTCAGATCAAGGAGAAAGCCATCCGTCGTCTCCGCACCAGTACAAAGAAACATATATTAAAAACATTTTTAGGATAATGAAATACCTCAAGTACATAGCTCTGGCTGTCGTCCTGACGGCTTTCCTGCCTGCTCATGCAGAAAAAAAGCCAAAGACAACCAAAGCATATCTTTTTGGTTTCGTAGCTAATTTCACAGATTCTGTCGTTTATTTCACAGATATTCAGGAAATTGATAATGTGACCATTCTGAAAAAGAGCAAGTTTCTGAAAGACCGCGATTCTTATTCAGACCAATTGCGTTATTATTTTACCAACAAGCTCAACATGCCTAACCGTACGTGCATTGTCTCTTTCGGACTAACACGTAAGGAAGCAGAGAAGAAGTACGTCAAAATGCGCAAGCTCTACACTGAGAAGAATGCCGGCCGCTATGATGTCCGCTATCTATCCGAAAACGACTTCAAATTCCAGGCTATTCTCCCTGTAGAAATCACAGTTACAGAATAGCTTTAGCGACGACCGCCGAAGCCACCACCGCCACCGAAGCCACCGCCTCCGCGACCACCGCCGAAGCCGCCGCCACGACCTCCACGTCCACCTTCAGGACCACGTTCACCAGGGCCAAAACCGCCACGGCCACCTCGGTTGTTGTTACCACCGAAGAAGTTCATACGGTAACTCACGTGCAGCATCGCATAACTTGTGATGGCATTCACCTCACGGTCGGTCCAACCATTGGCTGTCACATTGGTAGTCAGATTAGTCTGTTGATGCAGGATATCGTACCATTGCAACATCACTGTGAGTTTCTTGCCACGCAGGAAAGTCTGAGATAGCTGGGCATTCCACAGGAGTTCGTTGGTGTTCATCGTCTCGTCAGTATAACCACGTTTGCTGTACATGTGGAAGTCGGTGGCAAGTTCCATGCCCCAATCGAAGCGGATGTTCGTGTTGCCGCCATACTGGAAGTTCCAGGTGGTAAGGTTATTCGTGGCCTGCAGTCGGTTCTCGGTGCGTGCATACGTTGCACGGCCGTTGAGCGAGAAGTTGAACATCCTGACGCGGTAGCTGAGACGGACCTCGGGTGAGAGATTATAGGTATGGGTGACATTGCGGTCAGGTGTTGCCGTACGGTTCAGGTTGACATAACCCACACGATGATCATAACGACCATTGACAGAACCACTCACGTCCCAACGGTTCAGCGTATCAAGACCGATATTGAACGACATACCTAGGTTAGCACTCCAGTTACCATTGATATTCTCCGGTTTCGAGATGCGTCCACCAGTGGTCTCGTTATAGGTCACAATATTACCGATAGAGTTCTTGGTAATCTGCCATCCGCCATTGGAGGTAAAACTCCAGTGGGCCTGGTTCTTGGGCACAGTGAATCCCATACTGTCGGTCACGAGTTTGGGCTGACGCTGCATCTGGAAATTGAAACTGAGGTTCGAGTTGAACGAAGGCTTCAACCCCGCGTTACCCGTCGAGATATTCAGCGGGTTGGTATCGTCATAAATCTCAAGCAACTGGGTAATGCTGGGCTGCTGTGACTGTCCGCGGAACTGAATCTGGAGGTTGGTCTGCTGGTTAAAGCGGTAACGCATATTCAGCGTGGGCGAGACGTTGGTGATAGTCCTGACGGTATCAACGGGACGTCCGAGGTACTGCTGGATGAAGTGTGACTTCTGAGGCTGGATATTGAGACCTACATTCATGTTCAGTTTTTCGCGCACCATGCGGAGCTGTACGTCGATGTTCTGGTTATGCTCCGTACGCTCTGAGAAACGGCTCAGGTCTTTCGAGAGATAACTCTCATAGGGATTGTCGAGGTAACCGAACAAGCGTTCCCACTCGCGGTATTCGTTGAGTACTTCAGCAAAGGCCTCGTCGGTATAGACGGCAGGGAAGTCATAGGTTGAGGGGTCGCTCTTCTGATGACTGTAATTATAGCGATAGTTCAACTGTAGGAAGATACCCTGCGCACCAAACGAGCGCACGCGATTGCGGTTGCCGAATGGTCCGCGCTGCTGCGGTTGTGTAGAGTCGACCTCTACGGGTTTCGGCTTGAAAGTAAAGAGTGGCTCGGTATAGGTAAAGCCTATCTGATAGCTGAAGTTATCTGTGGGTGACAACGTATAGCGGTTGGTCTGATAGGTGGAGTCGTTGCCAAACTGGTTTTTCTGCTGGAAGAGATGCACAGCCGAGAGGTTGGCATTCTTGTTTTCGCCATCGCGGTAGTTGATGTTTCCACTGACGGCAATGTTTCTGCCCTTCGTTCCAATACGGCGATTGAGCTGCAACTGCGCGCTGGCATTCTTGTTTTCGCCATAACCAAGCGACTTACCCTGACGATTGTTGACAACGAGTCCTTTCTCGTTCAGAAGTGAGATACTCTGTTCGCTCAGGGCATCCTCGACGTAATCAAAAGGATTGGCATTAAACGAGGCATTAGTATTATAGGAACGACTGTCGTTCGTGGAGAAGCTCATATCAGGACGGAACGACAAGGTGGTCAGCGTGTCAATGGTCCATTGCAGGTTCATATTGCCCGTCCAACTGTTGTTGCGCGAGTAACTCTGGCTGATGCTGTTCGAGAAGGCACCGCCACGGGTCTGGACGAAGTTCTCCGAAGCTGAACGGTTCCAGTTGTCGGCATCGTTGCGGTTCCAGGTCACACGTCCGCTCCATCGCACCTGATTACCATTCCGTTTGCGCTGACTCTCATAGCTGGCGTCGAGGGCAGCCGTCTTGGTCTCGCGCTGACCCTGGTTATTACCTCTTCCTCGTCCACCACGTCCCGAGAAGTTTCGGTCATTCACGTTGTTGGCATTGGCCATGAGAGTATAGCGCATAGCGCCGAAAGGCTTCATCGCCGTCAGACGGAGACCATAACGATTATCGGTACCATAGCCCAGATCGGGATTAGCCTGTATACCGTTGCGGGCACTGCGCTTAGTCACGAACTCAAGTGTGAAGTCGTCATTACCATCGTCGATACCCGTCATGCGCGACAAGTCACTCTTATCATCATAAGCCTTCACCTGTTCTATCACGTAAGAAGGCAAGTTCTTCATCACAGCATCGTTGTTGCCCGTCATGAAATCACGACCGTCCATCTTGAACTTACGTACTTCCTTACCATTGATCGTAATCTTTCCGTCGTCATCGATCTTCGCACCAGGTAGTGCTTCTACCAATGCCTCGATCACCGAACCCTCCGGCACACGGAAGGCATCTGCATTATACACCACCGTATCATCGCGGATTACCATCTTAGGGAGATTGGCAGTAATCACGGCCTCGTCGAGTTGCACGGAGCTGGCTTCCATCGCAATGGTACCTATGGCGAGATCCCTACCCCGCTCCTTGTTGAATGCCTGATAGTAATTCTTGTAACCGAGGAAGGTTACTTTTACCAGATACTGACCTGCCGACACATTATTAAATGAGAAGCGGCCGTTGTCATCCGAGAGCACACCGCTAACAAAGGTCGTATCAAGTTTGTTACCTGTCTTCCTTGTCAGACGATAAAGCTGTATGGTACTCTTAGGCATGGCCGATCTGTCTTCCTTGTCGATAACTCGTCCCGACAATACGTCTCTTTGGGCTGCTACTGGGAGAATGCTCAAAAAGAACAAAACTAGTAATGTAATAATGCTGCGTTGGTTCATATATTTTATTAGATACAAATATTGACAAATGTTTAATTTATAAGTGTACAATTAACTTTTATTATCATCATAAGTAGGTATTTTTTCGAAAAGAATGCAAATTGCAACCCGATTGCAGAGAATTTTTATGTAACTTTGCAGCAGAAAACAAAAGATTATGAAACTATCGGAGTTAAAGACAGGCGAAAAAGGCGTCATCGTAAAAGTGCTAGGTCATGGTGGCTTCCGTAAACGCATCATTGAGATGGGCTTCATTAAGGGCAAGGAGGTCGAGGTGTTGCAGAATGCACCCCTTCAGGATCCTGTCATCTACAAACTGATGGGTTATGAGGTGTCGCTGCGCCATCAGGAAGCCGACATGATTGAGATTGTCTCTGCTGATACCCCCATCGAAGCCACGCAGTTTGTCATCTCCGACAAAGAACGTATCCATGAAGACGACTACGTTCGTCATGAGGCCATGAAGGAGCGCCGCACCATCAACGTGGCACTTGTGGGCAATCCCAATTGTGGCAAGACCTCGCTCTTCAACTACGCCAGCGGTGCTCATGGCCACGTAGGTAACTACAGCGGTGTGACCGTCGATGCTACGGAAGCTCATGCCTCGATGTTCGGCTACGAATTCAATCTCACCGACCTGCCCGGCACCTACTCACTCAGTTGTTACTCGCCAGAAGAGCTTTACGTGCGTGAACATCTTACAGAGAAGATGCCCGATGTGGTGATCAATGTCATCGACTCGTCTAACATCGAGCGTAACCTTTATCTGACGACGCAACTGGTGGACATGAATATCCGCATGGTCTGCGCCCTGAACATGTACGATGAGTTTGAGCGTCGTGGTGACCGTGTGAACCTCGAGGTGCTGAGTCATCTTTTCGGCATGCCGATGATCCCCACCTCGTTTAAGAGCGGTGACGGTGTAAAGGAACTCTTCAAGGCCGTCATCCAGGTATATGAAGGCACCCACAAGACATCTCGCCACCTGCACATTAACTATGGTCATGAGATTGAAGACGGTATCGCCCATATTCAGAAATACCTGAAGGCCGATGAACATATCACCCAGCATTATTCCACCCGTTATCTGGCGCTGAAGCTGCTGGAGCACGACAGTCAGGTACTCGACTATTTGGGCAAGCACATGGCAGGTGAAAACCGTATGCATGACTTCCACGATCTGACCAATGCCCGCGACAAGGCCTCGGCACGTGTGAAGGAAGAGACCGGCAATGACTCCGAGACCGCCATCATGGACGCCAAATATGGCTTTATCAATGGTGCACTGACGGAGGCTGGTTACAAGACAGGTACCAAGGAAGATACCTACCGCATGACCCATCGCATCGATGGCGTACTTTCTAACAAATACATCGGTTTCCCCATCTTCTTCCTCATCCTTTACGTGATGTTCGAGGTGACATTCACCCTCGGCCAATATCCAATGGACTGGATTGAAGAGGCTGTAGCCTGGCTGGGCGAAAAGATCAGCGACGGCATGCCCGAAGGACCGTTGAAGGCCATGCTCGTTGATGGTGTGATAGGTGGTGTCGGTTCCGTCATCGTCTTCCTGCCACAGATCCTGATTCTCTATTTCTTCATCTCGCTGATGGAGGACTCTGGCTATATGGCCCGCGCAGCCTTTATCATGGACAAGCTGATGCACAAGATGGGACTGCACGGCAAGTCGTTCATCCCGCTCATCATGGGCTTCGGATGTAATGTGCCTGCTGTGATGGCCACACGCACCATCGAGAGCCGACGCTCGAGGATTATCACCATGATGATCCTGCCCTTTATGAGTTGTTCAGCACGACTGCCCATCTATATCATGATTGCAGGCACGTTCTTCTCACTACAATACCGTTCGTGGGTACTGATGTCGCTCTATGCCTTTGGCATCATCATGGCGGTGATCGTCAGTAAGATCTTCTCGTCGCTGGTCATCAAGGGTGAAGATACACCATTTGTGATGGAGCTGCCGCCCTACCGCTGGCCCACACCGAAAGCCATCTGGCGCCACACGTGGGAGAAAGGTAAGGAATATCTGAAGAAGATGGGAGGCATCATCCTCGTGGCATCCATCATCGTGTGGGCACTCGGATACTTCCCTCACAACGACGATATGCCTCACGCACAACAGCAGGAGCAGAGCTACATCGGACGCATGGGTAAGGCCATCGAGCCCGTGTTCTCCCCACAGGGTTTCAACTGGAAACTCGATGTCTCGTTGCTCGCAGGCGTAGGAGCAAAGGAGATTGTGGCATCCTCAATAGGTGTGCTCTACTCTGGCGATGATGAAATTGATGACGATGACGACGATTTCTCGGAAGACACGGAGTTCTCTGATGACTCAGAGAAATACACCCGTCTGCGCCAGGCCATGCTCCGCGACGGCATCTCACCCTTGGCTGCCTACGCGTACCTTATATTTATATTATTATATTTCCCCTGCGTAGCCACCATCGTTGCCATTAAGAACGAAACAGGCTCTTGGCATTGGGCACTCTTCGCTGCAGGTTACACCACCGCCGTTGCCTGGATCATATCCGCCCTCGTCTACCAGATAGGCACTTTGGTTATTGGTTAACGGTTATTGATTTTTTTGCCCATTCATTTGGCTTTTCTGTTGCTTTTTTGTACCTTTGCAGGCTGAAATGGAAAAAGTGATTTTGGGTATCGACCCTGGAACCAACCTGATGGGATATGGCCTGTTGAAGGTGGTAGACGGAAAGGCGCAGATGATGACGATGGGTGTCATCGACCTGCGAAAGTTTCCTGATGCCTATCTGAAACTCGGACATATCTTCGAACGCGTCACCAGCATCATCGATGGCTTTCTGCCCGACGAGATGGCCATCGAGGCACCTTTCTTCGGTAAGAACGTACAGTCGATGTTGAAACTGGGTCGTGCCCAGGGAACAGCCATCGCCGCGGCTATTCATCACGGCGTGCCCATTCACGAATATGCACCCATGAAAATCAAAATGGCCATCACGGGTAATGGTAATGCAGCAAAAGAACAGGTAGCTGGTATGCTGCAACGGTTGCTGAAGATACCCAACGAAGAGATGTCGAAATTCATGGATGCCACCGATGCCCTCGCTGCTGCCTATTGTCATTATATGCAGATGGGAAAACCCGAAAGCGACGTCAAATACCGTGGATGGAAAGATTTCGTAAACAAAAACAAAGAAAAAGTTTCAAAACGCAAAACAAAGAATGAAGACGATTGAGATGATCAACGCACGTGCCAGAAAACCGGAATGGTCGTTGGCAGAACCCGTGAACTTCACACTCGACGAAGGAGAACACATCGCAATTATTGGTAGAAATGGAGCTGGGAAATCGATGCTTGTAGATATGATCACAGGCCGTCATCCGGTTTTCCCCGGGATGATCAGCTATGCCTTCGACGAACCATACAACAACCTCAAGCACATCACTTTCCGCGATACCTATGGTGGTGACAATGATCGTACCTATTTCCTCCAACAGCGTTGGAATCAGATGGAGATCGACGAAGAGACGCCCACCGTTGGCCAGAAGCTCGAAGAGGCCTTCCTGTTAGCTGGCGAGGATACACCTGAGCGCCGGAAATTCCAAAAGGACCTCTATCAGCTTTTCCACCTCGAAAATCTGCTGGACAAGTATATCATACTATTGTCGAGTGGTGAACTACGCAAATACAAACTGGCAGCCAATCTGTTTACCCACCCAAAGGTACTGATCATAGAGAATCCTTTCATCGGACTGGATGCGGAAACGAGAGACCAAGTGAAAGAGCTCCTTAAGCTGCTGGCTGAGGAACAAGGCATGCAGATCATACTGGTGCTTTCTAAGATGGACGAAATACCGGAGTTCATCACACGCGTTGTCAGATTAGACCAGCTCCGCGTGGTTCCCGACATCAAGGTAAAAACCGATTTCCAGATTGACCATTGTCCGCATGCCATCCAGGTAAAGGAGACGTCCCCCCTGCCACCGATACCCCAACAGGTCATCTTTTTCAATCACGTGTCCATCCGCTACGGCGCACGAACCATCCTGAAAGACCTGGACTGGGTGGTGCTGAAGGGTGAGCATTGGGCACTTTCAGGCCAGAACGGATCAGGTAAGTCTACCCTCCTCTCGCTCGTCTGTGCCGATAATCCCCAGAGTTATGCTTGCGACATCTCACTCTTCGGACACAAGCGCGGCTCTGGTGAGAGCATCTGGGACATCAAGAAACGCATCGGCTACATATCGCCAGAGATGCATCGAAGCTACAAGCAGAACATCCCGGCCCTGCAGATTGTGGCCAGTGGACTGAAAGATACCATCGGGCTTTACTTCACCCCGAACCAAGAAGAAAAAGACCAATGTATGGAATGGATGAACGTGTTTGGCATCGGACATCTGGCTGATCGCAAATTCCTTGAAATGTCGAGTGGTGAGCAGCGACTGGTGTTGCTGGCTCGCGCATTCGTCAAATGTCCTGACTTACTGATTCTCGACGAACCGCTTCATGGACTGGACCTTTGCAACCGCAATCTGGTAGAGGCCATCGTGGACCGTTACATGTATGACAATCCCGACTGCACGCTCATCTATGTCACACATTACGAAAACGAGCTGCCCAAATGCATCGATCACTACATCTATCTGGAAAGACATTAAAAAAGCCTGCTCGTTAGCAGGCCTTTTTTATTTGTTTTCCATCAATGCCGCGGTTCTTACGCGCGACAGTGTCTCGGGCGTCATCTGCAGATAACTGGCAATATATACCAACGGTGCACGCAGCACCAGTTGCGGCTGACGCTTGATCAGCTTCTGATAACGGTCCTGCGCACTCTCGAAACGCAACATATCCGCATGGACCTGCGACAGGATGAGCGACTCCTCCAGAATCTTACGATAGAGAATCTGGATGTTCACGCTCTTCATGGCGACAGCTTCCAGTTCCACTTTGGGAATTGCGATCAGCACGGTGGGCTCGATGGTCTTGATCTGCAAGTGTGTAGGCTGCTCGAGAAACAGACTCTCGATACACATCACAATACTGTTCTCAGTAGCCATATACTCCGTCAGTTCCTTACCATTCTTATAATAGAACTGACGCACCAATCCTTTCACCACCCAGTAGATATTATTACAGGTTTCTCCCTCGCGGAGAACCATCTCGTTCTTACCAAACTTCATAGGCACGAGGATACTTTCCAGTAAATCCAGCTCCTCATGCGTCATTGTACTGTACCGACGAGCCAACTCACGGGCAACGTCTCTTGAAGTAATACTAACAGTAGCCATAGGTCTTACACAAAAATATAATATGTTATTAGTCCAATTTCAACACAGCAAGGAAGGCCTTCTGAGGCACCTCCACATTTCCAATCTGCTTCATGCGCTTCTTACCACGCTTCTGCTTCTCCAGCAACTTACGCTTACGCGACACATCACCGCCATAGCACTTCGCAGTCACATCCTTACGCACCTGCTTCACCGTCTCACGGGCGATGATCTTCGCACCGATAGCCGCCTGGATGGCAATGTCAAACTGCTGACGCGGGATCAGCTCCTTGAGTTTCTCACACATCCTACGACCGAAGGTCACGGCATTATCCTGATGCGTGAGCGTAGAGAGCGCATCCACAGGCTCGCCATTCAATAGAATATCCAGTTTCGCCAGCTTCGACGGACGGAAGCCGTCAATATGGTAATCAAACGAGGCATAGCCCTTGGAGATAGACTTCAATTTATCGTAGAAGTCAATCACGATCTCGCCCAGAGGCAACATAAAGTGAATCTCCACACGATTGCCGCTGACATACTGCTGATCAATCAGTTCGCCACGTTTGTCCAAACAGAGCGTCATGATCGGTCCGATATAGTCGGCAGCCGTAATGATAGAGGCACGGATATAGGGTTCCTCAATATGGTCAATGAGCGTCAGGTCGGGCAGTCCTGAGGGGTTATGCACCTCCTTCACCTCTCCCTGCTTGGTATAGCACATATACGATACGTTGGGCACGGTGGTGATGACGTCCATGTCAAACTCGCGGTCCAGACGCTCCTGAATGATCTCCATATGCAACAAACCCAGGAATCCGCAACGGAATCCAAAGCCGAGGGCCACAGAACTCTCTGGCGTGAACGTGAGCGAGGCATCGTTCAACTGCAACTTCTCGAGCGAGGCACGCAGGTTCTCGTAGTCCGTAGGATCAATGGGATAGACACCCGCAAACACCATGGGCTTCACCTCCTGGAAACCTTCGATGGCAGCCTTACAGGGTGTGGCCACATGGGTGATGGTATCACCCACCTTTACCTCCTTCGAATTCTTGATACCTGAGATGATATAGCCCACATCGCCTGTGCGCAGCTCCTTACGGGGAATCATGTCCATCTTCAATACACCGATCTCGTCGGCATCATATTCCATACCGGTATTGAAGAACTTCACGAGGTCACCCTGACGGATCACACCGTTCACAATCTTGAAATAGGCAATGATACCACGGAACGAGTTGAACACAGAGTCGAAGATCAGCGCCTGCAAGGGAGCCGTCTCATCGCCCTCGGGATGCGGGATACGCTCCACAATGGCGTCGAGCACCTGTTCTATTCCCTCGCCCGTCTTACCCGAGGCACGCAGGATGTCCGAACGGTCACAACCTATCAGGTCCACAATCTCATCCTCCACCTCATCAGGCATCGCCGAAGGCATATCAATCTTATTGATCACGGGGATAATCTCCAGATTATGGTCGATGGCCATATAGAGATTAGAGATGGTCTGTGCCTGCACACCCTGAGTGGCATCCACCACCAGCAGCGCACCTTCACAGGCAGCTATCGAACGCGACACCTCATAAGAGAAATCCACATGTCCCGGAGTGTCGATCAAGTTGAGGATATATTTTTCGCCATTGTGCATATACTCCATCTGGATGGCGTGGCTCTTGATGGTGATACCACGCTCACGCTCCAAGTCCATGTCATCAAGCATCTGTCCCTCAGTCACTTGAATGGTCTTGGTATATTCCAGCATGCGGTCAGCCAGCGTCGACTTACCGTGGTCTATATGTGCAATGATACAGAAATTTCTGATATGATTCATTAATAAACTTGTAGTTTGAGTTGCAAAGATACAAAAATTCTCTCGTTTCTCCAATATTTTTGCTTTTTTTTGTATCTTTGCACCGAAAAATTACATTCGTTATGAAAAAAGGAATACTATTTATGCTGGCTGTTCTCATTTTGAGCGCCTGTCAGGAGTCACTCGAAGACAAATGTGCAAGAGAGTGTGTTGAGTTTACAAAACGGAAGTGTCCCTCACCCGTGGCACAGGATATGATCATCGACAGTATGACCTTCGATCGTGCCTCGCACACCGTACAATATTATTATAAACTGACGGGAGCTTCCGACCGTCCTGATGCCTATCCCAAGGATCAGGCCAAGGATCTGCTGAAGAATGCGCTAAAGAACACCACCCAGGTCATGTCCTACAAAGAGGCAGGCTATAACTTCCGCTATATCTACTACTCAGAAAAAAATCCGCAGACCATCTTTCTCGATATCCTGCTGACGGAAAAAGATTATCAATAATAGTCGAAATCAGGATCCGTAAATGGCTTTTCCTTGAATACGGTGAAGCTGCTCATTTCGCTGTCTGAGAATCCTACTTTGACGCAACACGATACTTCCCAGTACGAGGAGCACTATCACGACGACAATCAGAACCACGATGATGCCATCGGCCTCAGCTTAGCCGTTACGCCGTATATTGAAATTTTAACGAACTATTGTTTCATGGTATTGTTTTTTAATGATTCTGATAGTTCTTTATTTTTTTACTTTTTTACCTTTACATGTTTTAAATGGTGAATTACTAGGGTTATCTTGTGGTCAAAACCACCTCTTTATTACCCTACAAAAATACAAAAAAATATCGAGAAAGCCAAATGCTTTCCCGATTATTTTTAAAAAAAGCCGTGTCACATTGTATCCTGTCCCCGCCGTGACATAACAAAAGAGTCCCTTCTGTTAGAATCTCTCCAACTTTGTCGGAGTATCTTGAAGAATCTCACAAGACGGGGTTTACTGACGGACTACGATCTTTCCTCCTCTCGGGATGCCCATCAGCTGCATGAAGAAATCTTCAACCTGGTTTGGAATATCTTTCACCCGAATCTCAAGGTTACTCTTTGGTGCATCCTTCACACGTACCTCTACATTACCCTTTTGGGCACCTTTCACACGAATCCCTACATTATGCTTTGGAGCATCTTTCACGCGAATCTCTAAAGAACTCTTCTGTGGGGTTCCGGCATTAGGGTTTGCGTTTGCACTGGCGGTGAATACGAATGAGAAAACGATTGCTGCAACTGCGCTCATGAGCACCTTCTTTGCATTGAAATTCTTTGTTGTCATAATCTTAATATTTTAATGTTTATACTATTCTTAACTGTGTCGTTTGTTTCTTTTCGACGATGCAAATTTACGGCGATTTCCGGCAGTTTCCAAGAAATTTCTTCGATTCTTCTCAAAGTTGTATGGACAATCGCCTAATCTTTGGACAAATCGAGGAAATCCATCCAAAACTTGTCCAAAACGAGCGCGGGGACTGGCTCCAGTGGCACTGCCCGGGTGCCTGTCTCCATGACTACATCCAAAGGATTAATGAAAAAGTGGGTCAGAGAACCGTCCCCTGACCCAATCGAATAAACTGCCGTCTGGCATAACAAAAAGGGCCGGCACCCTCTCGATACTAGTTCTTGTAGATTGTAAACTATAAAAGCCACACTCCTCAAGGAATGTGGCTTTAATGTTATGTAATATGGTATTTCAATCAGAATACGTAGGCAATACCAACCTGGAATACGGGACCATCGTATTTCATCTCATACTCAGATGAATAGGTATTACCATTATATGTAGTTGAGGTGCTCTCTGTCTTCTTGTTATACTGGTATTTGATGTCGAAGTTAGCCTTGACATTGTCGGTCAGGAAATACTCTATACCTGCACCGCCCTGGAAACCAAAGATGGTTTGTTGTTTATCAAACACGGCTTTAAAGGCATCTCCATGAGTCATGCCGAGGTTGGCACCAACGAGTGGATAGATGTAGAGCTTGTCGACAATAGGAATAAGATATTGCAGATTCAGGTCAAAATCCATAATACCTGCATCATTTTTGGGGAACCAGTAGTTGAAAGCAGCTTCAGCACGGAAATTCTCAGTTATGGAGTACTGAGCCTTAGCACCAATACCGAAGGGATTGTATTCATTCCCATATGCAGCAATACCTGCATTAGCACCAATTGCAAACTTACCTGCTTCTTGTGCAAACGCGCCGACACTCATGAGCATCAGGGCGGCAATCAACATAATTTTTTTCATACTATACATGTTTTAATGTTAATAAAAAATAGAATTTTTGCAAAGATAGTCATTTTTTTCGTTAGTTCCAAGAAAATAGCTGAAAATCTTAAAAAAAACATGCTTGTGCGCCCAAATAGGGCCGACATCTTTCCGATGCCAGCCCTTTTTCCTCAGGTATCATATCCAGTTCAATACTTGTCATACTCCTTTGCAAAAATACGTTTTTCTTCAAATCACCTCGAAGTGGCGGAGGGCATTCAGGATGCCATCGTCATCGACAGAGGTGGTGACGTAGTCGGCCTGACGTTTCAGGTCATCGATGGCATTGCCCATCGCGATGCCGATGCCTGCCTGGAGAATCATCGAGGTATCGTTGCCTCCGTCACCAAAAGCCATCGTGCGACTGGGGTCGAAACCCTCGTGACGAGCCATCGCCAGGATGCCCTTACCTTTATCAGCACCGTTGGCGGTGATATCCGTAAACTCAGGATGCCAGCGCCCAGAGACGCACTGCGGCAAACGGGCCATCAACAGCGGCTCATAGTCAGCAGGGAAGAAAGCCGTCAACTGCAGGATATCCTGTTGGAGTACGACATCCAACGGTGAGGCCTTGTCGAGATTCTTCACCGCCAGCATCTGACGGAAAATGCGATCCACATCACCCCTAGGGTCGAGCACGGCCACATCCTTACGGCCCACGATGATCAGACTGTTCTCTTTTTCCTGACAGTCAGCCACGCAGGTCATCACATCCTCCTTGGGAATGGGCTGGCAACACACGTACTCGTCGCCCACAAAACACAGGGCTCCGTTGGTGGTGATATAGCCGTCGATCAGGTGTTCGATGGCACCAAGGTTGGTGATGATGATGGGTGGGCGACCTGTCGCAATATAGACTCGCGAGCCATTAGCCTTGGCCTGCGTCAGAGCGAGGATGGTGGACGGGGGAATCTCGTGTGTCTCGAAACTCACGAGCGTACCGTCGATATCGAAAAACAATGCATATTGTTGTGTCATGATAGTCCTCTTTGGCAGTTTTTACCCTTTTACGGCTTTTGGGGTCCAGTTCTTGAAGAAACGCAATACCTTCGCCTGATTGTAGCCCTGACCTTCTTCCAGGAAACTGGAATCCTGCATGTGAATCACCTTTCCCTCCTCGTCGAGTACCACGAACACTGGGAAGCCGAAACGGGACGGGTTGTTTAAACGTTCCATCACTTTCTTGCCACGCTCCATCTGGACACCATCAGACCTACGGGGATTATAGTTCACATGGATATAGACGAAGTTTTCATCAATCACATGGCTGATCGTGGTGTCATTCGTAATGAAATCGGCAAATCGCAGACACCAGGGACACCAGTTGCCACCAACCTGACAAATCACGAATTTCCTTTCCAATCTGGCTTTCACGACGGCCTGATCGATCTGCTCAATCGGGTCGATTTCCTCGTTGTAGACCTTCTTTCCTGCTCCAGCTTCCTGAGCATTCACCGTCAAGGTCAGAATCAATGCCAATATGGCACTAAACAGTATCTTTTTTATCATATCTTATATCTTAAAGCGGTGCAAAGATAGGCATTTTTCTCTTTTTTTCCAAATTACGACGGCAAAATAGCACAAAAGAATGCGGTTCTTTTTGTGTAATTCAGAGAAATGATTAACTTTGCAAACGAAATATAATCTATCTTCGTCAACTTACTGAGTCTGCAACCCTCAAAACTAAATGACATAATTATGATGAAAAGAACTTTTTTATTTGTCTGTGCCGCCCTTCTGGGAAGTTTCAGCACACTGACAGCACAAGTGAAACTGCAAAGCAACAATGTGGATGAAGTCCTTAAGGCTATGACGCTTGAGGAAAAAGCGATGCTTGTGGTAGGCGGCAACCGCCAGATTGCATCATCGTCAGATAATGGCATGATCGGCTCGCACGCCCAGCGTGTGCCTGGTGCTGCAGGAATGACACAGGCCATTCCCCGTCTTGGCATCCCATCTTCGGTGCTTACTGACGGTCCTGCTGGTGTGAGAATCAATCCCAAACGTGACAACGACACCAACACCTATTTCTGCACAGGATTTCCTGTGGGTACTGCACTCGCCTGCACCTGGAACACGCAACTCGTAGAAGAGGTGGGCAAGTGTATCGGCAACGAGGTGCTGGAATATGGCTGCGACGTGTTGCTCGCCCCAGGTATGAACATTCACCGTTCTCCGCTCTGTGGCCGTAACTTCGAATACTATTCCGAAGACCCGTATGTGACAGGAAAGATTGCTGCTGCCTATGTGCGAGGCATCCAGAGTCAGGGCGTGGGCACCTCCGTCAAGCACTTCGCTGGCAACTCTCAGGAGACCAATCGTATGGGTGTGGATGAGATCATATCGCAACGTGCTCTTCGCGAAATCTATCTGAAAGGCTTTGAAATCGCTGTCCGCGAGGCTGCTCCCTGGACGGTGATGTCATCGTATAACCGCATCAACGGCCCGTTCACTCAAGAGAACGGCGAACTGCTCACCACCATCCTCCGCGATGAATGGGGCTTCGATGGTATCGTGATGACCGACTGGACAGGTCTGCGTAATACAGCAGCCCAGATTCAGGCCGGCAATGACCTGATGGAGCCCGGTAACGAGTCACAGATCAAGGACATTATAGATAAGGTGAAGAGTGGTGCACTGAAAGAGTCCGACCTTGACATCTGCGTGAAGCGCATCCTGCAATATCTCGTGAAGACGCCCGCCTTCCGTGCCTACAAATACTCCAACAAGCCCGATCTGAAAGCCCATGCAGAAGTGACACGCCGTTGTGCCACAGAGGGTATGGTGCTATTGAAGAACGAAGGACAGACGCTGCCGATGAGCAACTCGAAGACCGTTTCTGTGTTTGGTATCACATCATACGACTTCATTGCTGGCGGTACAGGCTCAGGCGATGTGAACAAAGCCTATACCATCGACATGATGCAAGGACTCACTGAGGCTGGTCTGAAGGTGAACACCAAACTTGCCAACCTCTATCAGAGTTACAAGAAATATCAGGAGAGCATCACTGCTGCTGGACCTGCACGAGGTGGTTGGTTCTGGGGTAAGGCTGTTCTCCCAGAGATGGCGGTGAGCCGTAATATCATCAACGTTCAGGCACAGGAGTCTGACGTCGCCATTATCACCCTTGGTCGTCAGGCAGGCGAAGGTTCTGACCGTCAGGAGGAAGGCGACTTCACCCTGACTGATACAGAACGCCAGCTCATTACTGATGTCTGCAACGCCTTCCATCTGGCCAACAAACCCGTAGTGGTGGTGCTCAACATGGGTAATGTCATTGAGACGGCTTCGTGGAAGGCTATGCCTGATGCCATCCTCCTTGCCTGGCAACCAGGACAGGAAGGCGGCTATTCTGTGGCTGACGTGCTGACAGGCAAGGCCTATCCTTCTGGCAAACTCACGATGACGTGGCCCAACAACCTCATCGATCTGCCCTCCAGCGCCAGCTTCCCCAATGTTCGTCCTACAGCGGCTCCCCGTATGCGTGGAAATAACCGTGGGAACAACAAGGTGGAATTTCAGGATTACACCAAACATACGGAAGGTATCAACGTGGGCTATCGTTATTTCACAACGACTCAGGCATCAGTATCCTACCCCTTCGGATTCGGTCTGAGTTATACCACTTTCTCCTACAGCAAGCCTGTGGTCAAGGCTACGAAAGACGGACTTTCGGCCTCTGTCACCATCACCAATACTGGTAAGAGAGCAGGCAAAGAGGTGGTCGAGCTCTATGTCAGTGCGCCAGCTGGTGGTCTTGAGAAGCCTGCCCGCGAATTGAAGGCCTTTGCCAAGACGCGCGAGCTGCAGCCCAACCAGAGTGAGACGCTCACAATGCAGCTATCGCTCTACGATCTGGCGTCCTATAATGAGGCCACTCAGGCTTGGGAGACAGCTGCTGGCAAATACACCATCGGATTCGGCGCCAACGTAGAGGACATCCGCGTCACTGCACCATACAGTCTCTCCAAACAGCAAACGGTGAAGTGTCACGACGTCATGAAACCCAACATGCCGCTGTAACTATGTGGATGTTGACATTCTCGCTGTTGCCTTTGATGGCATTGGCCTATATCGGCTGGCACATATGGTGTCTGCTGCCCCTCAGTTGGATATGGAAGGTGCTGATTCTGGCATTGATGACAGGAGCGTTTCTGCTGTTGTTTGCAGGTTTCATGCGTACGACAGACCGTATGCCTATGCCGTTGGCGATTGCAACCTACGAAATCGGCACATCGAGCATCATCATCCTGCTCTATCTTTTTATGCTGTTCCTAGTGCTCGACCTTGGGAGACTGTTGCACCTGCTGCCTCGTACCTTATTCTATAATAACTGGTGGACCGTAGGTGGCATCGCCCTTGGTATGTTCGCCCTGTTTTTATATGGCTATCTGCATTATCAGCACAAACATCGCGAGGAAATCCAGCTTTCCACAGAGAAACAGCTGAGCAAACCCATGAAGATTGTGGCGATGAGCGACCTGCATATCGGCTATCACAACCGTCGCAGCGAACTGCACCGTTGGGTGGAGATTATCAATGCTGAGCAACCAGACCTGATTCTCATTGCTGGCGACATCATCGACGGTAGCATGCGACCAGTGATCGAACAGCAAATGCACGAGGAGTTCAAACTGCTGAAGGCACCCGTCTATGCCTGCATCGGCAACCACGAATACTATAGCGGAGAGCCCAGAGCCAGACAGTTCTATCAGGAGGCTGGCATCCATCTGCTGCAGGATTCCTGTGCCACCTTTAGCGACCTCTGCATCATCGGACGCGATGACCGCACCAATTTCCACCGTGATTCATTAGGTGTGCTGATGAAGAAAGCCGATCGTTCGAAATACTGCATCCTGCTCGATCACCAGCCTTATCACCTGGATCAAGCTGAGCGTCAGCAGGTTGACCTCCAGTTCAGTGGTCACACCCATCACGGACAGGTATGGCCCATCTCTTGGATCACTGAACACGTCTACGAATGTGCTTTCGGACGTTATCAGCGAGGCAAAACACATTATTACATCAGCAGCGGAATAGGCATCTGGGGCGGACAGTTCCGTATCGGCACCCGCTCAGAATATGTCGTCATCACCCTGACCAATTCACAAAAAAGACAATGAACATACAGGAATTACTGAATCGTACGGATCGCTTTGCAGCCAACGCAGGTTGCCAGATTACAGAAGTGGACACAGAACATGCAGTAGCTGAAATGGTAGTGACAAATGCGCATCTGAATGGCGCCAACGTCTGTCAGGGAGGCGCTTTGTTCACCTTAGCCGACCTCGCAATCGCAGCCTTGATGAATGCACGAGGCCAACTCACTGTCGGCATCAACAACAGCATCATGTTTGTCTCGAGTGCCAAAGAGGGCGACCATCTTCGTGCAGAGGCCGTCAGCGTTTGCGACCATCACAAGATTCCCTCCGTCGAAGTGCGTGTCACCAATCAGGAAGGCCGTCTTATCTGTCATGTTACTGGTATGGGCTACCGCAAGTCTGTTAGCCTGCCAACAGTATAGATTTCTAAGTCAATGGCCTATCGACTGGCGATATTCAAGTAATTTGTTCTGATAGTCTGCGAAGGCATCAGTGCGTTTGTCGCATGCCTGTTGGTAGAGCATCTGGGCTTCGAGCAGATCGCTCATCTTCGACGTACCGGCCTGATAGAAATTGCGGTTAAGACGGAGATTCTCCTCAGCTTGCTCGATGCTGCGTTGGGCGAGTTGAAGTTGCTGATACGACTCTTCGACACCATTCCAGGCATTCTGCGTCCGGATTTGAAGCAGTTGGGCGTTGTCGGCAAGCTGTTCCTGAGCCTTCTGATGCTCAATCTTCTTGCGTTTGATGGCATGCGAGCCTCCCCACCAGTCGGAGATGGGCACACTGACGGTTGCAAAGAGCATGCCGAAGGTATGATCGTTGTCAAGGAGGTTATGGTAGTTGTAACCTGCTCCAACGGCGACAGACGGCAAGTTCTTACCCACCTCCATTTTCTGCTGAAGTGCAGTCGCCTCCACCTGTTTGTTGAGCAGTTGATACTCAGGGGTCAGAGCTACAGACTCCGCACCTTGAGGGATGGGGGATTGTGCTTGATCCGTTTGATAGGTAATGACAAACGACGTGTCGCGCAGACCACAGTATTGCGAGAGCAGCAGACGGACCAACGAGAGACCGTTCTGTAGCTTGAGCCGCTGACTGGCTATCTCGTTTTGGCGCAGTTCTACTCTGAGCAGGTCGTTACGCAGTGCTACACCAGCCCGGATAGCCACATCCACATCTTTATAGATATCGCTTAGAAGGGCATCAGCAGCATTGAGGGTGTTCATCTTTTCTTGTAGTGAAGCCAGTTGCCAGAAGTATTGCTCAGCCGTTTTCTCGACTTCGTTCTCTGAGAGTTGCAGTTGCAGGCGGCTGACGTCTTCGCCTACTTTCGCGAGTTTATTTCCATAGATAATCTGACCGCCTGCAAAAACGGGTTGTACGGCCTGCACACCAGCGATGGTGCCGTTTTTCATCATCGAGATACTGATGGGGTTGGCCAGAGCAGCAAGCGCTTCAGGAGGAAATGACTGTGCGAGAGTTGCTCCTAACTCGGCAGGGATCACTTCTGAGGGATTGATTGTCGTCTGCGCCATACCCTTGTTGGCATTGAACCAAAGACCTGTACCACTGACACTGGGGAAGAACTTGGTAAAGGCCTCTTTGCGCTGTTGCTGGGCTGCTTCGATGTTATATCTGGCACTTCGGATGGCCATGTTGTTGTGGAGAGCAGAATCCTTGATCTGCTCTAAAGTGTATCTTTGCTGTGATGTTGCTGTGACGCAGCAACAGACGGAACAAGCTATGATTGCTAATAACTTTTTCATATTCATATCTACTTTGTCGAAACCTTCCAATAAATGACGGGCAGCATGGTGACTACCATGATGAGCGAGCCTATGCCACCAGCGAAGATGGTGACACCTACAGGCATCCAGAACGACGACTGTGCGATGATCATCGGTACCACACCCACTGCCGTCGTAGCTGTAGTGAGGAAGATGGGCACCATACGACGCTTACCGGCATCATAGGCTGCCTGTTTGACTGCAGCGTTGTATGCCTCACGGTCCACAGTCCAGTTGCCGTGTTCTGCCACATGCTTCTTAATCAGGTCGATGGCATGCTCAAAGATGAGGATCTCGTTACGCATGATCATTCCCATCAAGGTAATGAGGCCGAAGATAGAGGTAAGACCGAGGGCACGGTTCATCAGTCCAAGACCAATCAGCGCACCAGGAATCATCAGTGCGAGCGCCACCATACAGATGGTAGTCACACCATACTTCTTGAAGTTGAACAACAGGAAGAAGAACACGATGATCTCCGCAATGGCAATTCCGCCAAAGATCTGTGGCAAAGCCTCGTCGCCATATTCTATCTCACCGCCGACCTCAGTGCGAACACCCTGAGGCAATTCTATCTCCTCCTGCATCACACGTGCAATTTCTTTCTCGATTGGAGCCGTGTAAACGCCTTGCACGAACTGTGCCGTCACGGTGATACAGCGCTCGCCGCCGCGATGCATGATGCGACTCTCACTCCACTTGGGCTTTACTTTTGCAATCTGTCGCAGCGGAACGGTGGTGTTTCCACCCGATACCATTGACGCTGGCGAAGCGATGCCAAGATTAGCGACATCAGAGAAGGTCATATCGGTATCGTCCTTGACGACAATGGGCAGTTCATAATTCCCCTCCCAGATTTGTCCCACACGCAGATCGCAGGAAGTGGCGCTCAGTGCCAGCTGTGCTGTGGTACGGGTGATACCCAACTGCGCTGAAGTCACAGGGTCGAGTTCGACGTTGATGATGGGATAGGGTTGGAAGTAATCGGCATGCACCCATTCCAGTTCTGGCATCTGGCGCATACGCTCCATCAGACGTTCTGCCACCACATGCAGTGAGTCGAGATTGTCGCCATAGAATCGGTATTCCAATTCTGATACCTCTAAATAGTCCAATCGTTTGAATTTGACGTAGGCATTGGGGAAGGCCTCGCCCAACATGGGCTGATATTTTGAGAGCAGTTCAATTGTCGCCTTGTCGCTCTTGGTATTCACGATGAACTGCGCATAGTTCTTACCTGCCATCTGGGGGGCATAGGCATCCATAAAGCGGGGCGATGAACAGCCGATAAACCCTGTGATGCCCGTGATGCGATCATCCTTCTCCAAGACATGCTGCACTGAGTCGGCTATCAGCTCTGTCTCTGCCATACCCTTACCGTCGGGCAGGAAGATTTCCACTGCAAACTGGTCACGGTCAGCGTATGGGAAGAGACGTATCTTCAGCGTGGGGGCAATCAGCGACGATAGCAATATCACAGCGATACCGCCACCAATCGTCACCCAAGGATGGGCAAAGGTAAAGTCAAGCACCTTATCGTAAGTCTTCTGCACCCAATTGGTAATCGCATTTCCACCTGTCTTCACCTTGTCAGGCTTGATGATGCGCACCTCTAAGAATGGAATCACCGATACTGCCAGGAAGAGCGATACCATCAAGTTGATGGTGATGGTAACGGGGAAATCCTCCAGACAGTCGTGGAACACACCTTTCATCGTGATAAGGAAGGGGTAGAAGATGGCGCAGATACAGATAGTTGCCAATAGCATCGGCATGAAATACTGCTTGGCAGAGTCGATGGCTGCCTTCTTGGGCTCGAAGCCTTTTCCAAGATACTCCAAATAACCGTCAATAACCACGATGGCATTGTCGACCACCATTCCCAACACCACAATCAGTGCTGCCAGCGTCACGATGTTCAGTTCGATACCAGCCATATACATGATGGATACTGAGACGAACGTCGTCAATGGGATGGTAATAGCAGCTACGATGGCTGAACGCAGGGGGAACAGCACCATCATCACCAGGATGATGATCAGCATCGATATCAACAGGTCGCGCAGGAAATCGCTCACACTAATCGCCACCACCTTAGGTTTGTCGGCGATGCGCGTAACGTTCACATCCTCAGGCAGTTCGTTCTCGCGAAAATCGTTCAGTACCTGGTCAACCTCACGGCCATATTGCACCACATTGTTGCCTGGTGTCATCTCCATCGACAGCAGTACGCAAGGGTGACCGTTCTGCTCGATACGACTCGACATCGGCTCATATTCCCTTACCACTCGGGCCACATCGCGGACGCGCGCCACCTTGCCTGTCGTAGGGTCTGAGAAGATAATCTGATTGGCGATTTCTTCCTCACTGTTCTCCTGAGCCTCCACGTGGATGGGGACTTGCTGGTCATCATCGCTAATAGAGCCTGCCATCGTTGTGATGCCCTGAGCCTGAAGACGCGAGAAGAGCATCTGCTGACCAATACCATAGGCCTGCAGACGCTGGCGGTCGACATAGAGCGAGATTTGTTCCTTCTGTTCGCCAAACAGTTTCACATTGGCTACAGAAGGGATACGACGCAAACGGTCGGAGAGGTTGTCGCTATATTGTTTCAGTTCACGATAGCTACGCTGACTGCTCTCAATGGCGATGAGCAGAGCCGAAGTGTTGCCGAAATCATCATTTACCACGATGGCCAGTACACCACTGGGCAATTGAGCCTTAAAACTGTTCAGGCCGTGCTTGATCTTGCTCCATACCTCATCCTTATTGTTCACGTCGTCGTTCAGTTTCACCATCACGATACACATGCCGTTCTGCGACTGTGTGGTGGTCTTCACGCGGTTTACCTCACCATAGGTAAAGAGGTAACGCTCCAGCGGACGAGCCACCTGCTGCTCCACTTCTTCTGAGGTGGCACCAGGACAGACGGCTATCACCACACCCTGACGGATGGTGGCATGCGGAAACTCATCTTTAGGCATGTCCCACATACCGAAGATGCCCAGCACAAACAGGATGCCGATGATGAGCAGCGATATCGAGTAATGTTCCAATGGCCACTTCAGCCATTCCATCTTATTTCCCATAGTCACTATTCACTATTCGTTATTCACTATTCACTAGTAGACCACTTTCGTTCCTTCGCTCAGTTTCTGATACCCTTCTATGACAATACGGTCGCCCATGTTCAGACCATCGCTAACGAGTACATAATTCCCTTCTGTCTGACCGATGGTCACAGGGGTGCGATGAACTGTCTTTTTCTGATCGACAGTCCAGACAAACAGACTGCCATCAGCATTCTTCTGCACTGATGTCATAGGGATCATCTTACTGCCAATGGTCTGTGAGCCCTCAGAGATGAAACGGACGCTGGCCACCATACCAGGCAGCAACTTCCTTCCGCTATTGGCCACATTGATTCTTATATCATAGGTATGTGTGAGGGCATCTGCCTCTACTCCTTTCTCTATCCTGCCACCTCGGTAGCTGCCATTGATGGCGTCTACCTTGATGCTTGTTGGTGTGTTGGCGTTGATACCTCCGATTTCTGCTTCAGGTATAGCGACTTTCACCTTTACCGTCGAGATGTCGAGGATATTCACTACAGCCTGCGAAGGGAGGGCTGTCTCACCTGCTCCCACCAGTTTTTTACCTATGATACCGCTCACAGGGGCTGTCAGACGACAATCGGCCAGGTTTTTCTTCGCTACATCGAGTTGTGACTTCGCCTGAGCCACCTTGCTCTGTATCTCCACCCATTGCACCTCGGGCAGCGACCCATTGTCGTGCAGCATCTTGTAGCGTTCCAAGGCATCGTTGGCCTGTGTCATCTGCGCCTCGGCTCCAGAGAGTACGTTGCGGGCCTGGGTGTCGTCCATCTCGGCAATCAACTGTCCCCGACTCACGGCCTGACCTTCGTTCACCAGCATGCGCTTCACCACACCCATACCAGTGAAACTCACTGCCGTAGCCTCATGTTCCTCCACGATACCTACATACGTCTGGGCATTATCCACCATACCAGGCGACACCACCTGTGTCTTCACTCTCACAGGAGCCTTCGTCTGTTGCTCCTTCTTTTGTCCACAGCTACCAACCAATAAAACTGTCAGCAGCAATAATAAACTATTTTTCATTTTCAGAATGGTTATTTTGAGTGCAAAAGTAATGCAAAAGAGGCTATCATTCATGTTCAATTTCACCATTTTTATTACCAAATCGACATCAAGTTTTCAAAATGAACATAAAATTATCCATATTAGACATTGTTTATGTAAAATAATGCTTACTTTTGCAGCGTGAAACGACAAGAAGAGATAACATTTCAGTCATTAGCCGACAATGAGGACATCCAGATTGGCTATTCCGACAACGATATCATGGTGGTCGACAGCATCCAGCAGTTTGCTGAGATCAGTGCAGCCCATGTGTCGATGAATGCCATCGCCATCTGTACACAAGGCAGGGTGCAGGGTATTATGAATGGACAGCAAATGGAATTACATCAGAACCAAGTTGCGATCATTCCACAAAATATCACTGTGACGGATGTGATGGTCAGCCCCGATTTCGACCTAAAGGCGATGTTCCTTACAAATCGCATCCTGCAAAGTTTCCTCCGTGAGAAAATGAATATATGGAATGACATGATGTTTGTCCATCGCCATCATATTGTTACGATGGCTGAAGACGAGATTCTCTTCTATACCCATTTCTACGATATGGTCACCCTTGCCATCGGCCGAGGCAAAGACAATCCTTTCCGCACCGACATCATCCAATCCCTTCTCCGCTCAGCCGTCCTCGGACTTTGTGGAGCGATGAAGCAGATGCTTCCTTCATCAGAAATGGATCACGATATCAGCTCAGCCAATATTCATTTCCAAAGGTTTCTCGACTTGCTTCATTCCAAAGAGGTGAAGCACTGCACGGTAGAATCATACGCCAGCGATCTATGCATATCACCCAAATACCTTACGGTCATCTGTAAGAAGAACTCAGGCAGGACTGCTAATGAGTGGATTACGGAACATGTTTTGGAAGACATCCGATACTATCTGAAGCAAACCGACCTCAGCATCAAGCAGATCTGTGACCGTCTTGGCTTCCCCAATCCATCCTTCTTCGGCAAGTACGTCAAAGATCATTTTGGCATGACGCCCTTAGACTTCAGGAACAGCTAAGGTTACTTTACAACTATCTTTTTTGCAGCTGCCCCTTGGCGGATGATATATATACCTGGAGACAGGAACTCTATGCTGTTGCCACAAGGCTGGCCAGAGAGCGAAAAGACTTGATAGGGCCGGGTCTTGTCAACACGTAATTCACTGATACCATTGGGCACATAGGTGTAGCCCAGTTTCTTGTCCATCCAAGCAAAGCGTTCCTTCATATAAGTTCTAAGCACTTGCACCTCAGCCTGGAAACTGCCTTTGGTAGGCGGATTCTGATGCACTCTCTGGTTCAAGATGGGCCAGCGCAGGAAATTCAGACGCTGCGACTGCAAAAGATCAGTTTCCAAACGGTCAATATAGGCTATCATATTTTCCTCGGTAAGTCCAGACTGACGAGCCTCATCCCAGATTTCAAGCATCTGTCGTTTAACTGCAGCATCCTTGACGACAATATTGTCGACGAAGGTCTTCATATTGCCAGCACAACTGCCCCCATCGCGATAGATATAGTCTTTATGACCGTTGACAGGATAGATGCGCTGGTCATTGTTGAAAGCCAGGTCAAAGTCCCAGACAGGTCCCACATGCATCAGATCTTCATCGCGATCCTTATACATAAAGACGCTCCAATAGGTATCTGTATTGCCAGACAATTCGCCCACGAGGAAATGACGGAGAAAACTATTCACATCGAGATAGGTAGCCCACTGGTTCTCCATTTTATTGAAGAAGTTGCGGATGTATTGCTTTTGGTTGGCGGTAATCTCGTCTTCATCAGGCGACTTGATGGTGACGGGATTGCCCTTGTTGGAATTGAACCACGATTTCTCCTGGTTCGCATAGGCATCCACCTCGATCAGATAGCCACCTGTCAAGGCAACACCCTGATTGTCTTCAGGTGTCATCTCCATGATACTCACACGGTTCTTGTTGATAGTTACCTGGTCGCACAACTGGTAACAGCCTTTATATTCGCCATTGAGCAACACATCAACAGCAGTGCCATAGGGCGTATAATCCATACCGAGCCGTCTGCTGAGTTCAAAGGCCAGCAGATTGCGCATCAATGTCTTGTCACCGTAGTTGTTGATCAGCGTCCATTTCTTGGCCTTCGCAGGGGCATCGAGCACTCTTTGTTTGGTATCGAACTTGATTCTCCAGGGTTTCTTGGGGAAAGTGCGCGAAGCATTACCTCTTTCGCGTGTCGAGCCAGGCTCTGACAGCAGTTGGGTGCCATTGTCAGAGATGATAGTCAGTTGAGAAACTATATTGTGCTCCTTATCGTAGGGAATTTCGCCATTCAACGTATGAATACTGACGGTAGGCAGATTCGTTACTTGATAGAGATGACTATCGTCGCCTGCACCAGGATGGCCATAAAACTCCAGTTCTGCGATATTACAACGGGCATCAGAGGGTCCGACATAACGTACATAACGAAAACCTCGTGAGCACTGGACATCAGCATACGACATCGTGCCAATCTTACCATTCTCAGGAACCACATATAGGGGCAGGGCATCCATGAAGTCCTCGCGATTGGCACCTTCGAAGACACCTAACAGAACACGTTTCTCACCCTGTCCGTCGTTGCGAGGTGACCAACCCACACGGGTAATGACATGGGCCTCACCTAAGTCAAGGCCTGTCCACGTATAGCTTCGCTCCCACGAAGCAAAGAAAGTGTTCAAGTCGCCATCAAAGGCGCTCTCGCGGGTGTTAACCGTGTTTGACCTATCAGCGTTATTATTGTAATTGACAGTTTCTGTCGTGCCGATGACGGCACCTTTCAACATGTCATCACTATAAACGGGTGTCAGCGGCGACATCATTAATAAATTCGCATAAAGCAGTTTCTTCATCATACTATTTCTGTCGCATTCTCTGGTTCTAATGTTTCGGTTGTGGTGGTATCGCCTTCGATGAACATCGATTCGTCCATCTCAGCCAACGATTTCTTTTTCTTATTTTCTCTGGCGCCAGCCTTCAGCAGATTCTTGGCAGCAGTGATGATACTAGGGCCGCTTTCGCCTGTGGTAACCTTCAGTTTCTTCATCTTCCTGAGCGTATCGTTCATGCTCGACTCTACATCCATAAAGCGCGCGCCGAAGTCCTGCACACGATCGATTACCGTATTGGCAGCATCCATCATAGCCTGTTGGTTCTTCAGCTGTCGTACCTGTGTCCACATCATCTCCAGCACACGCAGATTCATATACATGGTCTGGGGGCCGAGAATCATCACACCTTCGTCATAGGCCTCACGCCATAGAGTGGCATCATTCAATAAGGCCAGATTCAGTGCTCCCTCGATGGGCACATACATGATGGCAAAGTTCAGACGGTTATAACCCTCAGGCAGGAATCTGGTATACTCCTTCTTGGCCAGACGACGGACCTGGGCCCTGACACTGTCGATATGTGCTTTCAGATAGCCGCTCTTCTCAGGCGTACCGTCTTCTGCATTCATATAACGCTCGTAGTCCGTCAACGACATCTTGGAATCGACAACCACATGACGGTTGTTGGGGAAATGTAGAATGAAATCAGGCACCAGTCCCTTGCCATCATCGCCTTTAGCCCCCTTGCCAACCTTGTCTCTCAGGGTTTCCTGAGTATCAAACTGCTCACCTTCCTTCAGTTCGAGGTCTTCGAGCAGTTGCTTGAGCTTCAGTTCACCGAAGTTACCTTGTATCTTGACCTCACCGGTCAACGCACGCGTCAAACGATCGGCCGTTTCTCCGATCTCAGCACTCTTCTGCATATTGATCTTGATGGTCTCATCCAGTCGGGTAAGTGCTTCTGTCTGCTGTTGCTTGGTTTTGTCGAGTGCCTCCTGCATATCCTTCAGACTTTTCTGCAAAGGGTCGATAATCTTCGAGACTTGTTCCTTATTCTCTTCGCCAAGTTCCTCCTGACGTTGTTTGAGCACCTTCTCCGAAGTGGTCTGCATCTGTTCCTTGATGAGCTCGAGCTGACTCTTCATCTGCTTCTCGTTCATCTCCTTCAATGCGGCAATCTGACCCTCGTGAGCCGTCTTTTCTTGCTGAAGCTGCTGGGCAAATGTCGTTTTCAACTCACTCATCTGACTTTCGAAAGCATCTTTCCTTTCACTCAATTGCTGCTCATACGAAGTCTTCTGAATCTCAATCTGCTTCTCGAGATTATCTACATTACTCTTCTGGACGTCACGTTCTGCCGTCAATTTAATAACGGACTCGACTAAGCCTTTCTTACCATGGTTTCCGATAAGATAGCCAAGAACTGCCATTGCAATAATGGCTATGACGGTTATGATCAGGTATATTTCCATGTTTTCTTTCTTTTCAGGAAGCAAAGGTACAAAAAAGAAGTGAAAAGTGAATAGTGAATAGTGAAAAATTTGTTACCGCTGCTGAAATATTCTCAATTTTTCGTACCTTTGCATTCAAATAAAGTCAAATGAAGAAAGTCAAGAACAGCGAGTTGCTGCTCTCCTACATACGAGAGGGGAAAATGATGACACAGAGTGAAAAGCTTTGGCTCATCGTCAGCCTAAGTATTCCCTCAATCTTAGCTCAGATATCAGCCACAGTGATGTTCTTCATTGACGCCTCGATGGTGGGGCACTTAGGTGCCAAAGCCTCAGCGGCCATCGGACTGGTAGAGACGACGGGCTGGCTGATGGGTGGTCTGGCCTCAGCTGCGAATATGGGATTCTCCGTTCAAGTGGCACATTTCATTGGAGCAAACGACTTCGAAGCGGCACGGAGGGTTCTGCGCCAGTCAATGGTCTGTTGCTTGATATGGGCAATAATAACTTCATTGATATCGGTGATTATCGCACCTTTCCTACCTTACTGGATGGGCGGCAGCGAAGAAATCGCCCGCGATGCCTCCATCTACTTTGCCATCTTCGGTCTGGCGGGCATTTTCTTCCAAGCAGAAGGATTGGCAGGTTCGATGCTGAAATGCTCGGGTAACATGAAGATTCCTTCCATGCTGAATATCGGCATGTGTGTGATGGATGTGCTTTTCAACTACATCTTTATATATATACTTGATTTAGGTGTGATGGGCGCAGCCATAGGAACAGGTGTCGCTATGCTGATCACAGCAGGACTGATGTTATATTTCCTGCTCGTCAAGTCGAAGATGCTCTCACTCGTAGGTCGTCCAGGATCATTCAAGCCTAAATCCGACACCATCAGCACAGCCTTCAAGATAGGTGCACCGATGGGGCTTCAGCATCTGCTGATGGGAGGGGCGTATGTTGTAAGCACCATGATTGTGGCACCCCTAGGTACCATCGCTATCGCTGCCCACTCACTGGCCATCACTGTTGAGAGTCTCTGTTATATGCCAGGCTATGGCATTGCCGAAGCTGCCACAACCCTTGTAGGACAAGGCATCGGAGCTGGGCAAAAACTGCTGACACGCTCATTTGCAAGGATGTCTGTAGGATTGGGCATCGCCGTAATGACGGTAATGGGTGTCCTGATGTGGACCTTCGCACCAGAACTGATGTCGCTGATGTCACCAGTAGAGGAAGTGATAGCCCAAGGTACTCAGGTACTCCGAATCGAGGCATGGGTAGAACCCATGTTTGCCGCCGCTATCGTTGCCAACGGTGTGTTCATCGGCGCTGGCGACACGATTATCCCTGCTATCATGAGTCTTGTTTCGATGTGGGCCGTCCGTCTGACGCTCGCTGCTTCGCTCGCTCCTAAGTATGGTCTGAAGGGTATGTGGATAGCAATGGCCACCGAACTCACCTTCCGTGGAAGCATCTTCCTCATCCGTCTTTTCAAGGGCAATTGGTCGGAAAAGCTAAGGGTTATCAATAAAAAATAACCGCTCTCGAATCATCAACGACTCAGGAGCGGCACCAACAATCTATGAATAACTAAAAACCTTTTTTCGAAACAAACAACTTCGTCTCACGACGGTGTTGTGTTATCCTTTCTAACAAATCTTTATTACCACTGTAATACCTATTAAATCAACTTAAAACCAAAACTAATTACTAACTATTAACTACTAACTAACTCTAACTAACAATGAAACGAATCTTTTATTACCTTAACTAATTATTCTATTGAAGATTATCTTTTTGTCTTTTGACGATGCAAAGGTACGGCGTTTTTTGCAATCCGCAATGGATTACACCTTGTTTTTGCATAAAAAACGCATTTCTTTTGATGTAAATCAACTCATTGTGTGCGAACACACCGCTTTTGTGTGCGAAAACGGGATTTTTTAACGTCTAAAACTACAACTGATTCATAAACGACAGGTTCCGCGCTTTTTTGATGACAGTGTCGGCTAGTGGAGCATTGGTTTTCTGTTCGCCGTAGATGGTATCGTAGACGGCCTTAATGGCAGAACGTCCTCCACCGTCTTTCAAAACATACACAAAGCAAAGGTTCTGAACACCGACATATTCCGAAAGGATATCAAGGTCGGTCACTGCCAGACCTGTCAGGGCCAATTGGTAGGCATCCTCCTCATTCTCCCGGACGAAGGTATCAACATCGCCCAACGTCTTGAAACCGAAGCCCTCAAACACCTCACAAAAAGGCAATAACGAAACAGAAACAATCTCAGCCTGATTGACGGCCGCAATACGATGGTTCAGACGATCGAAGGGACGTGTCTTGAGATAGTCACTGAAAGTATTATTATTCAAAGGAACTTTGTCAAGACGACCCGAATCCACCAAATTCTGTAAATCTCGCGTGTATCTGCTCATCGTTGTACGGAGACGACTGAATTCATCATCGGCTAGTTCCAACATACCTGCCAGACGACTGAACTGACGTTGAAACTCTGGCGGCAGTTTCACAGAGCCTTTATAACCGATGTCATGTTCCATAGCCGACCACGCATGTTGCAAAACCGTACGTATCTGCACCTCAAAGGCAATATTGCTCAGTTCACCCTCATACAGGCGACAGATATAATGGAGTGAACTATAGCCGAAGCTGGTGAGGTCGTGCCTCTTGCGCTTATCAACAGAGTTTTTCCAATCAACACGGAACAGTTCCTTGACAATGGCCGCCACCCTATCAACATCATCTGTGAAAAACGTCACCACACGAACACCCAACAAGTCGGTCACGTCATTAATATCCTTGTACTTCTGTCCTTTTCGTTCCAATTTCCCGATAAACGACTGCTCTGTTTTGATACGATGCTCCACCGTATTAAGACTGATACTCATGCGCGACAAAGTGGTCGTCAACTTATCCACCACCTGCTGCTCCAGTTCTTTCAACCGAGGCAATAGCTCATGGAATTGTTCCAACAACAACTCACTATGCAGATCCAAATGATTATCCATAGATGCTTTTTGTGTTCTTTTATATAATGATATCTATCTTATTAGTCAGTTCCACAAATTCCGGAATAGAGAGTTGCTCAGGCCTGCGCGTCATCATCGGGTCGTCAAAGAAACCTACAGGAACAGGGTGTGCTGCATCAAACAACTGCCGAAGAGAGACACGGAGCATTTTACGACGCTGGTTAAAGGTGGTCTTGACGACACGACGGAACAATTGTTCATCGCAACCAAGGTCGGTGACCGTGTTACGTGTCATACGGATGACGGCACTCTGCACCTTGGGAGGCGGATTGAAAACGGAGGGTTCGACGGTGAAGAGATACTCAACGTTATACCAAGCCTGAATCAAGACGGAAAGAATACCATACTGTTTATTTCCTGGCTGCGACGCCATTCGGACAGCTACCTCATGCTGAATCATACCTGTACAACAAGGTATCAGGTCTTTGTTTTCAAGCATCTTGAAAAAGATCTGCGAGGAGATATCGTAGGGATAATTGCCTGTCAGAACGAATTGCTGTCCATCAAACACCTCTTGAAGATCCATACGGAGGAAATCGCCACCTATTATATTATTATTAAGACGGGGAAAATTCTCTCGGAGATAAGCCACACTCTCACGGTCTATCTCCACGACCTTCAACGGACGGGGTTTCTCCACAAGATATTGTGTCATTACACCCATCCCCGGACCCACCTCGAGTACAGGCAGCTCCGCATAGGGTTCATCCACCGTATCAGCAATTCGTTTGGCGATACTCAGGTCGGTCAGAAAATGCTGACCAAGATTCTTTTTTGGTCTTACTTGCTTCATTTGGGTGCAAAGATAATAAAAATATTGTAAAATTATGAATTATGAATTATGAATTATGAATTATTTATGTACCTTTGCACCAATGGAACAGAAAAGCATACTCGGAAACATCGTCAAAATCGTACTGCCTTTCCTGCTTGGCGGAGCGATATTGTGGTGGATGTACCGTGGTGAGGACCTCTCGACGATTGATCGTGTGGTGAGGGAAGAAATGAACTGGACCTGGATGCTGTTGTCATTTCCCTTCGGCATCCTGGCACAGATGTTCCGTGGCTGGCGATGGAAGCAGACGTTAGATCCTATTGACGATCTGTCGCCAAGCACTACCCAACAACCCCTTTCCAGCCAGAAGATCAGGGCTCGCAGTGCTACCTGTTTACATGCCGTCTTCATCTCCTACGCTGCCAGTCTTATCATTCCACGTATCGGTGAGTTCTCACGTTGCGCCATACTGAAACGCTACGATGGAGTGTCGTTCAGCAAGGCATTGGGTACGGTGGTGACAGAACGAGCTGTCGACACGCTGATCGTAATGTTCTATTCCGGTATCATCCTATTAATAGAGATGAGTGTCTTCGGTACGTTCTTCAAAAAAACGGGCACCTCCCTAGACCACATCCTCGAGAGTTTCTCGCTGACAGGCTGGCTCGTGACGGCCATTTGCGCTATCGCTGTTTTTATTCTACTGCATCTGTTGCTGAAGAATTTCTCTATATATAATAAGGTGAAGATGACACTGAGTGGTATCTGGGAAGGTGTACTATCCCTGAAAGGAGTCAAAAACCTGCCACTCTATCTGTTTTTCTCCATCGGTATTTGGGTGATGTACTTCCTGCATTATTATCTGACGTTCTTCTGTTTCGACTTCACTGCACATCTTGGTATCGGCTGTGCACTGGTATCGTTCGTGGTGGCCAACTTCGCCGTCATCGTACCCACGCCCAACGGGGCTGGTCCCTGGCACTTTGCTATCAAGACGATGCTGATTCTCTATGGCGTAGCCGATGAACAGGCGCTCTGGTTCGTACTTATCGTACATACCGTACAGACCCTATTGGTAATTGCTCTCGGTATCTATGCCTGGGCCGCCCTCTTGTTTACGAAACGTTTTAACCCTCAAACAACATAACTATGAGTGAAATTAAGAATCTGAACCCAACGTGCATTTGGAAGAATTTTTATGCACTGACACAAGTTCCACGTCCAAGTGGACATCTCGAGAAAGTACAACAGTTCCTGCTCGACTTTGCCAAGCAGGTTGGTGTTGAGGCCTTTAAGGACCCCGCAGACAATATTGTGATGCGCAAGCCCGCTTCGCCTGGTCTGGAGAAGAAAAAAGGCGTCATCCTGCAGGCCCACATGGATATGGTACCGCAGAAGACACCCGAGAGTACCCACAACTTCGAGACCGATCCCATCCAACCCTGGATCGATGGCGAGTGGGTAAAGGCCAAGGGTACTACCCTCGGTGCTGACAACGGTTTAGGTGTGGCTGCCATCATGGCCATCATGGAGGACAAGGCGCTGAAGCACGGACCTATTGAAGCCCTGATTACGGCTGACGAAGAAACGGGTATGTTTGGTGCCAATGGCCTGCCTGCAGGCGAATTGAACGGTGATATCCTCATGAACCTCGACTCTGAGCACTGGGGCAAATTCGTCATCGGCTCTGCAGGAGGTATCAATATCACCGCAACACTCGATTATAAAGAGGTGGAGACCGATCCCGAAGATGCTGCTGTGAAGGTTACTGTCAAGGGGCTGCGTGGCGGACACTCTGGGCTGGAGATCCACGAAGGTCGTGGTAATGCCAACAAGCTGTTGGTGCGTCTCGTTCGCGAGGCTATCGAAGAGTGCGAGGCTCGCTTGGCATCTTGGCAGGGTGGCAACATGCGTAATGCCATCCCATTCAAGGCAGAGGCCGTACTGACATTGCCAAAGGAGAACGTAGAGGCCCTGAAGGGACTCGCAGCAGACTGGCTCGAGGATTTTACCGATGAATATAAAGGCATCGAGAGTGGTATCGAAGTAATCTGCGAGGATATCGAGACGCCGAAGATGGAAGTTCCCGAGGAAATCCAGGACAACCTCATCAATGCCATTTACGGCTGCCACGACGGTGTGGTACGTATGATTCCCTCCTACCCCAGTGTAGTAGAGACCTCCAGCAACCTCGCCATCATCAACATCGGTGAAGGCAAGTCAATGCTGAAGATCCTCGCCCGTAGTAGCCGTGAGGATATGAAGGATTATATCGTCAAGACCCTGGAGAGTTGTTTCAACATGGCAGGTATGAAGGTGGAAACAGCCGGTTCGTATGGCGGCTGGGATCCCAACCCAGAGTCAGAAATCCTACACTTGTTGCTGAAGGAGTACAAGGAACTGTTCAATGCCGATGGTATCATTCAAGTGGACCACGCAGGTCTGGAGTGCTCGATTATTCTCGGCAAGTATCCTCATCTCGATGTGGTTTCTCTTGGTCCTACGATGAAGTCGCCTCACACCACCACCGAACGTGCCCTTATCGCTACCGTCGAACCATTCTGGCAGCTGCTCAAGAAAACCCTTGAGGACATTCCTGAGAAATAATTATTCAAAAAAATGCAGATTTGCTTGGCAAATCTGCATTTTTTATTTATCTTTGCACCCGATAAACCAAAGTATTAATATAATTATGGACGATTACCCGGCGGAAAATTACAATTCGTAAAGGCGGGGGACGAGTGGCAAGGCTGCTAATCCCTTTGCCGCTAACAATTATGTATTATGCATTATGAATTATGCATTAAAGAAGGATTAGCACAATGAAGACTTTCTGGAACACCCAAGGCGGACTGGCCCAACTCACAGAGTGGCAGCCCAATTGCTGGATACAGGTGACATGCCCCACCGAAGAAGACCAGCGTGAACTCGAAGAGAAGTTCAATATCCCCGACTATTTCATGTCGGACATCAGCGATACCGACGAGCGTGCCCGTTATGAGTACGACGACGGATGGATGCTCATTATCCTCCGTATTCCCTATGTCAAGGAGATACGGTCGAGGACGCCCTATACTACCGTGCCCCTTGGTATCATTCACAAACGCGATGTCACCATCACCGTCTGTTTCTACGAAACGAACATGATGATTGATTTCGTATCCTTCCAACAGAAACGAGGTGTGGGCTTTACCGATCATGTGGACATGATCTTCCGTCTGTTCCTCAGCAGCGCCGTCTGGTACCTGAAACGTCTGAAACAGATCTCGATGCTCGTCGACAAGGCTAAGCGTAACCTCGATAAGGAAGTGAACAATGAGAGTCTGATCGGTCTTAGCCGTCTGCAAGACTCACTCACCTACTTCCAGACCTCCATCCGAGGCAACGAAACGCTGCTCTCGAAACTGAAGTTCAAACTCCAGATCGACGAATTGGATGCCGACCTCATCGAAGATGTTAATATTGAGATGACACAGGCCCGCGAGACGACGCTTATCTACTCCAATATTCTGGAATCGACGATGGACACCTACCAGAGCATCATCAACAACAACATGAACACCGTGATGCGTACCCTGACATCCGTCACCATCATTATGATGATACCGACGCTGATCACTTCGATGTTTGGCATGAACCTCGTCAATGGCATGGAAGAAAAACCATGGGGATTCATCATCGCCATCATCCTCTCCATCTGCGTATCGGGCATGTGTTGGTGGTTCTTCCGCCACAAGAGACTGGTATAATAGCATAAAGAATGTTAATTATTAGGCAGTTCCGGAAAAATTGCTTAATTTTGCCACATATTGTGTGAACTCAATCAAGTCAGTAACTAAAAAAGTTAAATGATGGACTCTCAAGACAACATCCTCGAGCAAGAGGTAAAAGAAGAAGTTAATCAGGAAATGACAGCTCCTGAAGTAGAAACCCCAGAAGTGGCTCCCGTTACAGAAGAGGAGGCACCTGTCGCTGAAGAAGTGGCTCCCGCTGCAGAAGAAGAGGCTCCCGTTGCAGAAGAAGAGCAACCCCATAAGGTCTATGAGACCAAGAAGGAGGTGCTCGACCGCATCAAGGAGATAGCCCATGGTGACGAAAATCCTCAGAAAGAGGAAATCGATTACCTGAAGACCTCTTTCTACAAACTGCACATCGCAGAGCGCGAAGCCAATCTGAAGGCCTATATCGACGGTGGCGGCGATCCTGAAGCTTATCAGATTACTCCCGATGAGGATGAGGAAGTTTTCAAGGCTGAAATGGGTATAATCAAGGAAAAGCGCGCAAAACTTTTCAAGGAACAGGAAGCTGAAAAGCTGGTGAACCTGGAGAAGAAACTCGCTATCATTGAGAAGATCAAGAGTATGATCACCTCTCCGGAGGAAGCCAACAAAGCATATCAGGAGTTCAAGGCCCTTCAGGCAGAGTGGCGTGAGATCAAAAATGTTCCAGCTGAGAAAGCCAATGAGTTGTGGCGTAACTATCAGCTGTATGTAGAACAGTTCTACGACCTGCTCAAACTGAACAGCGAAGCCCGCGAATATGATTTCAAGAAAAATTACGGACTGAAGACCAAACTCTGTGAGGCTGCAGAGAAACTGGCCGACGAGCCCGATATCATCAGTGCCTTCCATCAGCTCCAGAAACTACATGCCGAATATCGTGAAATCGGTCCGGTAGCTAAAGAACAACGTGAAGAGATCTGGAACCGTTTCAAGGCTGCCTCAACCATCATCAACAAGCGTCATCAGCAGCATTTCGAAAGTGTACGCGCTAAGGAAGAGGAGAATCTGGCCCGTAAGACGGAACTATGCGAGAAGGTAGAGGCCATTGCCGCTCAAGAGAACAAGGGCAGTGGTGACTGGGAGAAGCATACCAAGGAAATCATCGATATCCAAGCAGAGTGGAAGACCATCGGTTTTGCACCTCAGAAGATGAACGTCAAGATCTTCGAGCGTTTCCGTGCTGCCTGCGACGATTTCTTCGGTAGAAAGGCCACCTATTTCAAGACCCTGAAGGATACCTTTAAGGAGAATGCTGAGAAGAAGCGCGCCCTGATCGAGAAAGCCAAGGCCCTGCAGGATTCAACGGATTGGAAGGCCACTGGCGACAAGTTCATTGCCCTCCAGAAAGAGTGGAAGACCATCGGTATGGTTCCCAAGAAGTTGGGCGACCAGCTTTGGGAGGAGTTCCTTGGTGCCTGCAATAAGTTCTTCGATGCCCGCAATGCAGCCGGAGCCGGCCAGCGTGGCGAAGAGCGCGAGAATCTGGAAAAGAAGCGTGAGGTGATCGAAAAACTCAAGGCTGCTGCTGAAGAAGCTGGTGATAATATCCAGGAGACGGTTCAGAAACTCGTTGAGGAGTATCAGGCCATCGGTCATGTACCCTTCAAGGAAAAGGACAAACTCTACGAGGAATACCATGCAGTACTCGACAAGCTCTATAAAGAGCTGAATGTCAATGTGGCCAAGCGCCGCTTGAATAACTTCAGACAGAATCTGAAACAGGTGGCTGAACGTGGTGAGAATGCTCTTGACAACGAGCGCGCCCGCTTGTTCCGCCAATATGAGGCTCTGAAACAGGAGATTCAGACCTATGAGAACAATCTCGGTTTCCTGAATGCCTCCTCTAAGAAAGGTAATAGCCTCATCGACGAGATGAACCGTAAGGTACAGAAACTGAAAGATGACATGAATCTCCTACGAGAGAAGATCAAGGCTATCGATGCAGAGAATAAAGAATAGCAAATCCCGCCGATTGGCGGGATTTTTTTTATTCTTTTGCAAATTTTTCCTCGAAAAGTTTTGGTAATTCCAGAAAAAGTAGTACCTTTGCACCCGCAATTGAAAATTGCAAGGATTCATTGGGGTATGGTGTAATGGTAACACTGCAGATTCTGGTCCTGCCTTTCCTGGTTCGAGTCCGGGTACCCCAACTGACAGAGAGAGGTTTCCACGGAGGAAGCCTCTTTTCTTTTGCACGAAATCAAAATAAATTCTAATTTATTTTGCAATTCGCCCAAATTGCACTACCTTTGCATCTAAATACATATTATATAATTAATGGAACAAACAAAACAGCTCGTTAAAACAATTACAGAAGGAATTCAAGAGAAAAAAGGCTCCGATATCGTCGTGGCCGACTTGACTAAGATTGAAGGCACCATCTGCAAATATTTCATTATCTGTCAGGGCAGTTCTCCCACTCAGGTGGAAGCCATTGCCGAGTCTGTGGGTGATTTTGCCCGGGAACGGCTCAAGGAGAAACCCACGCATGTCGTAGGACTGGAAAATGCCCAGTGGGTGGCGATGGACTATACCGATGTATTGGTCCATATCTTCCTCCCCGATGTGCGGGAGTACTACGACCTCGAACACCTGTGGGACGATGCCAAGCTGACTTATATTCCAAACCTCGATTAACAGAAGATTATGGACAATAAAAAGATTCCCAACACCAGCGGCAACGACCCCAAGATGCCACGATTCAATATGAACTGGATATATGCCATTGCCATTGCGGCCCTGGCCTTACTCTGGTTCTCCGGTGGTGGTCCCGCCAACAGTAGTATCGCCAAACAAGCCACATACTCTGAGTTCAAGACGATGGTAAATCGTGGATACGCCTCGAAGATCGTTGTCAACAAAGGACAAGGAACGCTGCGTATGTATGTCAAACCGGAACATATCCGCGACGTTTTCCATCAAGGCACCCAACAGACAGGCAATGAACCTTACATAGAGGTGGAGTTCGGCTCTGTCGATCAGGTGGAGAGCTTCATTGAGGAGGCCAAGACAGCCAAGACCTTCACGGGTCAGTACAGCTATGAGAACCGTCGCGAGAACGAGATGTTCAACATGCTGTTGTATAATATCCTGCCCTTCGTCTTCATCATCGGTTTGATGATGTTCTTCATGCGGAGAATGGGTGGCGGTGCCGGTGGAAATAGTGTATTCAGCGTCGGCAAGTCAAAGGCAAAAATGTACGAGAAAGGTGGGGATTTGGGCATCACCTTCAAGGATGTGGCTGGTCAGGCAGGCGCCAAACAGGAAATACAGGAAATCGTGGAGTTCCTGAAGAACCCCCAGAAATATACCGACCTCGGCGGAAAAATCCCCAAGGGAGCCCTCCTCGTAGGCCCTCCGGGAACAGGTAAGACCCTGCTCGCCAAGGCCGTGGCAGGAGAGGCCGGCGTACCATTCTTCTCAATGTCGGGCTCCGACTTCGTGGAGATGTTCGTCGGCGTGGGTGCCAGCCGTGTTCGCGACCTTTTCCAGCAGGCCAAGGCGAAGTCGCCTTGCATCATCTTCATCGATGAGATTGATGCCGTGGGCCGTGCACGTAGCCGTAACCCAGCGATGGGTGGTAACGATGAACGTGAGAACACGTTGAATGCCCTGCTTACGGAGATGGATGGCTTCGGCACCAACAGCGGTGTTATCATCCTTGCTGCCACCAACCGAGCTGACATGCTTGACTCTGCCCTGCTCCGCGCTGGCCGTTTTGATCGCCAGATTCACGTAGACCTACCTGACCTCAATGAGCGCAAGGAGGTGTTTATGGTACATCTGAAACCGTTGAAGATTGACGAAAGTGTCGATGTGGACTTCCTGGCCCGCCAGACGCCAGGTTTCTCGGGTGCCGACATCGCCAACGTCTGCAATGAGGCAGCTCTGATTGCTGCCCGTCACAATAGTGAGAAAGTTGGCAAGCAGGATTTCCTCGATGCCGTTGACCGTATCATCGGTGGTCTGGAGAAGAAAACAAAGGTGATGACAGAGAAGGAGAAACGCAGCATCGCCATCCACGAGGCGGGTCATGCTACGATCTCCTGGTTCACGGAATTTGCCAACCCGCTCGTTAAAGTATCCATCGTTCCCCGTGGCCAGGCCTTGGGTGCTGCCTGGTATCTGCCTGAGGAGCGCGTTCTTCAGACCAAGGATGCCATGCTCGACGAGATGTGCTCTCTCCTCGGAGGCCGCGCTGCTGAAGAACTGTTTATCGGAACGATCTCTACGGGTGCCATGAACGACCTGGAGCGTACCACCAAACAGGCCTACGGTATGATTGCCTATGCCGGTATGAGTGAGAAACTGCCGAACATCTGCTATTACAGTAATCAGGAATACCAGTTCCAGAGGCCCTACTCTGAGACGACCGCCAAGATTATGGACGACGAGGTACTACGCATGATCAATGAACAATATGAACGTGCCAAGCGCATCCTGACGGAACATAAGGAAGGTCATGCCCAACTGGCTCAATTGCTTGTGGACCGTGAGGTCATCTTCGCAGAGGATGTCGAGAGAATATTCGGCAAACGTCCTTGGACCAGTCGTGCCGAAGAACTCTTGGAAGCCCAGATGAAAGCCGATGCCGAGCGCATGGCAGAGGAAAGGGCCAAGGAACTCGAAGCAAAGGCTGAAAAGGAGAAAGAAGAGGAGGAGTTAAAGGGACAATAGTTTTGCATATGAAGAATTTTATCGTAAGGACGATAACAGGTGTGCTGTTCGTGGCAGCGATTGTAACCTGTTTTATGAGACCGGAGGCCATGATCTTGCTGTTTGCATTAGTGACAGGACTGACCGTTTGGGAGTTCACAGGATTGGTGAACGATTACAAAAATATCACCGTCAATCGGATGATCTGTACCGTGGCAGGCGTCTATTTCTTCCTTGCAATGGCTGGCTATAACAGCGGGCTCACCCCATCTTCAGTCTTTATTCCCTATCTCGTCAGCATTATCTACCTACTGATAGCCGAGCTCTATCTGAAACACCCCGACCCCATCAGCAATTGGGCCTACACGATGATGAGCCAGCTTTACATCGCACTACCATTCTCATTGCTCAATGTGCTGGCGTTCCGTTCCGTAGGCTTCGACATCCAGTATACCTATCTCATCCCACTCTGCGTGTTCGTCTTCCTGTGGATGAACGACACGGGAGCTTATCTTTGTGGTTCTCTGTTAGGAAAACATAAGCTATTCCCACGTATCTCGCCAGGAAAGAGTTGGGAAGGCAGCATTGGTGGTGGCATCCTTGTGATGGCCATCGCTGTACTGATTTGGTATCTGACAGAACAATATGGTGTCAACGAACTCAGTCTCAATGCCTTCGAATGGGCAGGATTGGGACTGACCGTGGTCATCTTCGGTACATGGGGTGATCTGATTGAGTCGCTCTTCAAGCGTACCTTAGGCATCAAGGATAGTGGAACGATTCTCCCTGGTCATGGGGGTATGCTCGACCGTTTCGACTCTTCGCTGCTGGCGATTCCCGCGGCTGTGGTTTACCTCTATACACTGACTATCATCTAACAGAAAGCCCTCCGCAAAACGGAGGGCTTCTTGTTATTTCGTCTGATAGAGAACATTCAGCGTCGGGGTATAGGTGTTCTTCAAAGTCACCGTAATAAAACCGCCGTCAGTCTCGAACTTTGCCACCTTATGGTCATCGCCCAGGACAGGGCAGTTTGGCCATGCGTCAAGTTCTTTCTCCAGTCCGTCTCGTATCTGCTGCCAGAGATTACGGGTACTGTCATTGGTTGACAGTTCGTAGGTCTCCTGAATCATCTTCAGGGTATCGTGCTGCTGGGCCAATACCAGATGATACTTCTCACCGGGATTAGTCATCACCACATTTGTCAGGTCAGAGTCGGAGCGGGCAGAGTCAAGGGCAAAACCACGGTTCATCAAAGAATCATAGAAAGCCTTGAACGGCATGCCCATCGACAAACCGCGATAGTTCAGATACTCGGGTTCACCACTACATGCACATAGCATGACAAAGGCCACTAAAGCCACAAAAATCTTCTTCATAATCGTTCATTTTTAGTAAGATGGGACAAAGATAATCATTTTATAGCAAAACATTTGCCCCTTTAACTCCCTTTAACTCCTTTAACTCCTTTAACTCCCCAAAAAATTGTACCTTTGCACCCATGTTTACAGGAAGCATTCTTCTTTTTGCACTTATGATGGTCCCTGACGACGCCGATACAATCCGTTCGGAACGAATCGACGAGGTCATCATTACGTCGAATTCTGCCCGCCAACGATTACAGAGTGTGCAGGCAGGTGCCGAACAGCTCCAGTTGAAGGAACTGACAACTGCACCACAGCTGTTCGGCGAGACCGACATCATGAGAAGCATCCAGTTGTTGCCGGGCATCAAGGCAGAAAGCGATGCGTCAAGCAGCTTTCAGGTACGAGGAGGAACTTCTGCACAGAACATGGTGCTTTTCGACAACAGTCCTGTCTATAACGTCGGCCATCTGGCGGGGCTCTTCTCCGCTTTCAACAACGACGCCCTGGCTGGTGCCACGCTCTACAAAGGACTCCTGCCAGCACAATATGGCGGAGCCTCATCGGCCGTTCTCGATATCAGCGGACGGACAGGCGACAAACAACAATGGCACGGAGGAGCCACCATCGGTCTGCTGTCGGCAAAAGGAACCATCGAAGGTCCTATCGTAAAGGATAAGCTGTCATTTCTCGTCACCGCGCGTCGCACGTATCTTGATGCCTTTCTCAAACTCCACAAGGACTTCAAGGACAACACGCTCTATTTCTACGACGTCAACACGAAGATAGACTGGACTATCACACCCCGTGACCAACTCTTTCTCAGCTTCTTCACAGGCTACGACCGCACTGCCTTACAGGACATGATTGACATCCGTTGGCGAAACCTCACCGGAAGTCTGAAGTGGCTCCATCACTTCAATGGTGGTTCAAATGCTCAGACAACCCTCCTTTATAGCAGTTATGAGAACGACAATGGTGTCGACTTCATGGGACTAAACCTCTGGTATAAAGGACATATCCGTCAGGCCAGTCTCCGACAAGACTTCAATATCTCCATCGGACAACATGAACTGAAGGCAGGTCTGCAGTCGTCGCTGCAGAATGTGAAATCGGCAGAATGGCAGGTGCTCAGTACATACGAGAAAGAACAGCGTCGTGCCTGGGAGAATGCCATCTGGCTCAATGCCACCCTCAAACCGTTTGAAAGACTGACGGCGACAGCAGGCCTGCGTCTGAGCACCTTCTCTCCGTTGGGCGGCTCGCTCTACTACGACCTCACCCCAGATGGCGAGATCGACTGGTATTATAACTATAAGAAGAACCAGATAGTCAAGACGCATATCGTCTGGGAACCGCGCGTCAGCCTCAACTTCTCCCTCACACCGACAATGAACATTAAGGCAGCATATGCCCGGACGTCACAGAATATCCATGCACTGCGTAACCAGAGTACGTCGACTCCCTTCGACCGCTATACTATCAGCAGCAATATCGTCAAACCCGAGATTGCAGACCAGATCAGTACGGGAGTCTTTTTCGTCACCCCTGACGAGACTTACGATTTCTCCGTCGAGGGTTATTACCGTAAAATTGCCAATGTCCTGGACTATCGTGACGGCAAGACCTTCCGCAGCGAGATTGAGATCGAACGTCTTATCCTACCTGGTGACGGAAAGGCCTACGGTGTGGAATTCCTGGCACGAAAGAACAACGGTCGTTTCACAGGATGGCTGGGCTATACGTTGTCGTGGTCGAAGACCAAGATCGAAGGCATCAACGGAGGACGGTGGTATGATGCCAACAACGACCGTCGTCATGACATCAATCTGGTGGCGATGTACCGTCTGACACCGCGATGGAGCCTCAGCGCAGCCTGGGTCTTCAACAGCGGACAGGCCTTTACGGCCCCAAGCGGGAAATACCAGATCATCGATAACTGGATCTACTATTATGCCGAGCGCAACGGTTACCGCGCACCTGACTATCACCGTCTCGATGTCAGTGCTGTCTGGTCCAAGAAATACCGTCGCACCACCCATGAGTGGGTCTTTGGCATCTATAATCTCTATAATCGCTACAACCCGTTCCTCATCAACTTCGAGGACGGTGAACAAGGTGCCGGCACCCGTGCCGTACAGTATTCCCTCTTCGGCATCGTACCGAGTGTATCGTTTAACATCAATTTCTGACCGCTATGAAAAAATATGTTTGTCTGTTATTCTGTCTGAATATTGTTCTTCTCACTTCCTGCGAGAAAGACATCGACATCGACTACCATCAAGTACCCTCTCTCTATGTCGTCGAGGCGTCAGTCAACAACACCCATATGGAAGCTCGTGTCAGTAAGACTCAGAACATGGACGACAACAGCACCCAAAGTAGTCTCAATAACGCTGTCGTTGTCATCACCGGCGATGATGGCAGCAGCAGAAAACTCAGCTATCTGTCCAACGGACGCTATTTCTCCAAAGACGAGGGCGTACCGGGTGTAACCTACACGATTACGGTCGATATTGATGGAGAACACTTCACTGCGACCTCCACAATGCAGAAAAAGCCAACCATCAACTCATTCAGAGTGATTCGCAAGAAGATTACCACCGAATGGTTTCAGATTGGAGAGCTGAAATTCCAGGACCTGCCCAACGAAGACAATTGGTATTTCATGCATATCTATCGCAATGACACGGGATACCGCTGGGCAGTGCTGGATGACCGCAACGACCCGAACAAGGAACGGCAACAGCTCTTTACCTTCTTCCGCGAAGGAGAAGGGGGCAGCGACGTGCTTCGTGACGGTGATGATCTGCGTATAGAGCTCTACACCATCGACCAGGGGGCTTACGACTATCTCTACTCCATGCAGATGATGGAAAACACAGGCACCAACCCATTGACGAATTTCACGGGTGGGTGCCTGGGATATTTCTCTGCACAATGGCTGGTGACAAAAGCGTATATCTATCGCGCAGCCAACGTAGAAGAAGAGGAGGATTAAAAGCCGAAAAAGTCTGGTGGCGTGGTCGGTGTCGCACTGAGCTTAATCCGAACCGTAAAAGGAACATCCAAATCCGTATTCTTATATTCCAGTTTGATGGACAGTTCATCAAACGACAATACACGGGCCTGGATCTTCTGTTTCTGACTGCCGTTTCCATACTCCATACGGAGGTTGTCGTTGTCGCACTTATAGGTGCCGGCATAGATGGTATCACCGTAAGTGTCATAGGCACAAAACGAACCGTCTCTTACCATACCGTTATAGGTACCGTCGCCATTAAACTTGAAATAATGATAGATGAAGTCCTCAGGTGCTACATTTACGTCACCGATGATCTCCACATCACCTTCCTCCCAGCCACGATACCATGTACCGACGATCTGCTCCGCTAACCGGCTTCCATCGTCATCACCACTGCCGCAGCAGATGAACAACGGCAGAAACAGCAAAAAGAAAAGCCTATTTGACATTCCCTACTTTCACCAGGTACTCTGCAATCTGCACAGCATTCAGCGCTGCGCCCTTACGGATCTGGTCACCACTGAGCCAGAAGGTCAGACCGTTCTCATCGCTGATATCCTTACGGATACGACCCACATAGACATCGTCCTTGCCTGCTGTTTCCAACGGCATCGGATAGGTCAGCGTCGTGGGATCATCCTTCAACGTACAACCAGGTGCAGCGGCAATAGCCTTCTGAGCCTCTTCTACGCTGATGGGACGCTCGGTCTCAATCCAGACAGACTCAGAATGAGAGCGCAACGATGAAACACGGACACACATGGCCGAGCACTTCGCATCAGTATGCATGATCTTACGGGTCTCGTTGTACATCTTCATCTCCTCCTTGGTATAGCCATTGGGCTGGAACACATCAATCTGAGGAATCACATTGTAAGCCAGCTGGTGGGCGAACTTCTTCACGGTCTTCACCTCACCCTCTTCAACCATCTCCTTATATTGCTGCTGCAACTCAGCCATCGCTGCGGCACCGGCACCAGATGCACTCTGATAAGAAGCCACATGGATGCGCTTGATATGAGAGATCTTCTCCAACGGCTGGAGCACAACGACCATCATAATCGTAGTACAGTTAGGATTGGCGATAATACCACGGGGACGGTTCAGTGCATCCTCAGCATTGCACTCAGGCACCACCAAGGGTACATCATCGTCCATACGGAAAGCCGAAGAGTTATCGATCATCACAGCTCCGTATTTCGTAATTGTCTCGGCGAATTCCTTCGATGTACCTGCACCTGCAGAGGTGAAGGCGATGTCCACATCCTTAAAGTCATCGTTGTGCTGCAACAGCTTCACCTCGATGTCCTTACCCTTAAATGTGTACTTTCGGCCTGCACTGCGCTCAGAACCAAACAACACCAGTTCATCCATCGGGAAATTTCTCTCTGCGAGAATGCGCAGGAACTCCTGTCCTACAGCGCCACTCGCTCCAACAATTGCTACTTTCATATAAGCCCCCTAAATTAGGGGGTTGGGGGTCTGAACAAGCTAGCCTTTCCCACCAACCCTAGTTTAACAATAAATTATATTTCACTATTTGGACTGCAAAATTACAAAAAAACTTTGTCTTTATTTCATATTTCGCAAAAAAGTTGTAATTTTGCAACTAAAACCTTGATTATATGAACTTATTCGAATCATCCAGCAACAAAAGAATACCGTCGGTTGTTAAGAATGACCGAAACTTCCACAGAACGAATGTTGTGGAAAAGATTAAGAGGGAAACAACTTGATGGATATAGGTTTTATAGGTTTCGTCAACAACATGGTTTCGGACCTTATGTTTTAGATTTCTATTGTCCTTCAATAAGATTATGTATTGAATTGGATGGAGGAGTGCATAATGATGAGAAAGTCAAGCAGAAAGATGAAGAAAGAACCGTGTTTCTGAAACAGAATAGGATTCAAGTATTGAGGTTTAGGAATGAAGAGGTAGAACAAAATATTGAATACGTATTGGAAAGAATTAAAGATTTTATTCTGAGTATTAACCAGGGTCAGGAGGGCGTTCAGACCCCCAACCCCCTAACTTAGGGGGCTTATGCCCAACTATTTCCCTATCTCTGACCCCACGATGATTTTTTTCGTCGTGCTGATGATCATTCTCTTTGCACCAATCATCATGAGCAAGCTGCGCATCCCGCACATCATCGGTATGGTACTGGCAGGTGTCGTCATCGGCAAATACGGTCTGGATATCCTGGAGCGCGATGTCTCCTTCGAAATCTTCGGAAGCGTCGGTCTTTACTATATCATGTTCCTGGCAGGTCTGGAGATGGATCTGGAGAGTGTCAAGCGCAACTCCCGCCAGTTTCTGATCTTCGGTCTGCTCACGTGTTTCGTACCTCTGGTCCTCACCTACGTCATGTCACAGACCCTCCTGGGCTACAGTCATCCCGCCTCCTTCCTCTTAGGCTGTATCATGGCTTCCAACACCCTCATCGCCTACCCCATCGTCAGCCGATACGGCCTGCAGCGACATCCTTCCGTCCAGCTCTCCGTCGGTTCCTCGATGATATCCCTCTTCCTGGCCCTGGTGATGATTGCGGCCCTCTCTACCCTCTTCACCGCCAGCAAAACCGACTCCGGCCATACCTCTCTCCTCTTATCCCTTTTCTCTTTCCTCTTATCCCTCGCGGTATTCATCGCCGGCTCTATCTGGCTCATCCCCCGTCTGGCCCGCTATTTCCTACGCCGCTATTCCGATGCGGTCATGCAGTATATCTTCGTACTGGCTGTCATGTTCCTCTCGGCAGCACTCTCGGTAGCCATTGGTCTGGAGGGAATCTTCGGTGCCTTCTTCTCAGGACTGATCCTGAACAGATACATCCCGAAGGTGTCACCACTGATGAACCGTATCGAATTCATCGGTAATGCGGTCTTCATCCCCTATTTCCTCATTGGTGTAGGCATGCTGATCAATGTGCGCACCGTCTTCACGTCCTTTGAGGTCTTGTTGGTGGTGTGTCTCATCGCCTTCTTCGGCACCTTCGGCAAAGCTGTGGCCGCCTATATCTCCAGTCTGATCTTCCGACTGCCACAGCGCGACGGAAATATGATGTTCGGCATGACGTCAGCCCATGCGGCCGGTGCCATCGCGATGGTGATGGTGGGCATGCGTCTGGAGGTATCCCCTGGCGTCTACCTCGTCAACAGCGACATGTTGAATGGTGTCGTCATGATGATTCTCGTCACCTGTATTATCTCCACCATAATGACCGACCATGCCTCCCAGCAGATTGTGCTCACCCAGAACCGCGATGCCATCTCCTATCCCGGTGCAACGACGAACAGCAACTCTCCTGACGATGACGAGAAGATCCTGCTATGCGTCAAATACAAGGAAATAGCGCCCCAACTGCTGTCCATCGCATTACTCATGCGTAACCAACGATTGAACAGAGGTCTCGTGGCCTTGAATGTGGTCTATGATGACGAAAAGTCTGTGGCCCACCGTGAAACAGGACTCCGTCTGTTAGAGCAGTTGCAGAAACAGGCTTCCGCTGCTGAATTACAGATGCAGACGCAAGTACGCCTGGCCTCTAACATCGCCAACGGCATCAAACACGCCTTCCGCGAGTTCAGCAGTTCCGAGATTATCATGGGTATGCACGTCCATACGGAACGTAATCCGAAGTTCTGGGGTGATTTTATCCAGAGCCTCTACAATGGTTTGAACCGCCAGATCATCCTCATCCGCTTCGTGCAGCCCCTCAACACCCTGCGACGCATCCAGGTGGCTGTACCCTCACGGGCTGAGTTCGAACCCGGTTTCCACCGTTGGCTGGAGCGTCTGAGTCGTTTAGCAGGACAACTCGACTGTCGTATCCAATTCCATGGCCGTGAGGAGTCACTCATGCTGATTGCCGAATACATCAACAACCGCCATCCCAATGTCCGTGCAGAATATACGCCCATGGCCCATTGGAACGAACTGCCACAACTGGCGGCTACCATTCAGGAAGACCACATGTTTGTCGTCATTACCGCCCGTAAAGGCACCATCTCTTACAAAAATGCCTTGGAGCGACTGCCTGACGAATTGCAGAAATACTTCTCTGGCAAGAATCTCATGATCATCTTCCCAGATCAGTACGGCGACCAGAAGGATGACCGCATGAGCTTCACCGAGGCCCAGCACCATGAGGAGACATCGCTCTATACCACCATCTCACAATGGATTCATAAGAAAAGAAGTTAATCATGCTGAAATTAGGAGAATATCATACACTAAGAATCAAGAAACGTACAGACTACGGCCTGTATCTGGACGGAGGCGACGAAGGGAACATCCTGTTGCCAAACCGCTACGTGATGAAAGAGATGCGCATCGGCGATGAGATAGAGGTGTTTATCTATCTCGATCAGGATGAGCGCACCATCGCTACCACAGAACATCCGATAGCCAAGGTCGGAGAGTTTGCGTGGATGGAGTGCGCATGGACGAATGAATTCGGGGCCTTCCTGAAGTGGGGACTGATGAAAGACCTGTTCTGCCCTTTCCGTGAACAGAAACAGCGTATGGAACGAGGCAAGAAATACTATGTTTACGTGATGGAAGACGAGAAAACCCACCGGTTGATGGCGACAGCAAAGGTAGAACGCTATCAAAAGAAAACGGGCCATGAACTGGCCCTGGATTTCTCGGAAGAACTATTGCGCTACCTCTACGAGCACGACGGTTATTGCGACCTTGGCGACAAGTCACCCGCCGAAGAGATTGCTGCCCGCTTCGGTGTCTCCAAGAAAGTCTTCAAGCAAGCCATCGGTGACCTATACAAGCGACAGATTATCACCATCAGTGACGATGGTCTCCACCTCGTCCACTGATTCTTCCTCTTTTTTTGCGGATTCTCCAACAACAACGCCGTCTTTTAGATGAATCGTGCGGTCTGTTAATTCCGCCAAGCCCTCATCGTGGGTAACAATGACAAACGTCTGACCGAATTTGTCGCGGAGGTCGAAAAAGAGCTGATGCAACTCTTGTTTGTTCTTGGAGTCGAGGGAGCCTGAGGGCTCATCAGCCAAGATGACAGCAGGATTGTTGATGAGGGCACGGGCCACTGCCACACGCTGTTTCTCACCACCGGAGAGTTCATTAGGCTTATGCGACGCACGCTCACTCAATCCCATAAACGCCAACAGTTCCTTCGCCCGCTTCTTGGCTTCTTTCTGTGAAACACCAGCAATATAAGCGGGAATCATGATATTCTCCAGCGCCGTAAACTCCGGCAGCAACTGATGGAACTGAAAGACAAACCCCAGATGCTGGTTACGGAAATCACTCAGTTTCCTGGTCGACAACTTGCTCGTGTCAATACCATCTACCACCACACGACCTGCATCAGGTTTGTCCAACGTGCCAATAATCTGCAACAGCGTCGTCTTACCGGCACCCGAAGGACCGACGATACTCACCACCTCACCTTTATCAATATGAAGGTCGATGCCCTTCAGCACTTCTAACGCGCCAAAACTCTTATGGATATTCTCAATTGTTATCATACTCTTACTTATTAGCGTCAAAGTAGGCGCCATGGATTTGTAGGTCTCTCGTGTCACCCGCAATATTGGCAAATATCCTGATACTCTTGTACCAATGGCCTTCAACAAACCCATTGCCGTCAAAAGCTACATGAATCGTATCAGTCTGTCCTTCAAGGATAGGCTTCTCCGGATATGTAGCCTGAGTGCAGGGACATACAGTCTCCACCTTGCTAATGATCAAGGGCACTTTTCCTGGATTATGTACCAGAAAGTCATGTGTCTTTACGACACGCTCATAATAGTTGCCGAAATTATAGTTGGTGCCTTCCGGGAACTCTATCTCAGCCAAGGGTACATCCGGTTTTTCCTCTTCCCGCGTTGTTTGCTGGACTTTCTTTCCGCAACCCATCAGTAACAGGAACAATAATGAATATATAAATACCTTCATAACTATCCGAGATTTAAAAAACCGCGGAAGTCAACCGACTTCCGCGGATCTGATGATTGTGTAACACAAAGATTACTCTGCGATACAGATAGACACACGGTTGAGGTCGTTCTCAGCGAATGGCTGTACGCGTGAACCCTTAGAATCGTAAGAGATGCGGCTCTCAGCAACACCATATTTCTCCTTCAGGGCCTTCACAACGGCATCAGCACGGCCAGCGGCCAGACGGTCGTTGATCTTGTCATTACCTGTTCCGGCATCAGCATAACCAGTCACCTGAACCTTGGCATTGGGATACTTAGCCAGATAGTCGGCTACGTCCTTCACCTTCTGTGCCTCAGTGTCGCGGATAATGGTCTTGTTAATCTCGAAGAAAATGTCACGACGGAGCGGCTCAATCTTCACTTCCTCTACGACAGGAGCGGGAGCGGGAGCAACAACGGGCTCGGGCTCAACAACGGGCTCCGGAGTGGGCTCTGGTGCGGGAGGAGGAGGCAGGATCTTGTTATAGGTCTTGCCCAGATTGATCTTCAGACCTACCAGTGCATTGAAGTACCAGTCGGGATGATCAGCCTTCTTTGAGTTGTACTTGTCACCCAGGATATTGGCGTTTCCCTCGAGGGTCAGAGCAACAGCGTCGCTCAGACGGAAGGCAGCCTCCAGACCAGCGCGGCCGAAAGGACTTACCTTTGTACCGTCCCAGAGATACTCCAGGTTGTAGTGACTCCAAGTCTCACGCTGGATCTTAGCAGCGATATCGTTTACCTCGTCATTAGAGAAAGCGATGTTAGCACCACCACCGACAAAAGCGGTCAGATTGAACACACGGTTTGGATTCCAGCCACTGAACAGGTTGCTCAGATTAAACATCAGGTCGATGCCGGGAGCAACATACTTCCACTTGTAGTCAGCGGGAAGCACGTCAGCGGTCCATCCACCCTTTGACTGCCAGGCATTAGCCTGCAGACGGGCACCGAACACAGGGCTGAACTGATAGCCCAGACCCAGCTGTACATTCGGAGAGATGAGGTCCTTGAACTTAGCCTCACCAAGCGTGTACTGGGCACCGCCCTCAAGGTTCAGGAACATGTGCTTCTGGAACTCGTACTTCGTACCGTCAGCTGCCTCATAGGTAGCCTGGGCCATGGCCGTTGAACTCAGCATCAGCAGAGCAGCAGCCAGGATTGTCTTCATTCTTTTCATAATTCCATTCATTTTAAAACTTATTCCTCGTCAGTCTTGTCATCCTCTTCTTCCTCTTCATCATCATCAAAGGTATTACCGTTCGTACGATCGGTAATATTATCCTTAGTGGTCAGGAACCATTGTCCCTCAAACCTGACAGGACGGAAATAGAAAGCGGTCTTGTTCGGCCTGGGATCATCCACTTCCTTATCGAAAAGCGTGATTTCCATCTTCACCTCATTATCCTTGTCGGTCCTGAAGGTCAGGTATTGCACCTCATACTTCACGCCCTTCACCATATTCAGAGCCATAGCCTGACGGCGCTGCTGGATAGGTTCCAGAGGAATGATACTGTCGCCTTTCAGAATATTGAGCATCTCCACAGCACCTCTGATGTCATTGCTATCCAGGCGGTTCACGAACTGATTCACCAGGTTCATCACATCAGCAGAATCCTGTTTGGAGAATGTATATTCCTTCTTATGATGCTTTGGTGCCTTCTTGTCACTACAGCCAGTGAACACAGTCATCAGCATCATCAGAATGACGAGAAATAAACTCGTTTTTTTCATCTTATTATATATCCTTTCTTTAAAGAAGGGGGAGCATCCCTGCTCTGGGAAGCTCCCCCTTGGGTTATTCAGCTTCTAATTGATATTAGAATCTTTCAGAGATTAGTGAGTACCGTTGACAGTAATCACAGCCCAGACAACCTGAGTGTAATCCTTATCAAGCTTAGCACCTGTCGGATCGAGGATCTTATCATAAGCGATGTTACCCCAATTGTACTTCACAGCGATAGGCAGGAAGATGTGGAACAACTGAGTATCCGAACCATCGTTGTTGAAGTAGATGCGACCGTACTGAGTGTTGCCAGGAGCAGCTGCATTGTAGTTACTCTGGTTGTAATCGTTCGGACCCCAACCTGCGATAGTGCCGTTTGCATTCAACAGAGTGATAGTCTTATAGCCTGCAGGAGCCTCACGTGGGCTAACGAGAGCAGGAATCTCACTGATCTTAACCGAGTTTGCAGTCAGGTTTGCAAGAGTACCAGCGAGGTTGTTACGTACAGTCATCGGCTTCGGCATATCAGAACGAATCTCTCCGTAGCGGATAGCAAGCTCAGAAATTCCGTAGAACTCGAACGGGATACCCAGGTTCTGCTGCTTAACCTTATTGTTAGCATAGACCTCAGCATAGCTCGGGAAGTCAATACCGAAGAGGTTCTTGTTAGCCTTGACAGCTGCATTGTTGTAAGGAACAACGGGGAAGCGGTTCCAGTCAACAACCTCAATCAGATCCTTGATGTTGATATAGTTATCATTCAGGTTACGGTCGTTCCAGTTATACTCCTTAGCAACAACGTTGATAGGACGGTGGAAGCGAACGTTGAAGTACTGCTTCGAGATGATAGGATCGTAGCACCAGTGTGTAACGCTGATCTTAATGTAAGCGGTGAATGCACGGTTCTCGTTTTCCTCCAGGAAGTAAGCCTTGCTCAGGTTGGTCAGCTCATTGCTGGTCGTGCTGAAGCGCTCGTTACCCTGCTCATCGTATGCACCCATCAGGTTGACGAGGTCAGTAGCAGCAGGATAGAGGTTAGGAGCAGCAGCCTCAAGACCGTGGTAGTGAATCTTCACATTGTTAGCAACACCAGCGATGTTCTGATCCAGATAAGCAACCTCCTCGAAGTAAGGAACATTGTTCTTCTTAACTACCCACAGAGCGTCTGAACCAGCAGCATAAGCAGCGCCATGTGCACCGACCTTCAGTGTCCAGGTTGTTCCAGATACACCCTTAAGATTCCACTCGCCAGCAGCATTTGCACTCAGATTGTGAGAGTTCTTACCATCCTCAGGAGTTGTAAACTCGAATGTAACTGCAGTACCAGCAGCGAAGTTAGAGAACTTACCAGCTGTGCCCTCATAATTAATCATTGCACCAGGATTCATCCAGTGGTCAGTGAGCATCTGGTTGAAGTCATCAACGTTCAGGAAGCGATAGTTCACGTTAGAAGGCTTGAACGGGTTGATACGTGTATCGAATTCCTTACCATAGAGAATATTCTTATACTTCTCGGCAGACTCTACGCCTCCCTCTGCAGAGTTGAACTTGAACCAGTGCGACCAGTTCTTATTGCCAACATAACCATACTGGAAGTGCAGCTTCGTACCAGGAACCTTCAAGGTTACCCAAATAGAGGTACCATTCTGCTTGTTGATGAAGCGGACAACAGTAGAAACCTCATTCGTGCTTGTACCCTGAGTTGTATAGTCAACACCTGAAACAGCCATCAACTTCTGATACTTAGCATTATCCATGTTACCGGCAGCGGTCTTACCTACAGGAGCTGCAAGCGTAGCGCGAGCACCAGCGAATGTGCCAGGATAGAAGTTCCAGATCAAAACGTTGGTCTGCTCATCCCAGTTGTGACCCTCAGTAGAGTTGTCATGCGGAGTGTACCAAACCTCACCGAAGTGGTTGTCAGTAGCAGTCCAGTTAGCCAGAGTAGCCTCAGTCTTAGCAGCAATATAAACACCATTGTTCTTCACATAGCGCTTAGCAGTCCAGCTAGGAGTATACAGAGGACCAGCGGGATCAGTATCACCAGCAACCTTAGTAGGATCGATGAAAGGCATGAAGGCATAGTTACCTTCAACATCAAGTTTGTAGACACGCTCAAACTCACCCTTAGTCATACCTACAGGCTTACCAGTAGCAACATCAATACCACCAAGCTGAGCCAGGATCAGGTTCTCAACCTGTGACCAAGTGATCTTTGCCTCGTCACCGCAGTTCATCCAGATCTCAGGCATGTTAATAGCAACCTCAATATCCTTATCCACAGCAGCGGTCTCAGTGATACGCAGTTTGATATAACCATAGCGGATAATCTCGTTGTTACCCTTGGTGTTCACCAGGTCAACACGGATCAGCGGCTCACGGTCAACAACCTCACGGGTAGCAGTCTTGCCAGTAATGGTCTTACCATCTTCTGTTACAGAACGAGGATAGAAAATGCTAGGTGTAGTAGCATCCTGCTCGATGTGTGCAGACTCAGAAGTTGTCTCAGCACCAGTGGTGTAATTGATGATAGTGTAACGATACTCCAGACCGAGTTCCTTCATCAGCTGGCCGCCATCCCATGTGTCAAGAACAGCATCATACGAGCTCTTACCATACTGTGCGAAAGTGCGATAGTTGAAGTGAGTCTCAACATACTTAGACAGGTCGATAGAACCATTGTAAGGCACTCTGTGAGTAGCAGGCATAGGAATAGCACCATAAGCGTGCACATCATTCCACTTCTGGTTAGCAAGGAGAGCGTCCTCAGCGGTAATGCCACTGTCATCGTAACCTACGGTCTCATAGAGGTGATTGTTACGGATCTCGTGATAATTGGCAAGAGCAGCGTTGTTAAAGAATGTATTCTGGTCAAGATCTTCCTCAGGATCCTTGTCAGCAAGAGCAACGATCTCGTAGAGAGCGGGAACAACTACTGCATAGTCAGAGTTCACGTTATAAGCCTCAATACCCTTCTCTGTGTCAGCGGGAACGTCAACCTTTAGAGCAACAAACGGCAGATTTCCGTTATATACATCATCGCTACATCCAGAATAAGCATCTTGATCAACCCTACCATATTGTGCACCACCAATCACAGGATACCACAATTGTGACCAATCCTCTTTAGCAGCACCTGGATTACCTTCCCAGTTTGTTGTCTGAGAATTTGTCCAATCTACAAAGTAGGTAACAACATTCATATAGTTAACAGTGAAAGGAACATTCAGGATGCCCTTATCATTTGCATCTCTGGTCACACCGTCAGTAACAACCTGAGGATTGATGCTAAGACCTGCAGCACGTGTATAGACAGGAGCGTCATTCTCATAGAAGCCTAAGGTAGCACCCTCGATATCAGCAGTACTCGGATTCAGGTGATACTTAGCCTTAGCACCATAAGCGATATCAATCTTGCTAACAGCCTTGGTATTAACTGCACCCATATTATACTGATAGTAACCACGGCCATCCGTCACAGGACCAGTAGTGCCAACAAAAAGATCAGGATACGTGAAGTGAGCGGCACGAGGACCAGCAATCACATACTTAGCGAGTTCACGCTTGTCACCGAAGCCCTTCCAACCCATTGACTTCTCAACCCAAACGTTAACAGCAGGAGTACCTGCAGGAGCATTGGTCAGATTGTACTTGAAGGTGTAATTACCCTTCTCCTCGAAGACAGGAGTCTGATAGATGAACGGAGCCTCGATACCCTCGATACCTTCCCAATAGAAGTTGGGCTTCAGCACGATGCTCTTCAACTGCTTAGCAATGAAAGCGGACAGAGCGTTGATCTCAGTACCAATTTCCTTCTCAATATCCTTGCTCAGGTCCTCAAACTTCTTTGTAACCTCGTCAGAGAGCTCCTTGATGGCAGCGCTAACAGCAGCGTCAACGTCAGCCTTGGTCTGAGCGTTCTTAATCAGTTCATCGAGCTTTGCCTTATAAGAATCGTCAATCAGCTCGTTGAGCTTCTTGATGCTGGTATTCAGAGCATCGATATCCAGACCCTTCAGACTTTCTTCCAGCTTAGCTGCAGTCACAAAGTCAGCAGCCTCAGCCTTGGTGAGGAAATTCTTGATCTCATCTTTGGTTGCCAGCTTGGCAAGATCACCCTCAACCTGCTTCTTATAAGCATCAAAGGCATCCTGCTGAACAGCCAGAGACTTCACAACAGCCTCAGCATAGGCCTTGATCTGAGTCTCAGACGGAATGTCAGAAGCCAAAGCGAAGCTACCTGTCAAAGCAGCAAGGTCACCCACCTGCTTGGCGAGAGCCTCATAGTCAGACTGGTTAGCCTTCTTGGCAACATCGCTCTGAAGTGCATCGATTGCAGCAATCTGAGTCTCAAGAACAGCAACGCGCTGTGTCAGACCCTTCAGTTCGTCGATGTCCTTCTGAAGAGCTGCGGTAGCACTCTTCACGTCATCAGCGGTAGCCAACTTGGCGATTTTTGCGTCAATATCACTCTTCAGAGTAGAAATCTGAGTAGTGACAGTAGACAACTGACCTGCAAAGTCAGACTTGGCAGCAGAGATCTCACTGTTGAGCTTGGACTTCAGAGCCTCAATCTCCTGCGAGTTCTTCTGGATGTCATCGTCGTAATCCTTACAAGACACGAACATACTTACAGAAGCAATCAGGAATGCTCCCATAAGCAGTTTACTGAAAATCTTTCTTTTCATACGATTAATAATTTAAATTAATAAAAAAATTAAGTTGTTGTACTTCTATTTTCTTCTCTCAAACTTCGCCCCGAAAAGCTCCCGAAAGCCTACATCAGGGCACTGTATCTCCTAGACGGATTTACATTTTTGGTGCAAATATAGATATAATTCTGAAATCTTGCAAACAAAATCGAATATTTTTTTAAAAAAAAGCCAAAAACTTGCGATTTTAAGCGATTTTTTTACAAAAATCAGCGATTTTGGTGCGAAAACCTCTTTATTTATCGGGCTTTGCACACTTTCTGAATATCATTGTTTCTGCTTCGTAGCGTTATCAGGTCCTCCTATACCTTATTTATTATATTATATATTATTGGTTGTTTAATCTATTCGCATGCAAAGTTACTACTATTTTTTGAAAAAACAAGTATTTTTGCGATTTTTTATCAGAATTCTGCCGACTTAGGTGTTCTGGGGAACGGAATCACGTCGCGAATGTTCTGCATACCGGTGACGAAAAGGATAAGGCGTTCGAAGCCCAGACCGAAACCGGCATGGGGGCAGGAGCCCCAGCGACGGGTATCGATATACCACCACAGATGGGTCTGGTCCATCTGTCGACGTTCGATCTCTGCCATCAGTTTGTCATAGCTCTCCTCACGCACCGAGCCTCCGATGATCTCTCCGATCTGCGGGAACAGCACATCGGTGCCCTGCATCGTCGGTCCAGGAGCCACGGCACCCTTATAGCCGATAGAGCCCTCACCCTGTGCTTCGTTCTGCTTCATGTAGAATGATTTGAAGGCACGGGGATAGTCGGTCATGATGACGGGCTTCTTGAAATGCTCCTCCACGAGGTAACGCTCATGCTCGGAAGCCAGGTCGTCACCCCAGTTGCAGGGGAACTCAAACTTCTTGCCGTTCTTGATGGCCTCCTGCAGGATATTGATACCCTCCGTATAAGGCAGGCGCACGAAAGTCTCCTTGAGCACACCCTCCAAACGGGCGATGAGTGTCTTGTCAATCATCTGGTTGAGGAAGGCGAGGTCGTCCTTGCAGTTGTCAAGGGCCCAGCGCACACAGTATTTGATGAAGTCCTCCTCGAGGTCCATCAGCTCTTCCTGATCGAGGAAGGCCACCTCAGGCTCCACCATCCAGAACTCTGCCAGGTGGCGCGGGGTGTTGGAGTTCTCAGCGCGGAAGGTAGGACCGAAGGTGTAGATGGCACCCAGGGCCGTTGCACCGAGCTCGCCCTCGAGCTGTCCGCTCACGGTCAGCGAGGTCTGTTCTCCGAAAAAGTCATCGTCGTAGATGATCTTCCCCTGCTCGTCCTTCTTCAGGTCGTAGAGGTTCTTCGTGGTTACCTGGAACATGTTTCCAGCACCTTCGCAGTCACTGGCAGTGATCAGCGGGGTGTGGAAATAGAAGAAGCCGTGCTCATGAAAATAGGTATGAATAGCCATTGCCATGTTATGACGGATACGCATCACGGCACCGAAGGTATTGGTGCGCAGACGCATGTGGGCATTCTTACGCATAGCCTCGAACGATTGTCCCTTCTTCTGCATAGGATAGTCATTGCCACAGAGACCATAGATCTCAATTGCCGCGGCCTGGATCTCAGAAGGTTGGCCGGGAGCCGGGCTCTCAACGAGCATACCCTCAACACAGATACACGAACCAGTGGTGACATCCTTCAGGCTAGCTTGGCTAGAAAGGCTAGTTTGGCTAGCCAGGCTAGAAATACTCGTCTTTTCCGGATCGACCACCACCTGCACGTTCTTGATGGTAGAGCCATCATTCAGGGCGATAAAGTCGACGGCCTTGGAGCTGCGGTGCGTACGCACCCAGCCCTTCACGCAGACGGCCTTACCGTATTCAGTGCTTTTCAGCACATCGATTATCTTTGTTCTTTTCATTATTCACTTCTCACTCTTCACTTTTCACTTCTCACTTTTCACTACTCATAGGCCCCCATTCTCAGGCGATCAACCTCCTCCTCAGTGAGATAGCGCCAGTCGCCTCTCTTCAGGTTCTTCTTCGTCAGACCGGCAAACTGCACACGGTCGAGTTTGAGGACCCTATAGCCGAGTGACTCGAAGATTCGACGGACGATACGGTTCTTACCCGAGTGGATCTCGATACCTACCTGTTTCTTGTCGGTGGGATGAGCATATTGCACATCATCGGCCTTGATCTCACCATCCTCCAACTGGATCCCCGTAGCAATCTGCTCCAGGTCGTGAGCCGCACAAGCCTTGTCGAGGAAGACATGATAGATCTTCTTCTTGAGATATTTGGGATGAGTGAGCTTCGAAGCCAGATCACCGTCGTTGGTCAGCAGAAGCACACCCGTGGTGTTACGGTCGAGACGGCCCACAGGATAGATGCGCTCAGTACAAGCACTCTTCACAAGATCCAATACTGTCTTGCGCTGCTGAGGATCATCAGCGGTGGTGACATAGTCCTTCGGTTTGTTGAGCAGGACATACACCTTCTTCTCGATGACGACGGGCTGGTCGTGAAAACGAACCTCATCCGTACGCAGTACCTTGGTACCGAGCTCGGTTACCACCTCACCATTGACGGTGACAACACCTGCCTGGATGAACTCATCAGCCTCACGACGACTGCAGACACCAGCATTGGCCAGGAACTTGTTCAGACGCAGCGGCTCATTGGGATCGATATTGACCTCCTTGTACTCAATGCGCTTCTTCATGCTGTACTTGGCATTCGGATCGTAGTCGGCAGTGTGCTGACGCTGCTTCTTATAGGGAGCGGCTCCGTAAGGTTTGCCACCCTTATTAAATTTGTTATAACCACCATTGGGATTGTAACCACCCTGCTGACGAGGCTGCTGGAAACCGCCACGGGGCTGATAACCGCCACGCGACTGATAACCGCCCTGACGGGGCTGATAACCACCCTCACCCTGCTGACGAGGCTGATAACCGCCACGGGGCTGATAACCGCCTTCACCTTGCTGACGGGGCTGATAGCCGCCGCGAGACTGATAACCACCCTGCTGACGGGGCTGATAGCCACCGCGAGACTGATAACCACCCTGACGGGGCTGATAACCGCCGCGAGGCTGATAACCGTTCTCACTCTGACGGGGTGAGCTCGACTGCAAGCCTGCACCGAATCCTTCGGGACGGAAGCCGCCCTCATCGTTGCTACGCTTAAAGGCAGGACGCTCTGCAGCAGGATGCTGACCTGTATGTATACGGGGGCGCGGTGAACGGCCCGGACGGAACTCACGTTGTTCTCTCTGAAAACCCTCTTTCTTCTCTTCCTGAGACGTGTTCTCTTGATTCATGTTCTCAATATCCATTTTTAATCGCTTTTTTGTGTTATACCTTATTTATAATATATATATGTTATCCTGATTGCTGGCGGTTGATGGTTAAATGCCCGTATAGGTTGAAGGCGTAATGGCACGGAGCTCGTCTTTCACAGACTCGCTGACGTCCAACGTATCGATAAAACCGGCGATGGCCTCGGCAGTAATACCCTCATTGGTACGAGTCAGGGCCTTCAAAGTCTCATAGGGATTGGGATAGGCCTCACGACGGAGGATGGTCTGGATACCCTCAGCTACCACAGCCCAGGTATTGTCAAGATCCTCCTGTAGTTTCGATTCGTTAAGGATCAGCTTACGGAGTCCCTTCAAAGTACTCTGGAAAGCTATCAGCGCATGACCCATGGGCACTCCGACATTGCGTAATACCGTGGAGTCAGTGAGATCTCGCTGCAGGCGGCTCACCGGCAGCTTTGCGGCCAGGAACTGCAGGACAGCATTGGCAATGCCAAGATTACCCTCCGAGTTCTCGTAGTCGATGGGGTTCACCTTGTGCGGCATGGCACTGCTACCTACCTCACCCTTCTTGATCTTCTGCTTGAAATACTCCATGGAGATATACATCCAAAAGTCACGGTCGAGGTCGATGACGATTGTATTGATACGACGCATGGCATCGAATAGTGCGCCCAGCCAGTCGTAGTTGGATATCTGGGTGGTGAACTGCTCACGCTCCAGTCCCAGTTTCTCCGAGACGAAACGGTTGCCGAAATCACACCAGTCGTACTGGGGGTAAGCCACATGATGGGCGTTGAAGTTACCTGTAGCGCCACCGAACTTGGCGGTAATGGGTGTATCCTTCAGCGAGCGGAGCTGTTCCTCCAGACGATAGACATACACCATGATCTCCTTACCCAAGCGCGTCGGTGAAGCGGGCTGTCCGTGGGTCTTGGCAAGCATGGGTACATTCTTCCAAGCTTCGGCATAATCATGGAGCTGCTCAATGAGTTCCTCGAGCAGGGGAATATACACATCGGCCAAGGCCTCCTTGATAGAAAGCGGCACCGAGGTATTATTGATATCCTGCGAGGTGAGGCCGAAATGGATGAATTCCTTGAAGCTAGATATACTAGCCTGACCAGATGGGCTAGATGGGCTAGAAATCTCCAGCGCATCGATGCGCTCCTTGATATAATATTCGACGGCCTTGACATCGTGATTAGTGATAGCCTCGATATCCTTCACCCGCTGAGCATCAGCGGGCGTGAATTCTCTGTAGATGTCACGTAAAGGTGCAAACAGGCTATGGTCGAAATCTGCCAGCTGCGGCAGAGGGAGTTCACAGAGTGTGATGAAATATTCTATCTCTACGCGGATGCGGTATCTGATAAGCGCATACTCAGAGAAGTATTCTGCCAGTGGCTCCGTTTTGCTCCGATAGCGGCCATCAATAGGCGAGATGGCTGTCAGCAATGATAAATCCATTTTATTTAATGTAGTCCTAACGATCGATAATTATCTTTCTATTCTTTCTCTCAAATATTCAAGTGTGTCGAAATTCGCGTGCAAAGGTACGGAGAAATTCAGAATCTGCAAAATTTTCTCACGAAAAAATTGCAGATTCCGACAATTTATAACTGATAGAGGTCGTTGGCTGCCAGCAAATCGACCTTAATCTCCGACAAGGCGGCCTCACAGGCCTCCAGGTCTGAGGGACGGATGATGACATGCGCCACGTCGCCATTGGCAAAGGAGTACATATACTCTATGAAGATACCCTTCGACGAGAGGTGCTTGAGAACCACTGCCAGAGAACCGCTGACATTAGGGCATACAAAACCGATGACATCGGTGATCTTCACTGCGAAGTGCTGCTCCTTCAAGACCTGATAGGCCTTGTCGGGTTCAGACACGATACAACGGAGGATGCCGAAGTCACTGTTATCGGCAATCGACATAGCGGAAAGGTTAATGCCTGCTGCACCGAGGGCTTCTGTCACTTCGGTCAGACGGCCGGATTTGTTCTCGAGGAACACGGATAGTTGTTTTGCTTTCATAACTATTATAGCCCCCTAAGTTAGGGGGATGGGGGTCTGAACAAGCGTTTATCAGACTATTTATGTTTATACTGGAAGGGAGTCTGCGCTTGTTCAGACCCCTACCCCCCTAACTTAGGGGGTTAAGACAACTGTCGCTTATCAATGACACGCTTGGCCTTGCCTTCGGAACGTTCGATACCCTTCGGCTCTACGAGTTTCACCTTGAAACCAAGACCGATAACGCTGCGGAGCTCACCTTCGAGTTTCTTCTGCAGCCCCACCATCGTCGACATATCATCGGTGAAGTACTCGTCTTTCACCTCGACCTTCAGCTCGGAAGTATCAGTATTGTTCACACGGTCGACGGTCAACAGGAAGTGGGGTTCGAACTCCTGCTGTTTGAGGATGACATCCTCGATCTGCGACGGGAACACATTGACACCACGGATGATGAGCATATCGTCGCAACGGCCCAGGATACGGTCCATACGCACGAGCGTGCGCCCGCACGTACATTTCTCATAGTGTAGGGCCGTCAGGTCGTGGGTACGGTAACGGAGCAGCGGCATACCCTCCTTGGTCAGATGAGTGAAGGTCAGTTCACCAAAGGAACCTTCTGGCAAAGGCTCACCCGTATTGGGATCCAGAATCTCAGGATAAAAATAGTCCTCATTGAGGTGGGTACCATGCTGTGCTTCACACTCATAGCCCACACCAGGACCGGCAATCTCCGAGAGTCCATAGATATCGTAGGCCTTGATACCCAGTGAAGCCTCGAGCTTGACACGCATCTTCTCCGTCCAGGGCTCAGCACCAAAGACACCGACCTTCAACTTGAACTCCTCACGCGGCCACTCACACTCACCTAGAGCCTCGCCCAGGAACATGGCGTAACTGGGGGTACAACAAAGAATCGTCGTTCCGAAGTCATGCATGAGTGTAATCTGCTTCTGCGTATTACCCGAAGAGATAGGGATCACCGAAGCACCGATATTCGTGGCACCATCATGTGCACCGAGACCTCCCGTAAAGAGACCGTAACCGTAGGCCACCTGGAAAATATCCTCCTTGCCGGCGCCATAAGCTGTGAAAGCACGGGAGATGGCCTCCGACCACATGGCGAGGTCTTTGCGGGTATAGAGCACAACGACGGGTTTACCGGTGGTTCCCGACGACGCGTGGATGCGGACAATCTGTGACATGGGTACAGCAGCCAGACCAAAGGGGTAGTTATCACGGAGGTCGAGCTTGTTGGTAAAGGGCAACTTGACGATGTCATCAATGCTCTTGATATCACCAGGCTCCAGTCCCATTTCCTGGAACTTCTTCCGGTAGAAAGGGGTGTTGTGGTAAACATACTCGGCCATTTTCACAAGCCGACGGCTCTGAATCTCGCGAAGTTGTTCGCGATCCATACACTCAATGTTTTGATTCCAAATCATAAGTCTTTGTCTTTCGTTTTATGGGTTTGTTGGGTTTATGGGCACAAAGGTAGTCATTTAATTTTAAACAACAAAAAAAAAGCCTCAGATTTTCATCTGAAACTTCATTTTGTGGGCGTTGACGGATTCGAACCGCCGACCCTCTGCTTGTAAGGCAGATGCTCTAAACCAGCTGAGCTAAACGCCCTTTTTTCAAAAGCGAGTGCAAAGGTACAACAAAAAAGTGAAAAGTGAAAAGTGAAAAGTGAAAAGTTGCTGAATGTTGACGTTTTTTAACGTTTTGCATCAAAAAGGCCGTCAATATCCGCCTGTGGAAGGATCACCAGGATCGGTTTCCCGTCAGGCGTGTAGTTCACATTGGAACAAGAGAAAAGACTGTTCACTATGGACTCCATCTCCTCATTCGACAAGACCTGACCATAAGGAATTGCAGCAGCTCGTGCCAACGACAGATGCAACGACTGCGACACTGAGAGGTCGATCGTCTGCGAAGCAGCCCCTGCCATCGCATCATGCTCGGCAACATCAACCAGGATCTGCTGTACCAACGACAACGGGTCAACGCCATCCATCCCCGCAGGAATACCATTCACCGCGAAGGTGCCACCGCCCAAAGGACTGAGATCGAAGCCCAGATTAGACAATTCGGGAAGGATCTGTTCCATGATGACGCTGTCTGATGGTGACAACTGCATGGTCTCGGGAAACAGCAGACGTTGGGAAGAGCCCCCACCCTCTGTAGAACCTGCCGATGCATAACGCTCGAAGAGGATACGGATATCAGCCCGGTGCTGGTCAATCACCATCAGACCGGACTTCACCGCCGTCATAATATACTGGCCCTTATATTGATAATGTGCCGGCGATTTGTCAGACAAAAGGCGCGACGTCACCACCGTACCTCCGCCCCCCTGCTCTTCACCGAAAAGCGACGTCTCGGTGGCGTCAGGGGCTGTGGGCGTCAATCCTTCGTAGAGTGTCTCCCATGAGGAGGGTGCACGATGGGAGGAAGACGCATGATCAAAGGGGTTATAGGAGGGATTATAAGTGACCTTCGGGGCCTGGATATGATCGTGTGAAGGGTCAAAGACCGGGATATCAGGCTTATCAACGGTATCAAAGTCAATGGAAGGAATCTCACAGAACTTTCCGATGGCGTCGCGGACAACAGCCACCAGCAGTTGCCAGATGGCCTGTTCGTTCTCGAACTTGATCTCTGTCTTCGTAGGATGGATGTTCACATCGATATCCGAGGGCTTGATCTCAAAATAGAGGAAATAGGGAGGTTGCAGTCCCTCTGGCACCAGACGCTCATAGGCGGTCATCACAGCCTTGTGGAAATAGGGATGCTTCATATAACGCCCGTTGACGAAGAAATAGTCGTTGCCACCTTTCTTCCGGGCGGCCTCGGGCTTAGACACAAACCCCGTCACACGACACATCACCGTATCTGCCTCCACAGGCAACAGATCCTGTCCGTACTGCTTGCCAAACACATCGGTAATACGCTGGCGCAGGCTACCAGGTTTCAGGTTCAACAGCTCTGCGCCATTATGATGGAAGGTGAAATGAATGTCGGGATAAACCAGTGCAATGCGCTCGTAGGCGGTGAGGATATTGTTCAGTTCGGTGGCATTCGACTTGAGGAATTTCCTACGGGCCGGAACATTATAAAAGAGATTCTCCACCCGGAAATTACAACCTACAGGACAAGCCACAGGCTGCTGGTCAAGGACCTTCGAACCAGCGATGGAGAGCTGAGTGCCAATCTCGTCAGCGGCCATACGCGTCTGCAGTTCCACCTGAGCCACAGCGGCGATAGAGGCAAGTGCCTCACCCCTGAAACCCATCGTATGAAGGTCAAAGAGGTCGTCGGCCTGCTTGATCTTTGACGTTGCATGACGTTCAAAAGCCAGACGGGCATCCGTCGATGACATACCACAGCCATCGTCAATCACCTGAATGGAGGTACGTCCGGCATCAACCACTATCACGTTGATGGTATGGGCACCGGCATCAACGGCATTCTCCACCAGCTCCTTGATAACAGAAGCAGGCCGCTGGATCACCTCACCAGCTGCAATCTGGTTGGCAACACTATCGGGCAAAAGATGGATTATATCAGACATTTCCCTTTCCTCTCTCCTCTTATCTCACTTCTTCCGCCAATTAAAGATGTCATAACGGTCACGGGGACGGACATAGTTATACCAGGCGAAACCCTGAAGACGCTTCTTGTCGGCAGGAATCTGGTTGGGTGGATACATGGTCCCCGAGGTCTTCGGCGTCCATACCCGCTCCAACTTACGGTCCTTCAGGAACATACGCATCTCAGTGGTCTCCTGATAATTATAGATGATGGCCACTGAGTCGCCTTCCTCGAAGAAATAGCCGATCAACACATTGTCCTTGGCCCGTGTCTCGTGGATCTTGCCATCTATAAAGTAAGCAAACATCTCCTTCGACGACACCTGGTTATACAATGTGGTGTCGCTCTTCAACTGCTGGATGGAGAAGGCATTGTTGATGACGTGGGCATGGTCGATAAGGGAGTCTTTCATGAACACATCGATCCGGTCACCCAACAACTGCTGATTATAGTTCCAGACGATAGGATCGAAGTACATCGTCATACAGGAGTCGAGGGAGTTATAGACCAGCGAGTCGCAGACAGCCTGTACATCGGTACGATAGGCCCGGACATGATGGTATGCGTGGATCTTACGATAGACGGAGTCGGTCTCGATGTTAAAGGTGATGACCTTCAGGGTATCGGCATGCATAAACAGGGAGTCGCCTTGCGAATAGTCGATGGCCACCGCAGAGTCAGTACACAACGCATAACCGGTGTTCTCCCAGTATTCACCGTAATTGCCGGTCATCTTGTTCTTGTTTACAGAGTCCACGTAGACGACATTCCGGAAAGCCTGACTGAAACCCTGCTTACTGTCGTAATAGACACTATCGCCCACCATCGACTTTCCCTGATTATTGAGCACCGAACGGTTCAAAAGCGTGGCCTGGTCGTTTCTCGTATCGTAATAGCCCTCCTCGGAATAGATACGACTGTTACCTGATGTGATATGCGAAGGACCGACAATATGGGCGACAGAACGGGCATTGTCGTAATAAAGGGTGTCGGTGGTGAGATAGAATTTCGGGCTCTTCATCTTCACGTCGAAATTGAAGACCGACATCTTACTCTTGGTATTGTATTCACCCCAATCGGAAGTCAACGTGGTCTTACCGTCAATCATCTTACCGCCTTCGAAGAAGTAGGCATTATCATACAGACGGTCAAAGTCTAGAGAGTCGGTGTAGAGTGTGGTCTTGCGGTTCTTGAGCACCACATTATAACGGGCCCTTGCCATTTGCTCGTTACCGTCGTAATAGGCATAGTCGGAGGTCAGAGAGAGGGTATCGCCCTGATACATCTTCACATGACCGAAAGCCTCAAACGAATTACTGGCCTCATAGAAATAGGCACTATCGCAATACAGACGGGCACCGGCATGGGTAAAATGGACCTTACCGTTGAGAATCGTGGCATCGGGATCCTTATACTGGTCGAAATGAAGCACATCGGCATGCACGAGATAGACGCGGTCATCCTTCACGGTCTTCCGCGCCGGCCGTTTTCTGGCAGGTCGCTTCTTCTGGGCCTCGGCACCCGCCACAGCCAGAAGAAATACAATCATCAAGAAATAAACGGCCTTCTTCATCGTCTACTTAAACCATCCCTCGTACTCAAATTTACAGTCCCGGTAATTCTCATTCAGCCTGGTATAGACCGACTTGATCTTATCGACCACCCACTGATGAACGCGCTCCTCATTGCGCTTATTGAGTACCACATCCTTCATCACCTGGAAATCCTCTGAGATAGAAGCCTTATGGCCTTCCACACGGTTCTTCAGTTTTACAATAGCACAAACGGTCTTACCGCGCTGGTTAATCATCTGGAAAGCCTGTGAAATCTGTCCTACCTGCATGGTATCCACCACCTTTGCCACTTCCTGAGGCAGATCCTGCATCTGGAACTTCGAAGAAATACGACCGGTCTGCATATTGGTGTTCGACATCAGACCTTTGTTATTATGGGTGTCCTTGTCGTCAGACAACAGACTGGCAGCCTCCTCAAAGGAGAACTTCTCTTGACGGATATCTGCCGCAATGGAGTCCAGACGACCAATTGCCTTCTCAATAGCCTCATCAGAAACGACAGGTTTCTTCAGGATATGACGCACATTGACCTTGTCACCACGTTTCTCCACAAGCTGGATGATATGGTAACCGAACTCCGACTCCACAATCTTCGAGATTTTCTTCGGATCGGTGAGATTGAAGGCCACAGCGGCAAATGCAGGATCAAGGGTGGCACGACCCATCAGACCCAGTTCTCCTCCCTGACGGGCAGAACCCGGGTCTTCGGAATAGAGACGGGCAAGAGCCTGGAAAGAGGTCTCTCCCTTCGTCACACGATCGGTATAGTCACGCAATTCATCCTTCACACGGTTGATCTCCTCGGGATCGATACGCGGTGTCAGCGTCACGATCTGCACTTCAACCTCCGTAGGCACATAAGGCAGACTATCCTGTGGCAAGTTATTGAAATAACGACGTACATCAGCGGGTGTCACGGAGATATCCTCCACCAGTTTCATCTTCATTTTCTGGATCTTACGACGGTCACGCATCTCCTGACGCAGTTCCTGACGCATCTGTGAAATCGTCTGGTGCTTGTATTCCTCGAGACGCTCACGGGAACCGTCCACCATCTCCAACCAATAACTGATCTGCTGTTCCACCTCCTGAGCCACATCAGCCTCTGTCACCTCGATACTGTCGATATCGGCCTGATGGAGGAAGAGCTTGTTGACGGCTATCTGCTCGGGGATGGCACAGTCGGGGTCGCCATTCCATTTCACACCTTCCATCGCAGCCTGCATACGCAAGGCTTCCACATCCGACTTCAGGACAGCCTCATCGCCTACCACCCAGATCACCTCGTCGATCACGGCATGCTCAGGCACGGAAAGGGCTGAGTCTGCCGGAGCCTGACCAGACATCGTCTTCGGAGCATGAGGAATAGAGGCAATACCCAGGAAGGGCACGGCCAGGAAGAGGGCAAAGATAAGATTTCTTGTTGTCTTCATCTATTTAATGACGATTAATGCTTATTGACGGTTTTCAATACATCCTTATTCACGGAGAAGGAATACTTCTGTCGCAGGTCATAGACCCAGGCCTTCTCCAACATATCCTGATAGTCGTTCACCACTTGTCCGCGCACATCGGTATAGTTTTCAGGACGCTTCAGTTTCTTACCATAGACGGCAGAGATGGGATAATCCTTCAACACAGCTGCCTGCTTGTCATTTGCCCCGTTCTTGGGCGCGGTCTTGAAGACTTCCGTGTCCACGAGGGCATTGTCACCAGGTTTGAAGATACCGATCTCCACACGGATACGAACCACGGAATCAGGATTGAACGTAGAACGCAGCTTATCAGCCCACTGATCGAAGGGCAATTTCTTCACACTGTTCTTCACAGCCTTTACATCGGCCTTGTCCTTCACGTGGTAGGCAATGCCCTTATAACGGGGCTCCGACCACACATAGTCCTTCTTATGATCATTGAAATAGGCCTGCAGACCAGCCTCATCGGTGCTGCCCTTGTCCCAGACCATCTGCTTGCTGATCTCATAGAGCAACAGACCGTCGTGGTATTCCTTCATCAGGTATTTCATCTCAGGATCAGCTGCCGCCAACGAGTCCGCACGACGGTCCATCACCTTCTCAGCCGTGAGGGCGCCGGCAGAGGCGTCCACCTCACTCTTCACACGCTGCTTGGCAATCTGTTCGCGGACACCCTGCTGTTCGATACTCTTCACAATCTGAGTCTTCAGTGAATCGAAGGGTTCCAACTGCTTACGACCCTTCATCTGTATCACATGCCAACCAGCGGGAGAAAGCACGGGTTGACTCATCTCACCCGTCTGCAGGGCGTATGCGGCATCCTCAAACTCCTTGAAAGCCTGATTCGGACCAATCCAGTAAGGCAACTGTCCACCGTTAACAGCCGTCGACTTGTCGTCAGACACCTTCTTGGCCAGGTCAGCGAAGTCGGCACCACTCCTCAGGGCCTTGTAGACAGAGTCGATACGCTGCTTGGCCTCGTCCTGCTCAGCTTGGGTAGCCTGCGTAGAAACCTTAATCAGGATATGGGCAGGCAATATCAGGCCACGGGGACCGATCTGGTCCTTTGCACGGTCATAGACCTTCCTGGCCTCCACGAGCACATCGGCATCGGTGGCCATCGTAGGACGCACCTGCTGGTCACGATACATCGTATATTCCTGTTTGAATGAGGTCAGCGTATCGTAATGGGCATCGAGGGCCGCAGCCACTTTCAACTTGTAATTGATGAACAGGTCCACATACTCATCCACCGTTTTCTTGTCAATCACATCAGCACCATTGTTCTTATTGTAGGAATACTCGAACTCAGAACGGGGCACAGGCACACCGTTGATGGTCATTATAATCGGATCGGACTGAGCAGATGCAGTGAATAGTGAATAGTGAATAGTGAATAGTACCACTACCACTCTCATCCACCACATGGTCTGACCCTTCATTATTTCTCTACTCATAGTTTCAACCATTTTTCACTTATGACTATTCACTTTTCACTATTCACTAATCGTTAGGACGCGAATAGTTCGGGGCCTCACTGGTGATGGTGATATCATGCGGATGGCTCTCGTTCACACCAGCATTGGTGATACGGGTGAACTTAGCCTCATGCAACTTCTCGATAGTAGCGGCACCACAGTAACCCATACCGGAACGAAGGCCGCCCACCATCTGGTAGATCACCTCCTGAACCGTCCCCTTGTAAGGCACACGTCCGGCGATACCCTCTGGCACGAGCTTCTTCACCTCTTTGGTATCGCCCTGGAAATAGCGGTCCTTAGAGCCATGCTTTTGTTCCATCGCCTCCAGAGAGCCCATACCACGATAGCTCTTGAACTTACGACCATTGAAGATAATGGTTTCACCAGGGCTCTCCTCAGTACCGGCTACCAGCGAACCGATCATCACACAGGAACCGCCAGCGGCCAAGGCCTTGACAATATCACCAGAATAGCGCAGGCCACCATCAGCGATCAGAGGTACATCGGTACCTTTCAAGGCACTGTATACATCATAGACGGCACTCAACTGGGGTACTCCCACACCAGCCACGACACGCGTGGTACAGATAGAGCCCGGTCCTATTCCCACCTTCACGGCATCAGCACCATTGTCCACCAACATCCTGGCGGCCTCGCCTGTTGCCACGTTACCAACGACGATGTCGATATTGGGGAAGCATTTCTTAGCTTCTACCAATTTCTCGATAACCGACTTGGAATGACCGTGGGCCGTATCAATCACAATGGCATCGGCTCCGGCATCCACGAGGGCCTGCATGCGGTCGAGGGTGTCATCAGTCACACCCACTCCGGCTGCCACACGCAGACGACCTTTTTCATCCTTGCAGGCCATCGGCTTGTCCTTGGCCTTCGTGATGTCCTTATAGGTAATCAGACCTACCAGACGGTTGTCCTTGTCGACAACGGGCAGTTTCTCAATCTTGTTCTTCTGCAGGATCTCCGCAGCCGATATCAGGTCGGTCTGCTGATGGGTGGTCACGAGATGATCCTTCGACATGATCTCGTCAACAGGACGGTCCAAACAACGCTCAAAGCGTAGGTCACGGTTGGTCACAATACCTACCAGCCGTTTCTCATCATCCACTACGGGAATACCACCGATATGATACTCAGCCATGATATCCAAGGCCTGGGCGACAGTCGAACCGAGGGGGATGGTCACGGGATCATAGATCATACCGTTCTCAGCACGCTTGACGATAGCCACCTGACGGGCCTGTTCTTCAATCGGCATGTTCTTGTGGATCACACCGATACCTCCTTCACGGGCAATGGCAATTGCCATCTGCGACTCCGTTACGGTATCCATCGCTGCCGTCACAAAGGGCACGTTCAGCTGGATATGCCTGGAGAAGCGGGTTTTCAACTCTACCGTCTTGGGTAACACTTCCGAATAAGCGGGAATTAAGAGGACATCGTCGAATGTCAGTCCGTCCATTACGATCTTGTCTGCAATAAATGAAGCCATAAAATCTACCTTTGTTTTAAATATTGCGTGCAAAGGTACAAAAAAGGAGTGAAAAGTGAACAGTGAAAAGTGAAAAATTTGCTACCGCTATCTTTTTTTAACCACTCTTCACTTACGATTAGATGTGGCGGCAGCAAATTTTTCACTTTTCACTGTAACCTTTTACCTTTAATTCGCCATTTCCGAAAGGAACTTGATACGGACGAGCCTGATTTCATCTTCCGAATACTCACCGCCCAACTCATCCTGGGCCACACTCAGACGGTCGGTATCCGACTCGGCGAAATAATCATAGATATCATCGATATGATCCTCGTCCATCACCTCTTCAAGGAAATAGTCGATATTCAGTTTGGTACCACTATAGACGATGGCCTCGATCTCCGAGAGGAGCTCATCGAAGTCGATGCCCTGGGCATTGGCGATATCATCGAGAGCCACCTGACGGTCAATGCTCTGGATGATCTTCACCTTCAGCATCGATTTCTTGGCCACCGTACGCACGCGCAGGTCCACCTGACGCTCTATCTCGTTCTCATCGCAGTATTTCTTGATGAGGTCTACAAACTCCTTGGCGTAAGGCTGTTTCACCTTTCCTTCGCCCACACCCTGGATATTCTTCAGTTCTTCGAGCGTCACGGGATAGTCGGTGGCCATCTGGTCAATGCTCACATCCTGGAAGATAACATATGGCGGACGTTCCATCCTCTTGGACACCTTCTTACGCAGGTCACGCAGCATGGCAGCCAACGTGGGATCAAGGGCACCAGCCGCACCTTCGTGGTCGCCACCGCCATCCACCTCATCACTGAACTCAGCGTCCTTCACAATCATGAACGACTGCGGAGCCTTCAGGAATTTCTTGCCTGCAGAAGTAATCTTCAGGATACCGTAGTTCTCTACTTCCTTCTTCAGATAGCCCATGAGCAGTGCCTGTCGGATCACGGGGTTCCAGATCTTCGGGTCATCATCCTCACCGATGCCGAACTCATCGTACTCATGGTGTTTGTGGGCTATAATCTCCTCTGTCTCCTTGCCGATAATGAAATCTATCACATAGTCTGAGCGGAAGTTCTCCTTGATGCGCTGAATCACCTGTAACACGGTCACCAACTGGTTCATGGCTTCGATCTTCGTCTTCGGATGCAGACAGTTATCGCAGTTGCCACAGTTCTCGCGGTCGTAAATCTCTCCGAAATAATGCAACAGCATCTTTCTCCGGCAGACACTTGTCTCGGCGTATGCTGCCGTCTCCACGAGCAACTGACGACCGATATCCTGTTCGGCCACGGGCTTGCCCTCCATGAATTTCTCCAACTTATCGAGATCCTTGCTCGAATAGAAGGCCAGACAGATGCCCTCACCGCCATCACGACCGGCGCGGCCCGTTTCCTGGTAATAGCCTTCAAGCGACTTAGGTATGTCGTAATGGATGACAAAACGCACATCGGGTTTGTCAATACCCATGCCAAAAGCGATGGTGGCCACGATTACATCGATATTCTCCATCAGGAAATCATCCTGTGTCTGGGTACGGGTGGGTGAATCGAGTCCGGCATGATAGGCCGCCGCCTTGATGTCATTGGCCCTGAGGATGGCCGCCAACTCCTCCACTTTCTTACGCGAGAGACAGTAGATAATGCCGCTCTTGCCTGGATGCTGCTTGATAAAACGGATAATATCCTTGTCGACATCCTTCGTCTTGGAACGTACCTCATAATAGAGGTTCGGACGGTTAAACGAGCTCTTGAACTCCTTGGCGTCCATGATACCCAGGTTCTTCTTGATATCCGATCGTACCTTGTCAGTGGCCGTCGCCGTCAGCGCAATGATGGGCGCCTGTCCGATCTCGTTCACGATCGGACGAATACGACGGTATTCCGGACGGAAGTCATGACCCCACTCCGATATACAATGGGCCTCGTCGACGGCATAAAATGATATCTTCACCGATTTGAGGAACTCCACATTCTCCTCTTTTGTAAGCGACTCAGGTGCAACGTACAGCAATTTGGTGATGCCTGCCTGAATATCTGTCTTCACCTGATCAATGGCCGCCTTGTTCAGCGACGAGTTCAGGTAATGGGCTGTCCCCTCATGCTCACTCAGCTGTGAGATGAAGTCCACCTGATTCTTCATCAGGGCAATCAACGGCGATATCACGATGGCAACGCCGTCCATCAGCAGCGAGGGCAGCTGATAGCAGAGCGACTTGCCGCCGCCTGTGGGCATCAGTACAAAGGTATCCTTTCCATCCAACAGACTCTGGATGATTTTCTCCTGGTCACCTTTGAATTTGTCAAAGCCGAAATACTTCTTCAGTGCTTCATGCAGATTGGCTTTTTTCGTCATATCATTTTTCCTTCTTTCGTTAATGTAATAGGCTTGTAGCTGTCTGTATCTCAGGATGCCAGCCGATGCAGCTGCGACTTCTCCAGTTGTTGCAACGCATACTTGGCTGTAACTTCAAATTTCTTTACTCTCTTCGACGGAATCTCAAACATCGTATCCATCATCACCGTCTCTACGATTGAACGCAGGCCACGGGCACCGAGTTTGTATTCCACCGCCTTATCAACAATCACCTTCAGGGCCTCAGGCGTAAACGTCAGTTTGATACCATCCATCTCAAACAGCTTTTCATATTGCTTTACGATGGAATTCTTCGGCTCGATGAGAATCTTTTCCAAAGCCTCACGATCGAGCGGGTTCAGGTAGGTCAGCACGGGGAGACGACCGATGATTTCTGGTATCAGTCCGAACGACTTCAAATCCTGAGGCACCACATACTGCATCAGATTTTCTTTATCAATTTTCGCAACATTCTGCACAGAGTTATAACCCACAACATGCGTATTCATACGCTGGGCTATCTTACGCTCAATCCCGTCGAAGGCACCACCGCAGATAAAGAGGATATTCCTCGTATCCACAGAGATATAGTCCTGATCAGGATGCTTACGTCCGCCCTTGGGCGGTACGTTGACATTGGTGCCCTCCAGCAGCTTGAGCAATCCCTGCTGCACGCCCTCACCGCTCACGTCACGCGTGATGGAGGGATTATCGCTTTTACGGGCTATCTTGTCGATCTCGTCGATGAAAACGATACCTCTCTGGGCTGCTGCCACGTCGTAGTCGGCCACCTGCAACAGACGTGTCAGAATGCTCTCCACATCCTCGCCCACATAACCGGCCTCGGTGAACACAGTGGCATCGACTATGGTGAAGGGCACATCCAGCAATTTGGCAATCGTGCGCGCCAGCAGGGTCTTACCCGTACCTGTTGAGCCTACCATGATGATATTGCTCTTCTCGATCTCCACGCCATCTTTGTCCTCGGGCTGCTGCAACCGCTTATAATGATTATAGACGGCCACGGAGAGAAAGCGCTTGGCCTGGTCCTGACCGATCACATACTGGTCCAGATAGTTCTTTATCTCCACGGGCTTGGGAACGGCCTTCGTCTTGGGCTTGCCGTTCTTGCCACCTGCCTGGGGAGCATTTGCAAGATTCTCCTGCACAATACGGTAAGCCTGCTCAGCGCAGATCTCGCAGATATTGCCGTTCACACCCGTGATGAGCAACCTGCACTCTCTTTCCGTTCTTCCGCAGAAGTTACATACTTTCTTCACCATTATTTCTTTCTTGTGAGGACATTGTCTATCATACCGTAGGCCTTGGCCTCCTCAGCCGTCATCCAGTAGTTACGGTCGGAGTCGGCATATACCTTGTCATACGGTGTGTGGGAGTGCTCGGAGATGATCGTGTAGAGTTCTTTCTTGAACTTCAGGATCTCCTTGGCCTCAATCTCAATATCAGAGGCTTGGCCCTGTACACCGCCGAGGGGCTGGTGAATCATCACACGGCTATGAGGCAGTGCCGAACGCTTGCCCTCGGTACCGGCCACGAGCAGCACAGCACCCATCGAGGCGGCCATACCTGTACAAATGGTAGCCACGTCGCTGGAGATGAACTGCATGGTATCGTAGATGCCGAGACCGGCTGTCACACTGCCACCAGGCGAGTTGATATAGATGCTGATATCCTTGCCGGAATCAACGGAATCGAGATACAACAACTGAGCCTGCAATGTATTGGCGGTATAGTCGTCAATCTGGGTACCCAGGAAGATGATACGGTCCATCATCAAACGGGAGAACACATCCATCTGCGTCACGTTCAACTGACGCTCCTCAAGGATATACGGATTCAGATACTGTGCCTGTGCCTGCATCACCTCGTCGAGTGTCAGGCCATCCATGCCTAAATGCCCTACGGCATATTTCCTAAAATCATTCTTCATAAGCTTCATAACTATTTCACTATTTACTTTTCACTACTCACTTTTCACCACTAAAAAAGGGTTTTCGACCTTTTTACCTCGTGATTGGGACACAAAGATAAGAAAAAAAGTCGATAACCCTTCAAAAAAAGGAGTTATTTTTTCGTAAAAATACTTATTTTCCCTCCATCATCTTATTAAACTCGTCTAAAGTGACCATTTTTTCGTCCAGTTTGACAACTGTCTTTAGCTTTTCGGTCAGTTTCAGATCAACAGCACGATCCACAAAGCCATCGATATTCTCGCGCTTTTTCAACTGCTCCTCAGCATAGTTTTCAAGCACGTCATCAGGCACATTAGCCATACCATACTGAGCAAACTGTGCACGGACAGCCTCCTTGGCCACACGCTTCACATCCTCGTCCTCAATCTTGATTTCCTGAGCGGCTACGATCTGTTCCTTAATCAAGTGCCAGGCCAGTTCCTTGATACTTCCATCAAAGTTCTGCTCCACATAGTCTGCACCCTTGTCCTTGTTGTTCTGCAGCATCACGCGCTTCAACAGGGCCTCGGGGAACTCTAGTTTACCTACCTTCTTCTCCAGATGAGCACGCACATCCTGCATAAACTTATAATCACTGCTACCCACAAACTGAGCCTTCAACTGCTCAGCAATCTTCTCACGGAAAGCCTTCTCATCCTTCACAGTTCCCTCACCGAACACACGGTCGAAGAGCTTCTGGTCAACCTCAGCAGGCTGGAAGTGGCGGATCTCAGTCACCTGGAACGAGAATTCGCTGTTCATATCAGCAACGTCTTCCTTCTTCACCTTCAACAGGGCAGCCACCTCGGCATCGTTGTCGGGATAGGCCTTCTTCGGATTGAATGTGATGATATCACCGGGTTTACAACCATCAAAGAGTTTTTTCTGCTTGTCTTCCTTGATATAGGCGGGCATAATCATACCGCTTTCAGTGGTGATACCACCCTCGAGAGTGTTACCCTTCTCGTCGAGCTGACGCAAATCACCAGTAATCGTATCATTACCGCTGAACACCTCAGCCTTCACAAACTCACCACCCTGTGAGGCATACATCTGTACCTGCTGATCAATGAGTTTGTCGTCAACATCAATTGTATAATAAGCAATCTTATCCTTTCCACTCAGAGCCACTTTGAACTCAGGAGCCACAGCGATGTCGAACACAAAAGTCAGTTCGCCGTCCTTCTCAAAGTCCTGAGGCTGCTGCTTGTCGCTGGGCAGAGGCTCACCGAGCATCTGGATCTTGTTTTCACGCACATATTCGTAAAGCTTCTCGCCCATCAGGCGATTCACTTCGTCCACCTTCACGGCTGTGCCGTACTGCTTCTTGATCATACCCATGGGCACCATTCCTGGACGGAAACCAGGTACCTGGGCCTTCTTACGATAGTCTTTCAGTGTCTTCTCTACCTTCTCCTGATAGTCTGCAGGCTCAATGGTCATGGTCAACACGCCATTGATCTTATCAGGGCAATCAAATGTAATTTTCATCTTTCTTTATACCTTATTATATATAATACTCAAAAATTGAGGTGCAAAAGTACAAAAAAGAAGTGAAATGAAAAAGGTGGAGCCCAAAAACTTGCCCCACCTTATTATTTTTTAACTATTTTCCTCTTCCTCTTTCGCTTTGCGCTCCTCTTCCATGAGTTGGAAATCCTTTTTGCGCAACACGAACGAGTTCGTCAGGTACTTCTCTCTTACAATCTTATTCTCCGCCAGTTCCTCAGGCGATCCTTGGAACAAAATACGACCTTCAAACAACAGATAGGCGCGATCAGTGATGGTCAGCGTCTCATCTACGTTATGGTCGGTAATCAGGATACCAATATTCCTGTACTTCAACTTCCATACGATCTGCTGAATATCCTCCACAGCAATGGGGTCAACACCAGCAAAAGGCTCGTCAAGCATGATAAACTTCGGTTCGATGGCTAGACAACGGGCAATCTCCGTTCTTCTTCGCTCACCACCTGACAACTGGTCACCCTTGTTCTTACGTACCTTACCCAGACGAAATTCCTTGATCAGTTCCTCCAGTTTCTGCAATTGGTAGTCACGGGGCTTGCCCGTCATCTCCAGTACTGACAGAATATTATCCTCCACGCTCATCTTACGGAATACACTCGCCTCCTGAGCCAGATAGCCGATACCCGCACGGGCACGTCTAAATACAGGGTATTTCGTCACATCCTCGTCACCTAGGTAGATATGTCCCCCGTTAGGCACAATCAGACCTGTGGTCATGTAAAACGAGGTGGTCTTACCAGCACCATTGGGACCCAGCAGACCCACAATTTCGCCTTGTTTCACGTTGAAACTCACATCGTTCACTACGGTACGCTTGCCATACCGCTTCACGAGACCTTCCGTGCGTAGTATTAATCCTTCTGTTTCCATAATCGCCCGCAAAAATACTATATTTTTCTTAGATTCGACCGCTTATCCGCCAAAAAGTGCCAATTGTTTGGTATTATTAACGATTATCTTTGGCAGTTTGGGAAATAATGCCTACCTTTGCCGACGATAAAGACAGTATAGAAGGATGATCATCATCAGATATCTGACCATATTCGGGCACTACATCCAACTGATGGGGCGCACTTTTTCCGTGCCTGAACGCATGCGCATGTTCTTCAAGTCGTATGTGAAGGAGATGGCACAGTTGGGTGTAAACTCCATCGGAATCGTGCTGCTCATCTCATTCTTTATAGGTGCCGTCATCTGTATTCAAATGAAGCTGAACATCCAGAGCCCCTGGATGCCCCGATGGGTGAGCGGATATACCACCCGTGAGATTCTGCTGTTGGAGTTCTCGAGTTCTATCATGTGTCTGATCCTGGCAGGTAAAGTGGGTTCGAACATTGCATCCGAATTAGGTACGATGCGCGTGACACAGCAGATTGACGCCTTGGACATCATGGGTGTGAACTCCGCCAGCTACCTGATATTGCCAAAGATCATGGGTATGCTTACCATCATGCCTTTCCTGGTGATTTTCTCGTCGGCCACGGGCATTTTGGGTGCCTACGCCACCGCCTATGTGGGGCATGTGCTGCCTCCCGACGATTTAACGCTGGGCTTACAGCACTCGTTCAAGTCGTGGTTCGTATGGATGTCGATCATCAAGAGCGAGTTCTTTGCCTTTATCATCTCGAGCGTGCCCGCCTTCTGCGGTTATACGGTGGAAGGAGGTTCCGTCAATGTGGGTAAATCGTCGACTGATGCTGTCGTATCGTCGAGCGTACTCATTCTGTTTAGTGATGTCTTCCTAACTCAGTTGCTGTCATGATAGAGGTCAAGAATCTACATAAGAGTTTCGAGGACAAGGAAGTGCTATCAGACATCAGTACAGTGTTCGAGGATGGCAAGACCAACCTGATTATCGGTCAGAGCGGTTCTGGCAAGACGGTGCTGATGAAGAACCTCGTAGGATTGCTCGACCCTACAAGCGGTCAGGTGCTCTACGACGGGCGCGATTTCGTGGCCATGTCGAAGAAAGAGAAGGTACGCATGCGTCGCGAGATGGGTATGATCTTCCAGAGTGCAGCTCTGTTTGATTCGCTGACAGTACTGGAGAACGTGATGTTCCCCCTGGACATGTTCTCGACGATGACCCTCAGGGAGCGCACAAAGCGGGCTATGGACTGCTTGGATCGCGTGAATCTGGTCGGTGCAGAAGAAAAGTTCCCTGGCGAACTGTCGGGTGGTATGCAGAAGCGTGTGGCCATTGCCCGCGCCATCGCCCTGAACCCCAAATACCTCTTCTGCGACGAACCCAACTCCGGCCTCGACCCCAAGACCTCACTCGTTATCGACGACCTGCTGCACAGTATCACCAAGGAATTCAACATGACCACCATCATCAATACCCACGACATGAACTCCGTGATGGGTATTGGCGAGAATATCATCTTCATCTACGAGGGCCACAAGGAGTGGCAGGGCATCAGCAGCCAGATCATGCACTCCGACAACCAGCGCCTCACCGATTTCATCTTCGCCAGCGACCTGCTGAAGAACATGCGCAATCTGGTTTTAGAAAAGGAGCAGCAATAGAATCTTACACTTTTACTTTTATCTTTCTTATAATCAACACCTTTAATTAAAAGTTCCACTTTACGCCAAGCGTGGGATTGACGAAAAAGGTCTTGTCATTGACGGTGTTATAGATGAAGTTGTTACTGATCTCCACCTCGGAACCTACGCTGAAGTGCTCGGTAAAATTGTACCACAGCTGGGGCTCAGAGAGGATGACGAGTTGACCATGACCATTGGTTTTCTGTCCGCGCCAGAAATCAATGAAACCAGAGAACGACATCTTATGGTTGAGGAAATGAACGCCCCACACACCAGTCAATTGCATACTGTTATAAGCAGAATTGAAGTCGTAGCTCTTAAAAAAACGCTTGTAGAGCAACTGAAGCGACCAGGTGGCAGTATAGTTGGGGGTATTGCCATTGTAAGCAACGCCAGCAAGGGCAGCCTGCTGATAACTACCAGAACGGGAACCCAGTCCACCATCATACTCGACATGAATGGCGAAGGGTAGTTTTTTAGTGAGGTCGAACTCACGGGAGATCTCCGTATAGGCACCAAGAGTTTCCTTGCGACTGAGGTCGATGTCAACGAAGTAGTACCAAGAACCCCAGTTGTCGGCCTTGAACTGTTCGAGAGTAACGGTAACCTTCTGACGCCCTGCCTCTTCGTCTGGATAAAGGTTACGACCAAAGTCATAATGTGCCTGAATGTTTTGTGCACTGGCGGTAAAGGCGGTCAAAGCCATCATGGCAAGGGATAAGATTTTTTTCATCATAATTATTTTTTATTGTTGTTTAACTTTTCAATCATTAATCTAGCAGCGTTATCGGGAGCAATCTGCTCACCAAGGCGACGACTGACCTCTGAATAGCCTTCAAGCATCGTATCGCGTGCGGAGCCTGAGAGGATCTTGGCGAGTTCACCACGGATATGTTCGACAGTAAAAGTACGACCAAGAAGTTCAGTAACCACCTCACGATCAGCAATGAGATTGACCAACGAAACATATTTGACTTTGATCAGATGGCGACGCACAAAGTCGGCGATGACAGGCAAGGGGAGCTTGTAACACACCACCTGCGGCACACGGAAAAGACAGGTCTCAAGGGTAGCGGTGCCACTGGTAACAAGGGCAACATGTGCCTGAGAGAGCAGAGCGTAGGTCTGATTATAGACCACCTGCACCTTCCGGCCTTCAATGAAGGGGGCGTAATAGTCAGGCTCAATGCCCGGAGCTCCAGCCAAGACGATCTGGTATTCAGCCTCGTAAGGTTTCACGGCCTCGAGCATCGCAGGCAGGTTGTCCTTGATTTCCTGCTGGCGAGAACCTGCCAAAAGAGCTATTATCGGGGTACTCTGATGACTCGGAGTATTCTGAACATCAGAAGAATTCTTATACTCGCGCACTTCGGCAGCGGTAGGATTACCCACATAGTGAATGGGATAATGGTGCTTGCCCTCGAAGAAATCCACTTCGAAAGGCAGGATGGAGAAGAGTTCGCCAACATCGCGCTTGATATTTTTAATACGGTACTCCTTCCAAGCCCAGATCTTCGGAGAGATATAATAGTAAACAGGTATATTTGTCTTGGATTTTACAAACTTCGCAATCTTCAGATTAAAGCCAGGATAGTCGACAAGGATGACACAATCAGGTTGCCACGAGACGATATCATCCTTACATTTCTGCATATTCCTTAATATCATAGGTAAATGAAGAAGCACAGGAATAAAACCCATATAGGCGAGGTCGCGATAGTGGCGTACACAAGTTCCTCCAACCGCCATCATCAAATCACCGCCAAAGAACCTAAACTGCGCATCGGAGTCAAGATTCTTCAACGACTGCATCAGGTGAGACGCATGGAGGTCACCAGAGGCTTCGCCAACTATCAGATAATATTTCATATCGGCCAGGCTTTTAGTTGGTCAAAGGCAGAGTAGGCGGTGAGGTCGATCTGGGTAGGAGTGATGGCGACGTAGCCATGATCGAGGGCCCAGCGGTCGGTACCCTCAGCATCAGGTTCATCATTGCGGTAGTGACCTACCATCCACCAGTAATCATAACCACGAGGGTGATGGCACTTTGATACCTCATTAAACCAAGTACCAAGAGCCATACGACACACCCTAACACCTTGGAACATGGGAGCGACAGGGAAGTTGACATTGAGACAGACGCCACGGGGCAAACCCTCACGGAGCACCTGGGCTGTAATGGTACAAATAAAGGGACGGAGAGGTTCAAAGTCAGCATCGTCACGATGGTCGCAAAGCGAGAAGGCCACCGAGGGGATGTATTTCATACAGCCCTCGAGGGTGACGCCCATCGTACCACTATAATGGGCATTGACAGAGGCGTTGTCGCCATGGTTAATGCCACCGATGACCATATCAGGTTGGCGTGGGCAGATCTCGGAGAGCGCCAATTTCACACAGTCAACAGGCGTTCCATTGCAGGACCATATCTCAACGCCCTCCCGCTGTTCACGTTTTTGGAGACGCAAGGGGATGGTAGCGGAAAAGGCACAGGAGTAGCCACTGCGGGCATCATCTGGAGCGCAAACAATGATGTCACCCACATCTGACAGCATCTCTACAAGACATCGAATGCCCTTCGACTGATAGCCGTCATCATTGGAAATGAGCAATAGTGGTCGTTTAATATTCATAAAATATCAATGATTTGAGTGCAAAATTACAAAAAAATATGAATTATGAATTATGAATTATGAATTATTTAGTAACTTTGTACCCAAATTTTCAATTAAAAATAAGGTAAAACAGAATTATAATGGGTAGAATTATTGCATTAGCGAACCAAAAAGGCGGTGTCGGCAAGACCACCACCACCATGAATCTTGGCGCCTCGCTTGCTACTTTGGAAAAGAGCGTACTGATTGTTGACGCCGATCCCCAGGCAAACGCCTCCAGCGGTTTGGGAGTGGATATCAAGGAAGTGGAATTTTCCCTATATGAATGTATCGTCAACAAAGTCGACGTGAGAGACGCCATCTACACCACCGATATCGACAATCTGGATATCATCCCCAGTCACATTGACTTGGTAGGTGCTGAAATAGAAATGCTGAACATGGAAGGCCGGGAGAAAATCCTGCGACAGGTATTGGAGCCAATCCGAGATGAATACGATTATATCCTTATCGACTGCTCGCCCTCGCTGGGTCTCATCACCGTGAATGCACTGACAGCAGCCAACTCGGTCATCATCCCTGTACAGTGTGAATACTTCGCTCTGGAGGGTATCAGCAAACTGCTCAACACCATCAAAATCATTAAGAGCAAACTGAATACATCTTTGGAGATTGAAGGTTTCCTGCTGACAATGTATGACAGTCGTCTTAGACTGGCCAACCAGATTTACGACGAGGTGAAGCGCCATTTCCAAGAATTGGTATTCAAGACTGTGATACAAAGAAACGTAAAGTTGTCAGAGAGTCCGAGCCACGGTTTGCCCGTGATCCTCTATGATGCCGACTCAACTGGCAGCAAGAACCACCTGGCACTGGCCAAGGAGATTATTGGTAAGAACAGTTAATATCGACAACAAAAACGACACAATTAAGACATGGCTGTACATAAGAAATACGACCGCAACGTGCTGGGCAGAGGCCTGGACAACATTGGAGATGGTAAAGGCAAAGGTCTGGACGCGCTTATCAATACGAAGGACGTCGAGACAGAAGGCAGTTCGAACCTCAACGAGATTGCCATTGAGAGAATAACGTCGAATCCCAATCAGCCACGTAGGGAGTTTGACGAAGAGGCTCTGACAGAGCTAGCCAACAGCATCCGCGAGATTGGCATCATCACCCCGATCACTCTGCGTCAGATGGCCGATGGCAGATACCAGATTATCGCTGGTGAGCGTCGTTGGAGAGCTGCCAAGACCGCAGGTCTGACCACCATTCCCGCCTATATCCGTACGGTAGAGGACGAGGGCGTGATGGAGATGGCATTGGTAGAGAATATCCAGCGTGAGGACCTGAACGCCATAGAAATTGCCCTCGCCTACCAGCACATGGCCGACTCCATCGGCATGACACAGGAGAAAATCTCGGAGCGCGTGGGTAAGAGCCGCACTTCAGTTACCAACTTCATGCGCCTGTTGAAATTGCCTGCACAGATACAGATGGCGCTGAAGAACCACGAGATAGACATGGGACACGCTCGTGCTTTACTGTCAATCGACAGTCCGTCTGCACAGATAAAACTGTTCAGGGACATTCAGAAAAACAACTACTCTGTACGTAAGGTGGAAGAGCTGGTAAAGATCATCAAAGACGGTTCCGACCTACAAGCTGCTAAAAAGGCGGCAGCCCAAAAGACTCGTCTGCCAGAAGAGTTTAATACCCTGCGCAAACGACTGGCAGATTTGTTCCAGACAAAGATACAAATGACCTACACCCCCAATGGAAAGGGAAAAATTACCATCGGTTTCGACAGTCCAGAAGAGTTGGAGCAGATTATGAACACCTTTGATAAAATATCAAATTGAGACGCTATATAAATATACTAACAAGACGGTCTGTGGCCGTCGTACTACTGTTATTGACGACTATTGCGGGTTTCACCCAGGAAGTCGATGACGTACCGGAGGACAGCATCCTTACAGACAGTCTTGCCTCAGACAGTATCTTCGCCATTAGCAACGATGTCGAGTCACTGATTGAGGATCATTCCACCGACAGCCTTTTCGCCGACAGTCTGCAAAAGCAACTGAACACGATGGTCGAGGCCACACCACCCTTGAAGGTAAAGAAAGACTGGACCACGTGGAAACCCGACCCCAAACGAGCCCTCTGGTTGGCAATCGTATTCCCTGGTGGCGGTCAGATCTATAATCGCAAATACTGGAAGCTGCCCCTAATCTATGGCGGCTTTATGGGTTGTCTGTACGCCATGAACTGGAATAACAACATGTATAAGGACTACTCACAGGCCTATCTCGATATCATGGACGATGACCCAGACACCGCCAGCTATAACAGCTACCTTCACTTGGGTGCGAAGATCACCGACTCCAACAAAGACCGTTATTCGCAGATCTTCAAGAGCAGAAAGGATAAGTACCGCCGTTGGCGCGATCTGAGCTTCTTCGTGATGGTGGGTGTATACGCCCTCTCCGTAATCGATGCCTACGTAGATGCAGAACTCTCGGTATTCGATATATCAAAGGATCTGAGTCTGAAGGTGGAACCCACCATCATGAATAACAATTCATCGAACAACCCGCTTCAGTCGGGGGCACTGGGTCTCAACTGCAGTTTAAACTTTTAAAGTGAAAAGAATTGAATATGAAGAAGAAATTAATATGGATACTACTCGCGCTGTTCCTGATCGGTTCTGGAGGCATAGCCGAGGCACAAGTGGTGAAAAAGAACGTTAAGGAAACTCCTGTCGTCGTTGAAGAAGATGATGATGAGGAGGATGAAGAGGACTATGATGACGAAGAGGACGATGGCGACCTCGATGAAGAGGATGAAGATAACGTAGTTGTTCCCATTGAGGATGAAATCACCGTCACCGACAAGGAAGGCAACGAGGAACTCATTGAGTTTCCAGAGGCAATGACCTACGACCTCGACAGTCTGCTGAATCTCTATATGTCGAAGACCTATCTCACGGGCACCAACGATTGTGAGATGAAGGATGTCAACCCCACCTATCCACGTGAAGTTTGCATCGAACGTCTCAGTAGGATACCCTCCGTCATGGAACTGGCCTACAACGATGTGGTGCAGAAGTTTATCGACCGCTATGCGGGTCGTCTGCGCTATTCTGTCAGTTACATGCTGGGCGCCATGAACTTCTATATGCCGGTATTCGAAGAAGCCCTGGAGGCTTATCAACTACCCCTTGAACTGAAATACTTGCCTATTATCGAGTCGGCACTGAACCCGAAAGCCGTGTCGAGAGTAGGAGCAGCTGGTTTGTGGCAGTTTATGCCAGCAACCGGAAAACAATACGGTTTGGAACTGAATTCCCTCGTCGACGAACGTCGCGACCCTGTAAAGTCATCGTATGCCGCAGCCCGGTATCTGAAGGCGCTATATAGAATCTTCGGCGACTGGAACTTGGTGATTGCAGCCTACAACTGTGGCCCGGAGAATATCAACAAGGCCATCCGTAGGGCCCGTGCTGCAAAAGGTAAGACCCAGGAAGGTGACGTACTTACTGCTGCCGACAAGGATTACTGGTACATCTACCCCTATCTGCCCGCAGAGACACGTGGCTATGTGCCTGCCTTCATAGCGGCCAACTACATCATGACCTATTATTGCGACCACAATATCTGTCCGATGACCACCCGTCTGCCTGCTCAGACAGATACCGTTGTCGTCAGACGTAATGTCCATCTGGAACAAGTGGCCGCCGTATTAGGACTCGATATCGACATGCTGCGTTCACTCAATCCTGAATACCGTCGCGATATCGTTCCCGGACTCACCAAGCCATCGGTTATCCGTCTGCCACTGGCTGATACAGGACGGTTTATCGACAACGAGGACTCTATTTACAACTACCGTGCCGATGAGTTACTCAACAAGCGCTTGGAGGTGACCATTAACGACGATGTGCCCACTTATACGAAAAAGTCCAGTAAGAGGGTAAGCCGCAAGAAGAACAGTCGGGCTAAACGCAATAGTCGTGTTGTTAGAAACAAACGCACCACTGCACGTAAGACGACTGCCAAGAAGAAAACCACCGCCAAGAAAAAGGCGGTTCCTAAAAAGAAGGCCCCAGCAAAGAAAAAGGCCCCGGCTAAGAAATCACGTAGAAGGAGGTAAACAACTATGGATGAAGACAAAATTCCTCAAGAAGAGCTCGATGAAAAACTGGTAAACGACGCATTTCAGGAGCTGCTCGACAGCTACCTGTCTTCCCGCCATCGCAAGAAGGTGGACCTCGTTACCAAGGCTTTCAACTTCGCTCGACAAGCACACAAAGGGGTTCGGCGCCTGTCGGGTGAACCCTATATCATGCATCCCATTGCCGTAGCCCTCATCGCCTGCAAAGAGGTGGGCCTCGGCTCTACGAGCATCTGCTCAGCATTGTTGCATGATGTGGTCGAGGACACTGACTACACAGTAGAGGACATTGAGAATATCTTCGGTCCAAAAATCGCACAGATTGTCGATGGTCTGACTAAGATCAGTGGTGGAATCTTTGGCGAACAAGCCTCAGCACAGGCAGAAAACTTCAAAAAGCTACTGCTCACGATGAGCGATGACATCCGCGTGATCTTAATTAAGATATGCGACCGTTTGCACAATATGCGCACGCTGGAATCGCAACCCGCTAACAAACAATACAAGATTGCAGGAGAGACTCTTTATATCTATGCTCCACTGGCCAATCGTCTGGGTCTTAACAAAGTAAAATCGGAACTCGAAAATCTGAGTTTCAGATTTGAGCATCCCGATGAATATGCCAGCATCTCCAAAAAATTGGAAACCACCCAGAAACAACGTGAGAAATTGTTTGAGGAGTTTACCAAACCTATCCGTGAAGCCCTTGATGGCATGCACATCCAATATGAACTCAAGCAACGCGTCAAGACCCCCTACTCCATCTGGAACAAGATGCAGAACAAGCACGTCACATTTGAGGAAATCTACGACATACTTGCTTTGCGTATCATCTTCACCCCACGTGTGAGGGAAGAGGAGGTTAACGAGTGCTTCAATATCTATGTAGCTATCTCACGTATCTATAAGTCACATCCTGACCGTATGCGAGACTGGCTCAGTCATCCGAAGGCCAATGGCTATCAGGCACTGCACGTCACCCTGATGTCGAAGACAGGCCAGTGGATTGAGGTACAGATACGTTCTGATCGTATGGACGAGGTGGCAGAACAGGGATTCGCCGCCCATTGGAAATACAAGGACGGTTTGGAAGACGAGGAATACACCGAAGATGAAGCCGAGCTGAATGACTGGTTGCGTACCATCAAGGAGATTCTTGACGACCCTCAACCTGATGCCATGGACTTCCTCGACACGATTAAACTGAACCTCTTCGCCAGCGAGATCTTTGTATTTACGCCAAAGGGCGAGATCAAGACAATGCCCACAGGTTGTACGGCCCTTGACTTTGCCTTCTCCATCCACACTTTCTTAGGCAGTCATTGTATTGGTGCTAAGGTCAATCATAAACTGGTACCACTATCACATAAATTAAAGAGCGGTGACCAAGTGGAAATCCTCACCTCGAAATCGCAGCATGTCAGTCCTTCTTGGATCAATTTCGTATCCACCGCCAAGGCTAAGGCCAAGATTCAGGCCATCCTACGTCGCGACAACCGTGAGGTACAGAAAAAGGGCGAGGAAATCCTAATGGAGTTTCTCCAGAAAAACCAGCAGGAATACACACCTGCCATAGCCGATCGCTTGGCAGAATTCCACGATATCAGAAAACGCAATGATTTCTATATCGCCCTGGGGGAGAAGAAAGTGCTGCTGGGCGAAAAAGACATCGACGAACTGACAGGGAAGAACAAGAAGGACAATGAAGAAGGCGGTTGGTTGAAATATGTACCATTCATCGGTAGTAAAAAAAAGAAGGAAGAGCCGCAAAAGGAACTTTTCGTGGTACCAGAAAAGTTCAACCGCAAGAAGCCCATCTTCATCACGGAAGAGAATATCAGCCAATATAAGTTCCCTGGTTGTTGTCATCCCATCCCTGGCGATGACGCCCTCGGCTATATCGACAATAAGAACCAGATAGAGATCCACAAGCGCAACTGTCCTGTGGCTGCAAAGTTGAAGACTAGTTTCGGTAACCGTATCCTCGACATCAAGTGGGACATGCATAAGACTCTCTATTTCGATGCAACCATCCGTTTGGGTGGTATCGACCGCGTAGGCCTCCTCAACGAAGTAACGCAGATTATCTCTGCACAAATGAACGTGAATATCCATACGGTGAACATTACCTGTGAGGAGGGAATCTTTGACGGCAGTATTGAGCTACGCGTACACGACCGCGATGATGTGAAGACAATTATCAACAACCTCAAGGGCATTCCCGATTTAAAAGAGATATCACAGATTATGTAGCAATAATATAGGAAATGAAAATCAAATTACTATTAATACTATTCACTATACACTATTCACTATTCACTGCAGCCGCAGGCAAATATGATAACCCTGATACTATCGTTGTAGCACAGGATGGAACCGGAGAGTTCCGTACCATAGACGAGGCCATAGAGGTCTGCCGCGCTTTCATGGACTACCATAAGGTTATATATATTAAGAAAGGTACGTATAAGGAGAAACTTATCATCCCACAATGGTTACAGAATATAGAACTCTGTGGCGTGGATCGGGACGAGACCATCATCACCTACGACGATCATGCCAATATTAACAAAATGGGTACATTCCGAACCTATACCCTTAAAATCGAGGCCAACGACATCATCCTGAAGAATCTCACCATCGAGAATAATTCTGCTCGTCTGGGACAAGCTGTCGCACTCCACACTGAGGGAGATCGTTTGGTATTCATCAACTGCAGGTTTATTGGCCACCAAGATACCGTTTATACGGGTATGCCCTACACACGACTCTTCTTCAAAGACTGTTACATCTGTGGTACAACTGACTTTATCTTCGGTCCATCGACTGCTTGGTTTGAGGACTGCACTATCGAGAGTCTCGTCAATAGCTATGTCACTGCCGCCTCTACACCTGCCGATGCAGCCTACGGCTATATCTTCAATAACTGTCGACTTATAGCGAAAGCGGGCATTGATAAGGTGTTTCTCGGACGACCTTGGCGCGACTATGGTTATACGCTTTTTATGAACTGTGACTTAGGTGCACATATCCGTCCCGAAGGCTGGCATCACTGGGAAAAGCAACGTGAACAAACAGCCCGTTACTTAGAATACAACAATCACGGAGCCGGGGCTCAACCCCAACAACGCGTTTCTTGGAGTCGTCAGCTCACAAAAAAAGAGGCTCAGCAGATAACACCAGCCAAAGTATTTGTTCGTCAAGACAATTGGAATCCGATGCCCTAATAAAAAAAACAGCTGGACTATTGAAGAAAGTCCAGCTGTTTTTTAAGGGCCTGCAGTTCTGAGCGCACACCAATAAGAGCTTCCAGCACATCGGCCTTTTTATCGACACCCTTACGGTTCTGATTCAGCATCTTCTTAGCCGCAGCCAACTTGAAACCACGCACTTTTACCAGATTATGAATCACACGAATCTCCTCAATATCTTTCTCCTGATACTGACGAATCTTAGCCGGACCGCTCACCTTAGGCCTCAACGATGGAAACTCCTGTTCCCAATAACGGAGCGTACTCTCATTCAGTCCAAACATCTGTGCTACTTCGCCGATGGTGTAATACAACTTGAGGTTTTTGTTCAGATTCAGTGCCATATCTTCAAGAATTTGCTGCAAAGATACAAAAAAAGCTAAAGATAACATAGATTATTCCAGTTTTTTTTTAATTTTGCAGCCAAAAATGGGTAGACAAGGTAAAAGGATTGTATCAGCATGGCTACTGACATCGATATACGTATCGATGATGTTGTTGTCTGCCCTGCATTTTCATCAGCCAACAGAGAACACGGAAATTGACTGTGTAGAGTGTGCACATCACGTCCACCACTCTGGTCATTTCATAGCTGCAGGTGAGCATCTTGACAATTGTGTACTCTGCCAGTTCACAAATCTTGTCTATACACCAGCAACAACCCTGTTGGTTCCTATTTCTTTTGATTATACTATTCTGGCTTTATCAAGCGATTTCGGTTTCAACAGTAGCGAGATTAGCCAATACAAATCTTCCCGTGCTCCTCCTATCATTCTGTAGATTCAGGAGACTATTACACATTATTTATTATAATATTATACAGAATGAAGAAACTATATCTCATCCTGTCATTGTTATGCATAGGCATCACTGTGACAGCTCAAAATGAACATACACATAATCATCATAACCATATACACCCGAACGATTCCACCGATGTCTTCTACAAGCATCTGAAACTGAATGAGTTGGTAGTGACTGGTGTTACAGGTGATACTAAGTTGAAGAACTCAACGGCCCCCATCTCAATTGTATCTGGCAAAGAACTGCGCCAAACCACCTCAACAAACATCATCGATGCGATTGCCAAGCAGCCAGGTGTCTCACAAATTACCACAGGTAGCGGCATTTCCAAACCCATCATCCGCGGACTTGGCTATAACCGTATTATCGTGATGAACGAGGAAATCCGACAGGAAGGCCAGCAGTGGGGTGATGAACACGGCATCGAGATAGACGGACAAAACGTCAACTCCGTAGAAATTCTAAAAGGTCCTGCCAGCTTGATGTACGGCAGCGACGCAATGGCTGGTGTACTGATCCTGCACGGAGTTCCTATCCTACCAGAAGGAGAAATGAAAGCGCAAGTGTCAACTGAATATCAGACCAACAACGGACTTTTCGACTACTCGCTGAATATTGCAGGCCATCAGAAACAATTCGTATGGGATGCCCGTTTCACAGACAAGATGGCCCACGCCTATAAGAACAAATACGATGGTTACGTACCTGGTTCACAATTCAGAGAACGTGCTGGACGATTGATGATTGGCGTGAACGAACGTTGGGGACACTCGCATCTGACAGGGACTATCTTTCACCAAACACCCAGCATCATCGAGGGTGAGCGTGACGAAATGACTGGTGAACTAGAATGTATAACCAGAGATGTCAAAACCTACGCCAAGGCCCTACCCTTCCAACAGATCAACCATTACAAAGCCATTTGGGACAACTCGCTGAATCTACCCAAAGGTTGGCTAAAGGCTATTTTCGGCTATCAACAAAACCAACGAAAAGAATATGAAGACTCAGAAGATGAATATGATTTATATTTCAAACTCCACACGATGACCTATGATGTGCGCTATCTCTCACAAGAATGGGATGGTTGGAAGATGGCCGGTGGCCTCAATGGCATGTGGCAGCAGTCGTTGAATCTGGGAGAAGAGTCACTCATTCCGGAATACAAACTCTTCGACATCGGAGGGTATGCCACTATCAGCAAGACAATGGACAACCTGACGCTTAACGGAGGTCTGCGCTACGACCATCGACATATCAATTTCCACTCACGTAATTTTGAAGGCATCTCTGGGAGCATTGGTGCTGTATGGAATATCTGCAGACATACTAACATACGTCTGAATGTGGCACGAGGGTTCAGAGCCCCCAATATGAGCGAGTTAGGCAGCGATGGCATCCACGAGGGAACACTGCGCTATGAGATCGGCAATCATGAACTAAAACCAGAATACAGTTGGCAGGCTGACCTCGGACTGGATTTTTCATCAGAATTAATCTCTGCACAAGTGGCAATCTTCGCCAATCGCATCGAAAACTATATCTTCGCCAAACGCATCAATGAGGTGATGGAAGAAGGATTCCTCACCTATCAATACATGCAGGGCGATGCTCGACTCCTGGGTTTTGAGGCAGGCTTTGATATGCACCCTGTGCATAGGATCCATTTCGAAAACACCTTCTCCTATGTTGATGCCCAGCAGCTACATCAGACGGAAGAGGCTAAATATCTGCCAATGACACCTGCCCCACGCTGGACGTCAGAACTAAAATACGAAATTACGCACCACGGACATACGACTTTCAACAATGCTTATGTCGCATTGGGACTGGAGTGCAATCTCGCACAGAACCACTATTACAAGGTGGATAATACGGAGACACGTACCCCAAGCTACACACTGTTAAGTCTTTCAGCTGGAACAGACATCAATATCCACCATAAAAAAATAGCAGAAATCTACGTCACTGCCGACAATCTGCTGAACCGAGCCTATCAAAACCATCTGAGTCGTCTGAAGTATTGCGATATCAACCATGCGACAGGACGTCAAGGTGTATACAACATGGGACGCAACGTTGTCTTCAAACTGGTGATCCCCATTTCATTGTAACATTTATCCCCGCCAGTTGGCGGGGATAAATATTATAAGTTTGCTAATTCTATCACCTTGTCAACGGCAGCAGAGAGACCATCGACATTCTTACCACCGGCTTGGGCGAAATGAGGCTGACCTCCGCCACCACCCTGAATGAGTTTGGCAGCCTCACGTACCATCTGACCAGCATTCAGTCCATGATCACTGACCATATCGTCGCTCATCATGATACTGAGTTGGGGTTTGTTGTTGTCATGAGAGCCTATAACACAAAGCAGAGAACCATCGACGGAAGCGCGAACCTTAAAGGCCAGATCCTTAGCTGCAGCCGGCGCCATGGGCAACACTGTGGTGATGACCTTGACACCATTCACATCGCGAGCCTTCTCAACCAAACGCTGAGCAGCACGTTCAACAGCCTGAGCCTGGAAACCTTCTATTTCTTTCTTCATGTGGTCGTGCTCCTCAATATATTTCTGGATGACACCCTGAAGATCTTTGGCGTTGTTGAAGAATGACTTGATATTCTTCAAAATATCCTCCATCTGATAGAGACGCTCCTCGCAGTCCTTACCTGTAGTAGCCTCAATACGACGGATACCGGCAGCCACACTGCTCTCAGAAAGAATCTTGAAGAATCCAATACGACCTGTACTTGAAGCATGGATACCACCACAGAACTCGCATGAAGGGCCAAAACGAACCACACGAACCTTGTCGCCATACTTCTCGCCGAAGAGGGCAATGGCACCGAGTTTCTTGGCCTCATCAAATGGTACATCACGGTGCTCATCGATGTGGATATCCTGACGGATCAAATCATTCACCATACGCTCTACCTCGCGAATCTGTTCATCGGTCACTTTCTCGAAATGTGAGAAATCGAAACGGAGGGTATCTGGAGAAACGAACGAACCCTTCTGCTCCACATGATCGCCAAGAACCTGCTTCAAGGCATAATCAAGCAAGTGGGTTGCTGTATGATTAGCTGCAGAGGCATTGCGCTTATCAGTATCCACACAGGCCATAAACTGGGCTGAAGGATCCTTTGGCAACTGCTTTACGATATGCACGGTCTGATTGTTCTCGCGCTTGGAGTCGATGATATCGATGGTCTCGGTCTCGTTGCAGATCACACCATAATCACCGACCTGTCCACCCATTTCACCATAGAACGGCGTATAGTCAAACACCAGTTCATAGAACTCGTTCTTCTTCTGGGTTACCTTACGGTAGCGAAGGATATGACATTCATATTCTGTATAGTCGTAGCCAACAAACTGTTGTTCACCAGCTACCAAATCTACCCAATCAGAATTCTCAACAGCAGCAGCATTGCGAGCACGCTCTTTCTGTTTCTGCATCTCAACATTAAACTGCTCCTCATTGACGGTGAAACCATTCTCACGACAAATGAGTTCCGTCAAATCAAGAGGGAAACCATAAGTATCAAAGAGGCGGAAAGCCTGAACACCATCAAGTTCGGTCTTGCCCTCAGCTTTCAACTGCTCCATAGCTTTATCAAGCAGGGAGATACCCTTATCCAACGTACGCAGGAAAGCATCTTCCTCTTCTTTCATCACCTTCGTGATGAGTTGCTGCTGAGCTTTCAATTCGGGGAAAGCATCGCCCATCTCGTGAACAAGTGTCGGCACAAGTTTATAAAGGAAACCTTCCTTCTGGCCAAGGAACGTATAGGCATAACGCACAGCACGACGCAGAATACGACGAATCACGTAACCTGCCTTGGCATTCGAGGGCAGCTGACCATCGGCAATCGAGAATGACACGGCACGGAGGTGATCAGCGCAAACACGCATAGCCACATTAATATCGTCCTGCTGTTTGGTGATCGGAGTCTCTTGTTCTTCCTCGAAAGTTACATATTTCAGACCCGTCAACTGCTGCTCAGCCTTGATAATCGGCTGGAACACGTCTGTATCATAGTTAGAGTGCTTACCCTGCAACATACGCACAAGACGCTCAAAACCCATACCAGTATCAATGACGTTCATGGAAAGTTTCTCCAATGAACCGTCAGCCTTACGATTGAACTGCATAAACACCAGATTCCAGATCTCAATTACCTGGGGATCATCCTGATTGACGAGGTCACGACCACTCTTACCTGAGGCCTTACGCTGCTCAGGAGTACGAGAGTCGACATGGATCTCTGAACAAGGACCACAGGGACCCGTATCACCCATCTCCCAGAAATTATCGTGTTTGTTACCATTGATAATATGATCCTCGGGTACGTGCTTAGCCCAATACTTTGCAGCTTCATCATCGCGAGGGATATTCTCCTCAGGCGAACCCTCGAAAACCGTCACATAAAGGTCCTCCGGATTCAGTTTCAGCACATCTACAAGATATTCCCAGGCCATGTCAATGGCACCTTCTTTGAAATAGTCGCCAAAACTCCAGTTACCCAACATCTCAAACATAGTGTGATGGTAGGTGTCATGACCTACTTCCTCCAAATCGTTGTGCTTACCTGAGACACGGAGACACTTCTGTGTGTCGGCACGACGACGCGGTTCCGGATCGCGAGTACCGAGGATAATATCCTTCCACTGGTTCATACCTGCATTCGTAAACATCAGCGTGGGATCGTCCTTGATCACCATGGGAGCTGAAGGTACAATAGCGTGCTGCTTCGACTCAAAAAACTTCTTGAATGAGTCACGAATCTCGTTTGCTGTCATTGATGTATTGCGTTTTATTTCCACCTTATTTATAAATTGCGGGTGCAAAGGTACAAAAAAAATCCAAAAATGACGGCTTTCTCAGTTTTTTTTCGTACTTTTGCAAGCAAACTGAAGACCAAACAAAT
>JAEEGH010000637.1_pt1 | contig 117120 bp, 98 predicted proteins | sample 9134181 | NCBI WGS metagenome assembly JAEEGH01 (sample SAMN16246544, study PRJNA631951) | gut metagenome | biome: gut microbiome; feature: rumen; material: DP-attached | host: Bos | place: Iran: Karaj | collected 2018-10
GCAGGCCTGTATAACTTGAATGCATAAGACAAATTAATCAGATTAACATGCTGGTGGCCATAGTGGAGAGGTAATACCCGTTCCCATTCCGAACACGGAAGTCAAGCTCTCTTACGCCGATGATACTGCGCATGCGGGAAAGTAGGTAGCTGCCAGCTTTTTTTTGCCCTGTCAATTTTTCAGCTACAGTAAATCAGAAAAGAATCAGTAAAATTTCTTTCCCGCATGTGCAGGTCTGCACAGTGCGGGGCAGGTCGTGCGCATTTTGCGCACGGTAAAATCTTCCTTACCTGCAAGGCACGAAGTGCCGCCAAGTAGGTAGCTGCCAGCTTTTTTATTTTAAATCAATCATTCTTATTACAGTCAAACTATAGATTAGTTCAGCCAGTCTTTCCCGCATGTAATGCGGGTAATGAGTTTCGCTTTAGCGAAAATATAATCCTTCCTTACATTCAAACAAAACGAAGTTTTGTTTAAGTAGGTAGCTGCCAGCTTTTTTGTTTTAAATCAATCATTTCTAATACAGTAAAACTATAGATTAGTTCAGCCAGTCTTTCCCGCATGTGTATAAACAGAAAACATCCCTGTTTTCTGTTTATTGACAGCAGTAAACTGCTGTCATAGTTTTCCGGTAAGTGTGCCTCCATGCACACACTGCGGGTGGGCGCCTTTCGCTTTAGCGAAAGAAAATATTCCATGCGCCCCACAAAACGCTTTGCGTTTTGTAAGCAGGTAGCTGCCAGCTCTTTCTTCTCCCAATGATTTATTCCCCCTAAAAATAATCCCAGCCCCGATTGGAGCGGCCGCACTGCGGGTGGACGGGACGGACACGGACGGCCCGGCTACCGGAGGCGCTGTGACGCCGGAGCCGCGCAAAGCGGGATTTTAGAGGAAGTTTTTTGGGTGAAAGAGGGAGATTTGCCGGGTAGAGTTTCGCTGCTGCAAAAATAAAGATATATTTTCTGCAGCATTATGCTCTGGTTTTTTTTAGTTATCGAGTAAACCTTCGATGCTTACCGGGAGCCTGGTGAAGAGGCCTGATGTTTTTACTCTAATACCAGAGTCTGATTCCGGCGGAGGCGCCGCGGCTTATGATGGTGCCTTCGTATTTAGTGTCTGAGGCGATTCCTTTCCAGGCGGCTGTGAGTTCTGTCCGGCCTTTAACCATGCATCCGAGCTGTATTTTCCAGTGGAAGACTGATCGGTTGTCTGTCAGAAAATCCCAGGAGGTTTCAGCATCGATGATTACGGGATTTAAGAGGAATGAAGTGTATTTTAGTCCCAGGTTAAAAAGGTTTCTGTCTGTTTCTTTTTTTTGGCCGTACCAGCGTGACCAGCCCAGAGTGATTGCAAGGCTTAAGGGATTTGACTGAAGATAATAATATTGTCCTGAAACCCTGACATTTCCTGTTCCGTCGTGAAAAACCAGGTTTGCTGCATCGAGGCCCAGTCCCCAGATTAAAACTGCATCAAGGGAACTTTCATTTCCGAACTCGTAATCATTCAGCCAGACTGCCTGGGTAGAAAGTGTGATTCTTGAACGTTTTGCATTTGAAAAGCCGTCCGGTGTCCAGTTGATATAGTTTCCGTAATGGGCCCCCGGGTAACTGTCGTAGGCTGTCATGTAGGAAGTATAGGCTCCGAGCATGAAGAAAGCTGAAATGAGGTCGCCAAGAAGGCTTGAACTGCTGTCGTCTGATGAGGAAGAAGAAAGCGGAGCGGGGCATTCAGAAGAGCCTTTTGAAGAAAAGAGTTTCTGTGCGTTTTTGAATTTGATTGTTTGTGTCTGTGCTGTACCTGCAAAAAAAGGCTGTGTTAAAAATAGAAGAGCGGCAGAAAAGAGAAAAAGCCTGGCTGTTTTATTCATATTTTTCATCGTCTCCCCTGAAATGATCCGATATGTTTTTTGTATTTGGATGGATGATTACGTGAATAATATAGCCAAGGATAACTGCTGCGATTATTATTCCGATTATTTCTGCCATAACTCTCTCCTGTTTTTTATTTAGATAATCTGTTTCATGAGATTAACCATTTCGATTGCGCCTAAAGCACAGTCATAGCCTTTGTTACCTGCTTTTGTTCCTGCACGTTCGATTGCCTGCTGGATTGTATCTGTTGTTAAAATACCGAACATTACAGGAAGTCCTGTCTGCATTGAAACCTGTGCGATTCCTTTTGAAACTTCTGCGCATACGTAGTCATAGTGGCTTGTAGATCCGCGGATTACTGCACCAAGACAGATGATTGCATCGTATTTTTTTGTTTCGGCCATGCGTTTTGCGGCTACTGGAATTTCAAAACTTCCCGGTACCCAGCAAAGTTCAATGTTATCGTCTTTTACATCGTGGCGGAGAAGTCCGTCTTTTGCTCCTTCAATCAGTTTGCTTACAATAAATTCATTGAAGCGTGAGGCAACGATGCCGATTTTCATGTCTTTTGATGATACTAATTTTCCTTCGATAATTTTCATTTTTTGTCTCCTTAAAAATCCGTGTATACGGTGCTGCATGAAGTCACCCGTATGTTGCCTTCGTCTGCATGCATTTTATTTTTGAAGAACCATTCCGGTTCCATTATACCATGTTTCTGATATTTTACAGAAAATGTCCCATCCTGACCTTTTTTGTTGTAAGGTACTGGATATCCTGCGGCCTGACAGGAACTGCAAGAGGAATTCTCTCCGTAATTTCAATTCCGCTTTCTGAGCTGTTTATCTGTTTTATTTTGTCAGGATTGTTTGTCATAAGGCGGATTTTTTTAACGCCCAGGGCACGAAGCATCTGGATGCCGCAGTTGTAGTCACGGGCATCTGCGGGAAGACCGAGGGCCAGATTTGCGTCTACTGTGTCCATTCCCTGATCCTGGAGGGAATATGCTTTAATTTTGTTTAAAAGACCGATTCCTCTTCCTTCCTGGCGGAGGTACAAAAGAATGCCTTTTTTCTCTTCTGCGATTTTTTTCATGGCGGCGTCAAACTGCTCGCCGCAGTCGCATTTGAGTGAGCCGAATGTGTCTCCCGTGAGGCATTCACTGTGGACACGGCAGAGTACGCTTTCGTCAGGGGAGAGATTTCCCATTACAAGGGCTGCATGTTCTGCTCCGGTGATTTTGTCTTTAAATCCTATGATTTTAAAATCGCCGTATCTTGTAGGAAGCTTTGCCTCTGCTGTTTTTTCGACTATTGGTTCTGTGGCTTTTCTGTATTTTATAAGCTGGGCGATTGAAACAAGCTTTAAGTTCCATTTTTCAGCCATTTTTGAAAGTTCTGGAAGACGGGCCATGTGTCCGTCAGCGCTCATTATTTCACAGCAGAGTCCTGCTTCTTCAAGGCCTGCAAGACGGCAGAAATCAACGGTTGCTTCAGTGTGTCCTGTTCTTGTAAAAACACCGCCTTCTTTTGCGATAAGGGGGAACATGTGTCCCGGGCGTCTGAAATCTTCCGGAACTGACTTTGGATTTACAACTGCCATTGCTGTAAGCGAGCGGTCATAGGCGCTGATTCCGGTTGAGGTTGAGACATGGTCTATGCTTACTGTAAAGGCTGTTTCGTGGTTGTCCGTGTTGTTTGATACCATCGGGTCAAAAGCCAGACGGCGGGCAATCCGGGTACTCATCGGCATGCAGATAAGTCCTTTTGCGTTTGCTGCCATAAAGTTTAAGACTTCTGGGGTGGCAAAGCGGGCGGCACAGATTAAATCGCCTTCGTTTTCGCGGTCTTCATCATCTGTTACCATTATCATTTTTCCGCTGCGTAAATCATTGAGTGCTTCTTCTATTGTGTTAAATGAAAATTCTTTTTCCATAAAAAATCCTCCTGTAAAAAAAATCGCTGGTGGTTTAGTGAAAACTCATTACCGAGCCTATAAAATCAATTAATGAACTTTCATCAGTCTTTTCTGCATCCTGAGAGTTTTGTGTTTTGCTGTCAGTAATGCTCTCTGCGCTTTGAATACCGTCTTTTTGATAAGATAAAAAATGTTCAATGTATTTTCCGACAATGTCACATTCTATGTTTACTGTGTCGCCGGAGTTTTTGAAGCTGAGTGTGGTGTTTTTCCAGGTGTGAGGAATTACTGCAACTGAAAACTCTGTCTGACGGCTTGAACTGCTGTTTTTTGCATTGACCTGTGCGACTGTAAGGCTGATTCCGTCGATGCAGACTGAGCCTTTTTCGATTATGTATTTATCATATGGAGCGGGAACTGAAATTCTGATGTTTACGGCATTTCCCTCATCTGAGAATGAAATGATTTTCCCGGTGGTATCGATGTGTCCGCTTACGATGTGTCCGCCGAATCTTCCGTCCGCCTTCATTGCCCTTTCAAGATTTACTTTTGAGTTTTCCTCCAGCTGGCCAAGACTTGTCCGCCTGAAGGTCTCCGGTGTTACGTCGGCCGTGAAGGAGTTTTGTGTTTTTGATGTTACTGTAAGACAGGTTCCGTTCACGGCTACGCTTTCGCCTTCTGCAAGTTTCCCGGCAAATGAGCAGTCTATTGTGAGGGCGAGGGAAGAGTCCTGCCGGCTTATTGAGACAATTCTGCCTGTTTCTTCTGTTATGCCTGTGAACATTATTTATTCTCCTGCTTAACTTTGTATTTTAAAAGTATATCGCCGCCAAAAAGTTCAACTTCAGGTTCTGAAAGCATTACGCACTGGGAAGGAAAATCAATTCCCCTGCCTTTTACAGGTGTAAAAATAGTTTTTCCGTCGTTGCCGAAAATTTTAGGTGCTACATAAACATGAACTTCCTGTACGAGTCCTTTTTCTTCAAAAAAAAGACTTCCGTTTAAGGTTCCGCCGCTTTCCACAAGAACTGAGTCGATTCCCATCTTTGCAAGGGCTTTGAGCTGATGATAAAGAACTGAGTGTTTTTTATCTTCTACTGCAACTGACAGAACTTTAACGCCCATTTCTTCAAGAACTTTCTTTTTAATTATTTCTGTTTCTGTCAGTTCATTTTTGCAGAATACGATAACCGGAATCTCTGAGGCAGTTTTTACAAGTGCACATTCCGGACTGAGCTTTAAGTGACTGTCAAGAATAATTCTTGCGGGCTGTCTGACTTTTTTATCTGAATCATCCAGGCGGACATTGAGCATTGGATTGTCTTTTTTTGCTGTCCCGATTCCACATAAAACTGCCATGACTTCTGAACGGGTTTTATGTACATTCTGTCTTGCCTCGTGGCCTGTAATCCAGCGGCTTTCTGCTTTTGAAGTTGCTGTCTGGCCGTCCGCCGTCATAGCATATTTTACGGTTACATAAGGCATTTTTGTTTTAATATAATGGAAGAATACAGGATTTAAGCGGTCACATTCTTCTTTCATGAAGCCTGCAGTTACTATTATTCCTGCAGCTTCCAGTAATTTTTTACCTTTGCCGTTTACAAGAGGATTTGGATCAGAGCTTCCGTAGATGACTTCTTTTATGCCTGCTTCAATTATTGCATCCGTGCAGGGAGGCTGTTTTCCTGTATGGCAGCAGGGTTCTAAAGTGACATACATTGTTCCGCCGCGTACATCTGTTTTTTTATCCTGCGCATTTTTAAGGCAGTCTCGTTCTGCGTGAAGATCGCCTGCTTTATGATGAAAGCCTTCTGCTATTATGAGTCCGTTTTTTACGATAACAGCGCCTACAAGAGGATTTGGATTTGTAAAGCCTCTGCCGTTTTCTGCAAGTTCAATGGCACGGGCCATAAAAGATTCATTCATCATAAAAATAGTTTTATATCAAACTAATTAGAAATTCAAGATGAAAAACTGCTGTGAGCGGGAAGAATTCATAAATTTTTGTTGCTGCCCGTAGAATTTTTGCTTTAAAACCTTTTCTGTCGTAAAATTAAATTCAGCAGTTTTGTCTGTTTTTTTTAATGCCGGTGCATGCTGATATTATTTCAGTTGTCAGTTAATAATTATGAAAATCACTAAAAACTGTAATTTTAGAGATAACTTTGACTTACTTATCAGGGAGTTTATATGAAGGCCAGCATCAAACTTAAAATTTCCATTCTCGTTGTAGCTCTGCTTCTAGCTTCAAACTGTATCATCGGAATCGGAATGTATCTTTTTTCTTACAATAATATGCTTGACTCCGTGCATGAGCATATGAGTGATATTTCTGTAAACTGTGCAAATCAGATCAGAAATAATAACGAGGTTGAGTTTTCTGTTCTTGAAGGTCTTGCAAAAATGCCTTTCTTTTATGGACGGGAAACTTCTTTACGTGAAAAGTGCCGTGAACTGCGGGAAATTGCTTTAAGCGAGCCTGAACGTTATGAAAACATTGCTTTCTATGACCCTGACGGTGAAAGCGTAATTCCTTCAGGTGATTATTATAATTTTGCCCATACAAGCTATTTTAAGGCTTCTTCAGAAGGAAGACGCTTTGTTTCAAATCCAAAGGTTAATGATAGTGTTGCCGCAGGAAAAGTTCTGATGTTCTATTCTGTGCCTGTTTACAATGAATCACATGATTTTGCAGGAGTAATTGCGGCAGTAGTTCTTGGTGATATGCTTTCGAATACGGTAAAGGCAATTGATATTGGCGGAGGCTTTCATCCTTCAATTCTTGATATGCCGACAAAAAGTACAATCAGCAATACAAACGAAGGAAAAACACAGGAGGGAAACTCAATTGATGAGCTTCCTGACTGTGACTTAAAAGATGCTATAATCATGGCTTGTACCGGTGAGGAAGGTTACACTGATTTTACAGACCCTGCCACAAAAACAAAAATGGCTGCTTATTTCAGGCCTGTAGGCGGAGACTGCCAATGGGTTGTTTTTGTATGTGCTCCTTATAAATACTATTTCGGTAAACTTGATATGCTCCGCCGTATTGTAATTGCCGTCCTTATTGTAATTCTTGCGGCCGCTATTTTATTCTCACTGATTGTTGTTGTAAGACTTATAAAACCTCTCGAACTTGTAAAGTCAAATATTACTGAAATTGCTTCAGGAAATGCTGACCTTTCAAAACGCATTCCGCAGACTACACAGGATGAAGTAGGCGATGTCGTTAAAGGCTTTAATCTTTTTGCTGAAAAACTTCAGACGATTGTTTCGCGCATTCAGTCTGCAGATAATACTCTTGTTCAGGCGGGAAATACCCTTACCGAAAGTACAGAGGATACAAGCGCATCTATTATTGAAATTCTTGCAAATATTGAATCAGTACACAGTCAGATTAATAACCAGGCATCGTCTGTTACTGAAACTGCCGGTGCCGTAAATGAAATTGCATCAAATATTGAATCCCTTGAAAGAATGATTGAGAATCAGACCGCAGGCGTAACAGAAGCTTCTGCAGCGGTAGAAGAGATGATCGGAAACATTCATTCTGTAAATAAATCAATGGATAAAATGGCATCGTCCTTTGAAGAACTGACTGAAAAAGCTAAAAGCGGTTCAGAACTTCAGTCGAATGTTAATGATAAAATTGAACTGATCAAAGACCAGTCTCAGTCCCTTCAGGAAGCCAATGCCGTAATTTCTTCGATTGCAGAGCAGACAAACCTTCTTGCGATGAATGCGGCAATTGAGGCGGCACATGCAGGTGAGTCTGGAAAGGGCTTTTCTGTAGTCGCTGATGAAATCCGTAAGCTTTCTGAAACTTCAACACAGCAGTCAAAAACAATCGGTGAACAGCTGCAGAATATTCAGGAGTCAATTGAAACTGTAGTAAATGCAAGCCTTATGTCCAGCGAAGCGTTCATGAATGTTGCGGCAAAAATCCATGAGACGGATGAACTTGTAAGGCAGGTTCGTGCAGCAATGGAAGAACAGTCAGAAGGTTCAAAGCAGATCAGTGAAGCCCTTCACAGCATGAATGACAGTACTATTGAAGTACGCACAGCTTCTAAAGAGATGGCTGAAGGAAACAAACAGATTCTTAATGAAGTCCGTAATCTTCAGGATGCGACAGGCGTTATGAAAACCAGTATGGAAGAAATGAGCATAGGAGCTGCAAAAATCAATGAAACTGGTGCGGCCCTTACTGAAATTTCAAGAAAAATGACTGATTCCATTGAACAGATTAACGGTGAAATCAATCAGTTTAAGGTTTAATAATGGAAAATCAGTTTGAAAGGACAGAACTTACTTTTGGAAAGGACGGAATTAAAAAACTTGCTTCATCAAGTATAATAGTTTTTGGAATCGGCGGCGTAGGAAGCTATGTTGTGGAAGCCCTGGTAAGGAGCGGAGCCGGTTCTGTTACGATTGTTGATGATGATAAGGTTGTTCTTTCGAATCTGAACAGACAGCTTTATGCGCTTCATTCAACGCTTGGAATGTATAAAGTTGATGCGGCCGAAAAGCGGATTTTAGACATTAATCCTGAGTGTAAAGTGGTGAAGTGCAGGACTTTTGTTCTGCCTGAAAATATCGGTCAGTTTGATTTTAGTAAATATGATTATGCCGTAGACTGCATAGACACTGTGTCAGGAAAACTTGCCATAATTGAAAATGCACTTAAGGCAGACTGTCCGGTGATAAGTTCCATGGGAGCGGGGAATAAAATAGATCCGTCTCAGTTTAAGATTGCTGATATCTATAAAACTTCAGTCTGTCCGCTTGCACGCGTTATGCGGAGTGAACTTAAAAAACGCGGAATAAAAAAGCTTAAGTGCCTTTATTCAACTGAAAAAATTATTCCTCCAAAGTATGACGAGGTCTCAGCAGATTTTCCTGTAAAGGGAAAGAAAACTCCTCCGGGAAGTAATGCCTTTACGCCGTCAGCGGCAGGCCTTATAATTGCAGGTGAAGTAATCAGGGATTTGACAGGAATGTGTGCCCTGTAGCGGAGGAAATATGTTTAAAAAGATTTCTGCAGTTCTCTTTATTGTTTTAGCTGCGCAGTTCTGCCTTTGTGCTTCAGGGGTAACGAATGTAATACTCAGGAATAATACCAGGGAAACTTTTATTTCGATGTATGTTATAGAAGAAGACAGTCTTCCTGTGAATCAGACTGTAAACCTTATTCCGTCTTCCCTGCTTGAAAAACTCATTAAAAAGAATTTTAAAAAATCTGAAATCAATGCAGAAGGATTTGATTCTTCTTCCCTCGGTAAGTCAGAAAAACTCTGGATGCTCAGGGTAAATGTTCCCTATAAAATTCTTTTTGAAAGTGAAGAGGGAAATCTTTATTTAAGGGATAATATCCGTGTTGTGGAAGAAGCTGAAAATCTTGTAATTGAGTTTAAAAAGAGCAGCAAAACAGACAGAAACTGGATTACTGATTATACAAAAAAGCATCAGGAAGAAGCGCGCAAAAGCCAGGAAATAAAAGACCTTAAAAAGCCTGTATATGCTGCGGCTGTGTCCGGTCTTGTTCTGCTTGGTGCATTTCTTGCCTTTATAATTATTGACTGGAAAAAGCAGAAGAAAAACGGCGGTAAGGATTTCTTCGGTAATCTTATCGGTACTTATCCCGCAGGAAAGCGCTGGGCTGAGATTGCAGGTGTATTTGTGATGATGATTCCTGTAGTTCTTTCTTTTATGCAGTATCAGACTCATATTGAAAAAACTTATTTCTGGTTCTTTACCCATAAAATCGAAAAAACGATCTCTATACAGGCGACTTTTGTAACGGCGGTGGCTGCGGTATTTTTGTACGGTTCATATATTGTGCGTTACAACTTTTTTAAGAAAGAAACAGCCGAGCAGGTTTTCTTTTCAATTATTCAGTCCGTTGTTAATATCTGGGCGCTTGCAGGGCTCTGTTCGATTCTTGCGGGAAATGAAGTGTGGTCAATTCCTTTGATTAATATTTCAAGCTCAACTTTTCTTCTGCTTGTTGTCCTGCTTTCGTGGATTGGCGCAAGGTCAATTGCAGGATTTTTATGGGTTGCCCTTATTATAATCGATATTTCTCATCTGACTGAAATAAATAATGCTATGGGCCTTTACGGGGCTCTTTATATTATCTTTATGTTCATTTCCCTGCTGCTTCAGATGTCAGATATTGTTCATCTTGAAGATTTTAAGAATGATTTTCTGGGCGGTGCAAAAAAGGCAGGACAGACAGTAACCCGTGATATTAAGGCTTCAAAAGACCTGACTGAAACTGTCGTAAAAACACTCCTTTAACTTTGTTTTTATATTTTATTCTCTTTCGGTACGGGTGAGCATTTCTGATGCGCGGCTGAGAAGAGGCCTTTCTGCTTAAATTTTTCGTGAAAATTCAAAAGAAAAATATAAGAGGGACGATATATGTCCCTGTCCTTCTGTTATAATAAGTGTAATATGAAAAATCTTAGGTCCGGAAAATATGTTCAGCCGGGCCGGCGGAGTTTTATTAGGAGACGTGATGAAAATTATTCATACTGCCGACTGGCATCTTGGAAACAGAATGCACGACATTGACAGGACTCAGGAAGTTCAGTTCTTTTTAGACTGGCTCAAAGAAGAAATTGTAAAAGAAGGCTCAGAGGCCCTTGTAATTTCCGGGGATATTTTTGACACGATTAATCCTCCGACGGAAGCCCGCACTCAGTTTAAAAATTTTCTTTCGGGGCTTTTAGGGACTTCCTGTACGAATATTTTTATTACGGGCGGAAACCATGATTCTGCAGCAATGCTCGATGCCGACAAAGAAATTCTTTCGTATCTTAACATAAATATTGTCGGAAGTATTTCTAATCTTAAATGTGAGGACATGGTTTTTGAAATAAAGGATAAAAAAGGAAATGTTCAGGGAGTCCTTTGTGCCGTTCCTTTTGCGCGTGAAGCTGAACTCAGACAGTATTTTGATGAAGAAGCTGAAGACGGATGTTTCAGTGACCTTGCATGGGGAGCCCTTTATTCAAAAGTAACTGAAGAAGCAGAAAAAGTAAGGGCAGGAAGAGACATCCCCCTGATTGCAACAGGCCACCTGTATGCTGCAGACCTTGAAGGCAGGGAAAACTGTGTAAATGATGCTGAAGGAAAGGCTGATGACGGAGTAAGAAACACTGATATTACAGGAAAACTCGGACGGGTTCATGCAGGCGTTTTTGGAGACAAATTTGATTATGTGGCTCTCGGTCATATTCATTACACGACAATGGTGGCAAAAAATCCGCGGATCCGTTATTCAGGCTCTCCGTTTGTAATGGGCTTTGACGAGGTTTCAATTCCGCGTGTTGTTCTGAGTGTTGATGTGCAGAAAGAAAAAACAGAAGTTAAAAAGACTCAGGTTCCTTCTTGCTGTGAATACCGTCGTATTGCAGGAAATTTTACTCAGATTTGTGACAAACTCGAAGAATATAAAAACCGCATTGACCAGTCACCTGTTTATCTTGAGATCTGTTATACAAGGGAAGAAGGCATGAATATTCAGGATAGACTGGATGAACTTTTGACTGAACTTGAACACAAAAAAGTATATGCGGTGAGCTGGCGTTTTGTTGAAGAAAACCAGATGAAAAAACTTGTGAACAGTTCTTACGATATGGAAGAAGTAAAAAATATTGAAAGTGAAAAAATATTTAAAGAACTGATTTTAAGTAAAGCAGGCGTTTCAGAAGGCCTTCTTGAAAATGAGACTGCTGAAGAGTATGAAAAAAGAATCCTTGATAAGTACCTGGGGATTTTTGTTGATGCTTACGGTGCTTTTTGTGCAGGGGAGGGTGTAAATGAGAATTGTTAAAATTGAGTTTGAAAACCTTAATTCATTAAAAGGTTACTGGTGCATAGATTTTACTCATCCTGATTATAAAAAAAATCATGACCTTTTTGTAATCAGCGGACAGACGGGAGCTGGAAAGACTTCCATTCTTGATGCAATTACCCTTGCACTTTACGCACGCACTCCCCGCCAGGAAAAAAACTACGGGGAACTTATGACACGCCATACGGCAAATCTTATGGCACGGGTTACGTATATCTGTAAAAAAGGCAGATATGAATCAACTTTCCAGGTCAGAAAGGCCCGAGGAAATGCTGCAGGCAGTTTACAGAATCCTGAGTGTACCATAAAAAATCTTGATACGGGCAGAATAGAATTTAACACCACCGCTTATTCAAAATTCCCTGAAGCCACGGCCTCTGTGATTCAGCTCAGTTATGATGAGTTCTGCCGTTCAATCATGCTTGCCCAGGGAGAGTTTGACCGTTTTATTACAGGTGATGAAAGAAAACGTGCAGAAATTCTTGCAAAATTAAATGGAACTCAGAATTATAAAAAGTTTGCAGCCTATCTTTGGGAAAAGGCCAATACTGAAATCAAAAAAACTGAAGATTTAAAAAAGGAACTCGATTTGATTGAGGTGCTTCCTGAAGAAAAAGTAAAAGAATACGAAGAAGAAAGGACTGAACTTGAAAAGACTGAAAAAGAAGCTGTAAAGAAATTAGATTTAATTGAAAAAGCCCTTGCCTGGTATGAAAAAAAAGAAGGCTGTGAAAAAGAACTTGCTTTATCCCGGAAAAGACGGGAGGAGTGTCTTTTAAGACAGAAAGAATTTGAGGAAGATGAAAAGCTGATGGAAAGGCTGGAAGCGGCTGGTGAATGCGGAACACACTATGCCCGTTTTTGTGATTCAAAAAAAGTTCTTGATGAACTTGAAAGTGAATCAAAAGAGCAGGGGGTAAAGCTTCAGTCAGTACAGGACAGTTATACACAGGCTTTAGAAAATAAAGATTTATTAAAGAAAAAATCTGATGAGTTTAAGAAAAATCATGAAGAAAAATTGATTCTCTGGGAAAAAGTTTCACGACTTGATGCGGTGCTTGAGCCCAAAAAGAAAAATCTTGAAGAAGAGCGCAGACGCTTAGAAGAGATTTGTGCTGAGTATGATCAGAAAAATGGTGAAGCTGAAAAAATCAGGGCAGCTCTTGAAAACAATACTAAATTAAAAGAAACTGCGGAAAAATATGTTCTTGAAAACAAACAGGATGAAGCTCTCGAACAGGTATTGCCGGTTTTAAGGGTTTCTAAGGACAGTATTCTGTCCTTAAAGAAAAAACTTTTTGACTGTGAGCTTAACCTTAAAACTGAGAATGAACTTCTGAAAAAGACTGAAGAAGACAGGGACGGGGTTCTGAGAGAAATAAAAGAGCTTGAAGAGAAACTTCATGATTTTGTTTCAGCTGAATATAAAAACATCGTTGAATTAATCAGGGACAAAATTAAAGATGGTGGAACCTGTCCAGTCTGCGGCGGTGTATTTCATAAACATGATAAGGGCGTGTCTGAAAACTCAGATGTCAGGGCAGCAGTTCTTGAATATTCTTCAAAAATTGAAAAATTAAATGACACTCTTGATATTCTCAATGAGGAATATCAGAAAGTTTTCCGTACTGTTGAAATGCTTCAGGAGACAAAAAAATCTTTAGGGGAAGAATATAAAAACGCTTATGACGGATTTAATTTAGAGGCAGGTAAATGGAATCTTTCAGTCAGGGAAGACCTTTCAAATCTTGAAGCTGTGCTTGATATTCTTGAGGCAAAAAAAGAAGAGTACAGAAAGGTTTCTCATAATCTTGAAGAGTACAGGGCAGAGTTTGAAAAAGATTCTGCAAAACTTTCAGGAATTGATATAAGTCTTCTTGAGAAAAAAGCAGCTGACTCACGGAAGGATTTTGAGCGGAAGGAAGCAGATTTTAAGAAAAGCTTTGAAGAAAGGGCGGCTCTTTTTGGTGAAAAAAATCTCGAAGCTGAGCAGAAAATCGAAAAGGAAAAAGAAAGCATAATTGAAACTGATCTTGAACTTGCCGTTACGCGCGAACAGAAACTTAAAAACGAACTGACAGAAAATAAGACTCGCTGCAAAGAAATCGAAAAAAGCCTTGCAGAAGCAAAGAAGAAGTTTAATTCTGCTTCAGAAAGCCTTAATTCACTTCTTGCAGAAAAATTTTTTGAAAGCATTGATGAGTTTGCAAAAATCTTTGAGCGCAGGGGAGAACTGGAAGTCTTAAAGAAGGTAAAGGCGGAACTTAAAACTCTGGAAGACACAACAAGTGCTGACCTTGAGCGTATAAAAAAAGAGCTTGGTGAGATTGAATCAGTAAAACCTGACAACAGGAAAAAGGAAGCTCTTCTTGAGGAAAAAGAAGAGACTGACCTTTTGATTGACGACTCTAAAAATAAATACGCTGACATAAATGCTTTGCTTAACCGTAATAAAGATGACCTTAAAAGGCGTGAGGCAAAAAGAAAAGAAATAGAACACTCTCTTGCAGAAAAAGAAAAGTGGGAGTTCGTTCAGAAAGTCATCGGTAAAAAAAGCGGCGAAGATTTTGAAGTTTTCGTTCAGGCACTTGTATTCAGAAATGTCCTTGAGTTTGCCAACAGATATATTTCGGATATTACAGGAAGATATTCTCTTGTGCAGATTCCGGAAAGAGTTGATTTCCTGGTTCATGACGATAATTTTCCTGATTCAAAGGATGACAGGCCTGTTTCGAATATGAGCGGCGGTGAAAAGTTTATCATAAGCCTTTCGTTTGCACTTGCAATTGCAGAAATTGCAAGCCGCAATGTTCAGGTTGATTCGCTCTTCCTTGATGAAGGTTTTGGTACTTTAAGCGGCGAACCTCTTACACAGGCAATCAATGCGTTAAAATCACTTCAGACAAAAGGAAAAATGCTTGGAATAATTACTCATATTGATGCGGTAATAAAAGAATTTGACCTTAAAATTGAAGCGCTTAAAAAAGCAGGCGGACGGAGCATTCTTAGGGGAGAGGGCATAAGCGGAGATTTTGCGGAAGCATAAAAAAACAGGCCGGAAAAACGGAGTTTTTCCGGCCTGCTGTATCAGATGGCATTGAAAGCTGAGTGTTTTATTTACTCTTTTTTGCCAGCCACTCTTCAAACTCTTCTTCGAATTTAAGCTCGCTGTCTGAGCCTATTTCGTGAAGAGTAATTGTTTCTTTTTTTGCGCTTGAAAGATAGGCCGCATTAGAGACATAAAGACTCATTAAAGCTTCTTTTCCGTTTGCAGTCTGCGGTGTAAGTTTTGTGATTGACTGTGCAAAGGCTTTGAATACTTCAAGATAGGTATCTGGAGGCGGCACCTGGAAAGGAATTTCCTTGATTGTCGCAAGCGGAGCCTTGTATTCATCCTGTGCCATTTTTCTGTAGGTTTCTGCACTTTCAGGATTTTCTTCTATGCGGATGCATGAAGGGCAGCAGGTTACAATTGCACGGTCAAAAGATATTTCAAGTCTGTTGATTCCAGGATTTTCGCCTGTAGAAGCTACAAATACGCCTGTCAGACCGTCTTTCCATTCCATGTAGACTGTTGCTTCGTCTTCTACTTCTATTTTGTGGTATTTACCTTCGCTGCAGAAGCCTGTTACCTTTTCAGGCTGTCCGAAAAGCCAGCATATAAGGTCGAGGTTGTGAGAACACTGATTTAAAAGTGTTCCGCCTCCGTCAGTTGCCCAGGTTGAACGCCACGGTGCGCTTTTGTAGTACGACTGGGTGCGGAAGTTGTCAGTAACAATGTAGGAAACCCTGCGGACTTTTCCGTAAACACCTGAATCTATCATTTTTTTTAGTTCAAGGTTAATAGGATACAGCCTCTTGTGGAACATAAGTCCGTACTGCTTGTTGAGAGGTTTCGCCTCTATCATTTCGCGTCCCTGGCGCAGGTAAACTCCGGCAGGTTTGTCGCAGAGAACATGAAGTCCGCGCCTGAATGCGGCTTTTGCAACTTTTTTGTGTGAATAGTGTGGAGTTACAATCAGAACGGCATCAATTTCAAATTCTTTATTATCAAAACCTTCAAAAAAAGAATCGTCTGTATCATAGATTTTTATGTCGTCTGTCATGTATTGTTTTATTCGTTCCAGGTTTTTACCTTTTACTCTGGTACAGGCAGTGATCTTAAATCCGAGTTCGTCGTGTGTAAAAATCTTTTCAGCGTATTTTGAGCCCATGTCGCCTACGCCTACAATTCCAAGTCTGATCATAGCTTCCTCCTGAATCTCATTATAGCATGGAAAAAAGAATAATGGATTTTAGAAAGGAAAATTAAATGATTTATTATTTTGAAAAGACTTTAACGGCACAGGGCAGCACTAAAAACTGGAAAGGTGAGTATTTTTACAGGGGAGACTGAGTCATTTTTTAGAAAGCGGGAATCGTGCCTAGTTCCCCAGAAAGACTGCTGCAGGTTTTAGAAAACTGATGTTTTCGCAGATGATTTTTATAACAACCATAAGCGGTACTGCCAGGAACAATCCTAAAACTCCCCAGAGCCAGCTTGCAAAAGTAAGGGCGACAAGAATGATAAAAGGGGAAAGCCCGAGATTATCGCCTTCAATTTTTGGTTCAATTATGTTTCCGAGGATGAAATTTACAGCAGTAACCCACAGTCCCAGCAGAATTACAGTAAGACAGGACGGATAGAACTGTATTATTGAAAAGAGGATGATTACTGCAGATGAGATAATAGAGCCGAAGGTCGGAATGAAATTAAAACAGAAGGCTGTAAAACCCCAGATAAGAGGGAATTCAAGTCCTGCAGCAAAGCAGCCTGCCCAGACAAGAAGTCCTGTAATAAGCGAAATGACAAATTTAAGTGATGCGTAACGGGTAGTCTGCGTGATTATTTTCTGAACTACATGAATGATTTTCTCGTTGTCAGTTGAATTGAAGGCTATGCTTACTTTCTGTTTTGTTTTTTTAAATTCCGCAAGGAGAAAAACTGACATGAGAATGACAAGGAAAAGGCTTTCAAAAAAATTAACGATTGAGCCGGTAAAATCAAGGGCTGTTGTTTTAAGAAAGTCAGGAAGGTTAAACTGCTGGAGCAGGTTGAAGAATATTGATTTCTGTTCATTGAAGTTTAACAGGAGATAAAGTTTTGAGTCAGGCTGGACTGCAGAAGAACTGTTAATTGAATCAAGAATGGTCTGAAAATTTTCCTGATATTTAGGAACTGAATAAGCTATGGACTTAAAACTTGCAGACAGAATTGTTACTGCAACAAAGATTATTACAAAGAATGAAAGATAGATTATTAAAGTTGAAAGCCACCACGGCAGTTTTGTAAAAGTGTTGAGCTTTTTAATCGGCGGATAGAAAACAAAGGACAGAAGAACAGCAAGCGTTAAAGGTTTAAAGACTGAATCCATGGTTTTTAAAAGCGTAAAGAAAAGAACCACTGCGAAGAAAATAAGGATTGCAAAGATTATGCGGGGAATTTTTGAATTAGAAGTGTTCATGGTTCTGTCCTTAAGGTTTATTTAAAAAAAAGTCTAATACAGCAGGGGCCTAAAATCAACAGTCCGGCGGAAGAAAGCAGCCGTGTTTAGTATAACGGGATGTAGAAGCGGCGTCTGGAAATCTGAATGCAGTCTGCGGAAAAATATAATATTTTCTTAAATTTTTTAAAATATTCTGAATAATCCAAAAAACTGATTTATAATATTATTAAGATATTTTTAATAAAATCAGGAGAAAAGCTAATGAAAAAAGTACTTTTTGCTGCACTATTAATGGCCGGCACTTTTGTGTATGCCCAGACTGTAGAAGAAATCTTAAAAACTTTTACTGATAATGACAGGGTTCCGGATCACAACTACACACTTCTTTCCCTTGAGAACATTGATGCAAACGGTAAAGTTGAAAAACTTGAATGTCTTCAGTACGGCGGCGGTGATAACGACCTTAAAAATGTAATGTTTGATTTCCGTGCTCCTGCCACAATGAAAGGCACAAGAGTACTTCAGGCACAGAAGAAAGGAAAGGATGATGACCGCTGGATTTATATGCCTGAACTCCGTTCAACAAGACGTATTCCTTCAAGCGAAAAAAAGAAGGCCTTTGTTGGAACAGAATTTATTTATGACGATCTTAATCTCCGTGAACCAAATGAAGATGTAAGTGTTTTTGTTTCAGAAAATCAGAAATGGTCAAACGGACTTCAGACTTTTGACTGCTGGGTAATTAAATCAACACCAATCAAAAAGGGTGAAGTTAACTATTCTTACCGTATTTCATATTTTGACAAAAAGACTTATGTTCCGGTTTATGTAGAATTTTATGATATTAAAGACAGGCTCTTAAAAACTCACACCTGCAATAAACTTGAAATGGTAAAGGGCGAAACTGGAATTGAATATCCGCTCCGCCGCATTAACACAATTGAAAACAAACTTACTAAGCGTAAGACAATCTGTACTGTTGTAAACTACAAGTTTGATAAGGAAGTGCCTTCTTCATACTTTACACAGAATTATCTGGTAACTGGAAAGGCTAAATAGCCGCGTCAGTGGGTGCAGCGGCGCGAAGCGTTGTCTGAAAGACAATAAAACCGCGGAAGGCCCGGCCGCCTTGCAGGCGGAGACGCCCGTAAAAATTAAGGAAAAGCTCTGTTCTTTTTTATGAAGGCAGGGCTTTTTTTTATGCAATCTGCTATAATTTTCCTATGGATAAAGAAGACGTTTTTTTAACAGAAACACTAAAAAAGGTTTATGACCAGATTCTGGACGAGAGGACTGACATAACAAGGATGGACGGTCAGAATGCCATACTTGCCTCAGAATATGATGACGCAATTGAGCGCTTAAACAGGCTGATGAGGGAGATTAAGGGCGTAACAGACCTTTATGAACTTGATGAAGAAGATTTTTTATTCATTCTGGACCGCCTTGAGATGTACAGTGAGTCCTTTATTGTTGACGGCAGGCAGGAAGAAAAATTACGGAAAGACCTGGAAGACTATGAGGAACTTTCAGCCTTTCTGGAACAGTTTTATGATGATGAAGATGACTATGATGAAGATGATTATGAGGACGAAGACGAAAGGGACGCTGAGAAGGCAGATGACGCTTAGGCCGGGAGCCTGCAGTTGACTGGGGACGGCTGAAGGAAAGGCCGGCTCTTTTATAATTCTGTTATAAAAAAATCATTTTATTGCAGAAAATAAAGAAACATTACATACTTTAAATATAGACTTTTATGGGGGAGATGAGAAATTATGAAAAAAATATTTTTCCTTTTATGTTCAGCCATGGTTTTATTTTGTGGTCAGAGTTTATTTGCTCAGGAAGGACAGCCTTCTGATAATCAGATTACGGAAACTCAGGCCGGGGAGCCTGTGGATGCTGCAGACGCAGAGCTGGGTATGTCTGATGCCTATATTGAAACAGAGCAGGCAATTAAAAAAGCGGGACGTTTCTTTAAGAGTGAAGAAATTGCAGTTCCGGCGCTGAAACTGACTGCTGAAGAGCGTTCTGCCCTTTATGATGAATATCGCAAGAATACAAAAAAGGCAGCCCTTTTAAATGGACTTGTTGGCTTTGGAAGCGGTTCTTTTGCTACCCAGGGTTATATTTCAGGATCTCTTCTTCTTGCCGGGGAAGGTGTCTGCTGGTATTATACCTGTCTTGGTGCATGGCTTATATGGGGAAATCCTTCTGATGATCTGGGCGCTGCATTCGGAGCACTTTTCGGAGCAGTCCTTTTAGTCGGGGGCGGAGCCTGCATTATCGGAAGCCGTTTTATCGGTGCCGGTGTCGCAAGTGCAAATACTGCCTCATACAACAGAAAACTTAAAAATTCTTTAGGGGCCAGGGATAAAGAGAAAGTAGATGTTTCTTTTGCTCCTGTTTTCAATCCCTTTACAAATGATGCAGGTCTGGTTGTAAGCCTTAAACTTTAGCAGAGCTTAAAAAGCCGAGGAAAAAGAACTTATGTTCGATGAAGATATTTACACAACAAACGATGATGATACTGATGATTTTGATTACTATGTTTCTTACATCCGTGCTCTGGAAGAGGAACAGGTAAGCAGAAGTGATATTGTTCATGAACTTATGGATGAATTTGATATTGAAGCAGAAGAAGCCGTAAGGGTCCTTAAAAAATATCTTGCAGAAAAATCCGGAATGGATGAGGATGATGAGGAAGAGGATGACATCGTAGAAGACGATGATTACGGTGATGGAAACTCAGAAAACTGATTCATCTTCAGTCCTGGATATGACTGAAGGCCCGCTGGTAAAAAAGATTCTTTTTTTCAGCCTGCCTCTTGTTTTTACCAATGTATTACAGATTTTTTTCAATATGGCAGACACTGCGATTGCAGGACGTTTTGCCGGTTATCTGGCTCTTGGTTCCGTAGGTTCCACCGGCCAGATGATTTTTTTCTGCTCAGGCATGCTGGCAGGCCTGGGGGGCGGCGTTAATGTTTTAGCGGCCATCTGTACAGGCCAGAAAAATTTTAAGGAGCTGGAAGTTACTGTCCGGGCCTCCTTTGTTTCCTGCCTTGCCGCCGGCCTTGTGCTTTTGACGGCAGGTTTTGTCTTCTGTCCCCCTCTTTTAAGGATGATGAATACAAAACCTGAGCTCTTTGATGACGCTGTCCTGTATTTCAGAATCTATATGCTTTCAATGCCTGCCATGGCCCTTTATTTTTTCGGAAATGCACTTTTAGGCGCCCGGGGTGATACAAAATCTCCCCTTCTTTTTTTAATTCTTGCAGGAATCATTAACGTTATTCTTGATATTGTCCTTGTTGTTTTTCTTCACCTTGATGTGGCCGGGGTAGGGATTGCAACTGTAGCCGCCCAGTATGTTTCCTGTTTTTTAACGCTCTTCAAGATTTTTAAGGTGCTGCAGGCTGACGGCTTTGATTTTACCATAAGAAAAGTGTCCTTATATAAAATCGGACAGGTTTTAAAGATAGGGCTTCCTTCAGGATTACAGAATTCAATCTTCGCTGCTGCAAATATTTTTATTGCGGCAGCAATCAATACTTTTGATGCAGTTATGGTTGCAGGAAATGCGGCTTCAATGAACGGGGATAACCTTGTTTATAACATTATGGCGGCCTTTTATTCTGCCTGTGCGGTTTTTATCGGACAGAATCTGGGGGCTCAGAAAAAAAAGCGGATACTGAATTCATATCTCATAAGTCTTTTCTATTCTGCAGCCTGCGGCTTTGTGCTTGGAAGCCTGCTTTTTATTTTCGGGCGGCAGTTTCTTTCGCTTTTTTCATCAGATGCCGGAGTAATTGACTGTGCAATGCTGAAATTTAAGATTATGACCTTCAGTTTTGGAATTTCTGCCTTTATGGACTGTACCATTGCCGCCAGCCGCGGTTTAAGGAAAACTCTTGTTCCTTCCATCATCGTTTTTACCCTTTCCTGTCTATTCCGCGTTATGTGGGTATTTACCGTTTTTGCTCATTACAGGACGGTGGAAAGCCTCTTTTTACTCTATCCTTTCAGCTGGGCCCTTACGGCTGTTTTTGAGATCATTTATTTTGTCTTTGTCTATAAAAGTGAGACCAGGTTTATTGCAGAGTGATTTTTTAGTAGGGGCGTTCTGCAAAAATATAGGTGTAGCGTGCAACAATGTAGCGTCCCACAAAGCGGCTTAAGAAGGCTGTGAGCCTCCACTTTAAAAAGCACTGTATGATTTTTTTATTTTTTTCAGTCTGCTTCAGGCAGTGGCGTACTACTTTTACAGGATCTTTTCCGTGCCAGACCAGTTTTCTTTTGCCGTTTGAGGCGATGTTTGCAAAGTTTGTGCTTACGCTGCCGGGGCAGAGGGCACAGACTTTTATTCCCCTGTCTTTAAGTTCTGCCCGCAGGGCAATTGAGAAAGAAAGTACATAGGCCTTTGTTGCAGCGTATACTGCAAAATTTCCCAGGGGCATAAAGGATGCCAGGGAGGCAACGTTCAGGATTTTTGAGCCTTTGTTCATGTAAGGCAGGGAAAAGCCTGTTACTCCTGTAAGGGAGGTGCAGTTTAATTCAATCATTTCCATTTCCCGGGCTGTTTCCATTTTTTCAAAAGGACCGTAAGTGCCGAAACCTGCGTTATTGATTAAATATTCAATTTCAAAAGCAGAAGAAGCGGCCTCTCTTTTTAGTAAATCGTTGAAGTTTTCAGCCCCTGCCTTTCCTCCTAAATCAATTGAAAAAGGTTTTATTTCGATTGTGCTTTCAGGTGAATTATGGTTGTCTGAAGCAAGCTGGTTTGTGCTGGCGGCTTCATTTTTTGATGTAAGTTCGTTTTTTAATTCTTCGAGTTTTTCTTCTGAGCGGGCAATAATCCAGATTTCGCGGGAAATGATTTCTTTTTTATAACGGCAAAAAAGCTGTCTTGTAAATTCTGCACCGAGTCCTGAACTTGCTCCGGTAATGACTGTAATTTTTCTCATACATAGATATTAACAAATGGGAGCGGTTTATGAATAGGTTTAACAGCGTCTTTTGTGAAAAATAAAGCAGTGTAAGGTATAAAAAAGTTTTTAAAAAGTTCTATCTACTTTTTTTTATCATTATTTTTTGTTATAGTCAGTCGTGGATATTTTTTATCCCACAGGAGCCTTATTATGGATATGCAGATGAATTTTGTACGGAAGTTACCCGTACCAAAGGAACTTAAAGAACAGTTCCCTCTTGGAGAAGAAGTAACAAAAATTAAAGAAGAACGTGATGTAATCATTAAGAATATTTTTGAAGGAAAAGACAGTCACTTTCTCCTTATAATTGGACCGTGTTCGGCTGATAATGAAGACGCTGTTCTTGATTATATGAACCGCCTTGTAAAAGTTCAGGAAAAAGTTAAGGATAAGATTTTTATTATTCCCCGCGTTTATACAAACAAGCCTCGTACTAAGGGAACAGGCTATAAGGGAATGCTTCACCAGCCTGACCCAACAAAAGAAGAAGACATGCTTGCAGGAATCATTGCAATCCGCGAGATGCATACAAGAGTTGTAAAAGAAACAGGATTTACCTGTGCAGAAGAAATGCTTTATCCTGCAAACCACAGATATCTTTCTGACCTTCTTGCTTATGTTGCTATTGGTGCCCGCTCTGTTGAAGATCAGATGCACCGTATGGTTGCAAGCGGGGTTGGAATCCCTGTTGGAATGAAAAACCCTACTGCAGGTGATATTTCTGTAATGATGAATTCCATTGTTGCGGCCCAGGCTAAACAGAAATTCCTTTACCGCGGCTGGGAGGTAACTACAGAAGGAAATCCTCTTGCACATGCAATCCTCCGCGGTTATGTAGATGCTTACGGAAGAAGTCATCCTAACTATCATTATGAAGACATCCGCTCCCTTGTAGACAGCTATGCAGAAGCAAAATTACAGAATCCTGCCCTTATTGTAGACTGTAATCACGCAAACTCAGGAAAAAAATATCTTGAGCAGATCCGTATTGCAAAAGACGTAGTTCATTCATGTCATGTAAACGATGACATCAGGCATATCGTAAAGGGACTTATGATTGAAAGTTATATTGAAGACGGAGCCCAGTCAATCGGCGACGGTGTTTACGGAAAATCAATTACAGATCCGTGCCTGGGCTGGGAAAAGACTGAAAAGCTGATTTACGATCTGGCAGATATACTGTAGCAGAATACAACCGGCAGAGTATTGATTTGAAGGTGTACTTCAGATCAGATATTCGCCGGTTTTTTTTTACAGTTTTGAGAGCAGATATGGTATTGCTTTTTCGAACTTTACCCCATACCAGTGATCATTTTTATCAGCTTCTGTTTTTTTAATTGATTCAACGACATAGTCAGCCCCGATTGCAGCTGCCTGTGTAACACTCTTACCCCGTAAAAGGGCGCCTGCAACAGCAGATGCAAAAACATCGCCGGTACCATGGCAGGAAACGGACTGTTTTTCTGCAAAGTAATAAACTGTTTCTGTCCCATTGTAGGTGGCGGTTCCGAGTTTATCTTCTTCAAAAGAGCAGCCTGTAAGAATTACATTTTTTGCTCCGAGTTTATAAAGCCCTTTTAAAATTTTTTCAATTTTTCCCTGTGTCTGAACAGGATCATAAGGTATATCCAGAAGAAGACCTGCTTCTGTAAGATTCGGCATAATTACATCAGCTCCGTTACAGAGTTTTCTTATTTCTTTTGGGAAATCACTGTCAAAGCCCGCATAGAGTTTTCCGTTATCTGCCATTACAGGGTCTACAATACGAAGTGCTCCGGGGCGGGCTGTTTTTTTCATTATGTCGAGGATAACCGGTATCTGTGCTTTAGAGACATAGCCTGTGTAGAAAGCGTCAAAATCAATTTTTAACTCAAGCCATTTTTCTAAAATTACATTCATATCAGCTGTCAAATCATTGAATGTCCAGGACGGAAAGGCTGTGTGATTAGAAAGAACAGAACTTGGAAGAACTGAAGTTTCTATTCCGCAGGCAGAAATTACAGGCAGGGCTACTGTTAAAGAGCACTGACCAACACAGGAAATATCCTGAATCGTTAAAAGTCTTTTATCCATTTTTGTATCTCCTTTTTAAATATAAAACCTGTGCCATCTGTGCTGATGTGAGCAGCGGATAGCGTGTAGTTTTGTTTTACTTGCGCGCTGATTTAAAATATATAAAATCTGATATTATTCATATATTCAATTTTGAATATAATGTATAATACCAGATATGATTACAGTTTCTTTTGAAAACAGGGGAAAAACAGGGCTTGCAGACTGGATTTACAGGAATATAAAAAAACAGATTACCTGTGGAGAGCTGAAAGCAGATGAAAAAATTCCGTCAAAGCGTTCTTTAGCTGAACATCTTGGAGTAAGCGTTATTACGGTACAGAATGCTTATGCAAGGCTTATCTCTGAAGGCTATATTTATTCTGCAGAAAAGAAAGGCTTTTTTGTAACTGAAATTCCACTCCTTAAAGAAAAACAGTTTTTTGATGAGTTACCGCAGAAATCTGCTCAGAAATGTACGGACGCACCTTGTTTTCTTGCAGATTTTACAAGCAACATCACAAGCTTCGAAAAATTTCCTTTTTCAAAATGGGCACATACAATGCGCAGAGTTTTGAATTCAGGCGATGAAAAACTTCTGTCAGTCTGTCCTCAGAGCGGAGTACTTGAATTGAGGGAGGCAATTGCGGATTATCTTAAGCAGTTCAGGGAAATGAATGTAAATTCTTCCCGGATTGTAATCGGTTCAGGGACAGAAAGTTTGTACCCTGTCATTTTGAATCTTCTCGGGAAAAATATCAGAATTGCTGTAGAAAACCCCGGTTATTCAAAGGCATCTAAGATATTTGAGCTGAACGGGGCACAGACTGTTCCTGTTGAACTGGACACTGACGGGATGAGGGCTGAGCTTCTTAAAAAAGCCGGGGTGAGTGCAGTACATATTTCGCCTGATCATAATTTCCCGACAGGAATTGTAATGCCGGTCAAAAGGCGGCATGAAATACTTGAATGGGCCTCACAGTCTCCTGATAATTATATAATTGAAGATGATTATGACAGTGAATTCAGATTTACAGGTCATCCTATTCCTGCGCTGTATAGTCAGGATGTAAATGATAAAGTAATTTACATAAATACTTTTTCTAAAACCCTGACCCCATCGCTCCGTATAAGCTATATGATTCTTCCCGAAAAGCTGCTCAAGGTGTTTTTTGAAAGACTGAATTTTTTGAGCTGTCCTGTGAACACGTTTGAACAGTATACCCTCGCTTCTTTTATACGTGACGGGGATTATTCCAAACACATAATCAGAATGAAAAACTATTACCGTAATCTCAGAAACTTTTTTATTCAGAAAATTAATTCAAGCATTCTTAAAAATTACTGCACTGTTTTAGAAGAAGATGCGGGGCTTCATTTTCTTTTAAAAACAAAAAATTCCCTGTCACAGGACAGCATAAAAAAAGCCATGTTAAAGCGTAATATAAAGATTTCTTCTTTAAGTGATTATTATTACACAGCTGCGCCTGAAACTTCTGATAGTTTTTTTATTATTAATTATTCAGGAATAAAGCGGGAGAGAATTGATGAGATAATTAAAGCTATGGAAGAGGTTTTGTCTGGAAAAGTCTGCAGTTAAGGAAAATATTTATTGTTTTAATGTTTTAATGGTTGAGCAATTTAAGTATATTTGTTACTGTTTATAGTAACAATAAAACAACGGGCGTTAAGAGCCTGAAATATGGAGAATAAGATGTCAAACATCCCTTATAAAATCTATTTAAGTGAAGAAGAAATGCCTGAATACTGGTACAATGTCCGCGCTGACATGAAAAATAAGCCGGCTCCTTTAATCAATCCGCAGACACATAAACCGTGTACTGCAGAGGAACTTGAACAGGTTTTCTGTAAGGAACTTGTTGCCCAGGAATTAAACGAGACTGACCGCAAGATTCCGATTCCAAAGGAAATCCTTGATTTTTATAAGATGTACCGTCCGGCTCCTCTTACACGGGCTTACTGTCTTGAAAAAAAACTCGGTACACCTGCTAAAATTTACTATAAGTTTGAAGGACAGAATACTTCCGGTTCGCATAAATTAAACTCAGCCATTGCCCAGGCTTATTATGCAAAAAAGCAGGGGCTTAAAGGCGTAACGACAGAAACTGGAGCAGGACAGTGGGGTACTGCAATGTCGATGGCCTGTGCTTATCTTGACCTTGAATGCCGCGTTTATCAGGTGCGCTGTTCCTATGAGCAGAAGCCGCAGCGCCGTGAAGTAATCAGAACTTACGGTGGAACTGCAATTCCTTCTCCGAGTATGGAAACAGAAGTTGGCCGTAAAATCAATGCAGAGTTTCCGGGCTGTTCCGGTTCTCTTGGCTGTGCAATTTCTGAAGCAGTTGAATACGCAGTAACTCATGAAGGTTACCGTTATGTTTTAGGTTCAGTATTAAACCAGGTACTTCTGCATCAGTCTATAATCGGTCTTGAGGCTCAGGCCGCAATGAAAAAATACGGAATTGAACCGGATATCATCATAGGCTGTGCTGGCGGTGGTTCAAATTTAGGCGGTTTAATCAGTCCGTTCATGGGAGAAAAACTCCGCGGTGAAAAAGACTACAGGATTATTGCTGTTGAACCTGCAAGCTGTCCGAGCCTTACAAGAGGTGTTTATGCCTATGATTACTGTGATACAGGTAAAGTCTGTCCAATGCAGAAGATGTATACTTTAGGCTCACAGTTCATGCCGAGCCCTAACCATGCAGGAGGACTGCGCTATCACGGCATGAGTTCAATTTTAAGCCAGCTCTATCATGACGGATACATGGAAGCCCGCTCAGTTGAACAGACAGAAGTATTTAAGGCTGCAGAGTTTTTCTGTCGTACAGAAGGTACGCTCCCTGCCCCTGAAAGCAGTCACGCAATCAAGGCTGCAATTGACGAAGCCCTTAAATGTAAAGAAACAGGAGAAGAAAAGACAATTCTCTTTGGCCTTACAGGTACAGGTTACTTTGACATGAAGGCATACGAAGCTTTCAATAACGGCACGATGAGTGATTATATTCCGACAGATGAAGATATCAGAAAAGCAGTTGACCTGATTCCGCGCTTTGAAGGAAATGATAATTTTTAGGGCGTGTTTCCGGCTGCTTCGGGTTCGATACCCCTCATTCAATAAAAAAGGTGCGTTTACAAAACGCACCTTTTTTATTGAACTAAAGCCCTGCGCATCCGGCGCAAGTTTATTCCGTTGTCCAGGTTTTCATCAGGCCTTTTCCCTTGATTTCTGTTTCCTTCTGTTCTGTAAAGGTGAAAAGGTCTTTGACAATTTTATATGTACTTTCAGTAACGTGGATTTTGCCTGAGAAGCCAGTTTCCTGCATGCGGCAGGCTACGTTTACTGTGTCGCCCCATATATCGTAGATGAACTTTGATTTTCCGATGATACCGGCTACCAGGTTTCCTGTGTTAATGCCGATTCGCACCTGCAGCTGGAGTTTTGAAGTGCGGTTAAAGTCATAAACATCGTCGAGAATACCGCGGGCAAAGCGGACAAGACGGATAACGCTTTCATCATCTGCATTTTCATCAAGACCTGTTGCTGCCATGTAGCTGTCGCCGATTGTCTTGATTTTTTCTACACCCTCTTTTTTTGCCCTTTCATCAAAGCGGCTTGTAAGGTCGTTTAAAAGTTTTACGACTTCTTCTGCTTCAAGAGAATCAGACATTTTTGTAAACCCAACAATGTCTGAGAAAAGAACTGAAGCGCGGCTGTATTTTTTAGCAATGGTTTTTCCAGGATTGTCTTTTAATTCTGCGGCAATGTCTTCCGGAAGAATATTTAGGAGAAGGCTCTTAGTCTTCTCTTCCTCTGCAACAAGGTCTTTTGTCCTGTCCTGAACTGCCTGTTCCAGTTCCCTCTGGTAGCGCTTCATGCGGCGGAAACGGAGATTGATGATATAGTAAATAATTCCGCCGGTTAAGCATAAGAGAAGTATCCAGAAAATGAAGGTTTCATAAAAATGCGGTTTTTTTATGATTTCTATTACCTGAGGATTTTCACTTTCAACTCCGTCTCGGTTTGCTGCAATTACGCTGAAGGTGTAGTGCCCCGGACTAAGGTTTGTATAAGAAACTGAGCGCTTTGTTGACCATAAGGTGTAATCGTCTTCAAAGCCCTGGAGCCTTGATTTAAACTGAGTCTGTTCTGACGAAACAAAACTTAAACCGGTATATTTAAATTCGATACGTTTTGTATCCGGATTGAGAATAATTTTTTCTCCCTTCCAGTCAAATTTTTCATTATCAATTGTGTATTCCTGAATTTTAATGAGCGGAGCGGTTTTGTTTGCACTGACATTCAGCGGATCGTAGATTGCAAAGCCGTCTATGAGGGTAAACCAGATGCGGCCCATAGAGTCTTTCATTGATTTTGAGGTAGAAGTTACCCCGCCTGAAATAAGACCGTCTGACTGACCGAAGAATTTTGAATTGATTTTCTGGGAATGGTCATGGGTGATGGCATCGATTTCGTCCATGGTTGCCGAGAATATACCTTTGTTTGAAGTCATCCATACTGTGCGGGTATAATCGGTTACGGCCTGGAAAACGCCGTCAGCGCCAAGACCGTCTTTTGAATTATAATTCGTGATGGTTTCTTTATCTTTTGAAATCCTGATTCGGCTTAAACCTGTTCCTGTTGTAATCCAGTAGTCGCCCGGGGAAGGTTCATCAATTTTAAAAATTACGTTTCCAATTAAGCCTTCGCCTGTAGTGTAAGTCTTTTCAATACTTCCGTCGCGTAAAGTGAAAACTCCGCCGCCGTCAGTACCGCACCAGATGAGGCCGTTTGAATCTTCATAAACTGCCATGATGTATTCATTTGAGATTCCGTCAGCTTTTGTTATGGTTTTGAGCCTTCCTGTAGCAGGATTGTAAATGCACAGACCTGTTGTTGTTCCAATGTAAATTAAGCCTGATTTTGATTTAATGCCCACGCGGACTTTGTTGCCGGTAAGCCCTTCTTTTTTTGTGAGGCTTTTTATGGTACCGTCCAAGCTGATAATCAGCTGTCCGAGTTTTTCATAGGTTGAAATCAAAAGAGTTCCGTCGCCGGCAACGGTTATGTCGCGTACACGGACATTTTTACAGAGGCGGGTTATTTCGTTTTCAATAAAAGTATTTTTCTGAAGACAGTAAACTCCGTCGTCTCCTGCAAGCCAGACAACTTTTCTTGCAGTGTCTTCTGCAATTGCATTGATTGTTGTTGCCATGGTTGTGGTTTTGAATTTGCTCTGACTTAAGCGTTCAATTCCTCCGCGGTCAGTCGCAAACCAGATGTTGCCTTCCCGGTCTTCAGAGATTTTTGAAACTTTTTCGTCGCTGAGCCCGTTCTTTGAATTAAAATAAGAGTAGGTGCCGTCGTGAATGATTGTAACGCCGGTGTCGAGGGAGAACCACATGTTGCCTTTGCGGTCTTCATAAATTGAACTTACAGCAGTTCCTGCCTGGAGTCCGTGACCTACATTAAAAACAGTTTCTTCATCTTCGCTTACCTTTACTGCATAATATGGAGCAACGCCGTACCAGAAGTTTGATTTTTTGTCCTGTGTGATACAGGTGATGATTGAATTTTTAAAGTTTTTCAGGCCTTCGAATTTTTCAAAGTCCCTGTTTACATAAACATAGACGCAGTTTTCTTTTCGTGTTAAAACCCAGATTCGTCCTGCGGTGTCGCAGTAAAGCGAGGTAACAAGAATATTAGTTTCGTTGAATTTTTCAAGACCAATAGGACGCTGTACGTCGCCGTTGAGGTCAATATAGGCAAGACCTGAGGCAGTTCCGACCCAGATTTTACCGTCTTTATCTTCTACAATTGCACGGATAGAGTTGTTTGGAAGTCCGTTTTCTGTGCTGTAGGCTGTAACAGAGCCGTCTTTTTTGATGCAGAAAAGTCCTTCGTCGTTAGAACCAGTCCAGATGTTTCCCAGTGAATCTTCAAAAACATTTCTGGCTGAAATAAAGCCGTATTTATCATCATAATTTTTGTTGTAAGTAACAAATTCAACACCGTCGAAGCGAACAAGACCGTCATAGGTTCCTATATACATGTAACCGGTTGAATCCTGAATCATGTCGGTGATTGTGTTGCCTGGAAGACCGTTTGCGGCAGTCCAGGTTCTGCTTACATATTCAGAGAGGAAGGTGTCTCTTGAAAATGAGGAATTGCTTGCTTTCTGGGCAAAGCAGGAAACTGCAGCGGCCAGAAGAATTGAAGAGATAAATGCTTTTTTCATAATATTATTATTTTCCTATTAAAATACAGTTTTCGCAAGAAAAAAAAAACGACACACTGTCTGCTTTAGTGTGCCGCCGTCAGTTATTATTTTGAAAGTTCAGAAAGGCGTTTTTTTAATTCAGCGTTCTCTTCTGCAAGTTCTTCCATGCGTGTTTTCTGGAAAATCAGTTCTTCTGCATAAGGAAGTGTGCGAGCCCAGGCAATAAAGTTTTTGAGGGAAGGGTTATCTTCGCCTGACCATTCGTTTAATTTGTGGTGGCGGCGCTGTCCGTTAGAGCACATGCCAAGCAGGTTTTCGTAGTTCATTGTAACCGTTCTTTTCTGAAGCCAGCTTTCAGGTAAGATGCGGATGAGTTCTTTCCAGTATTTTTTTTCTTTTGTTTCGTTGAAGCGGCAGCGCAGGCTTTCCATTGTTTTTATAAGGCTGTCCCAGATTTTTTTTGCATCAGAAAAATCGGAGTTTCCTGTATCTGTGTTTTCAAAGTCGTCGTGTTCAAAGCAGTCAAAAGTGATCGGAGTGGAAGCGAGCTTGTGCATTTTGCTGGTTGAATTGGCAACTGTGCTTACCTTGTATGTGTCAAATTCACTCCACCAGTACATCGGGGCTGTAATATCAACGGATACAAAAATCTGCCGCATGAATTTGCGGTGCTCGGAGCCGGCTTTGATGAGTGCCTGCATGAGCTTAAGGTCAGCGTCTCCAATTTTTGCATTGATTCCGCTGTAAGAAGAGTCAGACTTGTCCCAGCTGTTTTTAGGATTTCTCATTCCGCGGATGGCGTGTTCAAAGCCCCAGACTTTTGTATTTTCAAAGTTCATTTATAGTCTCCAGAAAAATATGCTGCCGTGAGATGACTGTGGCAGCGTTTTTATTACAAGAGTCAGTTTAACAGAAAAGCGGTGGAGTTGGAAGAAGAGTGAAAAGAAGACAGGAATGTTGAACAATTGTAATCTTATTATTACTAAAAAATAGAGATTCTTACCAGAGCAGCTGCAGTCCTTCATCTTTGTAAAGCGGAAAGAACTGATCTTTACTGAGTATAATCAGGTTTTTTCTTACAGCAAGATGTATGAGCATTCTATCGAAAGGATCTTTGTGATCTTTTTTGAGTGGCAGCTCTTTTGAAGTTATAAAATCGTATGCGTCAGGATTTAAAATTGAATAGTTATATTCTTTTGCAATATTAGGGAGAAGAAGAGAATTAATTCCGCTTATTGAAATTTTTCCAGTCTTCTCTTTAATTGCAATTTCCCAGAAAGTAATTGAGCTGATAAAAACAGGATTATTTTCGTCTTCGATAATGTTTCTGACTTTAACAGATAATTTTGATGGATCTGAAATTGACCACAAAAAGGTATGTGTATCAAGAAGATAACCTGTTTTTTCTGACTCTGGTGAAATATACAAAACGACCGCCTTATACGCCTAAAAATTCTTCGAGGGTGATTTTTCCATCGCCTTCTTCTGTGAAGGTCATAATTCCTTCATAGGTCCCTAAAACTCTTTTTTTATTAGTTTTTAGTTTATAAGGAATTAACGTAGCTACAGGTTTTTTTGTCCTTCCATAGAGAATCTGAAACTGTTCCCCTGACTGCACTTTTGCGAGAACAGTGGAAAAACTGGATTTAAAATCCGCTACAGTCATTTTATTCATATTTTTATTTTATAATGTCTTTGTACAACTTGTCAAGTTGACAAGTTTAATTTATAGATTTCCTCGTTTGTCATAAAAGAAGAAGTTTCTTTATCTATCCCCTGTTTTTAAGCTTACAGATTCCCTGTGTCATTGTCCCCATCGGGCAGAATGTGCACCAGCTTCTCGGGCGGAATAAAATCATTACGATGAGGCCGATTAAAGTGGAAGTGAGCATAAGTGAATAAAAACCGTAGGAAAACTGTGCCACCCATTCCCAGCCTGACGGAAGAAAGCCCGGCGTGTACGCCCATTTCCATGGAACTCGGAATGTCCAGAAAAGTTTTACTGCCTGCCTTAGGGATGAGACTCCCCTGGCAACCAGTACTGTCTGGAAAATCATACTGGTGAACATTGTCATGAAAAATACCAGGAAGCCTGCCCTGAACCACTGTGAAACAATAAAGCGCGGGGTGGGGCGGTTGCGGCTTAATTTGAGTGAATTACCTAAGACAACAAAAAGCTGTCCGCGGCCGCAGTACTTATTGCAGAAGTTTTTGTTTCCGCCTGCTGTGGCAAAAATCAGCGGAACAATAAAATCAATCAGCCCGAGCCATGCAAAAAGAATATTAAAAAAGGCGAGGGAAAAATAAACAATTGCCCATATCCATAAAAAATCATACCAGGAAGCTTTCTTTTTCATTATTGAGCCTCCCTTAAAACCGGACTGATGCATCCTGCGGGACAGGTTTTTCCGCACATGGAGCAGCCGATACAGATTTCAGGATCAACTCTGGCAAAGCACCCGTTTATAACAGTGATCGCTCCGGTCGGACATATATTTGTACAGGCACCGCAGGCAACGCAGCGCTTTTCATCAACAGATGCGTATTTTTTAGATTTCATATAACCTCACGCCTTTACTTTAGCGGAGGAAAAAGTTTTTGTATGTGATTTTGTCACAAAGGGGAAAGCGCTGCAGGCATAGCCTTCGTGAGACTCGTTCAAAACCGTCTGCTGTTTATCAGCTTCCGTCTTTTAAGCTTTTAAGGGCCTCTAAATCAATAATTTCTATTTTCCCGCGGCTGTTTCTTATCAGACCTTCTTCTGCAAGGTATTTTAGTGTTCTTGAAACGACTTCCCTTACGCTGCCTATTTCTGAGGCGATTTCTTCCTGTTTAAGTGTGAGCACCTGAGTTTTATGGCGGAGGAACTGTTCATATAGAAAACGGGCAAGACGGACATCAGTTTTTAAGAATAAGATTTCCTGCAGTGTAAGAAGAACCTGCGAAAATTTTTGAGCTGCGTTTTTGTAGATATAAAGTTCAAGGGAGATGTTTTCCTGTTCAATTTTATGAAGTGCGTCTGAAGGAATTATGCAGACTTTTGTATCTTCTGCTGCTTCAATGAGTACATCAAATACAATCGAGTCCATAAGGCAGCTTGCTGAAAGAATGCAGACTTCATTTTCTGTAACGCGGTAAAGGGTAACTTCCCGGCCTTCTTCAGACAGACAGTAGACGCGGAGAGAACCCGAAATTACGGACATTATTCCGCGGCAGCTCTGGAGTGCGTCTTTGATTATTTTCCCTTTATTGAAAACTTCTGTCCTGATGCGCTCTGATAAAAAATCCTGCTGGAGAACTGTAAGTTTTTCCCAGAAGGGGAAAGTGTTCTTGTAACTGTTCAGAAGCTACTCCAGAATCTCATCAGCGAGTTTTTCAAGCTGGGAATTATTTTCGTCTGTAAGCGCAATTTTAATGGTTACTTTTGTCTGGCAGAAAGTAAGGTTTGTGCTTCCTTCAAACATTGAGAGCATTCCTTTTGCGGCCAGGGGAGCCCAGCTTCCGTTTTCAATAAAACCGATTTTTCTGTTCTGGTAATTTCGTTCTTTCAGGTGGTCAATGAATTCCCGCATTTTAGGAAATACACCGCCGTTATAGGTTGTTGTGGCAAGAATGAGTTTTCCGTAGCGGAATGCATCTTCCACACATTCGTATGTATCTTCGCGGGCCAGGTCAGCCAGTGCCACTTTAGGGCAGCCTTTAGCCTTTAAAATATCTGAGAGCTTTTCTGCTGCCTTTTTTGTATTTCCGTAAACTGAAGTGTAGAGGACGCAAACGCCTTCACTTTCAACTCCATAAGATGACCAGGTATCGTAAGTTTTAAGATAATAAGCAATGTCGTCAGTTAAAACAGGTCCGTGGAGCGGAGCGATGGTTTTTATGTCCAGGGCAGCTGCTTTCTTGAGGACTGTCTGAACAGCAGTTCCGAATTTTCCGACAATTCCAAAGTAGTAGCGGCGTGCTTCACAGGCCCAGCCTTCAGGATCTTCTTTATCATTTGCTCCGAATTTGCCGAAAGCGTCTGCAGAGAAGAGGACTTTTTCTTTTTTGTCGTAAGTAAAGATTACTTCAGGCCAGTGAACGTTAGGTGCAGAAATAAAAGTCAGACTGTGATCGCCTTCGTTTTTTCCAAGTTCAATTGCAGCTCCTTCTGTAAGGACAAGCTGGCGTTCAGAAAAATCTGTTCCGAAGTAGCTTTTCATCATTGTAAATGCCATTTTTGAAGCGGCAATTTTTGCTGACGGATATTTTTCTGCAAATTTTTTGATGTTTGCAGAATGGTCCATTTCCATGTGCTGTACGATAAGATAGTCAGGAGAGCGGCCTGCGAGGGCTTTTTCTATATTTTTAAGCCATTCGTCACCAAAGTTCTGGTCTACGCTGTCCATTACTGCAGTTTTTTCGTCTGTTATTATGTATGAATTGTAGGCCATGCCAAGCGGTACTTCAAACTGGCCTTCAAAAAGATCTATTTTGTGGTCATCAACACCGATGTATTTGATTGAATCTGTAATTTTCATTTTATTCCTTTCCTGTTATTTCAGCCCTGAGGCCAGTGAGTGAATTAATTATAGCATAAAAAAGGTGCAGGTTGAAATATTTTTTAGTTGTCGTTTTTTCCAGAGAGAATGAAGCGGGCATTGATTTCTGTTTGCTTTTCGATTTTGACTGCAGGGCAGTTTTTTATTACTCCAATATCATTTATTATCCGTTGTATTAAAAGCGGAGAATTCTCTGGATTTTCAATGCCTTTGTTCTGGCATAGCCATGGTTCTCCTGACGGATTGTCGGTTTCTGTGAGAAGGAGTTCATCCGGACAGAAAGTTAAAAATTTCTGTATTTTTTTTGAATAGCGTACTTCGCAGCCGAATGTCTGATAATAGCCCCTGTCTATAAAGGTATTGAAAATTTTTTCATTACCGTCATACCAGTGGATTATTGGTTTAGCATCAGGAAAATCTTTTAAAATATCTGCAATTCTTTCTTCTGCGCCTTTTGTGTGGATTACGGCATATTTTTTATAGCGGTTACAGTGGTCAAGAATTGTTAAAAAGACCAGTTCCTGAAATGCAGGCGGTACTGTTTTCTCCCAGTAAAAGTCGAGGCCTGTTTCTCCGATGATTTGGGACTGTTTAAGGTAAGATTCTAAAAGATTTGAAAGTTCATTCGGTGTCTGTGGTAGTCCTGCGCAGAATGAAGGGTGAATGCCGAAAGTCGGAATGATTAATCCCTGTACTCCCGGCATCTGTGATATTTCAAGATTTTTTTTGAAAGAATCAATGCTGCAGGAGGCAGCCACAGTCAGTATTTTGTTTTCTTTTATACAGCTGACCGCGGCTTTCAGTTCAGCCGGCTGGTAGTGATCTAAATGTGTATGAAAATCAATCAGCATCGGCCGTTTCTGTTAAAAATCTAAAAGCTATCTGCGCATTCGTAGATTGCACTGTAAACTGTTTCAATCATATTTTCTTCTACACTTGAGAAAGCAACGCGCAGAGTTGAAGAATCGATTGAAATTGTGCCGATCTGTTTTTCGTTTAAGATTTTCTGGCGGAGGGCTTCTGCATCAACTTTTGTATGGAAACTCATAAAGTAGCCTGAGTTGAATGGAAGCGGCTCGAGATTCTTACAGCTGTGTGCTGAAACAAATTTTTTTACTGCCTTGTAGCGCTTTTCAAGAACTTCGCGGAAGATTTTTTTCTGTAAATCAATTGCAGGGTCCTTGAATGCCTTTAATGCAAAACTCTGGCTTGGAGTAGATGAACAGCTTACTGATGAACGGATAAGTCCCATGAGTTTTTTCTCCAGGGCAAGATAATGTTCTTCTGTAAGGCCTTTGCCGCCGAAAGTTAAGAAACCTGTACGGAAGCCCCATACAAAGTCTTCTTTTGTCGGACCGTCAATTTTAACGGCCAGAACGTTTTCGTGGAGGTCTGCAAATTCTGCAAAGAGTGACTGCGGATAAATATCGTTTTCGTAGTTGAGTCCGAAATATGCGTCATCATCCCATACGAGAACCTTTGCGCCTTTTTCTGCAACAGAGCGGATGATTCTTACAATCTGGGCTGCTTCTGCGTTTGTCGGTGAATAACCGCTGGGATTCTGGGGGAAGTTTAAGAGCACGCGTACAAAACCTGTTTCTGCTTCTTTTTCTACGGCTTCTTTAAATGAATTGAGGTCAAAGCCGTCGTCAGCAAAGAGGTTGAATGTATGCAGGCTTGAATTGCGTCTTGTTTCTACAACGAGTGAATAGTTGTCCCAGCTTGGATTTGCAGCAAGAAGAGGTTTGTCTTCATCAATAAAAAGATCTGCAAGGTAAGAGATTCCTGCAGTGAGTCCAGGAACTACTACAGGTGTTGAAATTGATTTTCCCTTGAGTCCCGGGTTTTTTGCATAAATCATTTCTTTCCAGAGGGCGCGGAGATCAGGATTACCTGCTGTAGGTGCGTATGCTACAAGTTCTGCGTTTGAAAGTTCCGGTGCATATTTATGCACGGCTTCGAGAACTGCAGGTTTTCCGTCGATGATGGTAGTTCCGATTGTTGCATTTGCAACCTTACCGAATTTTTTTGCTTCTCCACCCTGGGAAATGATTCCTCTCGGGAAGAAAATTCTTTTTCCCAGGTCTGAAAGGAGTTCTCCCGGAGTTGTATTTTTGAGTGTATTGTTCAATTCTTGTGCTAAAGGGTTCAACATGATAAAGTATCTTATCCTTATAATATGGGTGCGTCAATCGGAGGGCGTTAAAAACTGCATAAATATACAGTTTTAAGGTTTAAAAATGGATAAAAATAACATTAATGATAATATTGATTCAGAGGCTTTTGACCGCTGTAAAAAAATAATTGCCGCCGCAAAAAAAGAGGCTGCAAAAAGAATTATAGGTCAGTCTGAGGTAATCGACGGCATTTTAACTGCAATGATTGCAGGCGGACATCTTCTTCTTGAAGGTGTTCCGGGGCTTGCAAAAACTCTTGCCGTAAAAACTTTTGCAGAAATATCAGGCCTTGATTTTAAGAGAATCCAGTTTACTCCTGATCTTCTTCCTGCAGATGTCAGCGGAACCTTAATCTATGAGCAGGGAACAGGGAAATTCAGCGTAAGAAAAGGTCCTGTTTTTGCAAACGTAATCCTCGCGGACGAAATTAACCGTGCACCTGCAAAAGTTCAGTCGGCTCTTCTTGAAGCGATGGCAGAAAAACAGGTTACAATCGGAGAAGAAACTTATCCACTTCCGTCGCCATTTTTAGTTCTTGCAACACAGAACCCGATTGAGCAGGAAGGAACCTATAATCTTCCTGAAGCAGAACTTGACCGCTTTCTTTTAAAGGTTGAGGCTTCATATCCGACTCCTCAGGAAGAAATCGAAATCGTAAAGACTGCAGGTAAGGCAGGAGAGGTTCCTGTAAAGAAAGTCCTTTCAGCAGAAAAAATCGAAGAACTCCGCTCACTCCTGGAAAAAGTTGTCTGTGTAGATAAAATCATCGAATATATAGTAAATATTGTTTCTGCAACCCGCTTTTTTAACTCAGGCCGCAAGACTGATTTTTCTAAATATATTTCCTTCGGTGCTTCTCCGCGCTCAGGAATTGCGCTGCTTCAGTGCGCAAAAGTCAGGGCCATGTTTGAAGGCCGTTCTTTTGTTCTCCCTGAAGACGTAAAGGCTGTTTCTCCTTCTGTTCTCCGCCACCGCCTTGTGCTTTCATATGAAGCTGCCGCAGACGGTGTTACGGCTGACGAAATTATTTCTAAGATTTTAACCTTCGTTCCTGTTCCGTAAGTACAGTCAGTTTTCTGGTGGAAATAATGCCGAAAATTCTGGATGAAAACAAAAACGGATTAGTAAAAAAAGCCTCTCTACTTAATCTTGCCGCCGTAACTCTGGCAGATAACCTGCGTTCCGGAAATTTTAAATCTCTGTACCGTGGACAGGGAATTGAGTTTAACGGTGTCCGTGAATATCATCCGGGGGATAATGTCCGTGCGATTGACTGGAATGTAACGGCAAGAATGGCGCGTCCTTTTATAAAACAGTATGAAGAAGACCGTGAACTTCAGGTTCTTTTTGTCTTAGACCGTTCTTTGTCGATGTTTACCGGTTCAAACGGAAAAACAAAAATTCAGACTGCTTCAGAAGCCGCTGCTCTTTTAGTGCTTGCCTGCCTTCAGAACCAGTCTTCAATCGGAGCTGTTTTTTTTGACGGAGCAATCCGTTTTTCAGTAAAGGCTAAAACAGGTAAGGATCAGGCAATGATGATTTTGAGCCGTCTTGATGAACTTGAATCTGATATTGATGCCGGTTCTGTCCTGGGCAGTGCCTTAAGCGGTGCTCAGAAGCTTTTGAAACGCCGCGCAATGGTTTTTGTCATTTCTGACTTTCGAACTACAGACTGGCAGGATTCTCTTGCGCGTCTTGCTTCTAAGAATGATGTGATTGCCTTAAGAATTACAGACCCGACAGATTCAGAACTCCCTGAAATCGGTACAGTTGCTTTTGTTGATATGGAAAGCGGTGAGCGCAGGAGATTTTCGACAGCGTCTGCATCGTTTAAGGCTGAGTGGTTTGAAGATAACCGCAGACGCCTTGATTCCTGGAAGGAGTTCTGTGTCCGTCACGGTGCCTGGCCATTGTGCCTTTCAACTTCAGAAGAACCTGCTTTAGTCCTGAACAGATTTTTTTCAGGGAGGGAGAACCGGTGAAAAAGTCTGTTCTTAGTGCTCTGCTTTTTTGTGTCTGTTTTTATGTTTTCTCTCAGGTTAATTCAAATTCTGTCATGCAGATTATGATGCCTAAAAATGCATTTACAGGTGACCGCTGTGAATTGAAATATGTTTTTCATTCAGATGCTGATCTTTTCAGTGATAAAATTACCGGTAAAAAAACTTCTCTTCTGGAACTTGCAGTTGACTGGCCGGTTTTTGAAAGTCAGTCAGAAAAATGTTTTGTTTACAGGGCAGTTCTTGAGTATACAGGTTATGAGTATGCCCTGACCCTTTATTTTATTCCCTGGCACAGCGGAATAATTGATTTCCCGCCTTTTAACCTTTCATCCCTTGTCCGTCATTCTCAGTCGCTGGAAGAGGGCGGGGCTGTTTTTAATGTTGATCTTTCTCCAGTTGAAATCAATTCGCTTGTTGAAAAACTTGGAGTGTCTTCCCTGCGTCCGTCAAAGGGGCCTTTTACCCTTCCGGGCACTACTTTTATTCTCATTTTAATTTCATTTGTATTTTTAGCTTTTGCAGCGCTTGTAGTTTTTGTTTCTTTTAAGATTCCTCTGCTGCTTGTGTATTTTATGTCAACAAAAGAGCAGCGCAGGTTAAAAAAGATTACAAGACAGACTTGCCGCTTATTAAAAAAACTTCTCCGTTCAAAAAAAGACGATGAGTTTTTCTGCCAGCATCTTTCAGCAGTTTTAAGGGATTATCTTTGCATCCGCTTTACTGATGATTTTAAAATTCTTACTACAAGCCGTTACTATGAAAAATTTGAGCAGATTGCAGTCGGGCAGCTCACTGAAGTTCAGAATAATGCCGTAATGGACATAATTGAAGTTCTTCAGCGCTGTGATTATATCCGTTTTGCAAAAGGTTCAATTGATTCAAGAAGACAGCCTTCTTCACTTTATGAGACTGTTCTGGGAGAGGGAGAAAGGAATCTTCTTGTAAACCGCTGTTTTAATGCACTTGAAGTTTTCAGTACAGATCAGAAAGAAGGGGAGGAAAGAGAATAGTTATGCCTGAGTTTGAAAATCCTGCCGCATTTTTATTTCTGCTTGTAATTCCTTTTCTTTATATAATGCGTGCATTAAAAATTTTTAAGAGAACTGCCTTTCCGCTGGTTTTTGCAGACTGGAAGGGTAAAAGCTTTGGCTGGAACGGAAAGCTCAGTCATATCTTAAGTTTTCTGGCTCTGTTTTTCTGTGTTTCTGCCTATGTTCTTTTAACATTTGCCCTGGCAGAACCTGTAATTCATCATCAGGAAAAAGTTTACACTTCAAAAGGTGCAGATGTTCTTTTTGTGCTTGATACAAGTCCTTCCATGGCGTCCCGGGATATCGGCGGAATGACACGCCTTAACGCCGCAAGACAGGGAATTCACACTCTCGTAAATAATAACAGGGGTGCCGCTTTCGGTCTTATTGCAATGGCAAGTGAAGCGGCTGTGGTTGTTCCTCCGACAGCAGACCACGAACTTTTTCTGAGGCGTCTTGATTCGCTTGTAATCGGCGGACTTGGAGAAGGCTCTGCAATCGGAACCGGCCTGAGCAGTGCTGTCTATCACCTTATTTCTTCTAAAGCTCCGCGAAAATGCATTGTTCTTATTACAGACGGAGAAAATAACGCAGGTTCTGTTCACCCTGATACTGCAGCAGAATTAGCCGCACAGAATAATATTACGCTTTATACTTTTGGAATCGGAACAAAAGGTTCAGTTCCTATTGAATATATTGATCCTAACACAGGAAAAGTTCACTCAGGATTCTATGATTCTGATTTTGATACGGCTCCTCTTGAGTCAATTGCCTATGCAGGGGGCGGCCGTTATTTTGGAATTGAATCGACAAATGCCCTTTCAGAAGCGTTAAGTTTAATCAGCCGCAGGGAAACTGTAATTCAGACTTTTCACTATAAAAGCTCAGATCAGGCTCTTTATCCATACTATCTTCTTGCGGCGGCAGTTCTGTTTGCCCTTGCCTGGCTTCTGCGCCGTGTAATTCTTAAGGAGGTTTTGTAAAGATGATTTCGATTGAACGTCCTTATGCATTTATTGCCCTGTTTGTTTTAGTTCCTGTAATTCTTTATACATACTTTCGTTACAGAAAAGTTGCAGGATGTCTTTCCGGAATGACACTGAATTCTCATTTCAGGGATTTAAAAAATATAAGGGATTTCCGTTTTATACTGATTCTCCGTACTGTATTCAGGCTTATGGCTGCCGTGTGTGCTGTCCTTGCCTATGCGGGAATTTCCTGGGGGACAAAGACGATTTCTGTTCAGAAAAGCGGAGATGCTGTCTGCCTTGTTTTTGATATATCTTATTCCATGACTGCGCGTGACTGTCCTGAGGGGCTTTCACGGCTTGATGCTTCAAGAAACTATGCCTTAAAACTCCTGGACAGAATGGAAGACAGCCCGGTGAGTGTTGTACTTGCAAAAGGAGACGGTGTAATTGCAGTTCCGGTTACACAGGACAGACAGAGTGTTGAGCAGATTATCGACTGTCTTTCGCCTGAGCTTATGACTTCTTCAGGTTCTTCAATCGGGAAAGGAATTCTTGCCGCAATGCAGTCATTCCCGAAGAACATGAGTCAGGCAAGTCATATCTGGGTGTTTACGGACGGGGACGAAACTGATTCTTCTCTTTCTTCTGCTCTGGAAGATGCCGCCCGTTTTGGTTTTCCTGTTACTTTAATCGGTTTTGGTACTGCAAATCCTGTTGAAATTACCGCAGGCGACGGTAAAACAAGAGTAAAAACTTTTCTGAATGCGCCTAAAATGATTGATGCGGCAGCAAATGCAGGGAAAAAAGCAGCCGCAGGACGCGGAACAAGAGCGTCTGACATTATTACTTACGTCGCGGCAGATTCTGAAGGTTCTGCCTGGGTTCTTTTAAAACAGCTCACTGGAAAGACTGCCGCAGGAGAAGTCTGGGAAACTCAGGGTGTTTCACATCATCAGCTTTTTATTCTTCTTGCAATACTGTTTTTTATGGCTTCTTATTTTACGAGTGAATTTGACCTTATGCACATCATCACTATGCGCTCTTCTTCAGTTATGATTCTTGTCTGCATGCTTTTTTGTTTTACATCATGCAGTTCACAAAAAGAATCCGTTCTTTCAGGGGTTTTCTGCTGGTATCAGAAAAAATATCAGAGTGCAACCGCTCAGTTTCTGCGTTCTTATAATCAGGCAGATTCAGAAAATGACAGCATTACTAAACAGTATTGTGCCTATAATCTTGCCTCAACTTATATAATGCAGGATGAATATGAAGCCTCACTTTACAGGCTTGGACTCGTTTCGCCTGATGCACCTGAAAAGTTAAAAAGCGCCGCATATTACAACATGGGAATTATAGCAAACAGACGCGGACAATTTGATGCGGCATGTGAATATTTTAAGAAAGCAGTAATTGAGGATTCTTCAAACCTTGATGCAAAAATAAATCTTGAGTTTACGCAGCAGCAGGTAGAAAGCCTCATGTCAAAGTCACTTGAAAAGCAGATGGCACAGGCTTCAATCGACAAAAATCAGGACACTCTTGCTCAGGGCGTGTTTAATATGATTCAGCAGGAGGAAAAGGAACGATGGAAAAAACTTCAGTCAAACAAAAAAGAAAGTTCTTCTGTGGATTATTAATTTTTCTTTTTTACATTTTTAATGCAGACGCAAAAGGTGTTTCTCCTTCTGTAATAAAAAAACTTACGGTAAAACCTGACAGCACTCTTTTTTTTACGGCACAGGAAAACGGCTATACCTTAAAAATCCCCGGGGCAGATCCTTACATGGTGCAGACAGATTTGCCGCAGCTTCCTCAGGGGGTTGTTTTTGTATCATCAAAGCGCGAAGAATATCTTGACCCTGACGGAACGGGTGGAACTGCAGTTCATCTCTGGTTTACTTTTAAGGATACGGGACCTGTAAAAATGCCTCCACTTATTGTAATGGTGGAAAACAGGACTTATTATCTTTCGTTTGAAGATGTTACGGTTTATGAAAATCCTGCCCTCATAAATCCTGAAACTGTGGTTGAATTTGAATCTGAAGTTACTAAGATAAAAACTTCTGACGGTCGCACAGTGATAAAAGTCCGTGAAGGTGAAGAAATAATTTTTTCTGTCGGACTTAAGTATTTTGTTCAGATAATTTCTTTTGACTGGCAGATTCCAAAAAATTCAATTTTTACTGACCTTGAACGTTTTGATACCGAGGTGAATGCTCAGGTGAATCAGGCAGCAGGCCGTGAGTTTTCCAATGAGGTAAAAAAGCTTGCAAGATTCAGCTGGAAACCGCTTGCTCAGGGGGATTACCAGATGCCTGAAGTAACGGTCACAGCTACTTCTTATAACGGAAGCAGAAAAACAGTGCGTTTACCGGGTTATATTGTCAGGGTAGAAAAAAGAAGCGGAAGCCTTTTTTCACAGAAAGGGCAGAAAAACAGGTCAGATTCTGTTTTCTCTTCTGCTTTTTCAAAACCGTCTTCAGTCTCTAACGAAGTAAAGTCTTTAAAAATATCAAAAGAAGACTGCATAAAGCTTGCAGAGCTCCGCTCGAGGGAACGCAATACTTTCTACGGTTCTTCTGCGCGGAAAAACAGAATTGAATTTGAAAAATCCCTCGGTTTTTCTGAAGGCAGTAAGGAAGCGAGAAAGCCTGCTGTTGCACTTGAGTTTGTTTTTATGGGGATTTTTGTAATTGCCTTCATTGTTTTTATTGTGTTAGGCCGTGTAAAACTTTCCCTGACTTTTTTGACCCTTGCTGTCGTTGCGGCGATTTTTTCATTCAGGGGTGCATTTAAATTACGCACCAGTTATGGAATTTTTTCAGGCGGAGTTATAAGTCCTGTGCCTGAAAATGTATCCTCGTCATTTTTAAAAGTAGACGGTGGAATCCGCGTTAAAATTACAGAGAAAACAGGTGATTACTTTTACATTGAATCTGAAGATGTAAACGGCTGGGTAGAAAAATCGCTTGTCATTGAGATAGAGTAGGAGTTCTGTGTGGATTTTGGTGATATTTTAAATCAGTGGGCAGAAGTCCAGAAAAATGAAAAAATACAAAAGAAGCCTGCTTCACCTCAGGTAAGCCATAAAAAAGCCAATGCCCCGACTCCTGAGGAAAAAGAACTTGCCCGTCAGCGTGCCATGAATACTGTCCGTGGAAAAATGGAAGCAGATTCAAAAAAACAGATTAATCCAATGGAACTCTGGCTCCGCCGCTACGGGACTGTAGATAAAGACAGTCTTTTAGAAGAAAGTGAAGAAGCTGCCCGCATGGAAAACCGTGAGTTTTTAAAAACAATGCGTGCTGAAGATAAAATAGACCTTCACGGCCTTACAAGGGATGAAGCCTGGGCTAAACTCGAAGCATTTGTTAACAGATGTGTGAGGGACGGTCTAAAAAAAATAGAAATAATCCACGGAAAAGGCATTCACAGTCATGGCAGTGATCCTGTTTTAGGTCAGATGGTCCGCACTTTTATTGAACAGAATAAGCATATGGGAACAAGCGGACATAATGACAGAAATCATGGCGGCAGCGGTGTTACCTGGGTTCTTTTAAAGTAGAAAATCTTTTACAGGGACCTTTTTTTTCTTGTAACCGCCTCTTTTTTTTATTATTTTATAAGTGTCATATCATTGATTAAGGAAAAAATATTGGAAGATTTATACGCAGTTCTTGGTGTTTCAAAAAATGCTTCCCAGGACGAAATTAAAACTGCATACAGAAGGCTTGCAAAACAGTATCATCCGGACAGAAATCCCGGCGACAAAAAAGCTGAAGAGATGTTTAAAAATATTTCAGCTGCCTATGATGTCTTAGGTGATGCAGCAAAGAGACGTGATTATGACAGTTACGGCGCATACGGCAGAGAAAATCCGTATTCAGATTACAGTTCAAATCCGTGGGGAGACAGACAGTATTCAGGAAGTGCCGGATATGATGATGACCCTTTTGCACAGTTTACAGGCTACGGAAGACAGTACGGGCAGGGCAATCAGAGAAGAACATGGTATTACAGGTATGAAGATCCGCGGAAAGATTTTACAAAATCGGACTGGGCAGGGGAGCTTGTCCGCAGCATAGGTATTACTCTTGTAAGCCTTTTTTTCTTACGTATAAGCTGGATTATTCTTCCAATAGGACCGGTTTTGTGTCTTGCAGGTATTGTAAAAGGACTGAGTGGAATCGGTTTGAGCTTAAAAAAGCTTTTTGCTTTTAATAAAAAGAATCAGTAAAAGTCCAGTTTAAAACTAAAAGACCTGCCGTAAAAAGCAGGTCTTTTTGTATGCCGGATACATGCAGCGCAGGTGTGCAATGTACTGACAGGCAGGAATTCTCGAAGAAAATTGCTTCGAATAAAAAATCCAGGACGGACTATTTTATTCTAGCGCTCACGGAAAATAATGCGTCCGCGGTTTAAGTCATATGGTGAAAGAGCAACCTTTACGCTGTCGCCAGGAACAATTCTGATGTAGTGCTTGCGCATTTTTCCTGACAGGTGTGCCATAATAACATGACCGCCGTTTTTTAATTCAACTCTGAACATAGTATTTGGCAGAGCTTCCTTAACGATACCTTCAACTTCAATAGCTTCTTCTTTAGCCACATTTCCTCCAAAAAAAGTTTGCCTTTTTGTTAGTTCTTAATTATACTTATTATCTACTTAATAAAAATCTTGTCAACGGGAGTAAGACAAATATGGAAAACTCGTTTATTGAAAAAATGAAAAAGGAACTGCTGGACCAGAGACAGACAATCCTCAGTTCCCTTGCTGCACAGAGTGAAGAGTACAAGAAGATTGTTGAATCAGGTGAATCAGGAGACGAAATAGATGTTGCTTCAGATGTTGTAGACGGACGTCTGCTTGAGTCTCTCGGGGCCCAGGATTCCAACCGCCTTCAGATGATAAACAACGCTCTGGACCGCATCAAGCAGGGAACTTACGGAAAGTGTGTTGTCTGCAAGCAGGATATTCCTGAAAAGCGCCTTGAGGCTATTCCTTATGCATTTATGTGTATTGAATGCCAGAGCCGCAATGAACGCCAGAACCGTTAAATCATCCGGAACCTCCTGTTCAGGATGATTTGACAGTAACTTCGTTACTGTTGTTAATTTGCTGTGTGCCGGCATCCATGCCGGCAGCATTTTTTTAAATCGGATAAGTCTTAATATTTCCGTTTTCAGGGTATGCAAGTTCTGTGTACCCTGCTTTTTTTACAAGGGCAAGCGCCTGGTCAAAGGCATAGGTCAGATGTTCACAGTTATGTGCGTCTGAATTAATCATTACCGGGACATTAAATTCGTGAAGAAAATATAAAAAATATTCAGAAGGGTAAGGTGTCTTCTGGTAACCCCGGGCCATTGCGCCAGTGTTGATTTCACAGATTACACCTGCATGACTTATTGCGCGTGCCGTTTCCTGAAGTTCATTGCGGTAAAAGCGGTCAGTTTCATCAAAGAAGTGAATTCTGTCATTGAATTTTCTGATAAGGTCAGGGTGGGCAATTATTGAAAAATTACAGTTTGCAAGCATTTCGCGCTGTGTAGAAAAATAATGACCGATGAGCTTATTTACATCATCATTGTAGAGCCTTGTAAGGCCTTCCATCAGTTTTTCAGCGCTCCAGTCAACTGCAAGCATGTCAGTCACTTCTTCTTCACCGTTGTAGAGGTAGTGAACGGAGCCAATTAAAAAGTCAGGATTAAACTTTTTGTACGCAAAAAAGTCAGGACGGCAGATACCCGGAATATAGTCTGCTTCAAAACCCGAGCGTATGTCGAGCTGCTCAGAGTATTTCATTTTAAAGAATTCAAGGTTAGTGCAGTAATTGTCAAAGTTTTCTGTACTGATGCTGTCGTTGAACGGACGGGGCCAGGTTGAGTGGCTTGAAAAACCTAAAATCTGCATGCCGTCTGCTATTGCCCTCTGGATGTTTTCTTCAAGAGTGTTTCTTCCGTCACAGTAACTGCAGTGTGTATGGAAGTTGATTTTGAATGGTGATGGAATTCCTGTCATTTTTTTGCCCCCTTTATTTATCTGTAGCTTTTATGTATTGCGAAGTAAGTTTTTTAAACTGATTATATTCATGGCGGAATTCTGCAAGGTTGAACTGGCAGGAAGAGATGTCCATGTTCTTTGCGGCAAGATTCAGGCGGTTTCCGTATTCAGAGAGTTTTTTTGCGCTGACAGTTCCGCTGCTTCCGCAAAGAGAATGTCCCAGTTTCCTCAGCTCTTCAAAATTCTGTGCCTTAACGGCTTTGTCTGCTTCTTCCAGAAAAACATCAGTCTGGCTTATGTAGGTTTCTATTATATTTAGGGAAAGTTCCCTGTCTCCGCCGGTTGTATCAAGAAAGTCTTCTTTATCCCATGCACTTCCTTTATTTACGCTGTCGCTTTCGAGCGTTGTGATTGAAGTTAAGGCTGGAAGTTCCATTATTGCAGCCCAGTTTTCAAGTACCTGTTTAATAGTCTGGCTTTTGAATGGTTTTACAATGATGTCATTAATTCCGATTGTTTTATAGTAATCAAAATCGTTCTGGTCATTATTTGCGGTACAGGCAATTATAATTCCGTTAAAACCGTCCCTGCGGATCTCGCTTGTCGCTTCAATTCCGTTTTTGACCGGCATCTGGATATCCATAAAGATAAGGTCCATTTCAGGAGTGCTTTTAACTGCATCTACCGCCTGCTGTCCGTCTTCTGCAAGATAAACGTCTGCACCGTATTTTCTTACAAAGGTTTCGAGAAGTTTTCTGTTTACAGGGTGGTCCTCTGCAATGAGAATCTTTTTTCCTTTTGCAACCATTGAATCATCGTTCTGCTCAAGGTTTAAAAGTGTATCGTCATTTGCAAGTTCAAGTTCTTCAAGTTCCTCTTCGTCATTTATAAAAGCGGAGTTCAAAAGTTCAAATACTTTTTCGCGCTTAAACGGTTTGTATAGATAGCCTTTGAACCAGTCAAGCATCTTCATTTTTGCTTCACTTCTCATCTGTCCTTCAGGTACAAGAAGATAAAGCTCCGGGGGCTGTTTTACGGTGCTGTTGTTGTGGATTTCACTTGCAAGATGCCAGCCGTCAAGACCGCTCATAATCATATCGATAAAGGCAATAGTAAACGGATCATTGTTTTTCTCTGCGTCTTCTATGAGCTTTATTGCAGTGTCAGGTTTATTGGTTGAGATGATGTTTTTTAATCCCGCTCCCTTTAAAATTGTAATCAGGGAAGAAGCGGCCATAGGTGAGTCGTCCACGATTAAAATTTTGTGATCAGGGATGTTCAGGGCAGGGACAGTTGAGTTTAAACCGCCTGAGATGTCACTTTCTGAAAGCGGAAGCTTAAACCAGAAAACAGAACCGCCTTCGGGATTTGATTCAACTCCGATTTTTCCCTTCATGATGGTTACAAGGTTTTTACTGATGGAAAGTCCCAGTCCTGTTCCGCCAAAGCGCCTGTAAGTTGAAATGTCTCCCTGGTAGTAGTTTGTAAAAAGTTTTGCCTTCTGTTCGTCGTTAATGCCGATTCCTGTATCTGTTACCTTAAAGAAGAGCATGTTTTTTTCTTTTTGAAGTTCGATATGGATGTAGCCCTGATTTGTAAACTTTACGGCATTTTTTAAAAGATTAAGGATAATCTGCTGGACGCGTACCGGGTCTCCTGTTACAAACTGAGGAATTGAAAAATCAATGTCGGTTATGACTTCAAGTCCGCGGTTAAAGGCTTCTATACTGATAAGGTCAACAACCTGCTCTGTAAGTTCCGTAATGTTGAAAGGCACTGATTCAAGTTTAAAATTGCTCGAGCGGATTTTAGAAAAGTCAAGGATGTTATTTGCAAGGTCTAAAAGAACGTCGGCACTGAACTGAATCTGGCGGATGTATTCGCGCTGTTCCTTGTCCATGTTTGTTTCCTGGAGCAGTTCAACAGTGCCTATTATAGTCTGGATTGGTGTGCGTATTTCGTGGAGAGTACTGGCAAGATAACGGCTGGCTTCGTCTAAGGCTCCGTCTTTAGATCTTGCCATTTAAGATTTCCATTGCTTTCTGGATAATTACTTCAGGTTTCTGAGGTTTTACAAGGTATGTTTTAGCCCCGAGAGTTAAACTCTGAATAATTGCTTCTTTCTGGGCGGCCTGTGAGTAAACAATGACCGGACTTTTTACCTGATGCTGGCGGAGTGTCTTTAAGATGTCAAAACCGCTGATTCCAGGCATAAAGATATCAAGAATAATCAGGCTGTAGTTTTTAGTGTTAGCAGCCTGAAGAAATTCTGCTCCGCTTGCAAAGAGGTCTGATTTTGCATTGATTGTCTTAAAGGAAGCTGCAAGAAGCTGGCGTACAACCGCATCATCATCAACAATGGCAACAGTAAGTTCGTCTGAAATGAGGGTGTCGTCTGCTTCAGCAGTGTTTCCTGTACCTGTGTCAGAGTAGAAGCGCATTTCAACAGAGCCTTCTTCACCGTTGTCAGTTGAAGTAAGAATCTGGTCGGAAATAAGATCCTGAATGCTTGCAGTCGGGCCGCTTTCTACGATTGAATTTAAAACCTGGCTTAAGTTTGTAACAACTTCAATTCCTGAGTATTCAGGATGACCGTCAATCAGTTCTTTAGTAAAGGAATCAAGTGAAAGAACTTTTACATTTTTGCGTTCAATACGGCGGTCGGCCAGAACATTGTCAAAGAGAAGTTCAAGATTAGAGCCGTCGACAAAACTTAAGGAAAGGTCAGTCATCATGATAATGACTTTAGGGCTGTCGAGGCGGTTGTTGTCCATTAACTCAGTGAGTTTGTATTTGAGCAGGGCCATTTTTTCCCTGTTCATGCCCTGTGCCATTTCGATAAAGATGATGTTTTTGTTCAGGTGGATTTCAAGTACACACGGCGTGGTGTCCATTGAAAAAGCTGAGCGTAAGATTCGTCCGATTGACTCAAAGAAAATATCAAATTTAATCGGGCGGGTAAAATATTTAACGACACCGTATTTTAAAAGACTCTGAACCTGTTCTTTTTCGATATGAGGTCCTGAGATTATCATCGGAATATGTACGGTGTTCGGGTTAAGCTGCTTTTTTTCAAAAAAGTCCTGCATGTCTTCGATTGATTTTTCGATATCAAGTATGACAAGGTCAGGCATGTTTGAAGAAAGTTTTATAAAGGCGTCTCTGTGTCCCTGTGCTGTTTCAACTTCGATATTTTCTTCTGAAAGTTTTTCGCGTAAGAATTCGCGGAACATCGGAGAGGCGTCAATAATTAAAACCTGTTTTTTTGTAACAATAGCAGCCATTACTATAATTTTAGAATAATATTTGTGAATTTTCAACAATAAGTGTGCTATGATATATGTATGAAGATTGCTGTTTTTTTAGCGCCGGGATTTGAAGAAATTGAAGCCCTGACCGTAGTTGATTATTTGAGGCGTGCTGAACAGAATGTAACGACTGTCAGTGTTCCTGAAGACGGAAGTTCTGTTACAGATATAGTTGTAAAAGGCTCTCATGCAATTCCTGTTGTGGCAGATATACTCCTTAAAGATTATATAGCGCTTCTGGACGGAAAAGAGCCTGATGCCGTTTATTTTCCGGGCGGTATGCCGGGTGCAAAAAATTTAAGCGACAACCAGTTTTTATTTCAGCTGATAACAAAAATGGCACGTAAAGGAAAGCTTGTAGCCGCAGTTTGTGCCTCTCCTGCCGTTGTTCTGGCTCCGACCGGAATCCTTGCAGAAAAGAAATGGACCTGCTACCCGGGAATGGAAAAAGAACTTGATACCTGGTGCGGAAGTGCAGTAAAAGCCCGGGAACTTATGGAAAATTCTAATCATATAAAGAATGTGCCTTTTGTCCTCGACAGTAATATTCTGACCGGAAGAGGCCCTGGAACAGCAGAACAGTTTGCAATGAAATTTGTAGAACTTACCGCAGGAGAAGAGACAGCCCGCCGGATTCACGACGGAAGCTGCCAGAGGTAGGGGAGCCTCCTGGCGCTGAGGGACTGGCTTTTCCTGCTGCTTGTAGCAGCCTGCAAGGGTATTCTCTTCATATTTACTGTAATTTCCTTTGTGCTTTTTTGAATAAAAGACAAAAAAGCCGTCAGAGTATTTGCTGCTTTTCTGACGGCCGGTATATCGTAACGGGACGAAATGGAGGTAACGTCCCGTTATTTTTTTTATCAGTACGGCTATTCTGTGTCCGTATATGTTAAAGTGATGCTCTTGAAGTAAGAGTCACCTCCGTTGTGGCGGATTATGATTTTGGCATAGGCCTTGTCTTCATCCATTGCCGCAGTTACCGATGCATTTGCTCCGGCTGACGTTTCACTGGTCTTCGTTACAAGTTCTCCTGAAGAGAAGGTGTATGTGATTGTGTTTGATTCGGCTGTGAGCTTATTGGAAGCGCTTCCTCCGTAAACATTGCTGTTAGCCCAGCTTGCAGCAGGAATTACGATTGAAGCCTTTGCACTGTCGCTGATGCGGCTTTCATCTATCGGAATATAAAGGACTGTATTCCTTGTCTGATGTGCACCAGCACCCTTGCTCATTTTTCCTGTTGCAGCAGTTCCGCCGTCTTTTTCGGTAGTGTTTGTGTAGGTGAGGGTATCTACTACAACGTTTCCGTGGGTTCCGTCACTGTAGTAAGTGTTGTTTACGCTGTTCTGGAGGTCACCTGCAGCCGTAAAGGTTTCTGCAATTACATTGTAAACATACTGCTTTCCTTCTTCGCGTTCATCTGTAACGGCTACAGTTACTTCCTGAGAAAGAATTGCCTTATAAGTTTCCCTGTCTGATGGAATAAAACTTGCAGTTACAGTTAAATCTCCGCTTCCTGAGTATACGGCAGAAACTTCGTCCCAGACCCAGTTACCGTCTGCTCCTGTCGTGGCAGAAGGAAGGTCAATATTTGCAAGAACGATTGTTTCTGAAGAGCCTTTTACGCCCGTGCTGTTTGCAGAATTAAGGGTATAGCTTGAAGTAACGCTTTCTGCAGAGAGAGCAGTTCTTGTATCTGCGGTAAGGTCTTCAAATTTTGAAACCTTCATTGCCTGTTCACCATCACTGTCACTTACTGTAACTGTAATGTCGTTTGAGTTTACGCTCATTCCTGCAGCGCCGCCTACAGCAAGGTAGATGTAGTCATTTGCAGACGGAACATAGTAGTCAGTTTTTGAATTTTTAACGAGTTCTACTCCGTCTGAATTTGTGATTGAAAAATAAAGGTAACCGTCTTTTTTAGTCCAGGCTTTTACGGTGTATTCACCGGCGGCATTTGCGTAGGTTCTGTAATCCTTATCGTAGCCCTGTCCGTGTCCTGAAGTTCCGTCAAAGCTTTTTACGCCGGCAGGTGTTGCCCATGCGTAAGAGCGCATTGCACCGTCTGAGTATGCTCCGTCCTTAAACGAAACAAAACCTGCTCCGCCGTTTGCAACTGCAGTGTATGTAATCTTTGCAGAAATTTCCCAGGTTTTAGAAGCACTTGCTGAAGGATCAACTGCAACAGGATACAGAAGTACGTCAGAAGCACCAAAGGTGGTGTAATCATTGTAGTTTTCGAGCCCTGCAACTGAAGTTCCGAATTTTTTAAGTACGGCAGCTTCAGTAACAGTAACCGTGCACTGAACGCTCAGGGAAGAATTGTCTTTAACAGTGGCTGTGATGACTGCAGTTTTCCCGCTCTGTCCTGCTTTGGCGCTTACAAGACCGTTCTGGTCAACTGAGGCAACTTCTTCATCTGAAGAAGACCATTCAACTTCCGCACTGGCACCAAAAGGCTCAAAGCTTACCGTAAGCTGTTTTTCGCTTCCTTCAGCAACGGATGCACTCTGGTCAGAAATTGCGATTGAAACTGCAGTTACTCTGTAAACAATTACATAGTCAGCGGCTCCGTTCTTCTGAGCCTTAACTTTTACGTAGATGTTTGCAGAACTCTGAGTAGATGTGGTTCCGTCATCTGCTACGCTTACGATTTCTGAAGAGCTTTCAGTAAGGTCAATGTCAGAATATACTTCTGCCGACCACTGGGCTCCCGTTACTTCACCGTCATAATCACTAACAGTCAGTGCAGCACCGATTCCGGTATCATTAATGTCTGCATAATCAACAAAGATATTGTTTTTTGAGCTGTCTTCAGTCTGTCCAAAGTCTGCTTCGCTGTCCGGGTCCCATCGGTCGATCAGGGTTTCCCATTTTGAAGTGTTTGTGTTAAATACGCGGTTTAAGATTACGTAGCGGCCGTTGTATTCGCGTTCAGTCATTCTTTTGCTCAGGATATGAACTTTTGAAGTGTTGCAGCCCAGGGAAGCAAGGCTGATTGCAGAAGCAGAGTCGATTTTCCAGCCGACATTTTCGTCGTCAATGCCTTCTTCAATTGCAGAGCCGTACCAGATGTTTGAATTGATGTTTCCTTCAAAGGTACATCCGATGTATGCAGCCTGGCTGTAATAGCCTGAAGACCACGGAGTTCTTGTAAGGTAGGCGGCACCGTTGAGGGAATCATCTGCAATGATTTTTGAATTTAAAAATACTGTTCCTTTTCCTACAGGGCTGGACTCGCTCAAGCCGGGAGCAGCTACATAGGCAGCATTTGTTTCGTCCCCGGTCATTTTGATGGTACATTCTTCGTAAAGGGCAGTTACTGCATCTCCGTTCATCCATACAAAGTCAACGTCACCTTCAACATAACATTTGTAGAACCAGGTCCGGCTTCTTGTGTAAAGGGTGTCCTGGTGGCTTACAAAGGCTGAATTGTATGCGGTGAGCTTTCCGGATGAACAGAAAGAAAGGGCTTCTGCCTGAGTAAGCTTGTTGCCGCTGGAATTTGTTTCGGTTACGTTTGCCCGGACAGTAGTATTCTTAAAGGTAACGTTTTTAAGTGTTACGTCAGCGCTTCCTGTTACATAAAAAAGATTTCGTGTAGACATGCTTGCCTGACTTGAACCTGTTCCTGCAATCAGAACGTCCCGGCCAAATTCAGTGTCAGTGTCACCTTCAATAACGAGGGCCGCATTTTTTGAATAGGTGAGGGCATTTTCTGCATAAGTTCCTTTACCCAGGGAAATTACACATTTATCATTTAAGCTGCTGATTGAAGGAATTGCAGCAAGGGCGGCGGTAAGGCTTTCGTATTCAACGGCCTGACCGTCATTTATCTTAAGGGTGATTTTTCCCGGTTCTGAAGGGACTGTTACTTCAGGTGTCTGCGTTTTATCATTTTCATGTCCTGAAGAGCTTCCGTCAGAACAAGACATTAAAAATCCTGCACACATAAGTGCCATGGCAGAAAGCGTGCAGATAAATTTTGACTTGATTTTTTTCATATCTCCTCCATATTGATAATTAAAAATAAGGGCGCCTCCTGCCGCTGGGGGCAGGACTGTTCCGGGTTACTGTACGATGCCCGTAATCTTCACGTCACCGAACATAATCATGCGGTTTGAGCCTTTACCAGGGTCAGCACTTTTCATGTAAGGATAAACGCGCACGGTAAGGGTTTTGCCCTGGATACTCATGCCCATGTCAGCGTCAGACTTGAACTCTGTCAAAACTTCGTTGCAGTTTGCGCTGGTTGCTCCGTCCTTGTCGATGGCAGTTCCCTGTCCTCCCTGAACGATAGTTACCGGTGAAGAAAAATCATCGTTTGTGGAATAGAGAATGTCCCACCTCATGTTGCCGGTACCGCTGGACGCAAGTTCCAGGGTAATCTGGTTTACGATTACAGAGGCACTGGAAGCCGGGAGCTTAAATTCAACGTAAGTGTTTTCATCCTTTGCTCCTGCCCAGTCTTCAGTAGAATTACAGAATCTTGTGCGCGGCTTACCGTTTACATAGTCGTTTTTGTATGTGGTTTCCTTAAGGCCGCTTCCGATGACTGCTACTGCCGGAGAGACAACGCCTTCAGGATCAACGGTTGCCGTGTAGCATGCCTTGTTTGCAGAATCAATCATCGGCCAGGTAACTTCGTAATCCTGTCCGTCTTCTGCCTTCTGTTTTCCTGCTCCCGTAAGGGCAATCAGGAGTATTTTGTCACTGAGTGAACCGACAGGAGTGTTTCCAAAGTCAGGAGTTACTGAAGAATGCGTTACCTGCAGGTTGTAGTTGTATTCGGCAACTGCAGAAGGTTCGAATTTGATGTAAACGTTGTCGCCGAAGTATGAAGAATCAGTATCGATTTCAAGGTTTTTTGCAAAGCCTGAGTTTTCTGAAAGGCTTACGGTGTAGCCCTTTGGTGCCGTTACGGTGATTTTGCCCTCAGTTACGTTAAAGGCGCTTACCTTAAAGGATTTTACGGTGTTGTTTGCAGGATAAATTCTTCCAAAATCGATTGTATTGGCATCTACAAGGATGCGTGCATCCGGTGTTACTGCATGAGAAGCAAGTTCAGGAATTTCTGTTTTGATTCCGCTCATGGCAAGTTCACAGATTTTAAGTGCGCCTAAAGTGCGTACATGGGTGTTGTCGTTTGGCCAGTAAACGAATTTTTCCTTTCCGGCAGCAACTGCACTATCCACATAGTCACGGGTCAGCTGTGTAATGTCAACAAAGGTAACGTCATTTGCTTCTGCCGTTTCTTTTGCAGCTTCGGCATAGTTTCCGCGGGCTGTAGTTTCGTTTGCGTAAACTGCCGTAAGGTTGTGTGCTCCCTTGTCAGTTATTTTTCCGCCTGAAACATCGCACCTTACAAACGGGCTGAAGATTACAGGAATTCCGCCCAGGGCTTTTGTTTCGTCAATATATTTCTGAAGAAAGTCCTGATATGTTCCGTTGTCTGGAGCAGTTGACGGATCGTATGAGTCTAAGACATTGCTTTCTTTTGTATAAGTAACGTCTGCCCAGCCTTCAGGATTTTCCTTTGCGTAGGTAGCATAGTTCATGAAGGTAGAACCGTTACCCGAGTATTTCTGGTCGTTGTGCCCGAAGTTTATAAATACATAGGTCTTTTTGCCTGCAGCCTGGCGTTCAGAAAGAATCGATTTTACATTCTCCCAGCGGCCTTTTTCGTAGTAGAAGGATTTTGAACTTCTACCTCCGTTTGAAAGGGTGTTGTTTACGTAAACGCCTGAGTCAAAGTAGAACTGCAGTACCTGTCCCCAGCCGGTTTCGTCCCCGTCAGCAGGGTCGTAGGTGCGCATGATTGAGTCTCCGCACATTACAATCTGAATGTCAGCGTTTTCGTCACCTTCGGCCTTCAGCGTAGAAGCTTTTGTGCCCGTAATGTCTGTGTACGGTTCGTCGTCTTCTTCAGGCTGCGGCGTGTTCTGAGTTTCGCTGACCGGATCTGAGTCATCCGCAGCGCAGGAAATTAAGGCCGTTCCCAGAACAAGTGAAGCGGCTGTAATGAATGTCATAAGTTTTTTAAGTTTTTTCATGTGACCTCCGTCTGTTTATTCAGGACAGGAATGAAAGCGGTCTGAAAAGGGGTACAGACCGTTTTCTTCTGTCGTACGGAAGTAAATATAAAGTTCATTGATATGGTTAAAACGATAAGATATTTGATTATTCTGTTAAATAAGCATAATTTTATATAAAGAGTATATAATATTGTGCTTGTATGAATTGAAAATAACTCTTCCTGTAAATTTGATGTTGAATTTTACATTTTTGAGGCTTTTATTATATATATTGACTGTGTGTTGTGAATTATTTTATATATTTTTGTTTCCGCTTTTACTGATTCACTTTATAATGTTTTCATGGCTTTAAAATTGTCAGTTAGAAAACAGTACCTTGCGGAAAGGAAAAATTCAGGAAAACGCGTAACCATCGGTTTTGCAGGAATTGCTGACCTGAGGCATTTTATCAGTCTTGAATACATAAAGGGAATGATGAAGGCCTGCAGTGATTATGACATTAACTTCATTAATATGGGGGGAGCGATAAAGTATTCGCTTTTTGATGACATAAATTTCATTTCGCATTATACAAAACACTTTAAGTTCATGAAGGCGCCTCTCCTGGACGGAATTGTAACCTGGGCAGCGACCCTGAGTGAGTTTATGGATGTAAAGGCGTATACAAAACTTTTCAGTGAACTTCAGCCGCTTCCCATGGTGGATATCGGGCACATGGACATTCCCGGTGCTTCCATGCTTAAGATTGATGCCGTGTCTGCAATGCACAGCATGATGGAACATCTTGTAAAGGTTCATCATTACACAAAATTTGCCTTTATAGGAACCGACATTTCTGAACCGCAGCGACGCAGGCTCATGAACTTTGAACATGAATTAAATAGATACGGGCTTCCTCTGATGGAAAATGCCGTCGTCATGATGAACAAAAAGATGGAAACAAAAATCATTGACGAGGCTGCCGACACGCTTATTGCAAATTTTGACCTCCATGCTAAGAAGAACATTGAAGTTATCGTTACTGCTTCGGATATCATAGCAGCAGAGGTAATTGAACAGTTTTCCCGCAGGGGGATCCGGGTTCCGGGGGATGTTGCAGTAACCGGCTTTAATAACTGGTATGAAAGCGTGACTTCCCGTTCGCCCCTGACAACGATTGACCTGGTTTATTTTAAGCGCGGATATGCTGCAGTTGAACTTCTTATAGATAAAATTCTTGCGCCGGAACAGAATAGTGAAACGCTGTATTTTCCCGTTGACCTGGTTGTGCGTCAGAGCTGCGGCTGTCTTGAAAGAAGCGTTGCTGCTTCAAGGGCAGGAGAAGAAATCTTTTTAGATGCAGCAGATTCCGGTGACTCTGAAGATGACCTGCGTACGCGCCTGACAGGCAGGGTAAAAAAAATTTTCCCTTATGAAAGTGAAGAAAGCATTTCCAGGATGCTGGATGCTTTTTTTACCGATTTATATGATGAAAACAAAGAAGAAAGCCGTATGCTCCAGTGGTTCCAGAATTTAATGCAGGACTACAGAAAATCCAGGGATTTTGATTCGGAGTTTTTTCAGAATGCAGTCAGTGAACTAAGGAAAGTATTCCTGCCCGTGCTTAAAAGCGAAAAGCCGGTCTGTTCGTTTTATGTGGAAAACATCTTTCATCAGATGAGGACCCTGGTATCAGTATTTCAGAGGTACGAAACTATGGCTGAAAGGGAAAACCCCTACCGGATTAACAATATTTCAGGCCAGGCGATAAATTTTCTTTCTGCACAGACCATGGACCAGGTTTATGAAACCCTTAAAAATGAACTGAGCGAGCTTGATATACCGGGCGTAATTCTTGCTTTAAGTGACACCATGGGCCGCAGTTTTCCCGTACCAAAGATTGAATTTGTTTATCCGGAGCCCGGCAGTGAGCTTGAGCAGCTGATGCATAAGCCTGTGAGTGAACCGAACCTTTTCCCGAAGGATTTTTTCACGAAAGACAGGCGTTATTCTGTGATGCTTGAAGTGCTGCATCATGCTGACATGTATTTCGGATATGCTTTTTTTGAGATGAAAACAATCAATCTTGCAACCTATGACGTTTTGAGGATGCTGCTTTCCAATGCGCTTTATACGGTCTACAGGAAAGAGGGCAGGGTGAAATTCAATTCCTATGAGGTAGAAAAAACTCAGATTCAGGAACTCATAAACCCTGATGAGGAAGCTTTGAATCAGAGTGCCTTACGGATGAGAATCAGCGTTAAAAAAATTACTGATTACCTTACGGATCATATAAATGAAATGACAGACATAGAAAAAATGGCGAAAGCCCTTATGGTTTCAAGAAGTTATCTCAGCCGTAAATGCCGGGAGCTTACGGGGCTTTCAGTGCAGCAGCTCCACGAAAAGCTCAAAATTGAGCAGGCTAAAAATATGCTTGCCCTGGGAAAATTTGAACTGTCAGAAATCGCTTTAACGCTGGGATTTAAAAGCCAGAATTATTTTTCAAACGTATTCAAGAAAAATACAGGCTTAAGCCCGCTTAACTGGCTTAAAAAGAACTGATTGTGCTGTAAGCGGGTCAGGGATGGGAGCAGCGCCGGAAGGCGGCCGTGAGCGGCTGGAGCGCGTAAGGCGCGGAACTGCGAAAAGCCCGGCCGGCAGCCTGCTGACGGCGACCCCCATATAAAAAAAATGCACCAGGACACTAGCTTTATATCCCGGTGCATTCCTTATATCAGGTAAGGTTTACGGCCTTACGATAATTGATTCAAGTTCAGGATGCTTTTCCAGTTCCTTAACAAGTGCTTCTTCGCGTGCCTTGTTGCGGTATGAAGGATCCTGGAATGAATATTTGAAGTTTGTATGAACGTCGTATGTTCCCTGCATGATTGCAAATGCATCTTCTGTCATTACCAGTTCTTCGTCTGTCGGAATAACAAAAACCTTTACTTTTGAATCGTCAGCAGAAATGCATGTTTCTGCGTTTCCAGTATTTGCAAGAGCGTTCTTTTTAGGGTCGATTTTTACTCCCATCCATTCAAGACCTTCCAGGGCCTTTCCGCGGATGAGTGCTGAGTGTTCGCCAACGCCTGCTGTGTAAACAATTGCGTCTACCGGTCCGATTGCTGCCATGTAAGCACCGAAGTACTTCTTTAAGCGGTAGCATTCCATATCAACTGCAAGCTGAGCGTCTTTGTTTCCTTTTTCTGCTGCATCTGCAATGTCGCGGCGGTCAGAAGAAAGACCTGTAAGTCCTAAAAGACCTGATTTTTTGTTCATTGCAGTATCCATTTCTGCAGGTGTCATGCCTGTTTTGCGCATGATGTAGAATGGAAGAGCCGGGTCCATATCGCCTGTGCGTGTTCCCATTACGAGACCTTCAAGCGGTGTAATACCCATTGATGTATCGAAACACTGTCCGTTTTTAACTGCACACATAGAAGCACCGTTACCAACGTGAGCGATGATTACATTTGTATCTTTTGGTTCTTTGTGAAGAAGAACTGAGGCGCGTTTTGCTGTGTAAAGGAAAGAAGTTCCATGGAAACCGTAGCGGCGTGCTGCGTATTTTTCGTACCATTCCTTTGGAATTGCATAGCGGTAAGAAGAAGCAGGCATTGTCTGGTGCCATGCAGTGTCGAGAACTGCAACGTGAGGAACATTCGGGAGAACTTTCTGAGCAGCTTCAATACCCATGATGTTTGCAGGATTGTGGAGTGGTCCTAAATCCTGTACTGAGCGGAATGTATCGAGAACTTCCGGAGTTACTTTTACAGATTTAGTGAATTTATCTCCACCGTGGAGTACGCGGTGTCCTACAGCGCCGATAACGCTCATGTCAGAAATAACGCCGTGGTCTTTGTCTGTGATTGCGTTAAGGATGAGTTCGATTGCTTCTTTGTGTGTAGGACATGGACTTTCAAGTACAAATTTGTCCTTTCCCTTTGGTTTGTGTGTGATAACTGAGCCCGGGGCAGTAACGCGTTCTACAACACCTGTAGCAAGAACGTCTTTGTTGTCCCAGTCATAAACCTGATACTTAGCTGATGATGAACCGCAGTTCAATGTAAGAATTACCATTATGATTCCTCGTTAATAAAATAGAATAGTACCATTATAAAAATATGGCGGATTTTGTTCAATTAAAGAATGTTATAGTAAAGTAGGCCGCCCGCCTTACAGGCGCCGCTATGTCCGCCCTTCGCTCACGCTCATCGTCCTCGCTTCGCTGCGGCCGACTCCGGGGCTCCCAGCGCTGGCGGTGTATTCGGGGTTTCTGGCGCTGACCGCAGTTGCTAATATTTTTAACTTTGTATAAAATTCTTCCCGGTTATGAGAATTCTAATTACCGGCGGCGGCTGTCGTGAATACATTGATTCTGTACGCGTTGTAACAAACTCTTCTACTGGAAGGACTTCTGCAGAACTTAGTGATGAACTGTCTTTACGCGGAAATGAAGTCACCCTTATTACTGCTGAAAGTGCCATAAAGCCGGCAGGCTCTTCTATAAAAATGATTTTTTATCAGACCGGGGAAGAACTCGCGGAGGCTGTAAAAAAAGAACTTACTTCAAAGCCTTATGATGCGGTAATTCATGCGGCGGCTGTGAGTGATTTTGTGCCTGATAAGATTTTAACCGGCGGAAAAACTTTCAGTGCAGGAAAAAATACAGAAAAACTTCCTTCAGGAGAGGAAATGACTGTTACATTCCGTGCTTCTCCTAAAATTGCTGATTCTTTAAGAAAGTGGGCCGGTGAGGGCTGGAACCTGTCAAAACCTGCGGAAAACTGCGGAGCCTGTACTCAAGGCAGCAGAACTCCAGGAGCAAAAATTATCTGTTTTAAGCTTTTAAATAAGGCTGACGCGGCATCTGAAAAAAACGCCGTGACAAAGCTTTTTAATCACTCCGGGGCTGACTATGTTGTTTATAATGACCTTTCCCGCATAACAAAAGATACTCATCCCTTTGTGATTTTAACTCAGGACGGAAAAGAAGCCGGCGCAGGAAATACTAACCGTGAACTTGCTGCCGGACTCCTTAAAATCCTGGAATAGTTTTCCAGGTATATCTTTCAGCTCAAAGGGCGTTTTATCTTTCCTCTAAAGATGCTTCTTTATCTTCCGCCCGGGCTGTGGTCACCCTGACTGCCCTGGTTTGTCGTTGTACTCTTTGTGGTGACTTTTGAGGAAACTGTAACAGTGGTTTTTGAAGTTCCTGCTGTATATGCGGCCGGTTCAATGTAAAGTCCGTGGAAGATACCGCTGTCACTTTCCGTTACTGTTCCGCCGGTGTAAAGCGTGTAAGTTCCTGTTGAGATGTCAGGTGAAGATAAAATCATGATTTTTCCGCCTGAAGAAGGAACTTTGTAAGCAAATACAGGATTACCGCTTGAGTTTATTACTGCAAAATTGCTGCCCGCGCTGTAGTAGCTGCTTCCGATTTCCATTATGTACTGCTCAGAAGAAGATGAGCCTGCCGTGTAGTTTTCTGTTCCAATACCGCAGACCCAGCCGCCGTTGATTTTTATTTTGCAGTTATCGGCGTCAAGGGCGCATTCTGCGTTTGCTGTTCCTGAGGCAACTATTACGCCTCCGTTTATTGTAATTCCGTTTGTGCTGTCGTTTGAATCTACTGCGTCATTGTCAGAACTGTAAGCATAAATGTATCCGTCATTTATTGTTATTGCGCCCCCTGCGTTTATGCAGTCATCGGTACAGTTAAGTTCGAGAGTTCCGCCGTTTATTATAAGGTCACCTTTTGATTCAATTCCTTCTGGTGAACATGAAGTTCCGTCATTGTTTTCGTAAGGTTCGAGTGTTGTCGTTATTGAGAGAACTCCGCTGTTGATTATGACAAAAGGAACAGGAGTTGTTGCAGCGCTTAATACTGAATCCGAAGTAAAGAGGCTTTCGCTTTGAAGTACGGAAACTGTATCGTCATCAGTGAAGGTGCCGATTGCAGTTTCGGCTGATTTCCAGTGGGCTGTAATTCCTTTTGCAGTTGTCGTACCTGTAATCGTTCCGCCGTTTATGATGATAAAGCCTGTTCCTGCGGCATAACTTACAGTCTGTTCATCATCGTCTGCATCTTCTCCGTCAACGCGGATTCCTGCACTTTCGTCGTCTTCTATTGTTCCGTTTCCGTTAAGGGTAATTTTTCCTGAGTCGATGATTACTGCACACAGGGCACGGATACAGTCGCGGCTGTTTTCTTCAGTCGAAACATTTAAGGTAATACCGCTGATTCTTATGTAGTCAGCGCTGTATACTGCATGCTTGTAGCCTGTATTTATTACAGTAAGGGTTCCGCCTGTGGATGATGAGGTTTCTCCCGTTAAAATAAGAGGACCTTTTGCGTATACTGAGCCTTTTTTAGAATTATAGAGTGCAGCACTGGTGGTTTCTGAAGCCGGGTCTGTGTAGCAGCGGGAATCAGTAAGTGTATTTGAGGTACCTGCATTAACACAGATAAAGGTTCTTTTTTCTTCTGCGGTAAAATGCATTGCAGGACCGCTTTGTGTGGAAGTAATTGAAACTCCGTTTAAGGTGACTATAGCATCAGCTTTTTTGTTTTTGAGTTTAAATGTGCCTGAAAAATTTCCTGAAAGAACGTAATTTATGATTTGAGTTCCCTTGTATTCGACTATAAGCCCAGGTGCCTCAGGATCTGTTTCTGACAGGAGGGCGGCATCTTCTTCAGAAAGAAGTGTCGCATTTATTGTTTTTGAAGAAGAATCAGTCCATACTGTAATGCCATTGCTGTCAGGTGTAACAGTCTCATTGTCTGCCGTAATTGAAGCAGAGGTTCCGCTGAAACTGATGTAAACTGTCTGTGCCGCGGTGTAGTTTTCCACAAGGTCATTTTCAAGGTACCATGTCTGTGCTGCATTTGAAAGGGATGAAACACTGACAGCTGAAACTGAAGTATCTGTCGTTGTGACAGAACCGTCTGAATTGCCGTGCTGTGCCGGTGATAAATCTTCTCCTGCGCATCCTGATAGAATGAGGAGCCCTGCAAGAAGAAGTGTATTAAATATAGATTTTTTCATTTGTCTGCCTCCGATAAAAAATCTGGAAACGTTTTTTAACTGTCGGGGTTTTTCTACTCCATATTGTTAAATTTATCCCCTGTAACTTTAAACAATATTAAAAAAATTAAAAAAAATTTGCCTCATACACTATAATAGTGCTATACTTATTACTAGATGTTTGCCCGCATGATGAACTTTGTTATTAAGGGAGGAAACGGATTATGGATTTTATAATGTCACATCTTACATGGTTCTGGCTTGGCCTCATGGTGATTTTTGTTGTAATTGAAGCCGTTACTTTTCAGCTTACAACTGTCTGGGCGGCTCTGGCTTCTCTTGCGATGATTTTTATCTGCAAAACTGAAATGGCCTTTAAATGGCAGCTGCTGATTTTTTTAATCATCACGATTCTGCTTATTGTTTTTACCCGTCCTTTTGTAATGAAAAAACTTAAGCTCGGTAAAAATGTAACAAATGTTAATTCGCTTATCGGTCAGGATGTTCTTGTTACTAAAAGTGTAGCAAAGTTTGAAAAAGGAGAAGGAAAAACGACAAACGGAGTAGTCTGGACAATTACTTCTATCGATGGTACTGATATTTCCGAAGGAAGCGTCTGTACAATCGAAAACGTAGATGGAAATACTCTGTCTGTAAAATTAAAAACTCTTGTGTAATTAATGCCGTGACAGTGTGATAAATACTGCCGGCGGAATATATTTTTCTGGAGGAGATAAAAAAATGACTTATATTATGATTGGAGTTCTCATCGTAGTCCTGATTTTGATTATGGTGAATGTCCGTATTGTTCCGCAGTCACGCGCTTTTGTAATTGAGCGCCTTGGTGCTTACTGTTCAACATGGCAGGTTGGAATGCATGTAAAGCTTCCGTTTATTGATAAGGTTGCAAGCGTAATGTCATTAAAGGAAAGGGTAATGGACTTTCCGCCTCAGCCTGTTATTACAAAAGATAACGTTACCATGCAGATTGATACCGTAGTTTACTGTCAGATTACAGACCCTAAACTTTATACTTACGGTGTTGAAAATCCTATGAATGCCCTTGAAAATCTTACTGCAACAACATTGCGTAACATCATAGGTGAACTTGAACTTGATGAAACCCTTACCAGCCGTGACGTAATCAATTCAAAGATGCGTTCTATTCTTGATGAGGCTACTGACCCGTGGGGAATTAAAGTTACCCGTGTTGAAGTAAAAAATATTGACCCGCCAAAGGCAATTCAGGAAGCAATGGAAAAACAGATGCGGGCTGAACGTGAGCGCCGTGAACAGATTCTTATTGCTGAAGGACATAAACAGAGTGCAATTCTTGAAGCTGAAGGTAAAAAACAGGCAATGATTCTTGAGGCTGAAGCTCAGAAAGAAGCTGCTGTACAGAAAGCAAAGGGTGAAGCAGAGGCAATCATGGAAGTTCAGAAGGCAACAGCCCAGGGCTTAAAAATGATTAAAGAAGCTGCACCGGATGATAAGGTAATCCGCCTGCGTTCTCTTGAAGCTTTTGAAAAAGCAGCAGACGGAAAGGCCACAAAAATCATCATCCCGTCAGACATTCAGAATCTCTCAGGCCTTGTTACTGCCCTGTCAGAAGTTAAGAAATAAAATAACCTCGTGTCATTTTTTATTTAACTGAAACTGTACTAAACTGCTGCGTATAAAAAAAACTGCTCGAAGGAGCAGTTTTTTTTGTGTATGATGTTATTTTCTTACGATATTCGGAAGTTTTTCTTCTTCGTACTTCATGAAATACAGGTATTTGAACGGATGAATATCAAGGGCATTTGTGTACCATCCGCCGACAGCCTTTAAGTTTATTGCGTGAACGCTTAAGTTGTGGCTTATAGGAATGATTACACCGTCATCAAGTAAAATCTGTTCTGCCTGGCTTAAGAGCTTGTAGCGTTCAGATATATCTGTCTCTGAATCTGAAAGATTGAGTTTTTCTGTAAAGTCCTTATTTGTCCATTTTGTCTGGTTCAAAGTCGAGCCTTCCCGGAAAAGTTCCAGAAAAGCAACAGGATCTGCGTAATCACCAATCCATGAATAGCTGAAAAGGTCGTAGTTTAAATAAGCGATATTTGAAAGATACTGTTCGTCTTTAATTTTATAAGGAACAAGTTCAACGCCAAGTTTTTCCCAGGCATCTTTTAAAAGCTGTGCAAGTTCTTTCATGTAATCACTTTCTGTAATGCCGAAGGTGATTTCAAGTTTTTTGTCAGATGCTATTCCTGCTTTTCTGCGGGCTTCTTCCATCATTTCAACGGCTTCGTCTTCGCTCGTTTCAGTGAGACCTTCAACTGCAGGGTAGCCTGTAAGCGGGTAGACAAGGGAAGTTGCTTTAATTAAATAGTCTTTTCTAAGTTCGTTCCAGGGCACGGCTGCAAGAAGCGCATTTCTGAAATCTGCCTGATTCCAGAGTGGATTGCGGCAGGTAAAAAAGAGATAGGTTGTGCCAAACAGGCTGCAAAGGTGAATGTCATTTTTTGAAATCAGGGCATCTGAGTCAATTGATGAAGCCAGCCAGTCTGTGCGGCCTGTATTGTAAAGCCAGGTATTTTCTTTTTTGTTGTCTGAAAAAATAATCTGTATTTCATTTAAGGCAACATTGTCTTTATCCCAGTAGTTTTCGTTTTTTACAAGGGTAAGGCCTTTTTCATTAACAAAAGAGATTTTATATGCGCCTGAAAAAACTCCTGCATTTCCTGTGTAAACAGCAAAAGCATGATGACATAAAAGCCTCGGCAGATAGGCTGTCGGTGAGTTTAATGTCACTAAAAGTTTCTGCCCGTTTGCTTTAAGGCCGACTTTTTCAATTGAAGCATTGTTTTCCCTGTATTCTTTGATTCCTGCAATACAGTCTAAAAGTGAAGCATAAGGTGCGTAAGGAGTTTTCTGGAGTGAAAGCCAGCTGTCAATTACAGTCTGGGCGGTAATCGCATTTCCGTTGCTTAATTTTGCACCTTCGCGGATTGTAAAAGTCCATCTTTTTTTGTCCCGGCTGATTCTGTAAGAGGAAGCAAGAGCGGGGAGCGGGTCTAAGGTTTTAGGATCGTAGCAGAAAAGTCCTTCCTGAAGGCCGTTTATAATCTGGGCTTCGTTTGAATAGCTTGAAGTATGCGGGTTTAAATCAAGGTGAGATGCTGATTCGCAGATAAAAAAAGTCCGCTGCAGCGAACTGTCAAAAAGCGGTTCCGGGGCTGTCTTTTTTTCTTCCTGTGCGGAAACATTCCAGGTAAAAAGAAATGCTGCGATGAAGAGTGATGATGTAATTTTTTTAAGCATTTGTAATTCCAAGTTTTTTAAGCTGGGCTTCTTCTTCAATGTAAGCCGAATATTCTGAGCGGTGCTGGTTTGCTTTTACGACAGAATTTTTTATTGCCATAATCTCCATCTTGAGTCCCTTGATTTTTGCACGGTTCTGAGGGAGAGGTGCGGCTTTAAAGAATTCATCAAGCCCGTTCAGGCTTTTTATCATCTTGTTGCATTCAACAATCTGCTGGTTAATGTATTCAAGGATTTTTTCCTCTTTCATCTGGCAAAGTTTTTCATAAATCGGATTTTTCCTGATTCCTGCAGATGTAAAGCGGCGTGCCTTAAGTTCAAGTTCTTCGATAAAGTGGAAATAATTAATCTTTTCGTGCTGTTTTGTGTCTGTGGAAGGATCCGTAATTATGATGTCATAGAATACAGGCTTTTCGTCGAGGTTGAAGGCCTTTCTGAAAGCACGCTTGAGTTTGTCGAAGAAAGAGTTGTGTTCACTTTCAAGAATTTCATGGTTTTCCATGATTTTTGCTTTAGCCTGAAGAATTTGTCCCGGCATCGCGCCAAAGATACGGAGCGCAACAAGAAGAATTTCTTTTGTATCGATTTTTTCTTCTTTTTTTGTTGAGCCGGCTTCTTCAATTGCCATCTTTGTCAGAAGGCCCTGCTGAAGTTTTTCTCTGTTTGCAGAATGATCTTCATCTACAATTTCTTCTATAAGCTCACTGTAGAACGGTACTTTTCCCATTGCTGCAGTAAAGGCTTTTTTTATCTGTGTAACTTCTGCTTCAGGACTTTCTGCGGCTTTTGTCTTGTCGTATTTTGAGTTTTCAAAAACATTTTTTCTTACGTTTGCCTTGTAAACTTCTCTCTGGAATTCAGTGAGTGCTTTAAGGTTTTTATTTATGCTGAGAATTGCTTTTCCCGCTTTTGAAACACTGTCGTTTACCATGCTTGCAGAAAGAGCGTCTGAGCTTTGTTTTCCTGTAAGAACCATGTTTGCAAGTGTACGGGTGTTGATGTTGTTTGAATTGACAGAAAAAGAATTCCACTGGATGGCATTGTTTAAGTCAAAGAGTTTGCGGATATTTGGAATTGAAAGGTTTTCGACAGAGAATTTGTAATAGTTGCAGAGAAAGTCCAGGGTGCTGTCGTAGTCTGCAAGACGCATTCCCATAACCATAGAACGTTCATTTTCAGTAAAGGCAGCATTCTCCGGCGGATTGATGTCTGAAATCTTTTTTTCAGCTTTATACGGGTCCGGAGTAATAAGGGCTTTTTTCAGAAGAAATTCATAGATATTCTTTTCGCAGGTATGAAGAAGACGGTACTGTTCGAGAGTATCCGGAAGTTCGTGTGAGTCCAGCCAGGCTGTTTTTTTATCTATAGCTTCAATAAGCTGCTGTGTAAAATTATTCTCTGCCATATCTTATATTATCGGCAATTTTTTTGAATTCTACAATATAATTCTGCGTAATGGGGGTAAGTTGAAATAAAAACTTTAAAACGGTATTCTATAAAATCGATACGAATCAGGGTCTGTCTGCTTAACAGGGACAGTCTCCTTTATTAATGAGGTGTTTTTTTATGGCAGAAAATGAAAAATTACAGATTGTTCGCCATTCCTGTGCACATGTTATGGCAGAAGCAGTTAAAAATCTTTTCCCGGGAACAAAAATCGCAATTGGTCCGGCTATTGATAACGGATTTTATTATGATTTTGAATTCCCTCAGGACCATAAAATCACCGAAGAAGATTTTCCTGCAATTGAAAAGGAAATGCGTAGAATTATTGCAGGTGATGTAAAGTTCATCCGCAAGGAAGTTTCTAAGGCTGAAGCATTAAAATTATTTGCTGATGAGCCGTACAAAGTAGAAATTATCAATGACCTTCCGTCAGACGCAGTTATTTCAACTTATGAACAGGACGGCTATTTAGACCTTTGCCGCGGTCCTCACGTTGCTTCTTCAAAAGAAATTAACGCTCAGGCTTTTAAGCTTGATAAACTTGCCGGTGCTTACTGGCGCGGTGACAGCGACCGTACAATGCTTACCCGTGTATATGCCCTGTGTTTTGAAAAGCCGAATGACCTTAAAGATTATCTTGCAATGATTGCTGAAGCAGAAAAACGCGATCACCGTAAACTTGGTCAGGAAATGGATCTTTTCCATCTTGAACCTGAAGATCCGGGACAGATTTTCTGGCACCCGAACGGCTGGACAATTTATACAACAATGCAGGATTACATGCGTAAGATGGTAAAGCGCGATGGTTATCAGGAAGTAAATACTCCTGCAATCATGCCGCGTACACTCTGGGAACGTTCAGGTCACTGGGGACACTACCAGCGTAATATGTTCATCACAGAGTCAGAAAAACGTCTTTTTGCAATCAAGCCGATGAACTGTCCGGGCGCCCTTGAAATCTTTAAGAGCCGCCTCAGAACTTATAAAGACCTCCCGCTTCGTCTTGCAGAATTCGGGCACGACGTACGCAATGAACCTTCAGGAACTTTACACGGAATCATGCGTGTACGCGGCTTTGTTCAGGATGATGCACATATCCTTTGTACAGAAGATCAGGTTGGTGCAGAAGTTGCAAAATTCTGTAAGCTTTTAAAGGCTGTTTACCATGACTTTGGATTTGATGAACTTGTCGTAAAATTCTCTACAATGCCTGAAGATCACGTAGGTGACCTTGCAACCTGGGAAAGGGCAGAAAAAGCACTTTCTGATGCCTGCCATGAAGCAGGACTTGAATATGAAATCCAGCCGGGCGAAGGCGCCTTCTACGGTCCTAAGCTCGAGTTCAAGCTTTTTGACTGTCTCGGACGCGAATGGCAGTGCGGTACAATTCAGGCTGACTTCCAGCTTCCTTCTGCAGAGCGCCTTGATGCAACTTACATCGGTTCAGACAATCAGAAACATCATCCGGTAATGCTGCACCGTGCAATCCTTGGAAGTTTTGAACGCTTCCTTGGAATCCTTATTGAAAACTTTGCAGGAAACTTCCCGACCTGGCTTGCTTTTGAACAGGCTGCAGTTGTTCCTGTTAAAAATGATTTTGATGATTATGCAAAAGAAGTTAATGATGCACTTCTCGCTGCAGATATCCGTTCAAATGCTTATCTTTCTGATGAAAATATGCGCCAGAAAATCAAGATGATAACAAAGGAACATAAAACTCCTTACATTCTTGTTGTTGGTGAAAACGAAAAGAACGAAAAGACAGTCAGCGTACGCTTCCGTCAGAGTTCAGGCCTTGAGCAGAAGACAATGAAACTTGAAGAATTCATCGCTTATGTTCAGGATAAAGTTAATAACCACGTAATCGGAATTTAAACGGTTTAATGAATAAAAAAGCCCGGAGCTGGAGTGTGCATCCTTAAGACAGGAGACCTCTGTTTCCGGGCTTTTTTATTTACCGCCTTTTTTTAAGCAGTTTCTTCTGACGCTGAATATGAAGAGCGGAGTTTTTCTGCTGCTTCAACAAGGTTTTTAAGGCTCGCCCTGGTTTCTTCTTCTCCCCGGGTTTTTAAGCCGCAGTCAGGGTTTACCCAGAGTTTTTCTTCAGAAATATATTCAAGCATTTTGCTTAAGGCAGAGGTTATTTCACTGACAGAAGGAATCCTTGGTGAGTGGATATCATATACCCCCGGTCCCGTTTCTGTTTTAAAGCCTTCGTTTTTGAGGGCCGAAAGAATCTTAAGGTCTGAGCGGCTTGCCTCAAAGGTGATTACATCTGCATCCATGTCATCAATCTCTTTTATGATGTCCTTGAATTCGCTGTAGCACATGTGGGTATGAATCTGTGTTTCAGGCCTTACTTTTGCATGAACGAGCCTGAAGGCAGGTATTGCCCAGTCCAGGTACTGACAGTGCCAGTCGCATTTTCTCAGGGGAAGTTTTTCGCGGAGGGCAGCTTCGTCAATCTGAATGATTTTGATTCCGTTTTTTTCAAGGTCTAAAACTTCTTCGCGGACTGCAAGTGCAATCTGAAGTGCCTGCTCTTTTAAGCTTATGTCTTCCCGGGGAAATGACCAGTTTAAGATTGTTACAGGACCGGTGAGCATTCCTTTAACAGGCTTTTTTGTTCTGCTTTGTGCGTAAACTGACCATTTTACAGTCATTGGTTCGCGGCGGGCTACATCACACCAGATTACAGGTGGTTTTACACAGCGTGTGCCGTAGGACTGAACCCAGGCGTTTTCAGTAAAGATGTAGCCGTGCATCTGTGCGCCGAAGTATTCAACCATGTCATTGCGTTCATATTCTCCGTGGACAAGAACATCAAGACCAAGTTCTTCCTGGAGGGCAATACACTCAGAAATTTTTTTTCTATTAAAATCAACATATTTTTCTTTTGAAAGTCCGCCTTTTCTGTAGGCTGCCCTTGCTGCCCTTACATCTTTTGTCTGTGGGAAGGAGCCGATCGTGGTTGTCGGAAAGAGCGGAAGGTTGAGGACTTTTTTCTGCAGTTTTTCCCGTTCATAAAAGTCAGGTTTACGCTCAAAATCGCTTTCTTTAAGGGCGGAAAGTGAGTTGTGAACTGAGGGTGTTTTAAATACGCGGTCTTCTGCAAAAAGCTTTTTATTGTTGATGAACTCCTGCTCTGACTCTTTATCTGAACTGCTGATATTTGAAAGTTCTTTAAGTTCAATAAGTTTTTCTTCTGCAAAGGCAAAATGCTTTAAAATTTCAGGGCTGAGTTTTTCTTCGAGCTGTGTAGTATACGGAACATGAAGAAGTGAACAGGAGGTACTGATAACTATGCACTCTTCAGAAACTGTTTTTCTGATTGTAGAAAGCAGGTCCTGAGTTTTTTCATAGTTTGTGCGCCAGATGTTTTTTCCGTTGATTACACCTGCAAAAAGAAGTGTATGTTCCGGGAAGCCCTTGAGAATAAGTTCTGATGATTTCTGGCCTTCAATAAAATCAATGCCTATACCGTCGAATCCGAGTGAAATTACTTCATCGTAAACGTCGCGGATATCTCCGAAGTATGTATCAAGAATGATTTTAAGATTTGTTCTTGAGCGGATTTTCCGGATAAGTTCATTATAAGTTTTCTTAAATAACGCCTTTTCATCTTCAGATACATCGAGCACTAAAGCAGGTTCAGAAAAACTTATCCATTCACATCCTTCTGCATCAAGTTTTTCTGCTGCTTTTGTATAGACTTCAACTGCATCCAGATAAAAGTCTTCTGCTGTCTTATTATCAGTAAAAGAGGCCAGCGTAAAGAAAGTGTAAAGTCCTGTAAGGGTGGGAACTGTTTTTATTCCGAGTTTTTTTGCTTCAATAAATTCGTCAAGCGGTTTGATTTTTTCTGAAAGCGCAATTTTTGTGAGTGCTCCTAATTCAGGAACAAGGTAATGATAGTTAGTGTTGAACCATTTTTTCATCGGAAGAGCTTTTACATCGCCCTCTTTTCCCTGGTAGCCGTGTGCTGCTGCAAAGTAAGTTTCAATCGGAGAAAGACCTAAAGCAGTGTAGCGCTCTGGTACTGCACCAAGAAGAAATGCTGTATCGAGTATTCCATCATAAAAAGAAAAATCATTTGAAGGGATAAAAGAGATATCTGCTTCCTTCTGTTTTTTCCAGTTTTCGGCACGGATTTTTTCTGCAGTCTCTGCAAGTTCCTGCGCGGAAACTTCTCCTTTGAAGAATTTTTCTGAAGAAAATTTTAATTCACGGTTTTTACCGATTCTCGGAAAACCTTTTACTGAAGTTTTGTATGACATTTCTATTAACCTTCCTTTCTGGTATGTAATTGCAGTCAGTATACGGATATTTTTGCTATATGAAAAATACTATTTTTACCTGGTTGCCGATAGTTTTTATCTATGGCAAAATCAGACTGTGATATTTTGATTTGAGGCTTTTTAAGTACAGAAGCCGGGGATAAAGAGTATGACTTTACAGCATTTAAAATATGCCGCAGCAGTTGCAGAGACTAAGAACATTACAGAAGCTTCCCATAAAGTTTTTATTTCACAGCCAAGCCTGACAGCCGCAATTCATGAACTTGAAAAAGAAATCGGAATCAGGATTTTCAGCAGAACTAATAAAGGTGTTACTGTAACAAATGAAGGCGATGAGTTTCTTTCCTATGCAAGGCAGATTCTTGAGCAGACAGCTCTGCTTGAAGAACGCTATAAGGGGGGAGAAACTGTTAATCCGATTTTTTCAGTGAGCTGCCAGCATTATTCATTTGCAGTAAATGCCTTCGTTGATGTGATAAAAGCTTTTGGCGGAAAGGCTTATGATTTTACCCTTCGGGAAACTCAGACACATGAAATTATTGAGGATCTTGTGCATTTAAAAAGTGAAGTCGGAGTCCTTTATATGAGCAGAAAAAATGAGGATGTCATTTCGAAGCTTTTAAAGAAAAGCAGCCTTGTTTTTGAAGAACTGTTCACTTCACCTCTGCATGTTTTTATTTCATCAGATAATCCGCTTGCAGTAAAAGAAACTATCACTCTGGAGGATTTAAAACCTTATCCATATCTTACATACGAACAGGGAAGTTATAATTCGTTTTATTATGCAGAAGAACCGCTGACTCCGATTGATATTGAAGGTTCAAAAAATATCAAGGTCAGGGACCGTGCAACCCTTTTTAATCTTTTAATTGGACTTGACGGATTTACCGTATGTTCCGGAGTAATCAGTCATGAGTTAAATGGTGAAAACATCATTGCAAAACCGCTGGCACTTGAAGATAAAATGACAGTTGGCATTGTTACAAGAAAAGATGCCGTTTTATCAAAATACGCTGAACTTTATATTGAATCTATAAAACGCCACTGCAATACAAAAAAATAAGGAGAGCAAATAAAACTATCTGCCTTTGAAATTCTTCTGAACCTTGACACCAAGGCTTATCATCATGGTGTCAAAACCGCGGCCGTCTGTCAGGGCGCCCAGAGGGAAGTAAAATCTTCCTTCAAAGCCTGCAATCCACTGCGATTCCATTTTTCTCATCCAGCTGATATTCAAGTTAGGATATAAAAAATTGAGGTTTGAGTAAAACCAGCTGTTGATGGAACTTACGTCGTCTCCTGCAGTAGAAGTGTCTGTCCCGCCTGAATCAGAAGAATTAACCCCGTTTGCAAGAAAAGCAAATCTTGCAAGAACAGAAATTCCGCCGCCTGCCTGTAACGCAGAGTTTTTTAAAAGCCAGGTGTGGACTGCATCAAGGTCAATCAGAAAGTTTAATACCTGTGCAGTACGGTTTTCAACTTCTGCAGGGCGCGCATTATTACCGTTCCATAAAAAGTAATTTGTAAAAAAAGAAAGCTTCGGCTGAAAACTGACAGCTTTGTCATTGAAAAAATCAAGTCCAAGTCCGCCTGAAAACATAATTGGGCTGGGAGCTGATTTATCATCTGCGTTCATGTAAATGCACGGGTCAAGCGTGAAGAAAAAATCCCATTTTCCAAGATTTATGTCTGAGTAAGCAGCTGTGCTTTTTGATTCAGAAGATGTGTCATCTGAAACAGTCTGTCCGGTTTCGCTGCCATGCGCCTCCTGAATTACTGAAGAATCCTGAGACTGGGCTGCAAGCTGTGAACTTAAAACTGAGAGCAGGAATAAAATGAGAAGTTTTGAAAAAAGAGATTTCTTATCTTTCATATAAAACCCGGTTTAAGTCTACAACAAGGAATCCTGAGCGTCCAGTTTTGTAAAAGTCGCTTTCTTCCCATGCAACTGCAAGTTTGTTCCCGCTGATGCAGAAAGGTCCGTAAATGTAGTTTTCAGGAAGTTTTGGAAGGCGGAAGGCCATGTTTTTTCCTTTGTTTACTATGTTCTGGTTTTCAAGTGCACCGTTAAAATAGGTGGTTCCGTCTTCAAATACAGCGCAGATCCAGCCGTCACTGATTATTGCAAAGGCAGCAGATATTCCGTCTGAATCAAAGTTTGAAGTATAAAGCCTGTCTGAACTTCCGCCGTTGTTTTTGCATCTTACTGCAAAGTCAAAATTATCAGGAATTGAAGAAAGAAGTTTTTTAAGACGTAAAGGTGCCTGTCTGAAAGGGGAAGGAGAGTTTACTTTTCTGTAGGCCGCTTCACTTGAATCTTCCAGTTTGAGTTTTCCCTTAACTGTATATGGGGCAAGAGTTTCAAGATGTTCTTCTGAGGAGAATTTTATGTAGGAAAAATAAGTTTTTTCATGTTTACGAAGTTTTACTGAGCATAAAAAGTTTGAGCCGTCGTAGTGGGTGCCTGTTATTTCTCCGCCTGAGCTTAAGTTTAAATCTCCATAGGTAATTACAGGGTAAAAGGAGCGCATGGCTGATGAAATTCTTACAAGGTAAGGTCTGTTTGAATCATCTGAGGAGGTTTCTTCCAGAGCTGCGTTTGTGTTGAAAAAGGAAGATCGTGAAAAAGTAATGTAAGGATTTCCTGAATCAAATATTAAGGTTGATGCAGTTGAATTAGAAAAGAGTGAATAATCCTGCATTAAAACTCCGCTGCTGTCACCGTCAAAAAAGATAACGCCCAGGCGGTTTACAACAAGATATCCTTTGCCGTCAGGTCCTGTGTTTGCGTCCGAGGCGCGCAGTGTTTCTGTCCATGGTTTTAAGCTTGAAATTCCTGATTTCTGGGGAAGACTTGTTTTTTCAAAGCCGTGTGGTGTAAAAAAATACCATTCGTGGTCAGGAGAGTTTTCTGATATCTGTTTAATCTGCTGTGTATTTTCTTTTTGTTTAGAACATCCGGTAAATAAAACTGCCGCTGTCAGTAAAAATAAAATCTTTTTCATCGTTTAATTATCGGCTTTTGCGTCAGTGGTTGTTATAGAGAAGTTTTAAAAAAAATGGTAACTTGTAAAGGAAAAATGGTGTTTTACTGATATGAAAAGATTACTGGCTTTTGCAGCAGCATTTTTATTCTGCTTCTCCTGTTTTGCGGAAAATGAAATTTCTGATTATACGCTCTCAAAAATTCTTGATTTTGTGACACTTCGTGTTCAGCTTAAAAGTATTGAAGATTCTCAGGAAGTCCTTGATGTAATAAACAGCCTGCAGGAAAAGGTTTTTGAAGAACTTCCTTCACAGGCAAAAGACTATGAGCAGGAAAAACAGATTCTTTCAAACCTTTACTTTATGGAAGGCTATGTACGCCGTCTTACAAAAAGCAATTATGCTTCCCTCCGGAAGGAAATGAAAAATCAGATGAACGACTGTCATAAGCTTATGGAAAAGCGTTCTGAGAAAAATTTAAGCAAATGGTTTTATGTTACCACGGCAGATGTTACTTCTTACTATATGACACGTTCCCTTGCTGCTTCGTTTTACTGGGGATTTAAAGTTAAGGACTGGCATAAAAAAGCCCTTAAAAAAGACGAATATATGACGGCTGCAAATGCCTGTCTTGGAAACTGGAACTTTTATGCACCTGCCCCGATCGGTTCTAATAAAAAGGCTCGTCAGTATTACAAAAACGGCCTGAAAGGTGCCCGCACGCTGGGTGAAAAATACATGATTTTTACCTATTACTCGCAGTTTCTCTATGAAGAAAAAGAATATGCAAAGGCAGCAGAATATCTTGAAATGGCATACGAACTCGACCTTGGAACGAAGGAACTTGACCTTATGAAAAAGTGCAACGAGGAAGGCTATTCTTATCTTCAGTATATGAGGGATAAATCAGGAATTGATGAGGAAATTCCTAAAGAAGAAAGGGAAGCAGAGGATTAAATAAGGTGACAACTGCCCGTAATGAGTTATAATTGAACAGGTATTGTTTTGCTGTTTTAGTTTCTACCCCGTTTAAGAGAGGTGATTATGAAAAAAATTATAAGTCTTGCGGTTCTTTTTATTTGTTTTTGTGCAGGATTATCAGCCCAGTCCGGCGGGGAAGTTGCCGTCGGTGTTACTGTTCCTTACTATCATCTTACTCTTGACGGAGACGGTATTTCGAATGACCGTTCGACTCCAATTGCCTACGACTTTGACCTTCAGTACCGTCATGTCCCTTATAGCGGGGTCTGTTATTTAGTTGATCTTGCATTCGGTGTTTTTGTAAATGAATCGGATTATATTGAAAAATACATCGGTAATAATACCGCGATGCTGGATTTAAGTTTTATGGTCGGAATGGGCTGGAACTTTTTTCATCCGCAGTCTTTGAACCGCCTGATTTTAGGACCGGTAATAGGTTTCGGCTTAAACAGTTTTACTTCGGATCCGGTTTATAGAAACGGAGATACTGAAAAAATTACTTATGAATTCAGCGTAGGAAACTTTTTTGCCGGCCTTGATTTATATTTTTCTCATCTGGTTTCCCAGAAAGTCGGTGTCTATGCAGAAGTGACAGGATATGCAGGAATTGGACAGGCAACTTATACAAAAAGAACTGAGCGGAAAGGCTCAAATAATGCCTGGAGTAAAGAAGAAACAAGCGACCAGAAACCGACTTCCTATGTCTGGACAATCCAGCCGAGGGCAGGGATAATTATAGCGCTGTAGTTTTTCAGAGCTGCTTCTGAAGTTCCAGTACTTTTTCAAGCGGAAGTTCTGTAATCTGTGCTGCCTGTTCTGGTGTGAGCCCCATTTTTAATGCATTCAGGGCATCTCTGGAATGTGCTTCTGTTCTGCCTTTTTCTGCAGCTTCTTCAAATTCTTCGCAAAACTGTTCACGGAATGTCATATACTGATTCCTCCATGTTGAATTGTGTTTTATCTTTAAGATCCTTTCTTCAAGCTTGTTCGTAAAATCATCTTCAGCATCGTTTCCCTGTAAAAACTTAAAGAAGGCCGTTTCTTCTGTTGACTTCATCTTATCACACATTGCTGCATTAAAAAAGATTTTATGAGTTCCGTCGTCAAGTTTTAACTCTTTGTTTTCCTGGCAGATGTTTTCAAAACTATAAACCGGAAGACCTCGATTAAAAAGATCATTCAGGCAAAGAAAAATTATATATGTGGTTTTAAGCTCGTTATAATCCTGACCTCTGTAGATATTATCAACATCAATCATGCTCTGATAATACCTTGAACGTTTAGGCAGATTCTTTTTATTTACCGTCTGAATTTCAATATCATAGATTTTTCCATCTCCTTCTGTGTAGACATCAAAGCGGACGCTTTTTGAGTTTATTGTTTCCTGCATCGAAAATTCTGATTTTACTAATTCCAGTCTGCTTATTTTAATATGCAGAAGAATCTCGAGCAGGTGTCTGCAGAGTTCTGGCTCAGTTTCCATGACCTTGCAGAAAATAAAGTTGTTTGCGAGTGTCAGTGACTCCCATTCTTCGTAGAAGTTGTGTTTCAATTTTTTGCCTCCATAGATTTTATTGTCCGAGGAAGTTGAAATCCCTCTGATATATTAATTGGTGCAAAAAATCAAAAACTGACAAAAAATGAGAAAAAACTTCAACAAATTGTAAAAAATCCTTGTTAGTCTGTGGATAAAAATTAGTGCATGCTGCGGCTTTTACTGCTATAATAGTAATATGACTATATTTTCACTTTATGTAATTATTTTTGCGCTCTGCTCGGTTATTGGAGTACCGCTTCTTTCTCTTGTTGAATACCTGCATGTTTATCATATGGGAATGGATGAATGGCTTACAGGGCTTCCTGTCACGCTTTCCATTACTTTTGGACTTGTTGTTTTAGTTTCTGTAATTGTCCGTTTTCAGATGAAGCCTGCTATTCTGGTTATTAAAAAGGCTGAAACACAGGAGCTTTCTTTTGAAGAAAAAGTTCAGTTTGTTCCTGCTTTTAAAAGAGTCCGCATTACTTCTTATGTTATGATTCTTATTTCTTATCTGATTGGTAACGGTGGAACTCTTGTCCTTAAAGCTGCAAAGGGCGTATTGAGTATCGGAAACACCACTGGTGAAAAGGCTGCAACGCTGACGATTGTTTTTATTCTCTGTCTTTTTTATGCCCTCTGGCACATTACCTATTCGACGACTTTATTTGAACTTTTATCCCAGAAATATATCAAAAAACTTGGAATTACTGATGTAAAGGAGCTTGAGATAACGCACCTGACTGTAAGCATCGGTATGGTTTCTCTTGTGAATGCTCTTTTTACAGGCTGGCATATGATATGCTGCGGTTTTGGCCTTGCACGTTTTAATGATTCGGGAACGGACATTGCGCAGTTCTTTAAGACCACTATTCCTGTATTTTTATGGTGCTGTATTGCCTGCATGCCGGGATTTGGAATTATTCTTATAAGTTTAAGAAAGCGTTTTTCTGATACTTCACAGCAGATAAGAAATCTCCGTAAGCAAGGCGATCTTATTACCCGTATTTCACTTGATTCTTTTGATGACTTCAGTGTAATTAATTCTGAAATGAATAAGCTTTTAGACTTCCTTAAGGACGTTATCGGGGAAGTAAAGGGGCAGAATAAGTCTGTAGATAACAATGCTTCAAGCCTTTTAGGTCATGTAGAAGAAAACCTTTCCGGTATTCATCAGATGGTTTCATCCTTTGATGATATTAATAATAAAAATTCCACCCGCGATGAGCTTTTAAGAAATACTCAGCAGAATATTGCAAGGCTCAATGATGAGGCTGAAAAAATCACGCAGCTTGTTGACGGCCAGACTGCGGCTATTGAAGAAAATGCCGGAGCCGTTACACAAATGGTTGCAAACATCAAATCAATGACTGAGATGATTAAAAAGGCAAAAGACCTTTCTGAAAACCTGTCAAAGATTGCTGAAAGGGGAACTGGTGAAGTAAACACGACCTTACAGCTCATTGAAAAAATCACCGAAATGTCCAAGCGCATGTCTGAAATTACTCAGGTGATTTCTGCCGTTGCTTCCCAGACCAACCTTCTTGCAATGAATGCGGCAATTGAAGCGGCTCACGCCGGTGAGTCTGGTGCAGGTTTCTCTGTTGTTGCCGATGAAATCCGTAAACTTGCTGAATCAACAACTGTCAGCACAAGGGAAATTAAAGACCTTATCAAGACAATGGTTGATGTTGTAAACAGTTCTTCTAAATCAATGACTGCGACTTCTTCGGTATTTGCAGAAATCAATACTGGTGTAAAAGACCAGAATCAGATTGTTGAAACCATCAACAATGCAATGGAAGAGCAGACTATAGGTGCTTCTGAAACTTTAAAAGTGACTAATGAGATTGCTTCTCAGATAAATGAAATCAATTCCCTTGTTAAGAGCCAGAGTGAATACAACAGACGGATTAAAGATGACATCAATAATGTTGTTGAACTTTCTCACTCTGTAAATACTTCGATCGGAGAATCTGATAAGGTTGTACGCGAATTTGAAGTAACTATGAACGGAATTGCAAAGGCCGCCCAGGATAATCATAATTCTGTTGATGCGGTGACTGAAAAACTTGACGGATTCAAAATCGACTGAGACTGGCAGGTTTGACCTTTCTCTCTTATTAAAAGAAAACTCTCAGATTTCTCTAAGGCAGCAGATTTACTTTGTCCTTAAGCTGAGCGTGCCCGGTATGCTCGCACAGCTTTCTGCAATTTTAATGCAGTATATTGATGCAGCTATGGCTGGAGCTCTGGGGGCTGATGCATCGGCTGCAATCGGCCTTGTCTCTTCAAGCACCTGGGTTTTAATGAGCCTGCAGCATGCCCTTGGTATTGGCTTTACCGTTCAGACGGCACACGCTGCAGGGGCAGGGGATAAAGACAGGGCAAAGAATCTTTTGTGCAATTCTTTAATCTGTTCCACCGTTTTCTGTCTTTTTATTCTTATGACCGGGGTCTGTCTTAGTTTTAAACTCCCTTTATGGCTTGGAGCCTCTCCTCAGATTTACAGTGATGCGTTCTGGTATTTTCTTATTTTCTGTCTTTCAGGGCCTTTCTATGAAGCTGTATTTTTAATGAGCGGAATGCTTCAGTGTACGGGAAATATGAGGCTTCCTGCTGTTTTGAATGCACTGATGTGTATTTTAGACATTATTTTTAACTGGATTTTTATTTTTGGATTTAAGCTTGGCGTAAAAGGTGCGGCCATTGGTTCTGCTGTCAGTGCGGTAATAATTGCCGCATTTATCTGCTCGTATACATTTTTTAAATCTGATTATTTAAAAATCTCCGGCTTTAAGAAGTTTTTTTTAGATACTGCTTCAATAAAAAAAGCGGTCAGCCTTGGTTTTCCTGTTGCTCTCCAGAGTTCAGCCTTCAGTGCCGCCCTTGCCGTTGTTACAAAAATCATTGCACCTTTAGGTTCTGTGAGCCTTGCTGCCAACTCTTTTGCGACAACGGCCGAAAGTCTGTGTTATATGCCCGGCTACGGTATTCAGGAAGCAGCAACCACTTTAACAGGACAGAGCTGGGGAGCTAAGCGTAAGGATTTAGTCAGTTCTTTTGGAAGAATTACCGTTATATACGGAATGCTTGTTATGGGGATTACGGGAATCCTTATGTATTTTGTCTGTCCCTATATCTTTAAGTTCATTACGCCTGATGTTCAGGTCCAGCTTCTTTCTGTAAAGATTTTAAGGATAGAACTTTTTGCAGAACCTCTTTTCGGAGCAAGTATTGTCGCAATGGGTGTTCTTCGTGGTAAGGGAGATACTCTTGTTCCCGGGCTTTTAAATCTTTTCAGCTTATGGGTTGTAAGACTTTCGCTTAGTTTTATTCTGGTCAGGCCTTACGGTCTTACGGGAATCTGGATTGCCATGGCAGCTGAACTTTGCTTCAGGGGCGTTATAATGCTTTTACGCATGAGGTTTGGGTTATATAAGGATTGAAGTAAAAATTTCAGCGCCTTTTTGCTATTTCTTCCTGACACAGTGAATCGCAGATTTCGTTGTATTCAATTCCGGCGTGCCCTTTGACCCACTTCCATTCCACATTCATTGATGAGTTGAGTTCGTCTAAACGCATCCACAGTTCCTGGTTTTTTACAGGCTTTTTATCTGCAGTTTTCCAGCCTTTTTTCTTCCATGAAAAAATCCACTGGGTAATGCCGTTTTTCACATACTGGGAATCGATGTTTACTTCCACAGGAATGCCCTTAAAACGTTCCGTATTCTTTATCGCTGTTAAAGCTGCAATTGCGGCCATGAGTTCCATCTTGTTGTTTGTGGTGAGTTTTTCGCCGCCGCTTAATTTGCGTGCTTCGCCTTCTGCTATGATTACGCAGGCCCATCCGCCAGGGCCGGGGTTGCCTGAGCAGCCTCCGTCAGTGTAAACAACTATTTTTTCCATGAGGATATTTTAACAGAAAAAACGGATGTGATAAAACAAAAAAATACTTGCCGGCTGAACTATTTTTTATTATTTTTTAGAGTATAGGCTGCGGATGAAACTGCGGCGTTTTAGAAAAGTTTATTATTTAAGGAGATATATCAAAAATGGCAAAACAGCTTATTTTTAATGAAGAAGCACGCAAGAAGATGCTTTCTGGTGTTGAACAGATTGCAAGTGCTGTAAAAGTAACACTCGGTCCATGCGGCCGTCTCGTAATGCTGGATAAAAAATTCGGTGCACCGACTATCACTAAAGACGGTGTAAGTGTTGCAAAAGAAGTTGAACTTAAAGATCCGTTTGAAAATATGGGAGCACAGCTTGTAAAAGAAGTTGCTTCAAAGACAAATGATGTTGCAGGTGACGGTACAACTACTGCTACTGTTCTTGCCTATGCAATCGTTAAGGAAGGTCTTAAATCTGTAGCAGCAGGAATTACCCCGATTGAAGTAAAGCGGGGAATCGACAAAGCTGTTGCAGTTGCAGTAGATGCAATCAAAAAGAACAGCCGTGCAGTAAAAGGCAGCGATGATATTACTCATGTTGCAACAGTTTCTGCAAACAACGACCCTGAAATCGGTAAAATCCTTGCTGATGCAATCGAAAAGGTTGGAAAAGACGGTGTTATTACAGTTGAAGAATCTAAGAACATGGATACAACTGTAAAAATCGTTGAAGGCATGCAGTTTGACCGCGGATATATTTCTTCATACTTTGTAACTGACCGCGACAGAATGGAAGTAAACTACAGTGATGCTTATGTCCTGATTCATGACAAAAAGATTTCAAATATGAAAGACCTTCTTCCTCTGCTTGAAAAAGTAGCACAGACAGGAAAGCCTCTTGTAATCATCTGTGAAGATATGGACGGTGAAGCCCTTGCAACATTAGTACTCAACTCAATCCGCGGTACACTCAAGTGTGTTGCAGTTAAGGCTCCTGGCTTCGGCGACAGAAGAAAGGAAATGCTTCAGGATATCGCAATCCTTACAGGCGGTACTGTAATTTCTGAAGAACTGGGTCTTAAGCTTGAACAGGCTGAGCCTTCAATGCTGGGTCAGGTTAAGTCAGTAAAAATCGACAAAGACAATACAACTCTTGTTGACGGAGCAGGAAACAAAAAAGCAATCGCTGACCGCGTAAAGGAAATCAAGGCTCAGGTTGAAAAATCAACTTCTGACTACGATAAAGAAAAACTCAAGGAACGCCTTGCAAAACTTTCAGGTGGTGTAGCCGTAATCAATATCGGTGCAATCACAGAAACAGAAATGAAAGAAAAGAAGTTCCGTGTTGAAGATACACTTGCAGCTACACGTGCTGCCCTCGAAGAGGGTATTGTTCCTGGCGGTGGAATCGCTTTAATTGAAGCTTCAAAGGCTCTTACAGAAGATGCTGCAAAAGATTTAAGCGATGATGAAAAAGTAGGCTTTAAGATTGTACGCCGCGCCCTTGAAGAACCAATCCGCCAGATTGCAGAAAATGCAGGAATTGACGGTGCAGTAGTTGCAGAAAAAGCAAAGAACGAAAAGAAGGGAACAGGTTACAACGCCCGCACAGGAAAATGGGTAGACATGATGGCAGACGGAATCATTGACCCGGCAAAAGTTACCCGTTCAGCACTTCAGAATGCCGCAAGCGTTGCAGGAATGCTCTTAACAACAGAATGTGCAATTACAGATATTCCTGAACCACCGGCACCTGCCGCTCCAGCTCCTGACATGGGCGGAATGTACTAATAAGTAAGGTATTTTTGTAATACTTAAAGATTGACCGGTTTATTTTTAAGCCGGTCATTTTTTTTGTGTGGGGGACGTAATCCGGCTGCTGCGGGTTCGGTAACCCTCATTGCCGCTCATTAAGCGGCAACTTGCGCCCTCCGCATCCGGCGTAGTTTTTATTCGCTCAAATTCATCACAGGCCGCACACCAAACCACCAGTAAGAATAGTTCATGGAATATCTGCTCGGGTAGTGATGTCCCTGAAACGACGGTGTGCAAAGTTCCGGGGCGGAGGTACAGCTTCCTCCTTTGTACATGCGGTATTTTTTATCGGACGGGAATAAATCCCAGACCCATTCCCATACGTTTCCGAGAGTGTCGTAAAGTCCGTAACAGTTCGGCTCTTTGAGGGCTGTTTCATGCGGAGTGCTTCCGCTGTTTTTGCCGTACCAGGCTGTTTTATCAAGTTCTTTTTCCAGTGAATTTTTGTCAGCGGAGCCTCGGGTGTTTAAACCGCTTAAGGTAATCCATTCCTTTTCTGTTGGAAGACGGAAGCCGTCTGCGTTTTTGTTAAAATCAACCTTTCCTATAGTTATTGACGTGCCCCCGTGGGCTTCGTATTCCCAGTCGTTCGGATTTATACTGCCGTTAACTGAATAAACAGGCGTTCTGTTTAAAAGAAGACTCAGGCGGTTACAGAATACTACCGCGTCGTACCAGTTTACAGAATCTGCAGGGCATTGCGGCGTTGAATTATAGTTTTCTGAAGGATTTTCTCCTGTTACAGCTTCGTAAACAGCCTGTGTTATCTCTGTTGAGGCAGCTGCAAAAGATTCGCCGGGGATTTTTATCATTTCAATAAAAAGATTTTCGCTTTCGTTTATATAAAACTTTTCTTTTTCGGCTGGAAGTCCGGCGCTGATCTGGTCAGAGTCCTGACCGCCGGAGTTTTTCCCTGATTCTGTATTTACACCTGGAATTTCAGCATCTGTCCTGGCCTTTGACATGTTATTTTTAGTGCATCCTGGTAAAAAAGAAATCAGCATGAATACAAGGGCTGCACTGATTTTAAGAAAAAATCTCTGACTCATTTGAAACTCCTTCGATTCTAAATTATTATAATATATACGGGCCTGAAAGTCAGACCTGATTTTTATTATTATGGGGTTTAAGCTGCTGCATGACACTTTTTGATTACTTAAAATGGCGCGGTGATTTAACATTTGAAGCTTCTCAGTTTAACAGTGTGGATGCCCTCATTTTGTGCCAGCTTTCCTATCTTAATTTTAATTCGATTGTTCAGCCTGATTTTAAGGTTCGTACTGCTTTGAATACTGTTGCGGCTGTTTTTGCAGGAGACGGTTTTGAGCAGAGGCGGAATCTCGGGCTTCTGATTAATCCGCTCACGGTTGAACTTTTATTTGAAGCTGCAAAGACAAAACGTTTTGCAAATCTCGAACTTTCTGCTTTCCGCGATTCATATGATAAAACTGAAGAAGAGCAGTTCAGTGCCGTTACTTTCCTTAACAGTGTTAAAGATAATTCCTTTGCTTTCTGCGCTTTCCGCGGCACGGACGATACAATAATCGGCTGGAAAGAAGACTGTAATCTTGCCTTTAAGGAAAGTGTTAAGGCTCAGAAAGATGCCCTTTGTTATCTTGAGGAAGCCTGCACTGCCTTCAAAAAAGCCTCCGTTATGTGCGGTGGACATTCAAAAGGCGGTAATCTTGCTGTTTTTGCAGGTGCAAAACTTCCTCTAAAATATCAGAAAAAACTGGATTTAGTTTATAATTTTGACGGGCCGGGCTTTCTTAAGGAAACTCTTGAGTCAGAAGATTTTAAAAGAATTGAAAATAAGCTTAATTCGTATTTTCCGCAGGAATCTGTAGTCGGAATGCTTTTTGAACATTTTCCTGAGTTTAAGGTTATTAAAAGTACGGAAAAAAACATGATGCAGCATGATCCTTTAAGCTGGCAGACAGAAGCTCTTGATTTTGAACTTTGCCCGGAATTAAGTAAGCTGAGTATTTTCTTTAACGGTGTTTTTAATGAATGGTTTGTCCGCCTTACAAAAGTTCAGCGTGAAGAACTGGTTGAAGTGATTTTTGGTGCGCTTGAATCTACAAAGGCCAGGACAAACAGTGAGCTTGCAGAAAACTGGGGCAGGAGCGGGCTTCAGGTTTTAAAGGGAATGCTTTCTCTTGATAAAGAACTAAGGGAATCTGCCCTGGAAAGTGCCAGAGAGTTTGTTAAACTTGCAGGACGAAATCTACCGGAATTATTAAAAAAATAAATGAGCATACGGCGTTTTTTTATCTTTATTCTTGTTCTTGCAGGACTTTTCGATATTTCTCTTTTCCTTGACAAAAATGCAGGGTTTTTTAACGGCCGTGCTGCAGCTGTTTTTGACCGTGCCCTTCATGCCGCAGGCAAAAAAGTTGACCTGGGTGATGTCCTTGCTGTGAGTGATTCTGTGATGTCAGTAAATCAGGGGCTTTTAAAAAAGACTTCTTCAAAAAAAACAAAAGAACCGGTAGAACTGGAAATTTTCCGTAAGTGTTATCCTGATGTAACTTTTGAAAGCGAATATGATGAAAATCAAAAAGACTATCTTGTAAAAATTAAGGCTCCTGTTTTTTATGGAAAAGATGCTGTTAAGGAAATAAAACTCTGGTGGGCTGACGGAAGATTCCTGCCTGAAAGTGAACTTAAAAATAAAGAACAGTACTGGAAACTTATTTATCCGTATTCAAAGTTAAAGGATCCTGCGTCGCTTACAAAAGAAGAAATTGAGAAAATCCGCGAGTTTACTGCAAAGGAAAACAGACGTACTACAGACGGCACTCCGATGTTCTTTTATGATTTTTTATATGCAGCAAAATCTCAGATAATAATTGAAGATCATATAGTTCATACCAGGTTTTTAGGACTCAAGACAAAAATTCATGAGCGCATTAAAAATGTAATTTTTGACATTGAAAACCAGATTTACCGTGAAGCGCAGAAAGATAAAGAGATTAAGGATTTTATAGAAAGCTTAAAGTCAGCAGACGCCTATAACTGGCGTGTAATTGACGGCACCGGCGGCAGAAAATCTTTTCATTCTTACGGAATTGCAATTGATATTCTTCCCAAAAAATTAAAAGGAAAGGCGATTTTCTGGAACTGGACACGTGACAAAGATCCTGAAAACTGGATGCTCACCCCTATAGAAAAGCGCTGGAATCCGCCGCAAAAAGTAATAGATATCTTCGAGGAACACGGCTTTATCTGGGGCGGCAACTGGATAATCTTCGACAACATGCACTTTGAGTATCACCCAGAAGTCCTCTACAACCGCGCCGATTAACCGGGAAAAAGACAGCCCGGAATCCCTCCCGCGCGTGCTGCTTTTTATGCCGAAATGAAATAATTTTCTTTTGAAAAAGACAGGCGGGCTTTTAGAAACATAAAACTGTCATAAGCGTCCGGACGGAAAGGTTCGCCATGAATCCATTTTGCGCGTGCTGCTCTTTATGCCGAAATGAAATAATTTTCTTTTGAAAAAATGTGTTAAAAAAAAAGCGGAGGCAGGTTGCGGTACAAAAACCGTTCTGGAGAGCAAAGCGTTCCGAAGGACTCCAGCCACGGGCTTTTGGAACGCGTTCTGCCGGGAGCTTTTTTTAACCTGTTTTTTTTCTAAAAACTGATTATTTCATTCCAGCAGCTGATTGCAAAGGCATCCGTCATTCCTGAAATATACTCAATCACGCATTTCTGATAGCTTTCCCAGTCATCAACATCAAAAACTACAGGTGTTTCGTAGCGGAGAGTCTTTTTTTTGTCAGGTGAATCTTTTGGAATATAGTTTGAGTAGCGGATAAGCCAGTCCTCAAAAGTTGTGCTCAAGTTTTTAAAATATCTCATTGCCGAAGGAATCCGTCCGTTTTGTGCAAAACTCTGGGTGTTCATCAGCGTATTGTAGATGGTTCCGAGCACATTTTTTGCATAGGCTTTAAATTCTAAAAGCCTCCAGTGAGAATAGATTTTTTCAAAACTGAATTTTTTAAGTTCAGAAATAAACTTAAAATACTGCTCAGAAAAACAAAGTCCTGCTTCAGGCGAAGACTGCTGGCATAAATCAACTATCATGTCGTTAATAAGAACTGTGGTGTTTACAGCTTTTCCGCTTGAGTGGCTGACTGTTTCTCCTGTTCTTGTCAGTCCCAGGGTGCTTCCGACAATTTCCCTTAACTGGCGGTAACAGCTCATATCAAGAATGTGGTAGCGTCTTGCATCCTGAAGGTCGCGGCCTAAAAAGGCGATTTTATCGCTTACTTTTACGACACAGCCTTCCCAGGTAAAAGGCTGTACATATCCGGGAACTTTGATGTCGTAGAGTGGCATAGCCTTGTCCCGAGGTTTTATTCCCTGCTGGTCAACTTCACCGCAGTGGCAGATAAGCCCGTCGCGTACGGCATAGGTAAGATTGAGTGTTCTTTCTACTGCATCCGGGTCAGGAAGCGTTTCAATGTAGTCTGCAAAAAAAAGGGAATTTCTTTCATGCCAGAACTTTTTCGGTGCGTTTGCTCCAGGCCGTTTTTCCATGAGGGAATTTAAAATATCTTCACCTGTGTGTCCGAAAGGTGCGTGTCCAATGTCGTGCCCTGTTGCAATTGCTTTTGTAAGTTCTGTATTGAGGCCTAAGTATTTTGAAATTGTATCTGCAACAGAAGCAACGTGCATTACATGTTCCATTCGTGTGCAGACATGATCATTATGCGGTGAATAAAAAACCTGGGTCTTGTGCTTTAACCGGCTGAAAGCCTGGCAGTGGAGAAGTCTTGTATAATCCCTGTCAAAATCAGAACGGATTGAATTTCCGCGGGAATAAATCGGGATTTCCCGTTTTACTGCATCGTTCCATTTGTGATTAAGTTCTGTTGTAGAAACATTTGCAAAAGAATTTTTCATTCTTTAAGTATAATATACTTTTGACGCGTGTAACAGTTAAAAATCCCTGATGCAGATAGCTTTAATGCAGCATCCTGCAGTTAGTCCGGCGGCGGTTAAGGATTAGGGGAAGTAAGCGAAAGTCTTTTTTTTATAAACGAAAGCATGAACGGTATAGAAACCAGTGCCGTTATAAAATCGCTTAAAGCAGGAGTGATGTTTACAGCGTAGATACCTTCAATTCCAGTTCCTGTAAAAAGCGGCGGAAGAAGAAGAATGACCGGCACAAAGACGATTCCCTGTCTCATTGAAGAAAGAGTAATGGCTTTGAGTTTTTCACCTGCAACCTGCAGGAGCATGTTTGTTCCGAAAATAAGTGAATGGAGCGGTAGAACACAGCAGCTGCATCTTAAGGCTCGTGTGGCTACGGTAATTACAGCCGGATCATCGCGGAAGGTTTTTGCAATTTCAGGGGCAAAAATAAAGACAAAAACGGCGCAGAAAGTCATAACCGCAGAACTGATTTTCAAAAGGAAGGCGATTGAGCTTTTTACTCTGTCATATTTTTTAGCCCCCAGATTAAAGCCGCACACAGGCTGAAAACCCTGTCCAAAGCCAATTGCAAGTGACAGAAGAAGCATGAGTATTCTGTTTGAAATTGACATTCCTGCAACTGCTGCATCTGCTGTCTGTGCGGAAGTAAGGGCAAAGCCTGTCATTACAGCACCATACTTTGCGGCTCCCGTATTCATTAAAACTGTTGAAAAAGAAGCCAGTCCCTGCCTGAAAAAACTCGGAAGCCCAGTAGTGATTATGTCAAAATAAACAGAAAAACGGGTGCTCACTGCCTTAAAATGAAAATCAACTGCAGAGCGCCGGAAAATAAACATTGAAGAGAGAATGCAGAAACTTGTAATCTGGCTGATTAATGTGGCAATGGCAGCCCCGCTGATTCCCCAGTCAAAAACAAAGATGAAAAGCGGATCCAGAAACATGTTGAGAATTCCGCCTGCGGTCATTCCTATCATTGAAAAAGCTGCTTTTCCCTGAAACCTCAGAAGATTGTTCATTACAAAGGAAGTCATCATAAAAGGGCAGGCAAATATTATATACCGTGCGTAGGAAAGAGCGTAAGGAAGAATTGTAGGAGTTGCTCCGAGTGAACTTACAAGCTTTTTGATAAAAAGTGTTCCGGCTGTACACAGACAAAGTCCCAGAGTGAAGGCAAAAATAACTGCGGTAGAAACATAAGTTTCTGCTTTCTTATTGTCCCCTGAGCCTATTGCACGGCTTGTGATTGAACCTGTCCCCATTCCAATCATAAAACCGCCCGCCTGAATCATTGTCATTAAGGAAAAAATGATTCCTACGGCACCGGAAGCACTTGTTCCAAGACGGCTTACAAAAAAAGTATCGGCTGTGTTGTAGACGGCAGTAACTGTCATCGTGATGATTGTAGGAACTGCATTTTTGAGGATAAGGGAACCGACGGGCTGTGTCGTCATTGAAAGGACTGTGCTTTCTGAGCGGGTGTTCATAAAGTAAATTTGACAGATTCATTTGAAAAAATCAATGATTTCTGATATGTTTAATTTACTGCCAACTTAGCTCACCCGGTAGAGCAGCTCCCTCGTAACGAGCAGGTAAACAGTTCGAGTCTGTTAGTTGGCTTTTTTTATTTTAAACTATTTAAACTTTTCAGGTGCACTTCGAACTGTTTAATGCAGTGAGCGCGCCGGCAGGCGAAGAGGCTGCATGGATGCAGCCGGAAGCGAACGAAAGCGCCCCGTCGGGAGCAGCAGGAGGCTGTGACTAGAGGGGAACAGTTCGAGTCTGTTAGTTGGCTTTCCCCTGGAAGTTTTATTGACTTCCGGGGCTTTTTTTTAGTTTGAAAGGATTTTATACAGTATTTTATAAAGTTCTTCTGCTTCTTCTTTTGACAGATTCAGGCAGGAGCCGACTGTTTCAGGAATTGATACTGCTTTTTCTTTTAAGGCTTCTCCTTTTTGTGTAACCGTAATTTTTACAACCCTCTCATCGTCTTTTTCACGGATGCGGCTTATAAGGCCTTTTTCCTCCATTCCTTTGAGCATGGGTGAAAGGGTACCTGTATCTAAGAAGAGCTTTCTGCCTAAATCGCCGATTGTAAGGGATTTTTCTTCCCATAAAACAAGGAGGGCAATGTACTGCGTGTAGGTCAGGCCGAGCTGTTTTAAGAGGGGAGTGTAGGTTCTGGTAATTTCCCTGCTTGCAGCATACAGAGGAAAACACAGCTGGTTTGAAAGTTTAAGGCAGTCGTAGTGACCATCGTCCCCGGATGTGCTGTTTGAAGGGCCGGCGGGATTCAATTTTTCAGCAGGTTTTCCGGGATTCAATTTTTCTGCTGCTTTTATATTTTTCTTTTTCATTATTCAGCCTCTCCTGTTTCCCTTAAAAAGTTTACGGCGCTTAAACCTGCAACAGCACCTTCGTAAACTGCCTTGCTCACCTGAAGAAGTCCGCCGGTGCTGTTTCCGCAGGCAAAAATTCCTTTTACGTTAGTGCGCATTTTTTCGTCAGTTTTTATGCTGTCGCCGTTTAAGAAAATGCCTGCTTTTTTTGCAAAGTCTGCCGCCCCCGCTTCTCCGAGCGCTATGAATACACCGTCTGTCTTTAATATTTCTCCGTCTTCAAATTCTACAGCGTTCACTCGTCCTGTCTTGTCATCACCTTTTATCTCTTTTACTTTTTTTGTGATGATTTCATATTTTGTGCCCGCAGTCTTTTTTATTTCGCTTTCATCCTGGCCGTCTGTAAGGATTTTTACTGACGAAGCTGTATTTGCAAGGTCGTCTGCTTCGCTTACGGCAAACTTTCCGTTTCCGATTACAACGGCGTCTTTGTTTCTGTAGAAAAAGGCGTCGCAAACTGCGCAGTAGCTTACACCGTGACCTTCATATTCTGTAATGCCTTTTACGGCAGGACGGAGTTTTTTGTTTCCGCAGGCGATGATGAGGGTTTTTGAGTTGAACTGCTTTTCGCCGCCTGCATTACCGCTCTCTTCTCCTGCCGTTATTACAGAAAAACTTTTGTCTGAGTTCTGGAACAGACTGATTACCTGGTCTTTTAAGACTGTAACCCCAAGATTTTCAGCCTGCTTAAGGCCTGCTTCGTAAAGTTCCGGGCCGCTGATTCCCTGAGGAAAACCGTAGTAGTTTTCGATTTTATGTGCTTTTTCAAGAGCCTGTGCTCCCGTGTGAATTACAAGTACATTCAGGTTTGCGCGGCGCGCATAAAGTGCGGCTGATATTCCTGCAGGTCCGGCTCCGGTTATTATTACATCATAAAGCATAAGTTTTCCTCTCTCAGTTATTTTACAGCAGTGCGCTGATTTTTTCTTCAATTTTTTCAGGTTCTACAGTACTTTCAAAGCGGTCGATTACATTTCCGCTGCGGTCAACAAGGAATTTTGTGAAGTTCCACTTGATGTCGGGATTATTTTTGTAGTTCTTGTCCTGTTTTTTGATGAAGGCGCTCATAACAGCTCCCTTGAGTCCTGAGAATCCTGTAAAGCCTTTCTGGGCTTTTAAGAAAGTATAGAGCGGGTGTTCATTTTCTCCGTTAACATCGATTTTCTGCATCTGCGGAAACTGTGTGTGATATTTAAAAGAACAGAACTGAGTAATTTCTTCATCTGTGCCCGGGGCCTGATGACCGAACTGGTTGCAGGGGAAGTCGAGTATCTCAAGTCCTTTTTCGTGGTATTTTTCGTAAAGTTTTTCAAGTCCTTCATACTGAGGGGTAAAACCGCAGCCTGTTGCAGTGTTTACGATTAAGAGAACTTTGTCCCTGTAGTTTTCCATTGAAAGAGGATTTCCTTTTCCGTCGTTAAAAGAGTGTTCATAAATTGACATATTTCTGCCTACGTAAATTATATTGTATCAAATATTTCTGTATAAAATATATTGAATACAATATAATTGTGTCAAGTAAAATAATGATTTTTTAATGAAAATGCGTCAGGGCAAATATATGCAGGTGCGGAAGATACACTCCCGGGCCTGCCGCGCCTGCTTTGGGAGCTTTTCCGGCGCTTTTTTTAGTTAAAATACATAAAATTAATGCCGGAACCGCAGAATTTATGCTTTTTCGCTTCTGTTTAACTCTCCGCGGCGCGCCTGACACTCAAAAATAAATAAATATCAGTCAGGAAATGCAGAATTTATGCATTCTCCGCCCCTTTTTTTAATAATTCCTCTTATTTCCTCATTTTTTTCTTGCCGTTCATAAAAAAAATGCATAAATTCTGCTCTACACGGAGGATTAATATGCAAAAATTAATTGTAAATGACTCACTCCGCGCTGCAATCATAAAAAAGCGCGGTATTTTGTTTGATTTACTCCGCTTTCTGCGCCAGAGGGGAAAAAATGCTCCGTCAGGGATGCTTAAAACTGTAAAAAAAGGAAACTCCCTGCAGTTTTATATCAGGAGTACACCTGAAGACAGGCAGGGGACTTACATAAACAGAAAGAACCTTCAGGTTGCAGCAAAACTGGCACAGAAAAAATATAATCTGCAGCTTGAAAAAGTGCTTCAAAAACAGCTTGATGCGCTTGATTATGCCCTATGTAATTATTCTGAGACTGAACTGCTTGAGTTCTTTCAAAAATATCCGTCTGACCTTCAGAAAATGATTTCACCGCTTTGTATATCTCCCGCGCAGTATGCAGAACAATGGCAGTCTGTTACCTTTAAGCCGCTGCCTTTTGAAAATGATGCACCTGATTTTATTACTGCTCGCGGCGAGAGGGTTCGCTCCAAGTCAGAAATACTTATTGCAAATGCATTGTTTTACTCAGGTGTGCCGTACCTCTATGAGTATCCCGTGGCAATAAAAGGCAGAGGAGATTTTCATCCTGATTTTATGTGCCTTAATCTGAAAGACGGCACTTCTGTAATCTGGGAGCATTTTGGACTCATGGATAATCCTGACTACTGTGATAAAGCATTGTCAAAAATAGCGTTGTATTCTTCCAGCGGCTGGATCCCCTGGAAAAACTTTATTTATACACTTGAATCCAAAGCAAGGCCTTTAAGCCCCCGCCTGGTAGATAAAATTATTAAAGAGAATTTTGCCTGAGCTGAAGGTCGTTTCGTGTTTTACAGCCCTGATATAGGCAATATGTGAGAAAATGCCTGCCGCGTGACAGGACATGCAGGGCGCGCTTTTAGACAGGGGCTGCAGAAACGCTGCGATGAGTGACAGCGATGTGTGGGGTGGGCGCGCGGCTTAACACCGCATGTGGAGAACTGCGCTGAGTGCCTTCGGGGCGTTACGGGGCCGCACTGACAAAAAAATTGCCCCGTTGAGTGGGGGGCGGCACAACAGAGTGTGACGCAGGGGAGAGACTTCTCCCCTTAAAAAATCTACTGCTGGCGGGCCATTGTTCTTGTGTCTACAATACGCTTCATATCCATGATGTTTGAAACTACCATGTTTGTATCGTAAACCATGAGCTTTCTTGAGCTTACGAAGCGGTTAACTTCATCTCTTGTCTGCTCGAGTGAAAGTCCTGCCCAGTGAGCAACTTCCTGAATCGTTACATTGAAGCGTCTCTGGCGGTCATTAGGATTTGAATTTGGATTCATCTCGTCGAGCATACAGAATACGTCTGCAATGCGTGCCTGAAGATCCTGGATTACAAGAATCTTGAAGCGGCGTTTCTGGTCGTAAATACGCTTACAGAAAAGCTTTAAGATATTGAGTGCAATCTGAGGATTGCCTGTGATTAAGATTTCAAAGTTTGCCTTGTTGAACTCAAGACACTGAACAGGGCCTTCTGCAAGACAGGTTGCTGAGCGGGGTGAGTTGTCGAGAATCGCCATTTCGCCGAAGAATTCTCCCGGCTTTAAGATGTCGAGGTTTTTATTCTGACCGTTAACGCACTTTACAAGCTGAACGTTTCCGCTCTGAATAAGGTAGAAACTGTCACCAGGTTCAAATTCAGTGATGATGACCTGACCCGGTTCATATTTTTTTGCAAAGCGGCTGAAGGCAGGAAGTTCAAAGAGTTTTAATGCCTGGTCGTTTGAAGAAGCATCTGCTCCCGCTTCCATACTTGCTGTAAGTCCTGCTTTCTGAGCGCGGGCATTTGCAGTCGTGTACATTTTTGCAACTGCTTCCTTGTTGGTTGCAGTCGGATATCGCTTGAGGTAGTTGATGCAGACGTCGGCACAGCTTCTCCATGATTCGTCATTGTAGAAAGCCTGGGCAACGCTCATCATTCCTGTCTGCTGGTTGATATCCTGACCTTTGTTTAAGATTTCTTCTGTTTTTTTGTGAATCTGTCTGAGCTGGTTTGAGAAAACGCGGAGCATCTTCATTATTACAGCTTTGTTTGAAGAGAAAATGTTTTCGAATTCCTGAACTGTGAGGGAAAGACAAACGGAATCCATTAAAACTGTAGCAGTTTCTTCGCGGGGAAAATGTCCAAGTGCAGATTTTACGCCGAAAAATTCACCGGTTTTAATCTGTTCAGTAACCGGAAGATTTGTTTCAATGTCAGTTGTTGAAATTACTACACAACCTTTCTGAAGAATGAATACTCTTTCGTCTCTGTCGCCGGCAAAGTAAATGATAGATCCTTTGCTGTACTGCATTACTTTTGGCATAATTTCCTCTCAAGTCTAATTATAATGCAAACAATTATAATTATCTTAAAGAATACCATATTTTTTTTAAATATGCTATATTTTTCTATTATGATTGATTTGCACACACATTCTTCTGCTTCCGACGGTATTTTAAGTCCCGCTGATTCTGCCCGCTATGCCGCAGAAAAAAATCTTACAGTCTGGGCCCTTACCGATCATGATACTGTGGACGGCTTAAGTGAAGCTGCAAAGACCTGTCTTGAGTGTGGAATCAATTTTATTCCCGGAATAGAAATTACAGTCGCCTGGTCTTCAGGAGAATTTCATCTTTTAGGGCTGGGGCTTAAGCGAAAAAGTGAAGAATTAAAAGCCGTAACAGATTATCTTTACGAAGACCGCCGTAACAGAAATCTCCAGATTCTCGAAAAAATGCGCGCTGACGGCTACGATTTTACTCTTGAAGAAATCGAAAACTCTTTTCCTGCAAGTCAGATAGGCCGCCCTCATTTTGCAGATTTTTTAGTCCAGAAAAAAATCGTTAAAACCCGTCAGGATGCCTTCAACCGCTTTTTTGCAAAAGGAAGAAAATGGTATGTTCCCCACTCAGGAGAAAATCTTGAGACTGCGGTTGAAGCAATAACAGCCTCAGGCGGAATCCCTGTAATTGCCCATCCCATGTCACTTTATGTAAGTCTTGGAAAAATGGAAGAGGTAATGAAATCAATCCGCGATAAGGGCGTAATGGGACTTGAAGCCTGGCATCCGGGAGCCCGCAATTCAGAGTGTTTCCGCCTCGAAGAACTTGCCCGCAAACTGGGAATGTTTGTAACAGCCGGCAGTGATTTTCACGGCAGGGGAGTGCGGGCAGACCGTCATCTTGGAAAAACAGTGGGCGGCAGAAAAATCGAAGACCGCTTCTGGGAAGAAGAATTAAAGCCTGCCCTGGGCGGCGAATTTGACTATAAACAGACAGACTGGGTAAAATAAAAGCCTTAAAAAACTCTGGTGCCGTGTATCCTGCATACTCATATCCGCGCCGCAGTTTAGATGGAGGAGGCCTTTATGTGTAAAAAATGCGGTAAACCTGTCACACAGACGGAAATATTCCGTTCTTCAACCTGTCAGTTCTGCGGTGCTGACCTTCATTCCTGTATAAACTGCAGGTTCTATTCACCGGGCAGCCATTTTGACTGTCATGAAACAATTGACGAACTGGTTTCCGACAAAGAAAGGGCCAATTTCTGTGACAGTTTTTCCTTAAATACTGCTCCCTCAGCTTCTTCTGATTCATCAAAAGCCCGGGCTGCAAAAGACGCTTTTTCTGCACTTTTTGGCTCCTGATTTTTTTATGGGGCTTCCCCTGCGCGCCTTTGCGCTCCGGGTCGGGCCATCCGCAGTTCCATTCCGGCACTGACGCGCCGGAACGCCTTTCGGCGCTGCTCCTGTCCCTAAGCCGTTTAGTATCGAAAGTCTTCCTGTTTCCCTTACAATAGTCCCCTCTGAGCCTTACGGCCGCGCCGCCCGCCGCAAAGCCCCTTCATAAAAAACTGACTCTTCTCCCCGCCGTGGTAAAAAAGCACCCCTACGCTTAATTTTTAAGAAAAAATTTTCATTTTTTTTATTTTTTTTTCTCATTTTTTGTCTGTTTTTTAATTTCGCTACTAATTATATATGTGAGGTCTTTGAAGATGAAAATTTTTTCTTTTTCGCCCTTCGGTTATGAAGGCTCATTAGTTACTGTTGAAGTGGATCTTCGGCGGGGAATTCCTGCGGTTGATGTGGTTGGTCTGGCGGACGGCGCAGTCAGGGAAAGTCGTGAACGTATGCGTTCTGCGATCAGAAATTCCGGTTTTGAATTTCCTCTTGAAAGGGTGCTGATAAGTTTGTCTCCTGCGGATTTGAAAAAAGAAGGTGCCGGTTTTGATCTTGCTCTGGCGCTTGCGGTTCTTGATGCACAGAAAAATAATGGTGACGCAGCAATCAGGGATGATTGTGTTCTTGTGATGGGAGAACTGGAGTTGTCAGGAATGCTAAGGCCTGTAAGGGGTGTGCATGCTGCGGCATGTACTGCACTTTCCTGCGGTATTAACAGATGCATCGTGAGTTCAGCGAATGGACTTGAAGCACTTGAGGTTGAAGGAATGAAAGTTTTTTCTGCTGAAAACTTAAGTGAAGCATTTGAAGCCCTTTATAAACCTGAACTTTTTAAAAGCGGAATCGAATCAGAAAAAGACCCTGGAGTTCCAGGCGGTGAGTGTATCGGCGGAGTTATGTTTGCAAAAACTGATGATTCATGTGACATGAAGCATGTTTGCGGACAGAAAAAACTTGTCAGGGCGCTCCAGATAGCTGCTGCGGGAGGTCATAATCTTCTTGCATACGGTCCGCCGGGCTGTGGAAAGACTCTTGCGCTTTCGCGTTTTGCAGGACTTCTTCCTCTTCTTTCTCCAGAGGAAAGTCAGAGCGTAACAAGAATCCACAGCCTTGCAGGACTCCTTCAGCCGTCACAGCCGCTGATTACAGTTCCCCCTTTCAGAATGCCGCATCAGACAGCTTCAATAGAAGGGATGTGCGGCGGCGGCATAAACTGCAGGCCAGGAGAAATTTCACTTGCACATAATGGTGTTCTGTTTCTGGATGAGGCTGCAGAATTCAGAAGTTCAGTTCTTCAGATGCTCAGAGTTCCTCTTGAAAACGGCAGTATCAGCCTGAGCAGGGCCGGAAGAACTACAGTTTATCCGGCGGCGTTCCAGCTTCTTATGGCGGCAAATCCCTGTCCGTGCGGAAACTATGGTGTTCCTGATAAAATCTGTCTTTGCAGTGCACATTCAGTTGAGATGTACTGGAGGAAATTTTCAGGCCCGCTTTTAGACAGAGTTGATATCCGTGTTAACGCCTCAAAAAAAGATAATGATGGAGCAGTTCTTTCTACTTTGGAACTTCGTAAAGAAATTGCCTGTGCCGTTACTGCTCAGAGAAAAAGGGGTGTTAAAAATTCAAGGCTTTCACCTGAACAGATAAGCCGGTATTGTAAACTTGAAAAAGCAGAGGCTGAACTTCTTGAAAAAGAAGCAGTGGAACACGGTTTTTCACAGCGCGGTATAAGTGCCTGCTTAAAGCTTTCGCGAACGCTTGCTGATATGAGCGGGCATGAAAAAATCACTGCCGGCGACATTAAGGAAGCTGTTTTTTACAGGGCAGGCGGGAATGTCTTTGAAGATGCAGAGTACGCATAACGTGAGTAAAAAAAATAAGGCTGCCAGTTACAGAAGTTTTACTGACAGCCTTTTTATACCGGAGAAGGGACTTGAACCCTTACACAGTTGCCCGCAAAAGATTTTGAGTCTTTCGTGTCTACCATTCCACCACTCCGGCGTTTGTGTAAAGGAATATTATCAAAAATAGAGCATTTATGGCAAGTGTGCGGTTTTATCTCAGGACAGCGGCAAATCTTTCTGCCTTGTGTCCGAATAAATGCTTTTAATGTAGAATAAAAGTGATGAAAGATTATACCGGTGCAAAACCTGAAAAAGTATTGAAAGAAGTTTTTGGCTATGATTCTTTCAGGCTTCTTCAGAAAGATATAATTTCTAATGTCCTCAATAAAAAAGATACCCTTGCCATAATGCCGACCGGCGGAGGAAAGTCCCTCTGCTATCAGATTCCGGCCCTGATTTTTGATGGAATTACAGTGGTAGTTTCGCCTTTGATTTCACTTATGCAGGATCAGGTTGACAGCCTTACTGCGGCCGGAGTTAATGCTGTATTCCTTAACAGTACGCTTGAATGGAGCAGCTATCTTGAGGCGATGAATTCAATAAGAAACGGCGAAACAAAAATACTGTATGTTTCTCCTGAAGGACTTGCTTCCTCAAAAATACAGGAACTTCTGCATGATCAGCGCGTAAAATTAAGCTGCCTGACAGTTGATGAGGCGCACTGTGTTTCAGAATGGGGGCATGATTTCAGACCTGAGTTTCTTGAAATCGCTTCTGTCCGCCGTCAGTTTCCTGATGCGGTGTGTCTTGCCCTGACTGCAACTGCAACGCCTCAGGTGCGGACTGATATTGTCGAAAATCTTGCCCTTGTAAAGCCGCAGGTTCTTGTTTCTAGTTTTAACAGGGCTAATATCTATCTTGATGTTAAAATCAAAAATAATCCCCTGGCACAGACAGTTGAATGCATACGCCGTCACTGGGATGAAAGCGGTATTATTTACTGTTTCAGCCGTAAGCAGGTAGATTCTCTGACACAGACGCTGCTTGAGCTTGGTTACTCTGCCTTGAATTACCATGCAGGCTTAAGCGATGAGGAGCGCAAAAATCATCAGAATCTTTTCATTCGCGATCAGGTGCAGATTATGGTTGCAACCCTTGCGTTTGGAATGGGAATTGATAAACCTAATGTGCGCTTTATAATCCACTGGGATCTGCCTAAATCACTTGAACAGTACTATCAGGAAACAGGACGTGCCGGAAGGGACGGACTTCCTGCCGAAGCACTTCTTTTATATTCTCCAGGCGACATCTATAAAATAAGGCATTTTTTTGCTGATTCAGCGGATCCTCAAAAGTCAGAACAGCTTCTTAAAGAAATGATAAATTACGCTTCTTCTCCGGTGTGCAGAAGAAAAGTCTTTCTTGAATATTTCGGAGAAAAATATACAGGACAGAATGTTCCGCCTGACTCCTGCTGTGATATCTGCCGTAACGGATGCCGGCCTCCTGTTGATATGACTGTTCCCTGTCAGAAATTAATGAGCTGTATTATACGGACAGGCAGCCGTTTTGGTGCCGTTTATATTGCGGAAGTCCTGCTTGGAAGCAGAAATAAAAAAATCCTTGAAAACTCTCATAATATGATTTCTACATGGGGAATAGGGCGGGAACTTGATAAAAGTCAGTGGCTTTATCTTACTGCGCTTTTAATCGAAAAAAAATATCTTGTCAAAACTCAGGATTACGCTGTATTAAAGCTTACTCAGGCAGGACTTAGTGCCCTTAAAAACAGGGATAAAATCTTACTGCCTTTTAATCAGTTCAAAAACGCTGCAGACGGAAGTTCCTTTGATTCTGTCAGTCTTAAGTCAGACGGAAATTTTGTTCCAAAAGGGGCGGCACCTTCTTCTTCAGGCGGCGGACTTATGTTTCCTAAACCTGTGTCAAAGTCAAAACTTAAAAAGGAGAATGTGCTTCTCAGGAAAAAATCTTCGCTTGACAGCATAGAAGACAGCGGAACACGAAGAATTGCAGCGGCCTTAAAAAAGTGGCGTAAAAAATATTCAGAAGAACTTAATGTTCCGCCTTATGTGATTTTTGGAGACAGAACTCTGCTTGATATAGCACAAAAAAAGCCCTGCACGCTTGCAGAGCTTAGTGACTGTTACGGAATCGGAGAAAACAAAACTTTGAAATTCGGTGATAAAGTTCTTTCCGTTCTGGAACAGTTTTAAGTCTGTCACTGAAGAATGTGCGGACATTTTTAGTGACAGTCAGTTTATTTTAGAACAGACGGCTAGAACAGACGGCGTGCTTCAACGTAGAAGCGTTTTTCGCTTGCTTCTCCCATGCTGAAAGATTTTCTAGGGAGCGGGCCTCTGCCGTTGATTGTTGCAAAGAATGAATCTTTGGCAATCGGCGGAAGAAGGATGCCTGTTGTCTGTGCTTTGTTTCCAAGTTCAATTACTTCCTTTGAACCGTGGATGTAATCAATCTGAGTTTTATCAGCACCTTTTGAATTCATGTATTCATCAAGAAGCGGCTGAAGGGCGGCAATTGCAAGGTCCGTAATTGAAGTCTGGAGCATCTTGTTTACGGTTTTTCCAGATTCATTCCAGATAAAGCCGTATCTTGCGCCTTTTGCAGATTTGTCAGCAACAGCTTTTTCAAGTGATGCGCTGTCATTAAAATCAGTAATCTGTCCGCCGAGTTTTTCTGCGGCTGTGTTTAAGAGTTCTTCACTGTCGAGGTTAAAAAGAACGCGGTGAATCGGCTCGAAAGTAAGGCCTTCATCATAAATGTTTACAATTTCTACAAGTGCATAGCGTACAGGTGAGTCAGCAGGAAGTTTTGACTTGTTTTCTTCCCAGACAGCCTTAGCCGTTGCAAGAGAGTGGTTTCCGTCACCTACTGCAAAAAGGAATGTAGAACCGTCTTTTCCAGTTCCTTCTTCTGCGAGCTTTGCAAGTGATTTTTCAAGAAGATTTTCTGCTTCTTCTCCTTTAAAAGCCCAGCCTGTAATGCTGCCTGAATTATGCATGAGTTTTCCGTCATAAACAGGAGCATTCTTTTTTGAGAGTTTTCCTGCTCCTCCTACAAGACAGTCGTCAGGATCGTTTGCAAGAAGCATGATATGAGGAAGTTCAAGGGCAGCGCCGTTACGGATTTTCATTCTCGGCGGAATACGTTCCGGAACAGTTGCTTCTGTTGCACGGATTAAAGCCTTTGAATCAGGTTTCCATTCGTATTTATCGAGGTCAACGCAAAGAACAAGTCCTCTGCGTGTGCGGCCGTATTCTGTTTTTCTTTCAATATAAATGCATTCTTCAGCTGCGTCTTCGAAAACACCGCTGTCAATATAAGATTTCATTGTGCTCTGAATCTTAAGAATGCGTTCGTCTTTACCGCTGTCGCCAAGGTATACTTCCGGGAAAATCAGGTTCAATGCAGACGGTTTTCCCTTTGCAGTTTCAGCTGCCTTTTCCCAGTAGGCTTTGTCCTGAGTGTACTGGTCACATGCAATTACTGACCAGGTCGATAAATCAATGTTTTTTGGAAGGAGTATTTCCGGAACAGAAACTCCGTATTTTTCAAATGCTTTCATAAACACTATTCTAGCGAAAATAAAAATCAGTGTATACAAAAATTTTTCCTACACGCTTGGCACAATTCTTGCTATAATATAAGTAAATGGCAGATTTTCCTTCTCTGGGATTACAACAGCGTACTACTCAAATTCAGCATCAGGCTCAGGTTCAGACACAGCGTTTAAGCCAGCAGCAGCTGATGTCAGTAAAGATGCTCTCCCTTTCTTCTGCAGATCTCCGCCGTGAAATATATGATACAGCCGCAAAAAATCCTGCCCTCATAATCACAAAAGATGCCGTTGCAGAAGGCGTTCAGAATGCCCGTGTTTCTCATTCTCCGTATTCTGATTCCTCGTCTTCAATTAAGACTTCTTCGGGCGTTTCTGCCGCAGGACAGCTTGCAAGCGATAATTTTCAGGCGGCTCTTGAATCTTCCCCGGATACAACACTGACCTTGTGCGACCATCTTGAACATCAGTTTCTTTCAGTTTCTCATTCGCCCTCAGAAGAAAAACTCGGTCTGGCATTAATTCACAATCTTGATTCCAGGGGATTTCATATTCTTGACCCTTATTCCCTTGCTGACAGAAATGATCCGCTCCAGACAGCAGAACTTGTCGATAGAACGATGGATTATATCCGCCAGCTTGATCCTGTCGGAACCTGCTGTAAAAATTTTGAAGAAAGTCTTTTTGTTCAGGCAAAAGCAGATGAAAAAGCTCCGCCGGCTGCACTTTTTATTCTTGACGGTCACTTTGATTTTTTAAATCCGCCGCAGAGTGCAAAAATCTTAAAAAAAATAAAGGAATATAATCAGAAAAACCTTACGCAGATAATAACAAAAAAATCCCTCGATTTTACGGAAGATGAGATTACGAAGGCAGTAGACTATATTAAGACCCTAGATCCTTTTCCTGCCAGAGATTTTTCGCCCTCAGAAAATGCCTATATTGCTCCGGACGTTTTTGTGGAAAAAAATCCTGAAACAGGGGAGTATAGAGTCCGCGCAAATGATGAAGTTCTTCCGGTAATAGAAATCTCTCCTGAGTTTTATAAACTTTCCCTTGACCGTACGAGGGTTACAAAATCAACGGAAGAATCAGAAAAAAAACGTTCAGAACACCGTTTTGTCATGGACAGCGTCCGCTCTGCTTCAGAGTTTATGGAAAGCCTTGAGTTCCGCAGAAAAACACTGCTTTCTGCCTGTGCCCAGATTGTAAGCATTCAGAAAGATTTTTTTGAAAAAGGATACCGTTATTTAAAGCCTTTAAGACAGAAAGAAATTGCCGCAATTCTTGGAGTTCATGAAGCAACAATAAGCCGCATGGCAAATGAGAAATACCTTCGCTGCAGTCAGGGACTTTTTAAAATCAGCTTTTTCTTTACGAATGCGGTAGCGGATTCTGCGTCTTTGCAGGATGTTCCTTCGTCAAAAGAAGGAGTTATGTTTGAACTTAAGCAGATTCTTGAAGAACATAAAAATGATAAAAAAGCATTAAGCGACCAGAAACTTTCCGGCCTGCTTGCAGAACGCGGTATAAAAATTGCAAGAAGAACAGTGGCCAAATACCGTGCCCAGTTAAATATTGATTCCTCGTACGGAAGGTAGGAACAGCGCCCTTTTAATTACGAAAAACTGTCAGATATTTTTTCTTGTTAATAACAGGGACGGCTGTTCATAAAAGAATGTTACGGGAATTAATTTAAATTTGTTTTCCCGGGAATTCCATAGTATAATTTAATCAGAGGGTAATCAGGGGATACACCTGCCGCCCGATTTTAACATCATAAGGGGGAAACTACTATGACTAAAAATGTATCAGCAGCTTTTGAACTTGAACAGAAACAATCAGATCTTATTGAAAAAAAACTTGAACGCATCAAGTATGCAGACGACCTTATTGTAGATCTTACAGTACGCGTAAAACATGAACAGGAATATGTATTCGATGCAACAGCAAATTTCCGCTGGGGTGCACAGGCTCATGTTAGCGGCAAAGATTTTGACTTCGGTGCTGCTTTAAACAAGATGATGGACGTTCTTGACACAAAAGTTAAGAAAGAAAAGGATAAGATTCAGGAAAAGTAATTTCTGAATTAAACTGATAAAGGCTTGCAGCCGACAGCCCCGGGGAAGAGTTTTTCCGGGGATTTTTTTTGAATTTTGTTAAAATAATTCTTGTGATTTTACCTTATTGTATGTATAGTATATTTATATGGCAGATAAACCTTTTACAGTTCTTGATTTAATTGATATGGATCTCAAGGGGCATAATTCTCTGGAGCTGCACTGTATTGCAGGACGCAAAGGATTAACGCGTACAATCACTGTGCCTAACATTAACCGCCCGGGACTTGAACTTTCCGGTTTTTATGACAGTTTTGCTGCCGACCGTGTCCAGCTTTTCGGGCGCGGTGAAACTGCTTATCTTTCAAAACTTCATCAGGAAAACAGAACCGAAACAATCGAACGTCTTTTTTCTTACAATGTACCGTGTGTGGTTTTTACTCATAATCTTGTGCCTGATGAAACTTTTATAGAAATTGCAGAAAAAAACGGCTGCGCCATCTTACAGTCACCGCTTGAATCATCTGAGTTTTCAGCACGTCTTTTCCGTGTGTTCTCAAATATCTTTGCTCCAAAAAAGACTCTTCACGGAGTTCTTGTAGAAGTATACGGTGTAGGAATCCTGCTTACGGGGCATTCAGGTGTCGGAAAATCAGAATGTGCCCTGGAACTTGTAGAGAGAGGTCACCGTCTTGTTGCAGATGATATTGTAGAAATCCGCTGTGTAAACGGAAACTCTGTTTTAGGGCAGGGGGCGAACAATTTTATCAGCCACCACATGGAAATCCGCGGACTTGGTATTATCAATGTTACCCAGCTTTACGGTGTAGGTTCCATCCGCGAACAGAAAGAAGTGCAGCTTATCATTAAGCTTGAAGAATGGGATCAGAATAAAATTTATGACAGAATCGGAACTGACCAGAGCAGTACGGATCTTCTCGGTGTTAAAGTTCCTACAATAGAAATCCCTGTCCGCCCTGGACGTAACCTTCCGATTATCATTGAGGCTGCTGCAATGAATGAAAGATTAAAGGCTATGGGTTATAATTCAGCTAAGGACTTTAATCAGAATATCTTAAAATGGATTGAATCCGGAGAAGCTCAGGCCGCATATTACGGCTCGGACGACTCTTATTAAAATATACACATAAAGTGAGGTTTATATGACAGAAAAACTTTTAACCGTAAGAAATCGTGCCGGTATTCACGCCCGCCCTGCTGCTTTAATCGCCCAGACCGCAAACAGGTTTTCGTGCGAAGTTACAATGGTTAAAGATGATGCAGAAGTAAATGCAAAATCAATCATGGGTGTAATTACAATGGCCGCTGCCTATAATTCAACAATCACTTTAAGGACTGATGGACCTGATGAAGTTCAGTGTGCGGATGCTATTGTTCAGCTGTTTGAAAGCAGATTTGAGGAGGAATAATTTATGAGGGAACTTACCGACAGACAGAAAGAAGTTCTTACCTTTATTTCTACTTATACAAAGGACAATACTTTTCCTCCTACTGTCAGGGAAATAAGCAATTATTTCGGTATTTCTTTAAGGGCTGTTCAGGATCACATTACGGCGCTTCAGAAAAAAGGATATATTTCAATCAAACCTAAGAGCTCGCGTTCGATTAAAGTTATTCAGGATGGTTCAGAAAAGGGCCCTTTCATAGGAAGAGTTCCGCTGCTTGGTACAATCGCCGCAGGAAAGCCGCTTTTAAGTGAAGAAAACCTTGACGGCTACATTAATCTTCCTGAACCGTTTGTAAGACCCGGAAAAAATTATTTTGCACTCCGTGTACGCGGCCGCAGCATGATTAACGCAGGAATCCTTGAAGGAGATCTTGCCGTTATTGAACAGACTTCTGTTGCCTGTGACGGCCAGATTGTAGTTGCAGTAATTGATGATGCCATCACTTTAAAAAGATATTACAAAGAAGCAGACAGAGTAAAACTTCAGCCTGAAAACCCTGACTTTCAGCCGATTTATGTAAAAGATTTAAGGGTTGTAGGTATTCTGTCTAACATTGTACGTACATATTAAAAATGGCTGTACCTTTATATCTTTACACAGGCCCGGAGCTTGGTGAAAAAAAAGAAAAAATCCTCACTTTAAAAGAAGCCTTAAAGAAAAAATACGGCTCAAGCGATGACTTTTCGTATTATGCGGCTGACATGCAGATGAATGAAGTGGTTGCACAGCTGATGACAGAGTCGCTTTTTACTCCGGCTTCATTTGTTGTAATTAATAATGCAGAACTCATAAAAGATAAAAAAGACACAGATCTTCTCAGCCAGTGGGTAGAGTCAGCAAAAAAGACTGGAAGCGATGCAACTGTTTTAGTTCTTACTTCTGAAGAATTTAAAGTTGATGCAAAACTTGAAAAACTTGTTCCTCCTTCCAATAAAGTTGTTTTCTGGGAAATGTTTGAGGACCGCAAGGAACAGTGGCTCCATTCTTTCTTTCAGAAAAACGGATATTCAATTGACACTGATGCAGTTGAAGCGGTTCTTGAAATGGTTGAGAACAACACTGAAGAACTCAAAAGTGAATGCAGCCGCTTTTTCATGTGTTTTCCAAAAGGTCACTGTGTAACTGCTGCCGAAGTAGAACAGATTTTAAGTCATAACCGCGAAGAATCTGCCTTTACGCTTTTTGATGCAATGATGGAAAATGCACCTGCACAGAAAAAATTTGAAAACTGTCTTTCAATTCTTCAGAAAATCCGCATGCTCAAAAAAGATAATGACCATTTTGTAATTATCGGCGGGCTTTTGTACTGTTTCAGAAAACTTGCTCTCTGGCATTCCCTTAATGCAGCAGGCAGGGCAGACGAGCTTGAATTAAAAAAGAACGGTTTTGCTTCGGCAACTGTCAGAAAGCAGTATGCTCAGGCATCAAAAATCTGGACGCCTGGACAGGTGCAGGCTGTTATTTCACTTCTTTCAAAAACAGACATGGAAATCCGCTCTTCAGGCATGACTTTTCAGGATACCCAGCTTATTCTTATGATTTATGAGATTGTAATAAAGAAGGGAGCTTACTGCAGCGTTTACGACGATTTTTCAGTCTAGTTCTATTTTATTTAAAAGATCTCTTAAGGCTGTTACTTCTTCTTTTGTCAGGGAAATGCCTTTTCCCATCTTGTTGTGGTCTGGAGACCAGGGCCTTATGTCATATTTTTCCGGACGTCCGCCCCAGCTTATTTTGTTGAGTTCTGTTGTCCAGCCTGACTTTGCAGTAGAAAAAACACCTAAACTTTCTTTAATTTCATAAGAAAAATCATCTGCCATAACCACTCCTGTAAAAGGCCGGCGTTAATTCTGATGCGGTCTTTTATCTTGTCCTTGTTTTATTATAGGTTTTAGAGTTTTACTAACCTATTATAGTATGGAATTTATGTTCCTGCACGAAAAAAGAACTTTTTAAGATAATCAAGGTTGCTTACCGATAATATCTTAATTATAATTTGTTATAAGGATAATTAAAAAATGGATTTGCTTTTATAAAAATCCAAATTCCATTACAAAAATGGGGGAAAAATGAAAAAATTGATTCAGGCACTTTTTTGTGCCATGGCAGTTCTTTTGATTGCTTCCTGCGGTTCAACTCCAAAAGCAGAACCGGAACCACAGGTTCAGGATGCAGTAGAAGAAGTTAAAGAAGAAGTAAAAGAAGAAGCTGTTGATTTTTCAGCAGGTAATCAGGCACTTTTTGCACTGACAGAAACAGCACGTGAAGCAGCAATTGTCGCAGATGCAAAAAAATATTATCCGGATGGATTTGATGCTGCAGAAGCAAAGTATACTTCAATAAAAAATAAGCTTGCAGAAGATCCTTCAAAAGATTATTCAGCAGAAATTAAAGATCTGACAGACCGTTATAATTCACTTGCTGCAGCAAGCCAGGCTCAGGCTCTCAAAGAAAAGGCAGACAGCCTTTCTCTTTCAGGAGAAGACAAGGCTTCATATGATGCAGGTGCAAAGGCCCTTGAAGAATATGCTGCAATGGGAACAGGAGCTGCAGGAAAAGATCTTCTTGCAAAGGCACAGGAAGCATTGAGTGCATACAGTGATGTAGTTAACAAAGGCCTTAAAGCAAATGCTGCCCGTGAACGCAATGCCGCTCTCGAAGCAAAAAAGAATGCAGACAGCGTAAAGGCTGGAATTGCAAGAAAAGACGAATATAAAAAAGCTTCAGATACATTCAAAAAGGCAGATTCTGCTTATGTAACTGCAAATATCGAAGGTGCTTTTAACGGATATAAATCTGCAAAAGAAACTTTCAATTATCTTTATGAAGACATTAAAGACAAACGTGCAAAAGCGCAGGCTTTAATTGACGCTGCAAAACAGAAGGTTGCAGATTCAGAAAGCTATGCCGCAGAAGCTGATACAATTGCTCCTCTTGCAGGTGAAGTTGCAGGAATCGAAAAAGAAGATGCTGTTCTTCTTGAAGAAGATAAATTCGAAAATCCTGATGAAGCAGTTATCAATGTAGAAGAAGGTGTAACAGCAAAAACTGCAGAAAAAGTTGCAGAAACAGCAATCGCTGCAGAAGAAGCTGTTAAAGATGCAGGGGAGGCTAAATAATGAAAAAAGTACTTTTAACCGCACTTACATTTGTTTGTGCTTCTCTTATGTTCGCTGTAAGCTATAAAAACAATACTTATCAGAAACTTGCAAACGAATATACAAAAAAAGCTCAGAATGCACTTGATGCAGGTGATTATCTTCTTGCTGAAGATTATGCAAAAAAGGCAGAAGAAAACGCCGCTCTTTCAGAAGCATACATTAAAAAGATGCTTGCAAAATCAGATGCTGAAGCAGTAATGAAGCAGGCTTCTGCAAAACTTGATTACGCAAAATCAATCAATGCAGACCGCAATTTCCCTATGGCATTCTCTGCCGCACAGAAATCTTACGCCAGTGCTGATGATGCATTCAAGGCTGAAGATTATACAACTGCTGCAGCTTATGCAAGACAGGTGCTTGATGCACTTGCAGACATTAAGGAAATCACACCGCTTCCTCAGTATTATGTAGTACGTCCGTGGGCAGAAACAAAGGACTGTTACTGGAATATTTCCGGCCGTCCTTATGTTTACAACAATCCTCTTCTCTGGGAAAACCTTTATCAGGCAAATAAATCAAATATGCCAAAACCGAATGATCCAAACCTCATTCTCCCTGGTATGAAGATGGAAATTCCTAGTATTACAGGTGAATACCGCGAAGGTGTTTATTCACCGTCAAAAAAATACGATGGATATTCTGCAAATAAATAGAACCTTGGATTAAATAAAAAAATCCCGCAGGCAGTAAGTGAAGTTTTAGACAGGAAATTGAACTCCTCCCCGCGGGATTTTTTTTATGTTTTTTTTTCATTTCTAAGCGTATCTGTTTTGTGCGCTGTCAGAAGGTACCTGATTCTTCATGCTGTCTGTACATAAGAAGGGCAGCTGCCATCAGGGCGTGTGGCATTTCTTCAGTTCCCATTTTTGCAAAGACTTCTGACTGTTCAAGTTCCAGATAGTTTAAGTATTCGTCATTGTCAAGTTTCTGTTCATCCGTATGTTTTAAGTCAAAGGCAGCAAAGACATGAAAATGATTTGTCATGAAGGCCGGGTTTGGATTGATTTTTCCCAGATAGTACATTTTTTCTGCACTGTAGCCTGTTTCTTCCCTTAATTCGCGTACGGCACCTTCAAGAGGAGATTCACCGTCATCAATTACGCCTCCAGGAAATTCTATGCTTAATGCTTTTTCTCCGTGACGCCACTGTTTTACCATAATGAATTTAGAATTTATTACAGGAATTACTGTTACCCAGTCGTGACTGTTTATCGTGATGTATTTGTGTTCCTGGCCGTCAAAGGCTTTTGCCTGGGATTCACAGATTTGTGCTATCGGTGTCTGTAAAAGTGTTCTGGTTTCTCCTGTTTTCCATTCAAGCTGTTCATCTGAAAGCTGTTTTTCCATTCTTTTTACGTTTCCTTCTTTGACTAATATACAATTTCAATTTAATATTATAATTGTAAAAAAACAAGAAAGTCTCTAAAAATTGCAAGTATTAGGGATTAAGGGTGGCTGTTATTTTTACAGGGGATTTATCATGGCGATTTTAACATTTTCAAGGCAGACTGCTTCTCTAGGGGATGAGGTAAGCCAGCTTACAGCACAGAAACTGGGTTATACTTATGTAGGCAGAAAAGACGTTGAGCAGAAAATTGTTCAGCTCGGTTTTCCTGAAAAAAAACTCCATAAATATGATGAAAAGATTCCCGGTTTCTTTGCCTCTCTTGCAAAAGACCGTGATGAATATCTTGATTATCTTCAGACCGCTGTCCTTGAATTTGCTTCAAAAAATAACTGTGTAATCGTAGGACGCGGTTCTTCCTTTATTCTTTCAAATGTAAAAAATCATCTTGCAGTCCGTGTTGTCGCTGAGGAAAGTTTCAGGGTTCACCGTTTTATGGAACTGTGCGGAACAGATGAAAAACAGGCAAAAAAAAGGCTTATGGCCGCAGATAAACAGAGGTCAGGTTTTCATAAAAGTTTTTTTAACTGTCATGTTGATGAACAGAGCCTTTATCATGCAATAGTAAATACCGGTCTTCTTGGAGTAGAAGCTGCTGCGGATATGATAGCCGGCGGAGTTAAGAATATTACCCGGGAACAGGAAAAGCAGGGAATGGAACAGATAGAAGAACTTCTTATCTGCCAGCGTATTGTTAATATGCTCATCCTTGAATACGGTCTGAACATAAACTTCCTGCGTGCAACTGCCCGTGACGGAAAAGTTACGCTCCACGGTGTTGCTGATTCTTCTGCAATCGTTAACCGCGCCCTTACCATTACACAGGCTGAACTTCCTGAGTATGTTGTCGAATCGGCAGTTAATGTAGTTCAGGATTTTAAGGCGTATCCTCAATGAGATTTGAAACAGCATTAGTTTTAGGAATAATAACTCTTTGTCTCGGCGGAGTCCTGGGAAGCCTCATATGTGTTTGTGCAGGTGCTTTCCTTAGAAAACAGGTCTCAAAGTCGCATTTTACTGTAATCTGTATTCTTATGAGTGCTGCAGTTGCAGCGGGTGCTGCAGGTTTTGTTCTGATAAATAATATTTCACAGCAGCTTTCCCTTTCGTTTTCTTATCTTCCATTTTTCTGTGCCCTTTTTGTTTCAGGTGCTCTTTGTACGGTTTTTGCAAAAATAGCAGTACCGTTTTTTCTGTCACTTTATATTGTCCTTTCAGTTTTGACCGGTGTTTCGCTTTATTCGCGCTTCGGTTCGCTTCCGGATTCTGTTTCTGTCACATTAAACAAAAACTCTGTCAATGCGGGAAACAAATCTTTTGCAGTAGACAGTCCTCATAATAAAAAACTTGTGGTAGAAGTATATACTCTTCCTGGCCTTCTTCTTCTTCCGCTTCCGCGTGTCTGGTATTCTGTTATAGGCACTGTTGATTCAGATTTTGTGATTGATAACACCGAAGAAATCCGTCTGGCCGCTGCTTTTTCAGGCGACGGGCCTTCTTTTGCGGTTGCAGAAGAAAATCCTGAGAGTTCTTTTTTCTGGCGCAGACAGTACAGGTCTTACAGAAACTGGTTTTTAAAAGACAGGATTTATCTTCCGGTTCCCGTTCCCAAAGACAGTGTTCTTCCTTCTGTATATACACTTAAATTTATTGCAAATGGAGAAGATTTAACGTGCAGGCTTGAAAAGAATCTGTAGTGTTTTTGCCTTGCCTTGACTTTTTAGCCTGTACTTAAGATACTTAGGATTATGAAAGTTTCTAACAAATTTACGCTCGCAAGACTGGTTTTTGCTCCGGTTTTTTTTCTTCTCTATAATATTCCGATATGGACAGGGAACAAAACTCTTGCCTTTATTTCTGCCTGTCTTATGATTCCGTCTCTTATTGTTATGGAACTTACAGATTACTGGGATGGTCACTATGCGCGTAAGCATAATGAAGTAAGTGATCTTGGAAAACTTTTTGACCCGTTTGCTGACGTAATGCTCAATCTTACGGTATTCATTTCTGCAATGCATTCTTTTGATGCCCGCATAGGTTCTTACATGCCGGTCTGGATTTTTATTCTTATTATGTACCGTGAATTCTGTCAGAACTTCCTTCGCCTTTTAGCTGTGCGTCATGGTGTTGCAATTGCTGCCAGAAAGGGTGGAAAAGTAAAAACTGTTTTCTACATTATTTCAGGCTTTTTCATGCTGGCCGCAGAATGTTTTATCCGTCTTGGCTTTGCTGATTTAATCAATGTTCATTTTGGTCTTGATGTTTCTGTTTTCTATCCGTATGCAAAAATGGTAGTTCGGTCACTTTATTTAGTATGCCTGGTTTTGAGTTATGTTTCGTTTGCAGATTATGTAAAGAATTTCGGTTCAGTCTTTAAAGAAATGTAACTGATAAAAAAACAGAAAGATAAGGGGGCGGCGTATCAGACTGATGCGGTGAGCCCCGTTTTTTTTTGTCCTTTTGCGTTTCTGTATTAACCCGCTTTTCAGCCTTCGCCGTCTTGCGCGGCTCATCCGGGGAAGATATGTTTGTTTGTAATTCAGCTGACTGCCGTGCAGGGGCATGCAGCAGGGTTTAATGGTTAAAGATCTGCTCCTGTTGTATCCCCCGGACTTACGGGCTTACAATCGGGGCCGGGATTTATTTAAGCAGATTGCGGACTGTAAAAAAAAAGAAATTTAAAAACAAAATTTTAATAAAAAATATTCAAAAATTAAAATACAGAGTGTTGACCAAAAATAGTGCTCTGTGCTATATTAACACTCGCCGCTAGTAAACAGGTTAATTCAAACTTAAATTACTTAGAGGTTGTATGAAAACTCTGCGGTTTAACGCAGGACTTACAGTTCTTTGAAAAAAATTAGTGAAGGAAGAAAGACAAGATAGCACAGACTTTCCGTAAGGAAAGTCCAGTAGCAGAAAAGTTTTTCAAGTACAAAACGAATGCCAGCAGAATCTGACTAAAAGGTCAGAGGACGCAAAAACAATCCTATCAATTAAAGATTGGTTGGGACGAATAATTTATGGTAAATCTTGATCCCTTCGGGGATTTGAGAATAATCATGGAGAGTTTGATCCTGGCTCAGAATAAACGCTGGCGGCGTGTCTTAAGCATGCAAGTCGAACGGCAAGGTACCTTCGGGTACCCTAGAGTGGCGGACTGGTGAGTAACACGTAGGTGACGTACCTTTTGGACGGGGATAGCCCGTAGAAATACGGGATAATACCGGATAAGGTTGCACGGGTTGGAGCCGTGCAAGGAAAGGCGCTACGGCGTCGCCGAAAGAACGGCCTGCGACCTATCAGCTTGTTGGTGAGGTAAAGGCCCACCAAGGCAATGACAGGTATCCGGCCTGAGAGGGTGATCGGACACATTGGGACTGAGATACGGCCCAGACTCCTACGGGAGGCAGCAGCTAAGAATATTCCGCAATGGACGAAAGTCTGACGGAGCAACGCCGCGTGGATGATGAAGGCCGGAAGGTTGTAAAATCCTTTTATAATTGAGGAATAAGCCGGGTAGGGAATGACCTGGTGGTGACTGTAGATTATGAATAAGCACCGGCTAATTACGTGCCAGCAGCCGCGGTAACACGTAAGGTGCGAGCGTTATTCGGAATTATTGGGCGTAAAGGGCACGCAGGCGGTTTTGCAAGCTTGGTGTGAAATCCCGGGGCTTAACCCCGGAACTGCATTGAGAACTGCATGACTAGAGTTAATGAGGGGAAACCGGAATTCCAGGTGTAGGGGTGAAATCTGTAGATATCTGGAAGAACACCAATGGCGAAGGCAGGTTTCTAGCATATAACTGACGCTCAGGTGCGAAGGTGCGGGGATCAAACAGGATTAGATACCCTGGTAGTCCGCACAGTAAACTATGTACACCAGGTGTCTGGCCATGAGGCTGGGTGCCAAAGCAAACGCGATAAGTGTACCGCCTGGGGAGTATGCCCGCAAGGGTGAAACTCAAAGGAATTGACGGGGGCCCGCACAAGCGGTGGAGCATGTGGTTTAATTCGATGGTACGCGAGGAACCTTACCTGGGTTTGACATACAGTGGAATTGTATAGAGATATGCAAGCGTAGCAATACGCCGCTGAACAGGTGCTGCATGGCTGTCGTCAGCTCGTGCCGTGAGGTGTTGGGTTAAGTCCCGCAACGAGCGCAACCCCTACTGCCAGTTACCAGCATGTAATGATGGGGACTCTGGCGGAACTGCCGGCGACAAGCCGGAGGAAGGCGGGGATGACGTCAAGTCATCATGGCCCTTATGTCCAGGGCTACACACGTGCTACAATGGTAGGTACAGAGTGACGCGAAGCCGCGAGGTGAAGCAAAACGCAGAAAACCTATCGTAGTCCGGATTGGAGTCTGAAACCCGACTCCATGAAGTTGGAATCGCTAGTAATCGCGCATCAGCACGGCGCGGTGAATACGTTCCCGGGCCTTGTACACACCGCCCGTCACACCATCCGAGTCGAGGATACCCGAAGCTGGTAGGCTAACCGCAAGGGGGCCGCTATCTAAGGTATGCTTGGTAAGGGGGGTGAAGTCGTAACAAGGTAGCCGTACTGGAAAGTGCGGCTGGATCACCTCCTTTTGTAAGACAGAAGGAAAACGAGATTGGAAAAATCTCAGGTTATGTGTACAACCAAAGTACAAAAAGCATGATGTTTTGAAAAGAAAAACTTTTTCTTGTCTGACTTCCCATTAATTTTTATATATAAGCCGCGGGGAATTAGCTCAGCTGGCTAGAGCATCGGCTTTGCAAGCCGAGGGTCAGGGGTTCGAACCCCCTATTCTCCACTAGGAATGCTTTTAAGAGTAAAAGTAATTCCATGGTTCTTTGAAAGTAAAAGTGAAGGAAAGAAACAATAAGTTTGAAAGAGAGAAATCTTGAGTAAGACGGATGAAGGTACAGACTGTCGTAAAGCGAGTGAAAGTGAGCCACACTTGACATAAATTTTTAAGGCTTATGAGTAGCGGAAAAGAAGAAGACAGGATGGAAAAGATAATATGGTCAAGTGAAATATAGGTTCATGGCGGATGCCTGTGGAGCTGTAAGGCGAAGAAGGTCGCGATAAGCTGCGAAAAGCTGCGGTTAGGAGCACATATCCTTTGACCCGCAGATTACCGAATGGAGTAATCCGGTACACGTGAGTGTATCACCTGAATACCTGAATAAAATAGGGTACAGGAGCTAAACTGGGTGAAGTGAACCATCTAAGTAACCCGGGAAAAGAAATCAAAAGAGATTCCCTTAGTAGCGGCGAGCGAAGGGGGAAGAGCCCAAACCGCTTCGAGCGGGGTTGTAGGGCTGCATGGGGATGACCCGAGAAGTTGTGAGAAAACCTTGATATAGCGGAAGCTTCTGGGAAGGAGCGTCAGAGAGTGTGAAAGCCACGTACGCGAAATAGAAAGGACTTCTTGATGCAGTACCTGAGTACGGCGGGGCACGAGGAACCCTGTCGGAATCCGGGTCGACCACGATCCAAGGCTAAATACTAGACAGCTACCGATAGTGAACGAGTACCGTGAGGGAAAGGCGAAAAGAACCCCGGTGAGGGGAGTGAAATAGAACCTGAAACCATGAACTGGCAAGATGTCACGGCCCGCAAGGGTGGTGGCGTGCCTTTTGTAGAATGAACCTGCGAGTTACGGTATGCAGCGAGGTTAATCGTTAGTAGACGAGGAGCCGGAGCGAAAGCGAGTCTGAACAGGGCGGTTTAAGTTGCATGTCGTAGACCCGAAGCCAAGGTGATCTTATTATGGGCAGGTTGAAGCCTGGGTGAAACCAGGTGGAGGACCGAACAGTAATCTGTTAAAAAAGGTAGTGATGACCCGTGATAAGGAGTGAAAGGCTAAACAAACCTGGAAATAGCTGGCTCTCCCCGAAATGCCTTTAGGGACAGCCTCATACAAAGCTACCGGAGGTAAAGCACTGGACGGGAATGGGGGAGTCAAATCCTACCTGACCCAATCAAACTCTGAATGCCGGTAACCAGCGTATGGGAGTGAGACTGCGGGCGCTAAGGTTCGTAGTCAAGAGGGAAACAGCCCAGACCATCAGCTAAGGTCCCGAAATTATGCTAAGTGTTAAATGAAGTGTGGATGCACAGACAGCCAGGAGGTTGGCTTAGAAGCAGCCATTCCTTAAAAGAGTGCGTAACAGCTCACTGGTCGAGCATTCATGCGCAGACAATGTAACGGGGCTAAGCATAATACCGAAGCTATGGATTCATAACCTAAGTTATGACTGGTAGGGGAGCATTCCATTAACTGACGAAGGAATACCCGTGAGGGGTTCTGGAGGAGATGGAAGAGAGAATGCAGGTATAAGTAACGAAAAGACGGGTGAGATTCCCGTCCGCCGAAAACATAAGGTTTCCAGGGTAAAGGCAATCTGCCCTGGGTAAGTCGGCCCCTAAGGCCAGGTCGAAAGACGTAGTCGATGGGAAATCGGTTTATAATCCGATACCTTTTTAAGTTTCGAGGGCAAGACGCATGAGGTGAAATCCGGCCGGAGAACGGTTGTTCCGGTCAAAGCACTGAGCCGGTGAGGTTTACAGGCAAATCCGTAAACTGAGGTGAGGTGTTACAGCGAGTGGAGTGAAAGATGAAGCGAAGCGGATGTAATCAGGGTGCTAAAAAATACTGTCTAAGGCTAGGCTTAAAAAGACCGTACCGTAAACGGACACACGTATGTGGGATGAGTAATCTAAGGCGCACGAGCGACCTCGCGTTAAGGAACTCGGCAAAATGCACACGTAACTTCGGAAGAAGTGTGGCTCTGATTGTTTAAGATTAAGAGCGGCAGAAAGCAGGCTCAGGCGACTGTTTATCAAAAACACAGCCATCTGCGAACCAGCAATGGGACGTATAGGTGGTGACTCCTGCCCGGTGCTGGAAGGTTAAGAGGAGCGGTTAGAAGCAA
>JAEEGH010000638.1_pt1 | contig 117118 bp, 89 predicted proteins | sample 9134181 | NCBI WGS metagenome assembly JAEEGH01 (sample SAMN16246544, study PRJNA631951) | gut metagenome | biome: gut microbiome; feature: rumen; material: DP-attached | host: Bos | place: Iran: Karaj | collected 2018-10
AACGTTATGTCAAAGGTGAAGGCAGCAATACAGTTGTCTTAGGCATCAATTACCTGAAAGAGGCTTCTCGCAATGGTTCATCTGAAGCTCAAAGTACTCTTATTAATGTCATCAACAGACTTCAGCGAAAGGCTGATAATGGTGACAGCATCGCATATCAAATATTAATGTCAATTGATAATCAATGAATCGCAATATCTTATATATAATGATGTGTCTGGTTGCATTGTCAGCCTCAGCGAAGACCTCCTTTCGCACAGCGGAATTAGGACGTTTGGCTCAGGTGTTGGCACTCGACACGGAGATACTGCCAGAGGGCTATAGCCATCCGATAGCAAAGGGTCTCCGCCTGACCGTTCACCAGACAGAACAGACAGTGGACCATATTGGTCTGTATCTGTTCAATGAGGAATTGCGTTCTGTGGGGAAGTCGCCCATATTCGACTTTCTCGAACGCTATTTCCTACAATTGAAATATCCCCCTCAATCAAAGAGCATGTCTAACATGATCCGTGATGATCAGTTCAAATTCTTGAATGGGTCTCTCAGTTCAGTCGATAATATCGTGCTCACAGATGGCTTTAGCTATAATTACGATAATCATTGCTATGTAGCCACATGGAATCGCAAAGACTCCATCCTACTCTCAGTTTCTTTCCCTGTGGAATACGAATTGATCAGTGGGGAGAATAAGATTGAGGCAGAGGATAACCTCCCTTCTGATATTAGAAATACAAAGGTAGAGATTCCTACAGGTAAGCCCTCAGCTAAAAAGGACCACTATCTTTCTAAGGATTTTACCAACCGTCTGTATCTCTCAAAGGGTGAACTTGTGCTTAGTGAGAAGCATCCGTTGGAGTCAGCTGCCAATATGATGCTGAGTTTACAAACTGAAGGAAACTTCAATATTAATATTACCCAATTGTCGTATGGCTTCAAAAAGACAACTTTTGAAGTTCCTTTAAAACAATGGATTGCTTTCTGTCAGGATCATGGCTGTGAACTCTACTTTGGTGTAGAGAAGCTGACAAACAAAAATGTAGTGGAATGTGTGGTGATGGCTGTAAATGAAGCAGAGAACTATAATCATGTGCTTACAGCCACGATCTCATCTGACATTCTGGAACCCAAGAGCGGAACTATCGAAGCCCGGCTCTACCCCTATGTACCAATGCATAATGTGTTGACTATGTTCGCATCATATCGTAAGTCTAACCCTAAAACCTTTGTCAGCAAATGAAAAGATTATCAATAACGATACTGCTTTTGTCGATGGTGCTGATGGTGAATGCCTTAGACAAACGACAGACGCAGATCAATACAATTAAGAAAAGCAAAGAATATCTCTATAGCGATATCACCATGTCAACCCAAGAGGGTGCTACCTCTCAGGCATTCAATGAGTTGCAGCAGGAAATCCTTATTTGGGCCACAGACAGAGCTGACGAAAAAACTGGTACTGCTGTGTCGCCTCAAGACATCAATAAACTCATTGATACCATCATGGTACGTAGGGCTGAGATGTACAGAGTCTTTGCTTACGTCAAGAAGGTGAAGTTATTACCGCTTTTCAGTGATTGGCATCTGGTCTTACTTGATAGCCTTGACTGTGATGAAAGAGCCCTTGATGGTTTACCTGATGGGAGTGATCTAGCTGAAGCCTCAAAGCCCAAAGAAAAGTCAAAGGATTCTATAGCAAAAGACACTGTAGTAAGTAAGAAAGTCCTTACAATGTTGAAGAACAATTTCTTAGGCAAAAAAGGCGGTGTGTTAGAACTGATCAAGAAGGCTAAGAACTTCTTTGAGTTGAAGCAGATCATGGAACCCCTGAAACAGAAAGGCGAGATCATTGACTATGGCAAATATGCCACAGCCAAGCAGCCTGAAGACTGTTATCTTATAGTCTATGACCCCGCAGGGAATATCAAAGCCTTGTTGGGAAAAGGAGAAGATGTGCGCCAGAACCTGAAAACTGGTAAAGAAGACAGCATCATGAACTATCATGGGTGTGGTGCTATTTGGTTTACATTAAAAAATTGAAGAATTAAAGATTAAAGAATTGAAAAATTGAAGTTATGAAACGTATATTTTTAAGTTTATCATTTATCATTTGCTGTTTATCATATAGTACAGCCTATAACCAAGTTCGTCTCGTGATCAATGATGGCATTTATAATCAGCAGATCAAACAGCGTATGGAACGCGCAGTGTCTGTTGTGATGACGGAGATTAACCGTTCGCATGAAGCCAACTTGATCAAGTTGAACTTGCCAGACACCTATATCACAAGGGTTGCAAAGCTGGATTTGAATAGACTCTGGGAAAGTGATCATTTCCGTTGTGTAGAAGACGAGATCGTATTACGTGGCCTTACTACTCATACAGGTTATCAGGTACGTGGCATTCCTCTGATAGTCAATGCTGCGAAAGATGGTGAAGAGTTAGGTTATCAGGAGGCAGTCATTAGTTTTGATGAAAGTGGTCTCATTACCAGTTTCTACTATACCATCAATCCTGAGATCTATTCTAATCTCCGTAAGCAGTGGATGCAGGAGAAGAATCATGAGGTGACGGACTTGAAAGACCGTATGATGGTGCTGGATTATGTGGAGCATTTCCGTACAGCTTACAATCAGAAAGATCTGAGTTTTCTGCACCAGGTGTTTTCTCCCAATGCCTTGATTATAACAGGTAAGGTTATCAAAGTTGGCAAAACAGAGATGCGCCCCAATGGCGATCGTAAGATAGTCTATTCCACACAAAGTAAGAAGCAGTATCTGAATAATCTGGAAAAGACGTTTAAGAATAATGGCTATATCAAAGTGACTTTTGACAATGTGATGATTGTCTCGCATCCTACAATCCGAGGTATCTATGGTGTCACCGTTCACCAGAATTGGAAGAGTAGTCGTTATAGTGATGATGGTTATGTCTTTATGGTCTGGGATTTCCGCAATCCGGATGAGCCTCAGATACACGTTCGCACTTGGCAGCCTGAGTTTGTCGATAAGGATAAGGGCCAGCGTCTCAATCCTAACGACGTCTTCACCCTTGGCGACTTTGATTTGTAAACAACATAATTTGATCAATGATGTGTTATATTATAAGAAAATCAATCCTATTTCTGGCATTCATGCTTTTATGTCAAGTAAGACTGAATGCCCAAGATATTCAAATTACCCAATTTGAAGCAAATCCAACAAATTTGGTAGCCAGTATGTATCCTGAGTATGACAATACGGGTACTGCTTGTGCTGTCATTCGATTTCTTGTTCGTGAAACAGGTTTTTCAATTCAAGGTAATCTTGGTATTGTAAAGCAGGATTCGTTACCTGGAGAAATACGTGTTTGGATTCCACAGGGAACAAAACGAATTACTGTTAGGCATGAGCGTTATTTGCCTCTTGATGGGTATGTAATTCCTGTTAAGATTGTATCAAAGATGGCATACGATGCTGTCATCGAAGCAAAAAACGTTATTGATGACAATTCCCCTCAGAGACATTTCCTTGGTGTTTTTAATCGTTTGTTTGCTAATCTTTCTGTTGGAACAGAAGGCTTTAGTATCGGCCTTTCCACTCCTATTAGCCCTTATGTTGATTTGATGGCTGGTATTAACTTTATGCCAGGTTTTAAGATACATGACAATGTAGATATAACAACAGAAACTGTAGAGATACTAAATGAGAAGACACAATCACCTGATGTGTATAATTTCGACAAATTGAATATTGTTGGGAAAATGGCCCGTACAACTTTTGATGTGAAACTTTGTATATATCCTGGTGGATATCGTTTCCCATTATATTTATGTGGTGGGGTTTCTTTTGGTGGTGAAATAATAGCTACATCTGAGGGGTATAGTAGTGAAGTTGCAAGAGTTTATAGTGAACATCCTGAGTATACGGGTAGTATAGAGGCAAGGTTCAGTGAGATAAATGTAGATGTTGATCGAAATGGTTATGTCTATGGAGAAGTTAAAGTAAAGAAAGTCAGACCATATTTTGGATTGGGCTATGGACGCCTTTCAACAAATAAGCGTCGATTTGATTTTCGTATTGAAGCAGGCTTCCAATCAATGGGTAAAATGCATATATATCAGAATGATCGGCTAATTGATAAAAGTATCGCTGATTTAATTGATGGATTCCTACCACAAGTTGTTGATAAAGTAAAAATATATCCTGTTTTAAAAATTTCTTTGATTTATCGAATCTTATGATTTTGTAAATATACACAATTATATAGCGTTCTTTGACACCCGCCACTGAGAAACACAAGGGGACAGGAACCTTGTGCATTGGGGCTGGGGTTGAAACGGGCAGATTCAGAAAGTTGCCTTTCAGCGGTTGAGTCGCCCCACGTGTAGGGGCGTGGATTACAGTATGTGGCGCGGCATCATTCGCACCACATTTCCCAGAAATCACGCAGACATTTAATAGGTGAGTCCAAATTGCCAGAGAGGGATGATGTTGTCATAGCCTGTTTCTATGTCATCTTTGACAACGTAGCCTTGGGCCGCATCTTGTATCTGCTTCTGTTTTTTCTTCTTGCCGCCCACCTCAAAGGTTTTTCCGTCTATTTCGAAATCGCTAATCCGTGAACTGATGACATCAGTCTTGACACGCATCTGATTATAGAAGAAAGTTTCGCGTACATTACCAATATCGGTGCTTTGACGTCCAAGGAGATAGGCCAGATTCGTATTGTCAAGATAGACTTTCTCTACCTTTCCTACGCCATGTATGCCACCCGTATCGTCGCGTAGTTGTCCTATCATACCAGCCTGTTCCATGTATAGGAAATAGTCTGGCAGCACATTGCGACTTACCCCTATCACGGTTGCCAATGATTCCATGATAGGCTTGAAAGGAACACTCTGTGCAATAACGGCAAGTAGTTTTTTCAGTTTCCGGCCTGTAGAGGCGTTCATATTCGCATATTGGGGAATGTCAACCTCCATTGTTTGGTTGATAACCTGGCGCAAGCGCATTTCATAGCCGCCCTCGCCTGCAAATGGGTAGTAACCATTTTTTAGGTAGTCCTTGAAGAAAGGCAGAGGATGACTGATGGTATCAAGTTTTGCCTTATGGTCCAAAACATCGTTGATAGTATATACTGGGGCGGTTATGTTATGAAACAATGCCAGGTATTCCCTGAATGAGAGTCCCTGCATGGTGAATATCAAAGCACGTCTGCTCAGGTCGGATGCTCCTTTTGTGATATCAAGTATGGAAGAGCCTGTGAATCCTACCTTCAAGTCTGGATGATGGTCGTATATAAGTTTCAATTCTCGTGACCAGTTCTCATATTTATGAATCTCGTCAATGAAAATCTGCTCCCCACCGTCTTTTACAAACTCATCTACAGTGTCGATGAGGGTGTGGGTTGAAAAATACAGATGATCAGCAGCAACATAGAGCATGTGCCGCTTGTCTCTGTTGTCCTTGATGTATTGAAGAATCATTGTTGACTTTCCCACACCACGTGGCCCAACAAGTCCGAACATTCTGGACTCCCAACTCACTTGATTATACATATACCTATGGAATGTTGAAGTGGTTAGCTTCAATTGACTCTCCATGAATTCAATCAGCGAAATATCCATAATCGTTATATTTTTGTTGCAAAGATAATTAAATTGCACTAAAGGAGTGCATAAAATAAAAGAATAATGCACTAAAGTAGTGCAAATTAACGTATTTTTACGGAAAACACGTGAAAAACGCACTTTTCTTGTCACGCTGAGGTCAGGATAATCTGTGACAGTCACGCTTCTCTTGAAGTTTTTCGAGGTAAGTATTTGTAGGATTGTAGAATACTGAGAGAGGGAGACTTTGCTCAATATTTTTTTGCAAAAAAACATAGAAAATCTCATTGCCGGTTGGGGGATTTTTTATACCTTTGCAACTGAATTTCTCATTAAAGGTATTCAGCATGACAGGAATCTCTGCAAAGCGCAATTCCGTGTCAGTTCCCAAGACCGCTACGAGCTGCGGGCTGACACTTTCGGCTGCTATCCGACGCGTAAAGGCGTCGACAGGCAGCCCCTCGGCGAGGATTCCTGAGACGGCGATTCCTGAGACGGTCATCATCGGAGATCGAGGTCAGAGCCCCTTGGCGGCACAATCCACCCCACAATCTTTCCTCTCAACAATCACATTACTAATTAATCCGCTCAATCTCCGAGACGATGACCACCGGCACCCCCATCACCAGCAACCTCAACATCACGCAAGACGAAGTGGTGAGGATTGTCAGGCGCATCATCAATGTTGACGGCTTGGAGGCAGCCCGTGCGGCCTTCAAGCAGATGAACGAGTTTTTCTCCGGCCTGAAAGGCTGGGCAGAGACTACTGATGCGGTATATGCCCTGTTTGCAGAACAACGCAAGGCGGAACAGCAAAAGCTTAGGAAAGAGAAACTTGAGGAGCGGCGTGCCGGAGCTCCACTTTTCGTCGTGTCGAGTCAGTCCACCAGCGACGCCAAGAACATCGGCTCTGCGGAGATTGACAAGATGGATGTCGACGTGAACAGGCCCGGTAACAACATAGCAAGAATCATACAATTTGGAAAAGACGATGACAAGTAACACGAAAGAAGACGACGGATTCTGTATCAAGGTATACAGTCCGGGTAATTTTATTGCCAAGGAGATTACGATCAATGGTGGTGTACATCTGGGTAACAATCCAGCTGGGGGTGGCTTTACTGACGAACAGATAGCCCGGGCCCTGGCAGCCTGCGTAGGCAAGGGCAAGGTGATTGACAACAAGCAGAAGTGGGCCGGTGCCTATTGGTATCTGCGCTGGGCCTGCTGCTTCCCCGTTGATGCCCAGAAGTTCTGCGACCGCATCAGACAGCTTCCCTTTAAACAGGATCTGGAATATCCCTGTGACTACCGTAATATCCGTGAGTTGACCACCCTGTCGTTCATGGATCATAATCCGCAGCAGATGGACAGAGTACAATATAGCAAGAACGACGAGAAGGTGTTCTTCCAATGTCGTGAGGTGGCATTGAAATTAGCCGAGGAACTAGGGAAAGCATACCTGCCGACAGTCTGATTTTGGCAAATCGTTGGCAAACAATTGGCATTCCATTGCAGAGCATTGGGATGCCTTTTTTTATGTCTAATTTTGCACTTGCAAGCCTGAAGGATCCCAGGATGTTGCAAGCGCTCTGCTACATTTATTGATACAATTTGAAAAGCTGACTTACTCTCTCTTTCACAAAGTGTATACTTTTGTGAGATTTCATATACACGTACATTATTAATAATTTAAAGGTCGCCTGAAAGGGGGCGACGGGAAATAAAAATTTGCTTATGACAAAAAATGAAATACGGGACTTCAAAAAGTTCCTTGACGAACAGAACGCCTACCTGGTGTTTGAAAAGACCTACAGTCAGAACCGTATGTCGATAAACCCCAAGAATCTGGAGGACTATCTCGAACAGACAAGGGCCGACATTGTGATACCTCAAGCCTTCATCTATCCGAAAGGCATCTACGGCAGAGACTTCTGGCTGGCCCTGAATAAGGAATGGATTAAGCTGCTCCATCAGAAGCGGGCCGAGCACAACGAGGCGATGCAACTGGACAGCCTCCATCTGGAAATCATCGACATCAAGTCGAAGAGTACTTGCCAGGGTCTGCCTAAGAATACCTGCTCTCTGAGTCTGCGTGGCGGCAAACGACTGACGCTGAACATGGAACATTCGAAGATGATAGCCAAAAAGCTCTCGACCCACATGCTGCTCACCCGAAGCCGACAGACCACCGACGTGGTGCTGATGTTCAACCGACAGCGGGGCATCGAGGTGAAGTTCAAGGCAGGTACCAGCGGTCTGCAGTTCAACAACACCGAACTGGCCAATCATCTGATCGACCTGCTGGATCTCGACCCTGACCAGGAGTACTTCCAGTTAGGCATCGAGCTGCTGGCTGAGACGAAAGACTATCTGCTATTCACACTGAAGAATAAGGAATAAGACATAAGGACAATTGATAATTGAAAATTGAAAATTATTATGGAAAAGACTGTTAGAATTCTGAATCAGTCGGGTCTGATTACGCGTCAGTACCCAGACAAGAAAACGGGTGAGCAGAAGGTAATGAACTCTGTGACCTTGAAGTTGACGGACGGCATCGACACCTTCCTTGGTGAGATAACTGGCGAGAGGGCTGTGAACTGTCCGAAGTTCGACCCATCATATCAGTATCGGGTGCTTTGTTCGATGGTGGTTCGCGAGTGGGACTCCCAGCAGACGGGTGAACACATGCAGGCCACGACGATCTACGTCGACAGGATCAACATGACGTGATTTTTCAACAACGAATTTAACGAATTACACGAATTGTTATAGAACTAATGGAAGACGTTAAAAGTGAAGAATTAAGAGTGAAGAGTGAAGAATTTGCTCCCGCTCAGAAGAAGAGGAAGCTGGTGGAGAGCTACAAGTCGAATACTCGTCGTTACGATGATGGTTCGATAGAGATTGCTCCGCAAGAGAAGGGTGAACCCTCTCAGAAGGATGTCAAGAAGGTTGGCAGGTCGAAGCGTTATGCAACGACTGGCAAGAACCCACTGACTTGTATTGAACTGAAATGTCCCGAGGAGGTGCCCGACAAGGCGGCCTTCTTCCACAAGGAGCTGGCAAAGCTGACGAAGGACATTCAGATCGAGGAACCTACCTTGCCGAAGGGCGAGTTTCTAGTCAACAAGGAATGCCTGAAGGTGTGCTTTGTTAAAGATGAACGGAAGGTGATGGCTTACCTGACGTTCGACGTCAAAGGATTGTTGGAAGTAAGGAGAGAGTTGTACAGTCTAACAAGTGAGATTGACAAATGTTTTGTAATCAATCAAGATTCGATTTGCCCACAGCAATAGTGACGGCAGAAATATTCAATAATCTGGTGGACAGTGCCCAGACCCGATGGCTCACAAGTGAGCATCGTCGGCTCAGGGAGGCACTGCCCTCCATTTTGGAAGGAGATGCGGAGTTGCTGAATCAATGGGCCAATGACGAGAATTTCATCAAGTTCTGCCAAGGGCAGGAAGCAAGCAGGAAGAAAGCGGCTGGAGGGAAAACCAAAGGTGAGGTGTTTAAGGCACTCACCATTGAGAAAAAACTTCAGACGTACTGCGACAACCTCAAGAAGAGTTTGCCGTTTGTCATCTTTATTGCAACCTATATCGAAACCGCTTCGGCAAGCGGAAAGTTAGGTTGTTGGAGAAAACAGGCGGCGTGCAGACTGAATGGTTTGTGTGTGATTGACTTCGACCACATTGAGGGAGATTGCAGGGCGGTTTGGGAAGAGGCTTACTCTAAGCTATCAGATGAGGATAAGGCTAGGATTCTTCTGGTTTATATCACCCCATCCGGGCATGGCTTGAAGGTTGTCTTTATGGCTGATGTTTCCGTCGGGAACCTCATTGACAATCAGAAGGACTTCTCTGCTAAGTTGGGCTTGAACCCCGATGAAGCCTGTAAGGACGCTTCAAGAGGTGCGTTTCTGACTACTCGCGAGGACATCATTTTAATTAACGAAGAAAAACTGTTTACGTATGAAAACGAAGCATTTGGTAAGAAGTACAATGACAGCTATCGCAACGGTCATTCTCAGCCCACTGTATGTCCTGCTGGCAGTTCTGTGGCTGCTGGCCATACCGGTCAGGGCAGCCATGATACTGGTGGCGAGAATCCGAATACCGCGACGGTGATGACCTACAACGGTGTGCCGTATGTGAAGATCATCGAGGCGTGGCTGGAGGGTGTGAATCTGGATAAGAACCGCCATAACACGCTGACGGAGTTGGCAAGCCACTTGCGTTATCTGATTGGTAAGAACCCGAAGAAGATTACTGAGGTGGTGACGTCTTTGCCCTGGGTGAAAGACCTTGCAGCAGAGGGTGAGGATGTGGCCGGAACCGTCAGTTCTGTCATGGGCTGGCGCTACAACGAGAGGATGCCTGACAAACTTCGCGAGGCCCTTGAAAAGGTGGGGGCTTTAGAGCAGAAAACATCTGTATCTGCAGGTGCAGCGGATGATATCTATGCACAGTTGCCGCTGGACAAATGGGCTAAGGAATTGCAGGAGATGGCAGAGTATTACCCTTGTATGAAGGAGTTGTTCTTGAATGCACATCCTCACAAGATGCCTGCGATTCTCTTTTCTTCCGCAGCGTTGTTCGGGACATTGATGACGAGGGCCTACTACCACTTCTGGTACGAGCCGGAGATTGTGCGAAGGCTGAACTATTGCATCTTTATCATCGGTGATCCCGGTGCGGGTAAGAACGTGATTGAGAAGTTTTACTTCAAAATCGCAGACCCGATGATTCAGGCTGATCAATGTTTCATTGATGCGGTAAACCGCTACAAGGATGGCAGAACAGAACGAACTACCTCTACCAAGGCTCAGAAAGGCGAGGCCCTCAAAAAACCTGTTGTCGGTATTCGTGTTCACCCAGCCCGCACAGCAACGGGTGAGTTTATCCGGCACATGTTGGCAGCGGTAGAGATTGTTCAGGGCAATCCCATGAATCTCCACATGTTCAGTTTCGATTCGGAACTTGATAACGTCACCAAAAACAATAAAGGTGGCGACTGGAAGGATAGGGAAATCTTGGAGTTGAAATCGTTCCACAACGAGCAGGATGGCCAGATGTATGCCAATCAGGAGAGTATCACAGGTATGTTCAATGTCTTTTGGAACTTCATCTATACCGGCACCCCCTATGCCCTGCACCGCAAGGTAAATCAAAGGAATTTCGGTACTGGTATGAGCACCCGACTGGCTGTGATTCCATTGCCTGACAAGGGCATGGCACAGCGCCACCAGAAGGTTGATCCAAACTCCAATGAAGCACTCCGTATGTGGGCCTATCGTCTGGATAAGGTTGAAGGGGAAATCCCCATCGAACCATTGAACGACGAAACCTACGACTGGCAGTCTTCGCACTTGGAGATTGCGGAGTTCAACGGCGATAAAGCGGATAGAACTTTGCTGAAGAGGATCCCATATTATGGTATAGGAGTATCGCTTCCGTTCATTCTGATGCGCCATTGGGATGAGTGGCAGGAGCACAAGACGCTGACGATGGATGATACCGACAAGCGGCTCTGCCGTCTGGCGATGGAAATCCAGTACAAATGCCAGCAGTTCTTTTTCGGTGAGATGGCTTTCAACTATTTCGCCGACCAGAACAAGGAGTTCGTAGTACGCCGCCGTACAACTCGCTACGATGATTGCTACCGTAAATTGCCCGATGAGTTCAAGACGCAACAGTTCATGGACTGCTTCGAATGCTCTCAGCCGACGGCTTCGCGCAGCATCAACCGCTTCCTTGAAGACGGGATAGTGGAGCGTGTTGAAAGAGGTAAGTATCGTAAGATTGCCTCCGTGCTGCCTTAGCAGGGACTTTTATTCATTATTCATTTATTCAATTATGACAGGAAGGTTTAAGGAAATTGAAAATTGAGAATTGAAAATTGAAAATTATGACACCAAGAGGAATTCGTAATTGCAATCCACTGAATATCCGCAGAAGTAAGGATCAGTGGAAAGGTCTCGCAGAACGTCAGCAAGATGCCGCCTTCTGCCAGTTCAAATCAATGGAGTACGGTTGGCGGGCAGCGTTCTATCTGCTCACGCGGACTTATTACCATAAGCACCGCCTCTACACCATCCGCACCATCATCCGTCGCTGGGCGCCGGAGTCGGAGAACAACACCGAGGCGTACATCAACAACGTCTCTAAGCTGACCGGCATCCTCCCCGACGAACCTCTCGGCATCCCGTCGGAACAGCCATCGAGGTGGATAGCCCTCGGCGCAGCGATGGCCATCCAAGAGAACGGAACATCGTCTCTCGACTACTTCGCCATGCTCCGAGGCTGGGAACTCTGTCGCCAAGACGTGCAATCAGGTAAGCTCTAACTACAAAAGGGGGTGTGTCAATTGTTGGCACACCCCCTTTAACTATATGTATGATTTGTGTTAACGCTTCAGGAGATTGATCGGAGCCTGAGGCTTCATCACATCGTTGGCCTTGGTGGTCTGAGACTTGGCGTTGGCAGTGAGCGTAGCCTTGATGTCTTGTGATGAGGCACCAACGAGGAACTGATATTCGCCCTCGGCAACAACCCAGGCAGAGGCGGCTTCGTCGAACGATGCGAGGTCGGCAGCGGTGATGCTCAGGGTGAGGGTCTGGCTCTCGCCCGGCTTCAGCAGCTTCGTCTTCGCGAAGGCCTTCAACTCCTTGGCGGGCTTGTTGGCAGCCTTGTTGTCAGGAGCGGAGATGTAGAGCTCCACAACTTCCTTACCTTCCTGCGAGCCAGTGTTCTTGACAGTGACGGTCACGTCGTAGATGTCGTTCTTCTGGGCAATCTTCGCATCGCTGTACTCGAAGGTGGTGTAGCTGAGGCCGAAGCCGAAGGGATAGCTCACGGGCACCTCGAATGAGTCGAAGTAACGATAACCTACATAGATGTCTTCCTCATAGTCGGTATAGTCGACGTTGCGGACGTTACCCTTCTGACCCTGGTTCAGCATATCGATCTTCGGATCCTGATCGATGGGGAAGTTACGGGATGAGTAAGCATCTGTGAAATTGACGGGCCACGACATGGTGAACTTACCTGAGGGCGACTGTTTGCCGCTGAGCACGTCGACGACGCTGTTACCGCCTTCCTGTCCTGCCTGCCAGGCGCAGAGGATAGCATCGGGCATGTCCTTCCATGAAGCAGTCTCGATGACACCGCCGATGTTCAGCAGCACCACCACCTGTTTGCCAGCCTTGTGGTACACATCGCACACCTGCTGGATGAGCAGACGCTCAGAGGTGTTGAGGTTGAAGTCGGCAGCCTTGCGATCCAGGAACTCACCGGAGATACGTCCGATGGTGATGATGGCGATATCAGAGGCTTCTGCCTGAGCCGTCAGCTCTTCTGTTGAGAACTGCTTCTCTGCGGGCAGTGTGCCAGGCATGAAACGGGCGAGCATGGCGGCCTGCTTGTCTTTCTTGGCCATCTCTTCGATGGCTTTCTTCTGGGCCTCCTTGCTGTCGTCGATATACTTCTCGTAGGCGGTCTTCAGTTCGTCGGAAACGGTGTAGCCACCATTCTTCAGACCGTCGAGCAGAGACACGACGTATGCGTGGTTCACATTACCAGAACCAGTGCCACCAGCGATGAAGTCGTAAGAGGTGCAGCCATAGAGGGCCACGTTCTTCACGTTCTCCTTGAAGGGCAGGGCTTTCTCGTTCGAGCTTTGCTCGCCACCTTGTCCATTTTTCATTAGCACCATACCCTCGGCAGCAGATTGACGGGTGATGGCAGCGTGGGTCTTGAGGTCGGGCTTGTTAGAGTACTGATAACCCTGGAAGCGCGGACTCTTCTCCACAAGGTTCAGAATGCGCTGAACGTTACGGTCGAGGTCGGCCTCGTCGAGTTTGCCGCTCTTCACGCCTGCCACGATCGAGTCGAACTGCTCCTTCTTACCAGGCTGCAGCATGTCGTTACCGGCCCACATCTGCTTGGCACCGTCCTTACCTCCGAACCAGTCGGTCATGACGGTTCCCTCGTAACCCCACTCATCACGGAGGATGGTCTGTACAAGGTCTTTGCTCTCGGAGGTATAGATACCGTTGATGTAGTTATAGGAGGTCATGACCGTCCAGGGCTTGCTCTCCTTGATGGCAATCTCGAAGCCCTTCAGGTAGATCTCGCGCAGGGCACGCTGGGAGATATGAGCATCGGTGTTCATACGGTTTGTCTCCTGGTTGTTGGCAGCGAAGTGCTTGATGCTCGTGCCCACGTCGTTCTTCTGTACACCCTTGATATAGGCAGAGGCGGTCTTACCAGCCACCACGGGATCCTCGGAATAGTACTCGAAGTTACGTCCGCAGAGGGGGTTACGCATGATGTTCAGGGCAGGAGCCAACAGCACGTCGGCGCCATACTCCTTGACCTCTTCACCGATGGCCTGACCTACTTCTTCCACTAACTGGGTGTTCCACGTTGAGGCGAGCAACGTACCAATGGGGAAGTGGGTGCAATAGTATGTGGCAGAGTCGCCTTCGCGAGTAGCGTCGATGCGGAGTCCGGCAGGACCGTCAGCCAGCACTATGGCAGGGATGCCCAGCGAGTCGAGAGGATAGGTGGTACCAGCGGCACCAGGCACGAGGTTCTTGGTGGCTCCGATCACGGCGTCGTCGCCAGAGAAGCCTGCCATACCCGTTCCAATCACGAAGTGGGCCTTGTCCTCGAGGGACATCTTGGCCATCACCTCTTCCTGATTGAGGATGTTCTTAGTCACTTTGTCGGCAGCAGTACAGCCCACCATGATGAGGGCACCCATGCCGAGAGCGAAAAACATTAATTTCTTCATAGACTTTATTTAAATAAGAGTGGTGTGAATTCTGAGAGATAGATACGCCAATTGCGCCAGATGTGGCCACCCTCAGTCTCGAGGTAGGTGTACTTGTGACCCTTGGAGTCGAGGTAGGCACGTAGGTCGTTGTTGTTCTTGATAAGGAAGTCGGTCCTGCCGATACCAATCCAGAAGAGGTTCGGGTTTTTGCTGAACAGGTTGTCGATCTTCTGGTTACGGTCAGCGTAGATGTTGGGGAATCCATTGGGATCAGCCTGCTGCTGGTCTACGGCAGCGGAGAAAAGGCCCACATAGCCGAAGAGGTCGGGATTGTTGATGCTGATGAAGAGACTGTGGAAGCCACCCATCGACAGGCCAGCGATGGCACGGTGGGCCTTGTCCTTCTTCACACGGTAGGTCTTCTCGATGAAGTTCACCACATCGGGGAAAGCGGTCTCGAACGAGCCCTCCATTGTCTTGGGAAGCATCATCGTGGGTACCTTGAATCCTTCTGACGTCTCACCAGGACAAGCCTCCTGAGAGATGTTACCGTTGGTCATCACCAGAATCATCGGCTCAGCTTTACCCTGGGCGATGAGGTTGTCCATGATCTGGGCAGCACGTCCCAGCTCGCTCCAAGCGTTCTCGTCGCCTCCGATGCCGTGGAGCAGATAGAATACGGGATAGTCCTTGCCGCTGGTCTCGTAGCCGGCAGGGGTGTAGACCGTCAGACGACGGGTGATGCCAGCCGTAGGACTCTCGTACCACACCTTGCTCACCGTTCCGTGGGCCACCTTATTCACTTTATAAAGGTCAGTACGGGCATCGCCGCCAATGAGCAGCACACTGAACAGATTGCTGATGTCGCGGATGTTGTAGACGTTCAGCGGGTCGATAATCTTCACGCCGTCAACAATCATATTATAGGTATAGAGTTCTGGCTTCAAGACCTCAGTCGTAAAACTCCAGACACCCTTTTCGTCCTTCACGAGATCCACGGGATCGGCAGGCGCATCAAAGGTATTACCCTGGAACTCAATCTTCCTAGTGGGCAGGAAATCGCCCGTGACCTGTACCTTTTGAGCCTCAGGGGCAATCAGGTTGAAGGTCACGCTATTGTCAGCATTCACCACTGGTGAGGCCACCTGCGGGCCCTGTCCCCAGCTGAGGTTCTGCTGAGCCATTGCTGCCGTACCCATCAGGCAGAGGGCAGCTATAATAATCATTCTCATAATAATCATTGTCATTATTGTGTTAGGTCGGTGCAAAGATACAAAATTATATCCGTATCTCTGCACTTTTAACCTTATTTATTACCAACCAGCATTCTGCTGCATGTTAGGATTCAGCTCAAGTTCCTTCAGTGGGATGGGCAGGAGGTAGTTCTTGTCCTTGAAGCCATAGCTGGTGTTCTGCCAGTTCCACTGTACACCATCGAGAGCGTAGGCAGGCACTTCCTTGCCCTGCTCAGCCATTGCTGACTTGGCGTCACCCCAACGGACGAGGTCCTGATAGCGCACGCACTCGAGGCAGAGCTCCAGACGCTTCTCTGTCTTGATGTCGTTAAGCGTCACATTGGTGAGCGGCGTCTCCTTGGCACGGGTACGGATCTGGTTGATGTACTCGAGGGCCTTGCTGCTGTTGCCAGCCTGCAAGTGAGCCTCGGCAGCCAGTAACAGCACTTCTGCATAGCGCATCATCTTCAGGTCGATGTACTGCAAGCCCTGGAAAGCGGAGAAGTCCATGCAGCAGTCTTCCTTATAGGCCTGGTTCTTCCAGAAGAAGTAGCCCTCAGAGCCATAGACGCTTGAACCAGAACGGATGGTCACACCATAATTCTCGAGTTGAGGATAGGTCCAGATGGTCTTGTTCAGACGGTAGCCGTCGGCACCCTCCCAGGCTACGAAGGCATCGTAGAGCGACTTGCGGGGGTTACAGAAACCATAGGTACCTGTAGCCAGTATCTGTAATGCCTCACCAGCGTACTTCAGTTTATCAGAACGCCAGCCCTGCATCAGGAAGTTCATGTCAAACTGGTTCCACATCTGCTCAGAGTCGTTACGCTTCTGAAGCTCGAACATCGACTCGCAGTTGTTGTTGGCGGCGGCGTGGAACTGAGCGTCGTACTCACCGTTGAAGAGGGCGTACTTACCAGAGTTGATCACATTGTCGAGCATCGAGGCTGCCTCGCTGTTCTTACCCTGGAAGAGGTAGGCCTTGCCCAGCAGAGCCTGTGCCAGCTCCTTGGTGACACGGATGCCGGTCTCCTGGTCGTTGGCGCTGCTCTTAGAGGGCAGTGTGCCAGAGTTGATGGCCTCTGTCAGGTCCTGCTCCACGAAAGCCCAGGTGTCGGCAGGATTGCCGTTGGCCTGACGGTACTCGTCCTGTGTCAGCAGATGATCCACCTTCGGAGCGGTGCCCCAGAGACTGACGAGTTCGAAGTGTGCCCAGGCACGGAACACCTTAGCTTCGTTGATGGCGCGTTTCATGACGGGGGTGTCACCCTCTGTCTTATCGATGATCAGGTTGGCATTGTAAATGACTGTATAAAGGCCGGAATAGAGACCCTCGATGGAACCGTGGTTGGAGTCGAAGTTATACTCATTGAGTTTCTCCATCTCACCATTGTCCTGACGCTGTCCGCCTCCACACCATACATCGTCGGAGAGCAGGTTCTTCGTATAGTACCATGTGAAGTAAAGCGACCTTACTGACAGGTACATCGAAGCAGTGGCCGTGTTAATGTTCTCGTCAGTGGTGTAGTACGTATCCATACTACCCATGTTGCCGTGCTTCTCGATGTCAAGTTCGCTGTCGCAACTCACGGTCATCAGCGATATCATACCCAGCAACGCGATATATAATATATTCTTTTTCATAACGGTTTTCATTTTTGCATTATTACTTTAATTTTCATCCTTCCTTAGAATTCCACGTTGAAACCAAGTACCATCTTCTTTGATGTGGGATAGGCACCCTTGTCAACACCCATACCAGTGGTGGCGTTGGCTGAAGCCTCTGGGTCGAAGCCTGGATAGCTTGAGATGGTGAAGTAGTCATCGAGAGAAGCATAAACGCGGGCGTGACTGATACCCACTTTGCTGATGAGGCTCTTCGGCAGGGTATAACCCAACTGGATCTGCTTGATCTTGAAGTAGTTGCCGCTGTAGACCAGAGCGTCGGAAACGAGATATTTATCAATATCGTTGGCACCTGCACGGGGCTTAGAGCCAGTGGTGTTGGTGGGAGTCCAGCGGTCGTCGAAAATCACTTCCTTCAGCTTGTTGGAAGAAGCGTAGTCAGGACGGGTGATGCAGTTGAAGATCTTGTTGCCTGCAGTGCCTGTACCGAAAACGGTCAGGTCGAAGCCCTTGTAGCCGGCTGTCAGTGTGAGACCGTAGGTAATGCTGGGGATAGCATTGCCGATGTCGGTCATATCGTCGGTCGTAATCTGACCGTCCTCGTTCAGGTCCACGAACAGGGGATTACCCGTTTCAGGATCAACCTTGTCGAACTTATAGCCACGGAAGTAGTACACGGGATAGCCCTTCTCGAAGTAGGTGATGGTGTATGTGTGGAAGGTGCTGCCAGTCAGACGAGTGATAGAGGGATCGATATAGGTCACCTCGTTGGAGAGTGTCGAGAGGTTACCACGGATGCCGTAGTTGAAGTCACCGATGTGGTCTCTCCATCCCAGCTCGAACTCGAAGCCCTTGTTCTCTACATTACCGGCATTGACAGGTGATGTTGAGCCACCGATGATCAATGACGGAGTGGTATTCCACACCAGTAGGTCCTTGGTCTTCTTAATAAAGTAGTCGATGCCGAAGGTCAGGCGTCCGCCGAGGAGGATACCGTCGAAACCGAAGTTCAGCTGCTCAGAGGTCTCCCACTTCAGGTCTTCGTTACCCAATGTTGCCGGAGCAGCACCCTGTGTGTAGGTGATGCCAGAGGTGAAGGGGTAGAGGCCGCCCAGTGACATGTCTGTGCTGTAACTATAGCCGCCCAGTGCGGAGAGGCTACCGTTCTGTCCCCAAGAGGCACGGAACTTCAAGCTGTCAAACCATTTTTTCAGAGGATTGAAGAACTTCTCCTCGCTGATGGTCCAACCCACTGATACTGCGGGGAAGTAACCCCAACGGGTCTTCTTCGAGAGCTTTGAGAGGTCAGCGGCGTCAGCACGAAGCGAAGCCTGGAACAGATAACGGCCCATATAATCGTATCCTACACGGCCAAAGTATGAATATTTGGTAGTGTTGGTGGTTTCACCGCTCACGCCCTTCGTAGCCGAAGCGTTGGCATAGTTCAGATAGTAGAACAACGGGTCGTTCTTCTTGATGGCATCCTCTTCTGTTGCTGTCAGGCTGCCCGTCACATAATCAGAATCGCTGTCCTGGAACGACATACCGACCATGGCACTCACGGTGTGCTTGTCGGCGAAAGTTTTCATATAGTTGGCGAAGTTCTCCCACTGATAGTAGATAGAGGTGGTAGAAGTGTTGCTCTGGTCCACATAGTCACGGTTCTGCGTAGAGTTTCCATAGAAAGGCAGTGAGGTAGTAGAGCTGCGCGAACCGCCTAAGCGATAGCCGAAGCGAGAGGTAATTGTCAGGTTGGGAATCAGCGTGAAGTCACCATAGATAGAACCGGTCACGTTGAAGCCGCTGTTCTTCGACAGGCTGTTGTCGCGCATGATCATCGGGTGATACTGCTCACCGTTATAAAAAGCCGAAGTACCATAGTAGTTGCCGTTCTCGTCTTTCAGCAGTGTCTTGCCCTGCTCCAAGGCGGCCTGCACGTGAGCGGGCAGGTTGTTGGAGTCATAGGTTTCTGGCGTCAGCGGATCCATCATCAGCACAGCTGTCAGCAGAGAGCCGTATTCACTGTTTGAAGACACCTGGCGCACGTTGTACTTCTCTACCTGGTTGGTGGTACCCACCTTCAGCCAGTCCTTAATCTTATACTCACCGTTGATGGTGGCGGTCAGACGTTTGTACTCGTCGGCGTCGCCCTTCACGATACCATCGTTGTTCAGGTAAGAGAGGGCAAGATAGTAGTTGCCACGGTCGTTACCACCCGTAAATGAGAGGTTGTGCTTCTGCATGTGTCCATGGTTGAAGGCTACGTCTGTCCACTTCGTGCTCGTCTTGCCGTCCCAGTTGGCGTTCATATAGTCCTGTGTAAACAGGTTTGCCTCCGTCATGTACTGCATGTACTCCTGAGCGGTCAGCAACTCGGGGATGCGTGCCAGAGTCTCGTCAGTCCACTGGAAATCGTAGGCAATCTTGCCCTGTCCGGCCTTACCCTTCTTAGTGGTAATCAACACCACACCATTACCGGCCTCAGCACCGTAGATGGCAGCAGAGGCGGCGTCCTTCAGGATTTCCATAGAAGCAATGGTGGCGGGGTCGATACCGCTGATGTCGCTCAGGCGCACACCGTCAACCACGTAAAGGGGATTACTGCTCTGATTAGAGGAATAGCCGCGCACACGTACAGTAGGAGATGAACCAGGAGCGGCAGAGGTAGAGATTACCTGCACACCAGAGGTCTTACCCTGTAGGGCCTGTTGTGCGTTAGATATTGTACGGTTCTCCATGTCCTCTGGTTTCACCTGTGAGATGGCGCCCGTCACCGAGCTCTTCTTCTGTACACCGTAACCTACGACCACCACCTCATCGAGCACCTTGTTGTCGGGCTGCAGTTTGATGGTAATGCCGTCCTTGGCGGCTACTTCCTGAGTCTCGTAGCCGATGTAGGAGACCACGATGGTCTGTCCGGCCTTTACATTCACCGTGAAGTTACCATCGAAGTCGGTGATGGTAGCGTTCTTGGTGTCATTCTTGTCAGCGATGGTTGCACCGATGACGGCTTCACCATTCTCGTCGATCACAGTGCCCTTGATTCCTTGGGCGAAAGATGTCAGTGACATAAATAGTGCCATCAGCATCATTAGAATACTGCTCTTTTTCATTTGCTTTTAATTGTTGTGAGTTAATCGTTAGAATAAAAAATGTTTTGAATTTGGGCGCAAAATTACACCTTATCAACGATTGTCTCTTTCTGATTCTGTTTTTCTGTTTTTCCCTTTGTTCAAATCGTTTCAGGTGTTTTCCAATTTGTTCAAAACTTGTTCTATTCGTTCAAATATGATACTTTTTACAATAAAAAAGATGAAAAAAAGGTCTCAATCCGTCTCTGGATTTAACGAATTAAGGACCTATGTCAGTTTTTGTTTCTGCGTGCAATAACGTAGATGATGACAGGAGCGCCAATCAGGGGAGTGACGGCGTTCAGGGGGATGACTCCGCTCTCGCCAGGGAGGAAGCAGATAAGGTTGCAGATGAGTGCGACAACCGCTCCGCAGAGCATCGTGGCGGGAAGCAGTTGACGGTGGTTGTCAGTAGTTAGTAGTAGTCGTGCGATATGGGGCACAGCCAGTCCGATGAATGCCACAGGGCCGCAGAAGGCTGTGGTGATGGCAGTGAGTAGGCCGGTGACGATAAGCAGCCAGTTGCGTACTCGAAGGATGCTGACGCCAAGGTTCTCGGCATAGCGGTCGCCGAGCATCAGAGCATTAAGGGGTTTGATAAGCAATAAAGCTCCAATAAGTCCGATGAGAGTGACGCAGATAAAAATAGGCATATTGGCCATCGATACGCCACCAAAGGAGCCCATGCCCCAGACCATATATGACTTCACACCCTCATCCGTGGCGAAGAAGTTGAGAAGTGAGATGGCGGAGTTGGAGATGTAGCCAATCATGATGCCGATGATGAGCAGCATGACGTTGTTCCTGACCAATGTGGAGAAAAAGAAGATAAGAGCCATGACAGCCATCGCTCCGATGAAGGCTGCCACGAGGATGGCGGCAAAGCCGCTGAGTTGTAGGGAACCTACGGAGAGTCCTCCACCCAGAAGCAGCATCACAAGTGCCACGCCCAGGCCAGCACCGCTGTTGATACCAAAGATGGAAGGACCAGCGAGGGGATTGCGGAAGGCTGTCTGCAACAATAGTCCGCTGACAGCCAGCGAGGCTCCACAGAGGGTAGCCGTGATGGCCTGTGGCAGTCGTGACTCAAGGATGATGAACTGCCATGAGGGTTTCAGAGAATCATCGCCCAGCAGAATCCGTAGCACGTCGCCAGCAGGAATCGAAACTGAACCCAGCAACAGGTTCAGGGCAAAAAGCACCACGATGAGTGTGGATAGGGCGATGCAATACAGAATACCTCTGTTCATTCTCTTAGGGGCTTGTAATATCGGAGTGAGTCAAGGCCTTCCTGTTCAGGATGGAATATTCGGATGAAGTCATTCAGCAGCCAGTCTGGACGGAACGGCGATTCCTCGTAGAACAGCGAGCGTTCCACATCGCAGCCATAGACCTGTTTATCACGGAAGGCTTTGAACTGGTTGTAGCCGTGGTGCTCAGAGAGTAGTTCCTGATAAGAGATGTCGTGGTCGCTGCTATAGCGGAAAAGCCAGATGTCAGCTTCTCCAGCCTTCTCCAGAACGGCCTCGAAGGGTAGAGATACAGAACCGCTATGCTCGTCGGAGGCCCAGGGGTAGAGGCCCCCAGCGTCATGGATCATCTGTCCGAGGGTGCTATTGCCACCTGGGACATACCATACGCTGCCAGTCACCTTATCAACGATGACATTTGGCTGTTTCCTGTCTCCTGTCTCCTGACTCCTAACAAGGTTCTTCAGTGCATTATAGCTGCTGTCGACAACGGCAAAGAGGCTGTCTGCCTCAGCCTCGCAGCCGAAGAGCATGCCATAGAACCGCAACCACTCGGCACGTGCCAGCGGAGAGGTCTCCATGTATTCTGCGCACTCGATGATGGGGATGCCTATCTCCTCGAGACGACCATAGCCGCCACTGTTCTCGAAAGGGGAGAGGAAGAGAGCGTCGGGTCGTTGGTCGATAATCTTCTCCACCACAGGACTCATGCCCTCACCGACATCCATGATGCGTCCTGCTTTCACCTGCTCTTGAATCCAAGGAATCTTGATATATTTCAGATCAGCCACACCAGAGATGCAGTCTTCCTTGCCCAGTGACATCAGCATAGCGCAGTGGACGGTGGTAAAGATGACGGAGCGGCTCAGAGGAGTCCGAACCACCGTTCCCTCGGGCAGTTCCTCTGGCAACTCACCATTGGCAGGCACAAGGAGGTAACGATGGAGAGTCATACCCTCTTTCCAAGGGTTTTTCAGAGTCGCTTCGGTATAGTCCTGATGATGGACAACGGTGAGCAGGGTAGTGTACTTAAAGGCAACAGTGTCGCCAGCCTCCTGTGAGGCCGTCATCCGACGCCCCCCACAGGAGACAAGCAACGCAGTCAGTAATAGTAAATAGACGTGTTTCAAAAGCCTTTACTATTTATATTCCACCTCGATATCGTCGATACAGATGTAGGTCGGTGTGGTCAGACCGTAGTCGTTCTTCTTCGAGCCGTCGAAATTGAAAGAGAGGGCCTTGATATATTGGAAATCACCACGGTTGCTTAGGTCGCAATATTTCCACTCGTTCACATAGTTGCTGCCCTTAGCGAGTTCAATCTCATATAAACCTCCTCCAACGATGCCATCCCAAGCGGGATGAGCTTGAATGATACAGGTCAGGAAGTCATCAGCCTCGAACTTACCAGGGCTCATACCGTCGCCGTTGAGGATGGCGTCCACCGTCCAAGCATTGTTGGTATACCAGAAACCTTTCACAGTAACGGGCTTGTCGAATGTGATTTCTTCGCCGAAGGTGTAAACCACCAAGAAGTTCTTGCCGCCATGGGCCTTACCTGTAATGTTGTTGAACTGGTCAGGTGTCATGGTCTCAGTAGCATAGGTAGTCTCCGTACGTTTAGAGACAGCAAAGCCGCTCCAGCTGGCCCAGGCGGGTGTCCAGTTGACAGGGAAGTTCACGACGCCCTCCTTGTAGGAGCAGGCAAAAGCCTCAGAACCCCAGTTGTCGTACTTCTCACCAGTTTCGTCACCACACCAGTAGCCGTCGGCATTGAGGGCTGCACCTTCGAAGCCGATGACGGCATTTGTGGGCACGATGGGCTCAGGAGGCAGAATGGGGTTGTCGTTTTTACTCGTACAAGAGTTCATTGACAGGGCGAGGCCACATACGATGGCTGCAAGCCCGAAGAATTTGTTTTGTTTCATAACTGTTTTTGTTTTAAGTGAATAAATAAGTTGTTATTTGGTGAAATATTTCTTTCCGTCTTTAATCAGGATACTTGGTTTCCGTCCCCAGTCTCCTTCTCTCCTGACTCCCTTCAAGTCGTACGCAGGGGATTTCTCCTTTACTCCTTCTCTCCTTACTCCTTCTCTCCTGATACCTGTTTCCTGATTCCCCATGGCTTCCAGCGAGGCTTCAAGGTGCAGGTCCTCGGCACTGATGATTTCCGTGGAGGTCTCACCCCACCAGTTTGGAGCCGGACACTTCTGGTTCAGGCCCGTGTAGACCCTAACGAAGTCGATATGGTCGAGCGTGACAGGCTGTCGCTGCTCGTCAACGGCCCAGGAGATGTCTATGCCGCAGCCTTCTATATTATAGGAAGTAATATCGGCATTGTCTGTGAAGTTGGGCAGGTTGTCGGCATAGCCGTAGCGGAAGCCCACGAGCACGTAGTACCACTGACTCCATGTACGCTCCACCGTATTGCTGAGGTCTATCATATTGTCTGGCAGACGGGTTCCCTTGAAGGTCAGACCGTCAGGCAACCACTCCGGATAATACTCCTGCTGGTGCCATGCATTGATACGGTCGATGGTACCGCTGTTGCCCTGATTGTCCGTCCAGGGGATGTTGCCCATGGGGTTACGATGGTATGTTACCTCGTAGCCATAGATGACCTTCCCGATGCTGTCCACGTCGCAACTGCCGCTGATCTCATACCATGTGTCGTCAGGCAGACCGTTGCCGTTTGTGTCCTTCGACACCATCACGATGCCCGCCTCGTTCATGCCACCGAACACCTGGTTTGTCTGTTCCTGATAGGCATTGCCCCATACGGCGAAGTCGCGCTGCCCAGGGATATTCACAATAGGATGGTCGAAGTGGAAGGTGATGTATCCTCCCCAGCCTCCGAGGGCCACGAGGTGGGCGTCGATGGGGCCTAGTCCCGCTATTCGTTCATTGCATTTTCGGATCATGTCTGCCTCCGTGTCGCCAGCCTCATATTCAGGAACATCGTTCACGTATTGCCCAGGCGCAGGACGGTACTCATCCACAGCCTGAATATATTTCGAGTGTTGTGCTGAAGCAGACAACGGGATAATTAGTAATAACGACAAGAATATTATAAACGACAACTTGGACAACTCTGACAACATTTTTGCTCTCGACAAACCGTCGAGAGAGAAGGGAGATTGTTCTTGCTTTGCAATCGACCAAAGGTCGAAATGTTGTCTTAGTTGTCCAAGTTGTCGTTTAATATATACCATTATATTCATTTTTTTGTTGTTTCATAAAGGAATGCTGCATGGGCGGGGATGTCGCCAGTCTTAACTTTCCAGTCGAAAGTGCCATCGGGGAGGAAGTGCAGCAGCTCACCACTCGACACATAGTTCTTCGCGTCCATCAGGTAGAAGTCGCGATGCAGAGGGTTTACGATGATGCCGTAGGGCATGCGGATATTGCTGATCTCAGGGGCATCAGAGAGACTGGTGCTGACAATCTGATGAGTGCGCACATTGATGATGCCGTATGTAATCGTGTTCTTCAGAGTGATCTCACTCCACTGACTGCCGTAGAAGTAAAGCGAGTCACCCACGATACACAGATCGCTGACGGGCTGGTCCAGATGGCCGCCCACCGTCATCTTACCATCTGCATTTTGTTGCAGCCACCAAATACTCGATGTCTCGTTCGTATAGTTTCCACGGGCAGTCACCCAGAGTTGACCATAATGGTCTGCCTTTATATGGTGCAGGTTCGGAGCCACTTCTATCCTGTCTGTCTCACGCATCGTCTGGAGATCCACCACACTGACAGTACTCTCGTAACCCTGACCCGTCATGCCCTGATAGCCTCCGCTGTTCGCCACAAAGAGCTTATTGCCTTCGATGGCCATTTCCTCCGGCTGGTAACCAACGGCGCAGGAATCCACCTTCTCCAACGTCAGGGTATCGACCTTATAGACGCTGCCCAAAGGACTGTCGCTTCCACCATATTGCGTGCCAACATACGAGGAGACGTAGGCAAAGCCGTCTTTGAAGGTCACATAGCGACAGTTGGGGATGTTTACCTTTCCTATTCTGACGGCATCCGAGGCACGGGCCACCTCCACCTTGTTTGAGCAGTTGATGACTAGCCAGAGGCGCGAGCCATAAATCTGACAGTCATTGCCCACATCACCCAGCATCATCACTGTCGAGGGGTTCCGCTCAGCGTATATATTTCTGTAATAATGTACAGTGGAGTCCTTGCCTGACAGGTCGAGGTAGTCGAGGGTAGCCTTGTTGGAGCCCATATTTCCCTCGTTGAGCAGGTACATGCCGACGATATCACTCTTCACCGTCTTGCCGCCTGTGTTGATATCCTCCATCGGCACCACCATCACATCGTTCCTGCAAGACGACAAGAATAATATTATTAACGACAACAAAGACAACTTAGACAACATTTCGACCTTTGGTCGATTGCAGAGCAAGAACAACCTCCCCTCTTTCTCGACAGTTGGTCGAGAGTAAAAAAGTTGTCTTGGTTGTCTAAGTTGTCGTTTTACCATATCTATTGTCGTTTCTAAATCTCCATTGTGAGTGTGAGTGAAAAGTTTCGCCCTGGCATGGGGTAATTCACGATGACCTCGTAGTCCTGATCCAAGAGATTATTCACCTCTGCCTGGGCGATGAACTTGGTGCGATGCATCATAAACTGATAGCGGAGCGACAAATCGCTGGTGTACCACGGTTCCATGTGGTTGTAGAGGATGTTCTCCTGCTCGTCGTAACGTTCGCCGGCATAGATGAACGAATAGTTCAGGTCCCAGTTCTTGTACGAAAGCCCTATGATGGCCGAACCAGAGTGCCAGGGGATATAGGGTATCTGGTCGTTGTAGTAAGAGGTGTTGGGGTCTGTCACATCACGCGCATCCTGATAAGTGTACTGGGCTCTGGCCGTTGCTACCAGATCCTTACCAATCTGGAAGTCTGCCTCTGCCTCCACGTCGATGCCCTTGATATGCACCTTACCCAAGTTGAGCATCGTCCAACGGAACTGCTGCCCCTTGGGGTAGGCCACAATCTTGTCATGTACCGTATTATAATAGGCATCGAAATGCATCTCCGCATGACGGACGAGACCCTGGGTGAAGTGCTTGTTCAGTGCAAAGCCGATATCATATTGCAGGGCACTCTCCGGCACAAGGTTGGCATTGCCCATGTCGGTATAATAGAGGTCGTTGAATGTCGGCATACGGAAACTTTTCTTCACGTAAGCCCTCATCGAGAAGAACGTGCCTTGGAAGGGATAGACATTCACAAACAAGGCAGGTGTCAGCTTCGAAAGTGAATGGTTGGAATCCATCCCTGCAAACTCGCCCCTTCGATGCGTCCTGTCATTGATAAAGGTGGCAAGGATAGAACCCTGCGCCTTCAGGTGCTTGTAGTCGATGGCTGTAGCGAGGCTCACGAGGTTCGAGATACGGGTGGGGTAGGCGAAGTTCCAGATGTCCGCATCGAGCTTGTTCCATTTGAAGTCATAACTCAGCGATGCACTCCAATTGGGCCGCAGTTCCAGCACGTTGGCTGTAGAAAGATAGAGTTCCTGTTGCTTATAACGGTTATCCACAGGCAGCTGCGTGGAGTCGCGATTCACATAGTGAGTGTTGTAGTAAGCGTACTTTGCCAGCCAACGTGTACTGAACCCTTCACCGATATTCTGGTCGTAAGCAGCCTGGAAGAAAGTGTTCAGATCCTGCTGACGTTCACCCCGTCGCCACACATTATTTACGATGGCGCCAGGGATGCCACGGGCAGAGTTGTAGAGATAACCCTTCATCTGCCAACTGCCCTGCTTCAGACGTCCGAAGATGTTTGCCTCGATACGTTCGGCATGGATATCGCCGTTCTGTCGCACAGCCGTCGTGTCCCAGGCCGTCGTCCCATCGGGATAGCGGCGCTCATAGCGGAACTTATATTTTCCGCTGGCCGTCAGGAACCCGGCACTCACTGAGGAACTCACCGTTTCTGACAGTCTCTGCTCCCATAACGCCGAGAATCTGAACATATCACTGCTCCCATATTGTGTCTTGAACTTTAAGTGGGTATTCTCCTGACTCCTGACTCCTGGCTCCTGACTCCTCATAAACTCCGGCACCTTTGTCCTTATATAAATAGATCCTGCATTCCCGAAGTCGGAGGCAGGCTGGAAGATGGCACTCTTCTGTCCGTTATAGAGCGTGATCTCCTCCACGTTGTCGAGCGAGAACTGTCCGAGGTCTATCTGTCCGTTCTGGGCATTACCCAGTGCTACTCCGTCGTAGCTGATGCCGAGGTGATGGGTTCCCATCGAACGGATATTCACGGTCTTGATGCCACCCACACCACCATAGTCCTTCAGCTGTATACCAGAGAAGTAGCGCAGGGCATCGGCCACCGAGTGCGTGTTGAGTTTCTCCAGCATCTCGCCGTTCAGCTTCTGACTCGGCACCACCTCCCGCATAGCCGGCTTCGACACAACGACAATCTCCCGCACATGCTGTACGGAATCCAACTTGCCCTGTGCCGTCATCGTCAGGCTCATGCAGCAAGCGAAAACTACCAATGCGGTAGCCAATTTTTCACTCTTCACTCTTCACTTTTCACTATCCCCGTTGTCGCCTAACCCCAGAGGCATCCAACGAACTCTCATCATACCGGCAGGTCTTGACCATTTGGTCGAGTCCAGCCTACGCTCTGAATAGCTCAAGCAAGCTTGGCTCTTCTCTCGCTATCGGCAGGTCTTCTGACTTACCGTCTGGCTACAGACGTCTTCCCGATAATCTCAGTGACTATTGTCTGCGCTCAAAGGGCGGCTTACAGCAGCGGGACTGTCCGGGATTCCCACCCGGTTCCCTTTTAATCACCCAAAGGTGAACCGATTATGGGTGCAAAATTAGTGCAAAAATTCGATTAAGCGAAAAGAATGAGAATAAATTTTCATTTTTGAGCGAGTAATATCATAATTATTTGTAATTTTGCACACTCTTAACAAAGACAGACTATACTTTATGTCAGAAACATCCCTGAAACGCCAACTGAAGGTACTCACTATTCCTGTGTTCATCGAGATGGCCCTTGTCATGATGCTGGGGGCTGTCGATACTGTGATGCTAAGCCGCTACAGCGACAACAGCGTTGCAGCGGTGGGACTTGACAACCAGCTGATATCGCTCGTATTTCTGGTCTATCAGTTTTTCTCGATGGGTGCTGCCATCCTCTGTGCGCAGTATATTGGCGCTGGGCTGAGGAAGCGATTGATACAGGTGGTGGGTATGGCCCTGACGGTAAACCTGATGCTTGGTATGACGGTCAGCGCCCTGCTGTTCTTCTATGCCGAACAACTCTTGCAACTGATGGGCCTGCGCCCCGAACTGATGGGCGACGGACTGGTGTATCTGCGGCTGACGGGTGCGCTGTCGTTCTTTCAGGCCTTGTCGCTGACTTTTTCGGCATCGTTGCGCAGTGCTGACAAGGTGGTCTATCCGATGGTGGTGACGGGCATCGTCAATGTTCTCAATATTCTGGGCAACTATGCGCTCATCTTCGGCCACTGGGGCTGTCCGCAGTTGGGTGTCGAGGGTGCTGCGATTGCCACAGCCGCCAGCCGAGCTATTGCTATGGTGCTGCTGGCTATCATCCACTTCAGGGTACATATTCCTCGTTTCCCGTTGCGCTATTTCCGTCCAATCCCCTGGGAGGAACTGAAGAACCTGCTTTACATCGGCATTCCCGCTATGAGCGAGAACATTTCCTATTGTCTGTCGCAAGTGGTGATTACGTATTTCATCAACCAGATCAGCAACGAGGCTTTGGCCACGCGTACCTACTGTCACAATATGATTATGTTTGTCTATCTGTTCTGTATCAGCATTACGCAGGGCGGCGACATCCTCGTGGGACATCTCGTAGGACAGCGGCGGCATCAGGCGGCTTACGTACTGGGCAATTATTTCTTCCGATGGTCGATGATCATCACACTCACAGGTTCGGCTCTTCTGGCGCTGGCAGGGCGCAGTATCCTCAGTGCCTTTACTGATAATCCGGAAATCATTGCGATGGGTGTATGGGTGCTCGTGATTGACTGGTTCCTGGAGATTGGTCGCACGTCGAACATCTTCGCCGTAGGTACGCTGAGAGCCACGGGCGATGCCATCTATCCTGTGGTCATCGCCATCATTTTCAACTGGAGCATCGCCGTGGGCTTGAGTTATGTTATCGGCATTCCGCTGGGCTACGGCCTCGTGGGCATGTGGGTAGGCTTCGCCCTCGACGAGAACATCCGAGGCATCATACTCATGCGCCGCTGGCGGTCAGGGAAGTGGAAAAACAAAGGGTTCGTGAAAGAATAAGTGGAGGAAGTGCCGTCGCCGTTTACAACAAATTGTGGCCTAAATCCTTCTCTCGGCAGATGGCGACAATCTGACGGATGATGTCGTCCATGATGGGAACCTTGACGACGTAATAGGTGGGATAGTCAGGACAGAGGACCACAAGACTGAGCGAACTGACCTTGATGCCATAGTTCTTCTGGAGCATATAACGGTAGAGGTTCTGCTGCAGACAATAATGATAATAGGATGTGTCAGGCAGGGTGATGCCGTTGCGGCTGGTCTTGCCGCCAAAGGCATCGACGATGGGCTGGCCGTAGATGTTGACCACCTTCTTGCTGCGCTTCCAGTCAAAGATGGAGAAGGTACCGTCGGCATTGCGGCAGATCATGTCGATGGTGCCTGCCACGTTCATGTCAAGGTCGTAGACGGGCCACTCCTGACGATAGGGACGGACATTGTAGTCGCGGACGAAACAGAGGAACTGCTGCTTCTCGCGCTCCACGTTGACCAGTTCCGTCTTTCCCTTGTAGGAGAAAGGACAGACGGTCTCGAAAGTGCCATCACGGAACCAGTTCTCAGTCTGTTCGTGGACGAAGGTGCCCACCTCACTGGCCATACGGCCGATACGCTCCCACTTCGCCAGCGTCTCCTCCACAGGGATACGATACTTCTCCCACTGGCGCTGAGCCTGTGCTTGGGCATCGAAAGGCTCGAAGAAATAACCCACCAGCGAACTCACTGGCAACAACTGGTTACAACCATCACAGAGATAAATATGTCCCTCTGGCTCGAAATCGATATGAGCGTCTTGCTCATATAGGCCGGCATCGGTAAATGCCGCCATCTTTGCTTCTATATTTCTCATTTCGATTGCAAAGGTACATATTTTTTTATTCTTTTGTTCTTTTGTCCAAAAAAATGATTATCTTTGCACCGTCAAGATGAACAACGAGACCATTCTACTCAAGAATCTGAGCATCGGCTACCAGACCCGTCATGGTGTGAAGACTGTGGCCGAAAATATCAGTGGCAGCATCCTTAGCGGACAGCTTACTTGTCTGTTGGGGCCTAACGGCGTGGGAAAGTCTACGCTGCTGCGCACACTCTCTGCCTTCCAACCAAAGATTGATGGCAGTATCTTGATAGAAGGAAAAGAGATCGCGACGTTCAGCGATAAGGAACTGAGCCGGCTGATTGGCGTGGTGCTGACGGAGAAGCCCGACGTGAGGAATATGACTGTGCGAGAGCTCGTCTGTCTCGGACGCTCTCCCTATACTGGTTTCTGGGGAACCTATTCGAAAGAAGACCTGTGTGTGGTTGATGAGTCGATTGCGCTGGTGGGCATCGAGGCTTTGAGCCAGCGCATGGTTCATACGCTGAGTGACGGAGAGCGGCAGAAGGTGATGATTGCAAAGGCGCTGGCCCAGCAGACACCCGTCATCTTCCTCGATGAGCCCACGGCCTTTCTCGACTATCCGAGCAAGGTGGAGATGTTGCAGTTGCTGCGTCGCATCAGCCGTGAGGCAGAGAAGACCATCTTCCTCTCTACCCACGACGTGGAATTGGCGTTGCAGTTGGCTGATGTCCTTTGGCTGATGAGGAGAGAAGGAGTAAGGAGAGAAGGAGTAGGGAGTCCTGTGACAATCGGGTCGCCCAGGGCTCTGGCGGAAAGCGGAGATCTCGGACGCTTCATCAGCGGCAAGGACATATCTTTCGACAAAGAGACGCTGAGTATTAGAGTTTGTGGTTTATAGTTTAGTGTTTATAGTTTAGAGTAAGGATGATATTCGGACACGGAGACGACGCCTGGCAGTACGGCGAACAGATTAAAATGGATTTCAGTTCCAATGTTTACTTTGGGGCTGATCTGACAGCATTGAGAGACCACCTGATGGCGAGTTTCCATGTTGTGGGCCATTATCCTGAGCCAGAACCCACTAGTCTGGAAGCGATGATAGCCGAAAGCCTGGGTGTGGCTGAAGACACGATCATGGTTACCAATGGTGCCACTGAGGCGATATACCTCATCGCACAACTCTATAGCGGATGGGCATCGATCATCCCACAGCCCACGTTCACAGAATATGAGGATGCCTGCAAACTCTATCACCACTTGCTGTCGTACGTTGCCGACGACGAACTGGAGGTATTGCCCGAAGACAGACTTTACTGGCTCTGCAATCCCAACAATCCTACTGGCAACGTGGTGAACAAGCTGCTCATCACACACATCATACGGCAGCATCCGCGATACCTTTATGTGGTGGACCAGTCGTATGCAGACTACACGCTCAGTCCGATGATACAGCCGAAGGATCTGACAGAGTGCTATAACGTCATGCTTATCCACTCGCTGTCAAAGAAATACTGTGTGCCAGGTCTGAGGCTGGGCTATATCTTTGCATCGCCCATCATCATCGACCGTCTGCGTCAGATACGACAACCCTGGACTGTGAACGCGATGGCTATTGAGGCTGGCAAATACCTTATAAAGAACAACCCTCAGATGATTCCTGATCTCAAAGAATATCTGGAGGAAGCCAAACGGCTGCATGATAGTCTTTCAGCCGTCAGAGGACTGATGGTGATGGAGACCAGCACGCATTTCATGCTGGTGAATATTGACCACGGAAACACGCCCGACCTGAAACGGTGGCTCATAGAAAACCACGGTATTCTTATCCGTGACGCCTCAAACTTCAGGAGTCTTGACAATCACTGCTTCCGAGTCACAGCCCGTACTCCTGAGGAGGATGACCAGTTGGTGGAGGCCATCAAGGAGTATCTGAAGATAGTTTAGAGTTTAAAGTTTATAGTTTACTCTTGACTCTTAGTTCCCTTTTTTATCACATACCGCTGATAGTACGTCAGCAGGAGTGTGGTCATCGGCAGGGCGATAATCATGCCCAGCACCCCTAACAGTGATCCCCATATCGACAGCGACAAGAGGATGATGGCTGAATTGAGGCCAGTCACCTTGCCCATGATTTTTGGCGTAAGAAACGAATCCTGAATGAGCTGTACTACGGCAAACACGATCAATGCCATGAGCATGATGATCCAGAAGTTCTCACCCGTATCGGCCGCCTTGACAATGGCAAGCAGGATGGTTGGTATGAAGCCGACAAGCTGCAGATAGGGCACCATGTTCAGCAGTCCAATGAACAGGCCGAGGCCGATGGCCATGGGGAAGTCGATGATGACAAAGCCGATACAGAAGAGGATTCCGACACAAAGGGCCACAAGGGCCTGACCACGGAAATACTTGTTCATACCAGCCTCTACGTCGCTCATCAGCTGAATGGCGAACTGTCTGTACTGGACAGGCAGCAGATTGGGCCAGCCACTGCAAATCTCCTCGTAATCGAGCAGGATGAAGAGGGTATAGAGCAGCATGATAGTGAATGACAGAACACCAGTGACCACATTAAACGACTGTACAATGACATTCCACACCTTGGGTACCGTCACCTTTATGGCTTCGAGGAAGCCCTCCTGGGTGACAATACCTTTAATATCGTCGATGGTGAGGTTTTCACGCAAGAACTGTTGGATGGCAGCAGGAATGTTGCTGAGCGTAGACGAATGTGAGAGATAGTCCACCAGGAGATTCTTGACGTGCACGCTCTCTTCAATCATCGGGGGCACGACCATAAAGAACAGGCCAGTGAGCACAAGTCCGACGACGATGAAGGAACTCAGGATACCCAGGATACGGTACTTCATCCGACAGCGGTACTGGAAGAACTTGACCATCGGGAACAGTATATATGCGATGAGCCACGCCAGGAAGAAAGGTGTGAGCACGCTGCTCAGGCGATTGAGCAGCATGATGATGCCTACAATGATGATGACCCCTATCAGGCCACGCACAAACGTATCAAAGGTGATTTGTTGACGTTGCATAGATTAGTCCTCCAATCCACTAAGACTACGGGCAAGCCACACATCCATCTTACCTGCGCCACGGTGGTTCCAGGCATAGTAGGGTATGAGTTTCACAGAGACATCCTTCACAGCGATACGGCCGTCATGGTCTATGTGCACATCCTGTGCCTGGGCGCTGATGGCTGTCACGTCGAAATACTTGTTATTTCCCTCCGAATTCAGGATGGAATAGGCGGGCAGAACGTCGAACTTCGGCAGACGGGGCAGGAGCAGATGGTGGGGGTTGATACCCTCGTTATCAGCCCACTCGGCACAGTACACCAGCGGTCCGCGTTCTACGGCCACACGTCCACGATCGTCAGCGACACGTGGATTGGCAACTACCGTACGGACGGGCATGTCGAAGTGGATGCTTACCACGTCGCCTTTCTTCCAGTTGCGGTTGATGACGAGATAGCCGTTCTCCAGTTCTCCGTCCACGCGCTGGCCATTGACGCTCACCTCATAGGTGCTGAAGATGTCATCGCTGAAAGAATAGAGGTCACTGGGCACAACCTCGTTCTGTACCCAACCAGGGATACGGATCAGCATGTTGAACGCCTTGGCCTTGTTTTTCAACACCTTGATACTGATATCGCCGTCCCAAGGATAGTTGGTGGTCTCCTCCAGTGTGACGTCCTTACCGTTCACCTGAATGGTGGCTGTGTTGGCGGCGAAGAGATTTACATAGAGGTTGTTGTCCCTGACACCATAGACGTATCCTGGCATTGAGGGGATGAAGCGGCAGAGGTTAGAGGGACAACAGGCACAGCCGAACCACGGTTGGCGAGTCATTGTGTTGTCTGCATTGAAACGGTAGTGGCCGTCACTCGACAGGGGATTGGGATAGAAGAACTTTCCTCCGTCGACACTCATGCCGCTGATGACACCATTATATAATGTGCGCTCGAGGCAGTCGATAAACTGCGCATCACCATGGAGCAGGAACATACGCTCGAAGAGATACACCATCGAGATGGCAGCACAGGTCTCGTTGTAGGCTGTCAGGTTCGGAAGTTCGTAGTCTGCTCCGAAGGCCTCACCCTGATGGCGTGCTCCCACGCCTCCTGTCAGGTAGTATTTACGGCCCACGATGTTCTCATAGATCGTGTCGATGGCCTTGATGTAAGAGGAATCGCCCAACAGAGCAGCCACATCAGCCATACCAGCATACATATAGCCAGCACGTACGGCATGGCCCCATGCCTCTGTCTGTTCCACCACGGGCTTGTCGCTCTGAGAATAGAGATCCCTGCGACCCGTCTTGCCACGATAATCGAGCAGGAACTTTGCCTCGTCGAGGTATTTTTTCTCGCCAGTGATGACATACAGTCTGGCCAGCGCCATCTCTGCTATCTGGTGTCCTGGAACAATGCAGGCCTGGCCTTCTTTCGAGCCGACCTCCTTCACCACGCAGTCGGCATAACGCTTGGCGATGTTGAGGAACTTCGTCGACCCTGTGGCCTGATAATGGGCGCAGGCAGCGTCCACCATGTGTCCGAGGTTGTAGAGCTCGTGGCTCAGGAAATCTTCTGTCACCCAACGCTTATCGCCACTCCACTGGTGAGGATGCTTGGGGTTGATGGTACGGGCAGTATAAAGATAGCCGTCAGGCTCCTGGGCAGCACCTACCACATCGAGCACACTGTCGATGTAGGCTTTCAGCTTCTCGTCGGGATAGGTCTGAAGTACGTAGCTGGCTCCCTCGATGGTCTTATAGACATCGGTATCGTCGAAGGAGAATCCCATAAATTTCGACACGTCCCACTCCTTGGTGTTCAGACCCTCGTGACCTGGGTGTTGCAGGGTGTAGGCTGCCATCTCGAAGTTCTTGTAGCGGTGCTCGCTCTCGCACTTTGAGAAAGCCAGAGGGATGGTTACTTCACGGGCTGCCTGGATACGGTCGCCCCAGAACGTATTGGGTGCAATCTTCACAGAGGTGAAGGGAACTTGAGTATAGGGATACCCACTCTGTGCGAAGCCTGGAACGAAGCCGGCCATCAGCAATAACGTAGCAATAATCGTCTGTTTCATATCTCAATCTTCTATCTTCAATGTTCAATCTTCAATCTCCTTATCGAAAGGTGCTGCACTGACACAGCGCAGGTTCTTCTCAAGCTGGGCCGTGCTGCTGGCACCCACGAGTACGGAGGTCACTCCCCTTTGGTTGAGGATCCAGGCGAGGGCCATCTCTGCCAGCGTCTCATCACGGCTTTCTGCCACCTCGTTATAGCGGCGCAGCTTTGCCAACAACTCTGGTGTGAGCATTTCCTCCCTCAGGAACTTTCCCTTCGACATGCGCGAGTCCTTGGGAATGCCGTTGAGGTAGCGGTCGGTAAGCAGTCCTTGTGCCAAAGGCGAGAAAGCGATGAAGCCTACGCCGTTCTCTGCGCAGAAGTCGGTGATGCCCGTTTCCTGGGGCTTACGGTCGAGCATGTTCAGACGTCCCTGATAGATGAGCAGGGGCACGTCGTGGGCTTTCAGATAGTCGTAGCCGAACTTCAGCGGCTCTAATGGCCAGTTGGAGATGCCTACATAAAGGGCCTTGCCCTGTCGCACGATATCCACCAGTGCCTGCAACGTCTCCTCCAACGGTGTCTCTGGGTCGTAACGATGACTATAGAACAGATCCACGTAATCAATCTTCATACGTTTCAGACTCTGGTCGAGCGAGGCCATCAGATACTTGCGGCTGCCCCAATTGCCATAAGGGCCGGGCCACATGTCATAGCCGGCTTTCGACGAGATGAACAGTTCGTCGCGATAGGGCCGGAAGTCCTCGTCCATCAGTCGTCCCATCGTCTCCTCGGCAGAACCATAGACAGGACCATAGTTGTTAGCCAGGTCGAAATGCGTGATGCCGTGGTCGAAGGCATAATGGGTAATCTCCCTGCTTCGCTCATATGGATCCACGCTGCCGAAATTATGCCAAAAGCCGAGGCTCACCTTTGGCAGCATCACACCCGAGCGCCCACAGCGCTCAAACTTCATCCCGTTGTCGTAGCGGCTCTTGTCCGCGAAATACTGTTCTCTCATATATCAATCAAATAAACGTTCAACTAAATATGTGTGTCACTAAAATCTTGATGCCGATGCCCAACAGAATTACGCCTCCAAAGAGTTCTGGCTTCAGACGACGGGCGATGCTATGGCCGAAGCGGGCTCCAAGCTGATAGCCGACGATGCTGAAAAGGAACGACACTACGCCGATGATGACCAGAGGGAGCGTAAGTTGTGACAGCCGCTCGTAGCCCGTGCAGGCCAGGGAGATGCCGACGGCCAGGGCATCGATGCTCGTGGCAATGGCCAGCAGCAGCTGGGTCCGCAGGCGACGGGGATTGAAGTGCTGTTCCTCCTCAGGGCCGAAACTCTCCCATATCATCTTGCCTCCGATAAAGGCCAACAGTGCAAATGCAATCCAGTGGTCATAAGCCTCCATATACGACTGGAAATGGCTGATGCCCAGCCAGCCTGTCAGTGGCATCAAGGCCTGAAAGAAACCGAAGAGGAAAGCCATGCGTAGGCACCCTACTTTCTCCAGACTACTTTCTCCTGACTCCTTCGAACAAATCACCCCACTGACAATGGAGACGGTGAAACAGTCCATCGCCAAAGCCACTGCCAACAGAATGATATCCAACAGGTTCATATAGATAGTATTTATTTGTCAGATTCTTATATTTTGTGTGCAAAGATACTAATAATTGTGCATTGTGCACTAATAATTATGAATTATTTTGTATCTTTGCGCACAAAATGATTCAAATGATAACTAAAACGAATGATATGAAGAAGTTTCTTTTCTTGGCTTTGCTCACACTCGTTGCACAGACATCGACCGCAAAGCAGGTGACCGTCCAGACGAAGCGTGTCACAATGGTACTTGACGTGGAGAACGGCCAGCAGCCGAAATACCTCTATTTCGGAGCCCGCCTGAGTGACTACGACCTGCAGCATTTGCAGGCTCCTGTCAACGGACGGATGGATGCCTATCCCGCCTATGGTATGAACTGTCCGGCTGAGGCTGCACTGGCGATGAAGCATGCTGACGGCAACATGTCGACAGAGCTTTTCGTGACGGGGATGGAGCAGCAGGATGGGATGACCCGGATTACGCTGAAAGATCCGGTTTATCCAACAACTGTTACGCTCTGCTATAAGGCTTACGAAGACGAAGACATGATTGAGACTTGGGCAGAGATTACTAACGGTGAGGCGAAGCCCGTCACGCTGACGCAGTTTGCCTCCTGCTCACTGCCCATCCGCCGGGGCAATGTGTGGCTCTCGCATTTCTATGGCTCCTGGGCCAACGAGGCTCGTCTCGTGGAAGAACCCATCCTGCCTGGCGAGAAGGTGATCAAGAACAAGGACGGCACCCGTAACTCGCATACCGACCACGCTGAGGTGATGTTCTCGCTCGACGGCAAGGGTCGTGAGAACGCAGGCGACGTCATTGGCGCTGCCCTCTGCTACTCAGGTAACTTCCAGCTGAAGATCGATACCGACGATACGGAGTATCACTATTTCTTCGCAGGCATTAACCCAGATAACTCAGAGTATCACCTGAAGAAGGGCGAGACCTTCGTCACTCCCAAGGTGGCGCTGTCGTTCTCACAAGCAGGACTATCCGGCATATCGCGCAATTTCCACAAGTGGGGGCGCAAATATATGCTCGCCCACGGTAACAAAGAAAGAAAAATCCTGCTGAACTCGTGGGAAGGTGTCTATTTCGACATCAACCAGCAGGGTATGGACCAGATGATGGGCGACATTGCCTCAATGGGTGGCGAACTCTTCGTGATGGACGACGGCTGGTTTGGCGACAAGTATCCTCGCAAGGTTGACAATTCTTCGCTGGGCGACTGGGTGGTGGATAAGAACAAGCTGCCCGAGGGTATCGAGGGACTTTTGCGCGATGCCAAGAAACACGGCATCAAGTTCGGCATTTGGATTGAGCCGGAGATGTCGAACACCGTCAGCGAACTCTACGAGGCCCACCCCGATTGGATCGTGAAGGCTCCGAAGCGTGAGCCCGTGTTGGGCCGTGGTGGTACGCAGGTGGTGCTGGATATGAGCAACCCCAAGGTACAGGACTTTGTTTTCTCGATTGTCGACGATCTCATGACGAAGTATCCTGAGATCGACTATATCAAATGGGATGCCAACATGCCCATCCTGAACCACGGTTCGCAGTATCTCACGATGAACGACCAGAGCCACCTCTACATCGAGTACCATCGCGGCTTCGAGAAGACCTGCCAGCGCATCCGTGCCAAATACCCTGACCTCACCATCCAGGCCTGTGCCTCTGGTGGCGGACGTGCCAACTGGGGCGTGCTGCCTTACTTCGACGAGTTCTGGGTGTCAGACAATACCGATGCCCTCCAGCGCATCTATATGCAGTGGGGCACCTCGTATTTCTTCCCTGCCATTGCGATGGCCTCGCATATCTCCGCCACGCCTAACCACACCGTCTTCCGTACCACCGCCATGAAGTATCGCATCGATGTGGCCATGAGCGGACGCCTCGGCATGGAGATCCAGCCCAAGAATATGACTGACGACGAGAAGGCCCTCTGCCGACAGGCCATCAAGGAGTATAAGGGTATTCGTCCGATTGTGCAGTTTGGCGACCTCTACCGTCTCGTATCGCCATACGATAAGATTGGTTTGGCGTCGCTGATGTATGTCAACGAACAGAAGACGAAGAGTGTCTTCTTCTGGTGGAAGACCGAGTCGTTCCAAAACGAGCACCTGCCCCGTGTAAAAATGGCCGGCCTCGATGCCAATAAGAATTATAAGGTACACGAGCTGAACCGCATCGACCTGAAGCCGCTCGCCTTCGAGGGTCAGAGCTTCAGTGGCGCCTACCTCATGAACCACGGCCTCGAAATGCCTTACCGCAATGAGCCCGAGTACTCGAAGAAGAATGACTGGAGCAGTCGTGTGCTCCTCCTCGAAGCTGAATAAGGCGATGCCAGTTCTTTACGTTTAAAATTGCAGTATTATCAGAAAAAAGTTGGAAATCCAACCGGAAATTGAATAATTTTGAGTATCTTTGCAACCCAAATATAATTATTCACTAAAAATAGAGATTATGGCTACAGGAAACGTTAGACCGGCTGATATGGAGCGCATCACGACTCCCGCCTTGGCCCAAAAGTACATTGACGAGCAAATCAAGGAGCTGCGTGCTCAGATTGGTGACAAGAAGGTGCTGCTGGCACTCTCTGGTGGTGTGGATTCATCGGTGGTGGCTGCCCTGCTGATCAAGGCAGTTGGCAAGCAGCTGGTGAGTGTTCATGTGAATCACGGACTGCTGCGCAAGGGTGAGCCTGAGCAGGTGATCAAGGTGTTCCGTGACGAGCTGAACGCCAATCTGGTTTATGTGGATGCCACAGACCGCTTCCTCGATAAGCTGGCTGGTGTGGCTGATCCTGAGCAGAAGCGCAAGATTATCGGCGCAGAGTTTATCCGTGTGTTTGAGGAAGAGGCCCGCAAATTGGAGGGAATCAGTTTCCTGGCTCAGGGCACCATCTATCCTGACATCGTGGAGTCGGGTCCTGTGAAGTCTCACCACAATGTGGGTGGTCTGCCCGAGGATATGCAGTTTGAGCTCGTGGAGCCCATCAAGCTGTTGTTTAAGGACGAGGTCCGTGTGGTAGGTAAGGAGCTCGGACTGCCAGACAATATGGTCTATCGTCAGCCCTTCCCTGGTCCTGGCCTGGGTGTGCGCTGCACGGGTGCCATCACACGTGACCGGTTGGAAGCCCTTCGCGAGAGCGATGCCATTCTGCGTGAGGAGTTTGCCAAGAACAGCTTGGAAGGCAAGGTATGGCAGTACTTCACCATCGTGCCCGATTACAAGTCAACGGGTGTGAAGGACAACAAGCGTAGTTGGGACTGGCCCGTCATCATCCGTGCCGTGAACACCCGTGACGCCATGACTGCCACGATTGAGGAGATCCCATACACGCTGCTCCATCATATCACGCAGCGCATCATTACGGAGGTGCCTGGGGTGAATCGTGTATTGTACGATCTGACTCCGAAACCCACAGGAACAATAGAGTGGGAATAAGAATAAAAGCCAGCCTTCGGGCTGGTTTTTACTTGATTAAATGGGCTTCGTCTGCAAAGGCGAGCATCTCACGGTCACCCCGACTGTCGCCAAAGGCGGTAAGGTGATACTCAGAACGGTCAGGATAAAGGGCTAGGATTCGACGCTCTTTTTCCTGGCCGAAGCAGTTGGGAGTGAGGAAGCGACCAGTCAGGTGTCCGTCGATGATCTCTATCTGCGTGCCCAGAACTTTTACCTTTGGGAAAAAAGGCTGTACCCAGTTGTCGATGCTCGCACTGACGACAAGCACTTCAGCCCCTTCAGATAAGGCCTGTTCCAACACACTGACGACTTCAGGCCTCAGCAGGTGACGATGGGTATTGGCGAAGTCTTGACAAAGCGTGTCGAACTCATCGATGGCCATCCCCTTGAAGAAATGAGCAAACACTTTTTGCTTCGCCTTTCCATTAGAGTAGAGTTTCAGCTTCATCAACACCAACAGGGGTGAATAGAGTAGGAAACCCAATAGGAACCTTGGCGTGCCACAAGCGTAACGGATAAACTCGAGTAGCGTATCACGAGTGGTTAGCGTACCGTCGAAATCAAAAGCAAATATTTTCATTGTTTACAGTTTACAGTTTACGGTTTACAGTGTTGGTTTTGGTAACTTATTGATGATCTTTTTCACAAGCCACGAGACGAGGAGTGTCGCCACGAAGAAGAGGAGCAGCCCGGCATATTGGTCATACTGGAGATAGGGTCGTATAAAAATCTTTCTTACCAGCGGATGCATCACGAAGATGGCGGCAGAGATACTGCCCAGCCACACGGCATAAGGCATCAGCCACTGCGGAATCAGTTTCACCAAGGCAATCGTTCCTACGACAGCCAGGACAGGTACCCAGAGCCATGTACCGAAGCTCGTGAGGCTGAACATGAAGCCGAAGACAATCATTAAGGAGACGGTAGTCAGGAGTAGGGGCTTTAGGGAGAGTAGGGATGTTAGGGATGAGGAGAAGGGAGGCTGGAGTAATGGTTGAAAGCGCGCCATAAGAACACCCATGCCGAAGGGCAGGATGCCACCCACAAGGTTATAACGCAGGCGCTCGAGCATCACCATATCGTCAGAATAACAAAGCTGCCAAATCCAGCAGCCCGCCATCAGCGCAACGACGACACTCCAATGGCGCCAACGGAAAAACACCAGGCTGTAGAGCAGATAGAGCTGGAGGGTGACGCTGAAATACCAATATGGTCCTGGCCACACCACTTGCGCAGGATGCTCTAGGAAGTTGGCATACATGCCCAGTATGGCTATTACTTCGCTGGCCTTATAACGGTGCATCGCAGGGGTGATGGCATCGAGCATCACAAAGAGCACGAATCCTACGATTAGGATACGGAACAGTTTCAGGTAATTATAGCGTAGGAAGCGCCAGATGCCCACCTCAGGAAGAGGGCTGCGCTCATATTTCATCACCAGTCCGAAGCCGCTGAGGAAAAGGAACACGGTCACACCATAGTGGCCGAAAAAGGAGAAGAGATGCATGGGTAACAATTCGTCAGGCTGCTGGAGCACTTCCAAAAGCCTGTCACACCTCAGTTGCTGCCAAGTGAATTCGTTCTCACGGACAATATCTTTCAGCCAGTGGCAATAGTTGTGGAGTATGATGCCGAGAATGGCGATGCCTTTCATCGCCGTACACTCCGACCGTGTCAACAGATCTTTCATTTCTTCAGTTGGTTATAATCTGTCACGCCTTTGAGAATGCGAGGGCGATGGGTATTGTAGTCGGGACTGATGACATTCAGTTCCGAACGATAGAGTGGTGTGGATATGCCACCTAGATAAAGTAGCAGATGGGGCAGTGCGTCTGTCATCATCGGACGGTCCTTGGCTGCCTGTAGCGCAAGCCATCCATAGGGATGGTGTTCAATATATTGTGGCGATCCCCATACCCAAAAGGGTATCTCCATCTCATTGCGTGCCAATCGGTAGTCGATATCGGCATTGTGCCGACGGCCGCTCACGTAGGGCTTGTCGTCGAAGATTTCCTCACCGTGGTCAGGCATATAGATCACCAGCGCATCCTTATCGACAAAGAGATTAGTGATGGCCTTAACGATGGAATCGTTATAGAGCAGCGAGTTGTCGTAATCGGCCAGTGTTTGGCGCTGCTTGTCCGTCAGGTCAGGACGGTTGTACATCTGTGGCTTGAAATGGCGGAAAGTCTTCTGCGGAAAACGGGAACGATAGTCGATGTGAGAACCCATCAGATGGAAGATAGTCAAGGAGCCGGAAGGGGAAGTTAGGGCGTTTAGGGGAGGTAGGGTATTTAGGGAATTCACCAAGTCACCGTCGTAACGGTAAAGCTTGGTGTTGCGTCTATCAAAGAGTCGGCTGCTCACCTCAGGGTGGTTCAGGAAGAATCCGCCACTGAAATCGTAGACGGCTTCCTTGGCCTGAGGCAGGAATTGGTTGGTGAGAAACGTCACTTGATAACCTGCCTGACGAAATACCTCAGGGAAGAGCGGTTGGTCGCACCACTCCCCACTGTCGCCAACGGCATAGAGTGAGAGCATGTGCTTGAAGACGAAGCTCGTCAGGTTCCAATCAGCTATAACATCTGTGAAGGGGATAAGTGAACCTTCCTCAGCCAATGCCTTTTGACGAGGCGTGGTGGGCTTGTCGTAGCCGTAGAGTTGTGAGTGGCGCTTGTTGTAGCTCTCGCCGATAACCAACACGATGTTGGGCACACGGAAGCTGCAACTGTCAATACGGATCTTCTGGCTGGCAGTCTCCAGTTGTATGACCTGATCACTGGCCAGACGGTTGGCATAGATGCTGAAGGCCAGACGATAGACAGGTGCATATAGATGAGCCTTGTCCTTACGTGTCATCTCGTGTTCTACCTGGCCAATGGTGTGATAAGAAAAAAGCCTCTGCAGAGCCTCCTTGTTGTCCCAAGTCTGGGAGACGGCACCATAGAGCAACCATGCCACCAGACACCCCAATACGGCCTTGAAGCCAGAGACGGCGGTGGTGTTCAATCGGGGGAGGATCATCTGTCTGCGCTTCTTGTCAGAGAAGTGCCTGAAGAACGTCCATAACAGATGTGCCAGTATAAGCAGTATGATCCAGCCAACGCCTGAAGTGATGACATCCCAACTGAGATATCCAGACATGAACTCTCGTGTCTCCTGACCGCTGGTCTCGCCTACAAGCATGAGCATCGTGGGGGTGAGTGTCGACTCGAAGCGTTCGTAACAGAACATATCGGCTATGGCGACTCCATATAATAATATGTATATAAGGGCTTTTACCCATATACGGATTTTGCGGGGTATCAGGGTCAGGATGACACAAAGCACATAAATGTCGAGGAACAATTCTGGAGCTGATAACTCATAAGGCTTTGCGCCGCGGTCTCTCAGATAGTAGGGCATGATCTCTATCTGCGTACAGAGCCAACCCAAAGCGAACATAAACACGAAGAAGGCGCCGTTTTTCTCTATCGGAGTGAACAGCCAGCCTATCCACTTAAGTATGTTCAGTCGCTTAAACATATAGTTTCTCCTTTAGTATCAGGTCTGCCACTGCCTTGGGAACCATACGACGGATGCCCTTGCCTGTTTTTATGCGCTGACGGATCTCTGTACTTGAGATGTCAAGCAACGCCGCCTCAACGGTCATTACCCGCCCGTCTCTGAAAGGAATCGTCTCTCCCCGACGGGGATAAACCACAATCTGGTAGTTTGCTATAATGTCCTCGTAGTGATACCACTTGTCGAAGTACGCCCAGTTGTCACCACCCATCAGCAGCACGAACTCACGGTCAGGAAAGTCTTTCGAGAGAGCTTGCAGCGTGTTCCAGGTATAGGAGGGCTTAGGCAGGTGCATCTCGTAATCGCTCACAACGACACCTTCCACCCCTTTGAGTGCCAGAGTGGCCATCTGGAGCCGCTTCTCATCATCGAGTAGATCTGTGCTTCGTTTCATGGGATTCTGGGGAGACACCATGAGCCACACCTCATCGAGTCCAGCTTTCTCCTTCAGTTGTCTGGCCAGAGAGATATGTCCGTTGTGGATGGGGTTGAAAGACCCTCCGAAGATCCCAGTGCGAAGCATCCTTAAAATAAGCTATTCACGACCCAAGAAACCCTGAATAAGTTCCAGGGCATCGGCTTCAGCATATTCCAGAATGTCGTTGATGACAATCTTGTCGAACTTGTCTGCAAAGGTCAGTTCGAACTCCGCACGGGCGATGCGCTGGTCTATCACGTCAGGGGAGTCTGTGCCACGACCCTCTAAGCGACGGCGTAGTTCCTGAATGGATGGTGGTTGGATAAAGATACTCAAGGCCTCATCGCCATAGAAATGCTTGATGTTAACACCTCCTTTCACGTCGACGTCGAACACCACGTTCTGACCTGCCTCTAACTGTCTCTCTACCTGAGCCTTCAAGGTTCCGTAGAAACGATCGGCATACACCTCTTCATATTCAAGGAACTCATCGTTTTCGATTCTCTGCTTGAACTCCTCGGGGGTCAGGAAAAAATACTCCACCCCGTTCTGCTCTGTACCTCTCGGTGCCCTTGAGGTACAGGAAATGGAAAACGCAAGGTTCAGTTCCTTATGCTCCTTCATCAACCACGATATGATCGTGCTCTTGCCTGTTCCCGACGGTGCCGAGAAGATGATTAATTTGCCTCTCATATTATAATGCGTTGAGTACTTGTTCCTTGATTTGTTCCAACTCGTCCTTCATCTTGACGACGATGTTCTGCATTTCTGCTTGGTTCGACTTCGAGCCAGTGGTATTGATCTCACGTCCCATCTCCTGAGCAATGAAACCAAGTTTCTTGCCTTGTCCAGCAGGCTCTGCCATCGTGTCACGGAAATACTTCAGATGGTTTGTCAGACGCTGTTTTTCCTCACTGATGTCAAGTTTCTCGATATAATAGATCAGTTCCTGCTCCAGGCGGTTCTTGTCATAATCCACACCAGGAATCTGCTGTAGGCCGTCGATGATTCGTTGACGTATTTTCTCCACACGGCTCTGCTCGTAAGGCTCAATCTCACCAAGAAGTCGTTCGATATTGTCGATTTTCTCTGAGAACTTCTTCTGAAGGGCGGCACCTTCCTGAATGCGGAAGTCCACGAGGTTCTTCAGTGCCTCTTGTACGGCTCCCTTGACGGCCTCCCACTCAGCATCCTCGAGTTCTTCCATATCTGTCTTTGTCAACACGTCAGGCATGCGGAGAAGCGTGTAGAACCAGTCTTCAGGAACAGGAATACCTGTCTTTTGAGCAATATCCTGAATCTGTTGGTAGTAGTTCTCCACCAGAGCCGCATTAATGGGTGTGGCGTCGACCAAAGTGTCCTTCTCTATCCACACACTCATGTCTGCCTTGCCGCGGATGAGGGCTTCTGCCACCATCTGGCGCATCTCCATCTCCTTCTCACGATAGAGGGGGGCAATACGCGTGTTCAGGTCCAACTGTTTTGAGTTGAGTGACTTCACTTCAACATGGATTTTCTTGTCCTTGTAGGCCACAACTGCCTTGCCGTAGCCTGTCATTGATTGTATCATACGTACCTTATAAATATTTATTCGTCGGCAAAGGTAATAAAAAAAGTGATAAGTTAACTCTTTATTCTTAACTTTTTCGTATCTTTGCACTCGAATGACTAATATGTAACCATTATTAAACCATCTTTGATGAAAACAGAAATGAGAAGACAACTGATGCTGCTGATGGCCATCGGATTTATGATGGCTGTGCAGGCGCAGACAAAAGCGCCGCTGTTCGAGAACTCCGCTAAAGATGAGATTGCCGCCAACCGTTATCTGGCGGGTAGTAACTATCTGGACTACGACCGTCAGTTGTCTGAGAAGGTGCTGACGCCTGCTCCTAAGGGCTATGAGCCTTTTTACATGAGCCACTACGGGCGACACGGCTCGCGCTGGCTGATAGGGGAGAGAGAGTATACGCTGCCCATGGGGACATTGAGGAACGGACGTGAGGCAGGCAAGTTGACTCCGCTGGGTGAGGAGACGCTCGAGAAGTTGGAAGCTTTCCACCCCACGACTATCAAGCGCTTAGGTGACCTGACGACTGTTGGTGAGCGTCAGCATCATGGCATCGGCAAACGTATGGCTCAGAATTTCCCAGAGATATTCAAGGCTCCTGGCGTGAAGATAGATGCCCGTAGCACCGTGGTCATCCGTTGTATCCTCTCGATGATTGCTGAGTGTGAGGAACTGGCAGCCGCTAATTCTTCGGCACAGATTCACAACGACGTGAGCGAGTCACTACAATATTACCTGAACCAGCCCTGGGAGGGTACGGTGAAGGCCGAAGGCAAGAAGGGAGACAAGGAGGTGAACGAATATTCGCAGAAGTACACCCATCCAGAGCGGCTGATGAAAGCCCTCTTCAACGACCAGCAGTGGGTATATGATAATGTGGCGGCAGGTGACTTCATGCGACGTCTCTTTGACGTGGCGGCGAACATGCAGAGCCATGATACTGATATTGAACTACTGTCGCTGTTTACTGATGAGGAGGTGTATGACCAGTGGCGCATCCGTAATGTGGGCTGGTATCTGGACTACGGTGCATCACCTGTATCTGGTACAAAGATGCCGTTCAGCCAGCTAAACCTGCTGAAGAACATCATCGAGACAGCCGATACCGTCACCCAAACCCAGGCTACACTGCGCTTCGGCCATGAGGTATGTGTGATGCCCCTTGCTTGTCTGTTGGAACTTGATAATTGCGGTATGGCCGTGGAGAACCTTGATGAACTGGATACCTATTGGCGTAACTACCGCATCTTCCCCATGGCCTGTAACATCCAACTGGTGTTCTACCGTCCGAAAAAGGGTAAGGCTGGTGATATCCTCGTGAAGGCCCTGCTCAACGAGCGTGAGGCCTATATGCCCATAGCCACTGACAACTGGCCCTACTACAAGTGGCAGGACTTGAGGCAGTACTATCTGAATAAAATTAAGGAATTTGAAGGTGGTTTATAGTTTAAAGTTTATAGTTTATAGATGATTACTTCTAAAGACAGAAAGGAGGGCTTGCAAGGTATTCATCTATAAACTATAAACCATCAACAATAAACAAAAAATTAGTTAATCTTCGAGGTCATTGGGCTGCGGACGCCCTTGTAGGATTTCAGGTAGGCCTTGGCGCTTCCGAAGGAAAGGAACATATCAAGGCGTACGGGTATGTGGTTCTGGTCGTCTGTGATCCAAAAACGGATTAATTCCTTGCTCTTGTTGTTCTCCCTTTCGTAGAATGAGAACACCAGACAGCGGAACTTCTCCTTGGTGTCGTTCATCTTGAAATTCTCCTTACCTCGGAACTCGAGCCAGGAGTTGTTCAGGTTTTGCGCATCGCTGATGGGCATAGGAATCACCTCGCCCTTCTTGATCTTTGTGGCGTCGAAATTACGGGACCGGAGGAAGATCGACATCATGTCGTAGATACAAGCATTATAGGTGGAGGTCTTCCAGATGTGTTCGCCACTGGAGGTGATGCGATGTTTCTTCAGCTGGCTGAAGCCGTGGGGGTAGCTATACCAGATCTCGTCGACATAGTAATGGTCTCCCTCAAGTGCTCCTTTGCGGAAGTAGAGTGGTGAGAGGTCGGGGTTGCAGTAGGAGAGTAGCGTGTCACGCATCATAAAGAACTTGTCGAGTTTCGAGTTCCCCCGAGTGATGAGGTATGACTTCCACGCATCCTTGCCCTCAAACTTGGTGAAGTGTGTGTCCATGGACGCGGTGCCCACCTTCACCCAGATGAACTTCCAGTTGAAATACAGGTCATAGTCGAGTTCCTCACCCGATTTGAAAGCCGTGTTCTCTATACCACACTGGGCGAATGAAGTGAATAGTGAACAGTGAATAGCGAATAGTGCAAGCAGAAGTCTTTTCATTGTCTTACTGTTTATCGAGTTTTACGTTCTTGTCTTTGTTGTAGGGGATGCCTAACTTCTTAGCGCGGTCAGCATTGCGGTTCTTGAGTTTCTTCTCGGCATCGGGTTTCTGTTTGGTAATGGCCTGGGGCTTCTGAAGATAGCGTGGGGAGCCTGTGATATTCCAGGACTGGGAGATGTCCCACTTCTCCTTGCATTCTATCTCCCGAGAATAGAAATACACGTTTTCCGGTTGCTGGTCATTATCGTAATCGCCCGTATCCCAGACACCGTTGCCATTGGCATCGGCAAGGGCGCTGACATAGTACTTCCCGGGTGCCACATAGTTGAAGAAGGCGACATTCTTCTGTGCCATCACTTCTTTCACCATCTTACCGGAGCTGTCGAGCAGCTGTACGCGTAATGACAATGTGTCTGGAATGCCGCTGAGATTCAGCGTCAGGGTTCCCAGTTCTTCGAGGCTTTTTATCTTGATGCCCTGTTTATATTTATCTGACACCAGTCCGTAGATATCCACAAAGGCGGCAGAGTCGATCTCAAGGCTGTATTCCATGTCGGGCTTCCACTCGGCATTGATCTCGAAACGGCGGATGGTTCCTTCCACAGGAGTCATCTGACAGCCAGCGTCATACCACAGGGTGTCGATCTTCAGATAGAGGTGTACTGCCGACGTGTCGCACGTTGTCAGTGGCGTGGGCATTTCTACGGTTATCTTCTGGTCGGGCGTCATTCCCTGGGGTATCACAATGTTGGGCTTCAGGGGCTTAGCGGGATAGACAGAGTCATAGGGCTCTTCACGGTCTTTCTTCTTTTTCTGTTCCTTCTGCCATTTCTCTATCTCCTTGGCGAGCTCTTTCTGGCGTTTCTCGTAGGGCGTCTTTGCCAACACGTCGAGGGTGTCTGTCTGACTGACCAGATTGCCCAGGGTGTCGGTCATCATATAGCTGACCTCCATACGGAGGGTGTCCTGGTTGACGAGCATCGTGTCACGCAGCCAGTAGTGTATGGTGTCTTGTTTCTCGTTCGTCTCAATGACGAAGGCAGAGTCGGATTGAAAGTTCATACCCATGATGACGGGCAACTCAGGATTGCCGTAACTGAAGTACATCGTGAACTTCTCGGGATCCTTTCGTTCCGTCTTGAGCAGATAACGGTCTGTCTGTATGTGTGTAAAGGCCAGAAGTGTGATGTCATCTGGTAGGAAGTGGGTGTATGGCACCTGTCGCAAGGCATCGATATGCAAAGAGTCGCGCCAGATGGTGTCTGTACGGGTGTCGGGCTTCGATGACGGCTCAAATGTGTCGTGACTGAAGGCCAGCATTTCTCCCCGCTGTGTGAAGTGAAAGTCGTTGTCCATGTCTTGCAGGGCATAGGCACGGTATTTGCCTGGAGCCACCCCCTTCACCACGAAGTGTCCGCGACTGTCGGTACGTGACACACGTAGCATAGGCTTTGTCTTGAAGGCAGAGTCGGCCAGGTCGTCGTAGAGTCCCACCATGATACCCTTTATGGGTTCCAGATTACTGGCGTCGAGTACGTAGCCCGCCATCTCGAAGGTGTCTATCCGCTCTCCTGTCGAGAAGGTGAAGGCATACGAGCCTAATGGGTTTCCTTCATTATTGTCGCTGATGGCGTCGCTGAAGTCGATGGTATAGGTGGTGTTGGGCTTCAGTGAGTCCTCAAGTTCCACTATCACCTTCTTTCCTGCGGCCTTTATCTCTGGTGTCTCCAACTGTGGTGGAGAAATGATCACCTTGTTTGTGGCGTCCTCCAGCTTGATGAACTCATCGAACCAGATGGTAATCTTCTTTTGTGTGACGTTTACCGACTGTTCTGCCGGCTCACACCTCACCACTTTCGGAGGGTCATCGTCATACCATCCCCCATCGGGACTACCCATATTGGCGCAAGAGGAGAAGATAGAGGATGATAGGAGAATACAGAGGAAGATAAAGGACAATAGTATGGTGGCGGACAGTCTGAGCCCGCATCTCATTTGTCTTCTAACTCCTTCTATCTTCATCTATCTCCTTATATCTCTTTAGCCGTTGAGTTTCATCAGCTGTTCTATCGTTTCACGAGAGTTACTCAGACGGGGCACCTTGTGCTGGCCTCCAAGTTTTCCGCGCATCTTCAGCCAGTCGTTGAAGAGGTTAGGCCGAGCCTCGATAATCTCCAGGTGTTGCAGGGTGATATCCTTATAGCGCTTGGCCTCGTAGTCGCTGTTGATTTCCTGCAGACGCTTGTCTAACAGTGAGGCAAACTGTTTGAGGTCTGAGGGCTTGCGTGAGAACTCTATAAGCCACTGGTGACGGCACTTGGCTTTCTCGTCCATAAACACAGGAGCCGCCGTATATTCCAAGACCTCGGCACCTGTCTGCTCACAGGCGTAGGCCAGTCCCTGTTCGGCATTGTCCACTATCAGTTCTTCGCCGAAGGCATTGATGAAGTGCTTCGTGCGTCCGGAGATGATGAACTTATAGGGATTGGTGGATGTGAACTGTATGGTATCGCCAATTTCGTAGCGCCAGAGGCCACAAGAGGTAGAGATGACCATCGCATAGTTCTTACCCTTCTCTACCGCCCATAGGGGAACAGGATCGCCACCTTCCATAGGGATGAACTCGTAGAACACGTCGTAATCGAGCATCAGCATCATCGACTTATCCTGTGGGTCGTCCTGAATGCCGAAGAATCCCTCACTGGCATTGTAGGTCTCCATATAGTGCATGTTGGGCGAGGTGATAAGACGCTTGTACTGTTCACGGTAAGGTGTGAAGGCCACGCCTCCGTGGAAGAAGACCTCGATGTTGGGCCATACCTCCTCGAGATGTGTCTTACCCGTGATTTCCATCATGCAGGTAAGTACGGAGAGCATCCACGAGGGCACGCCGGAGATGTTCGTCACGTTCTTCGTCATGGCCTCACGGGCAATGCGCTCACGCTTCACCTCGAAGTCGGAGAGCAGTGCCGTCTTTTTCTTCGGCACACGTACAAGGTTCACCAGCGGATTGATGTTCTCGATGAGTATGGCACTCAGGTCACCCACCAGGGAGTCCTTCAGATTATAGTTGGGAGCATGACTGCCGCCAAGTATCAGCGAACGTCCGTCAAAGATCTTCGACTTAGGGTTGTTCCTCAGATAAAGTGCCACAGAGTCATACCCGCCTGCATAATGGATTTTCTGCAGGCCTTCTTTGCTCACAGGGATGAACTTCGACTTGTCGTTGGTGGTGCCACTCGACTTTGCGTACCACTTCACGCGTCCAGGCCAGAGTACATCCTTCTCACCATGACGCATACGGTCAATATAGCCCTTCATTTCCTCATACGAGTTCAGAGGCACGTTGCTGGCAAAATCATCGTAACCATTTACCGATGCGAAAGCATGGTTACGGCCGTACTCCGTGTCCTTGGCGGTCTTCACCAAGTGTTGCAGCACGGCCCTCTGCAGCGCTTCGCCCTCGTTCAGATGTCTCTCCAGGTCGTGCTGGCGGGCAGTGAACAGATTCCTAATAATACCGGTCAGACTCATCTTTACCTTTTTATCTTTAATCCTGTAGCTTGTGACGACAGAGACCCCGGCTGGCGTTGTTCAGGATGTCATCCTTGATGACAGGGGCAGCGGCAGCCAGGTCTACGATGCGGAACGGAATGTCGTTGAGGGTGAAGAGACGGGCTGCTCCTGCCTGTTCCATCTTCTCACCTATCAGCGTGAGGTCAGTCTCCTCGTAGAGTTCGTATGAGCGTACGAGCATAGAATAACTGCGGGTGGTCTCCTTACCTTCAGCATCGATATACTGGCCTGTGAAGGTCTTGGGGAAACGGTAGGTGTTCACGCCACAGATTTCCTCCATATGGTGTACGAAGGTGAAACAGTCCGTATAATGCAGGTCAATGAGCACGTTCTTACCGTGACAGTGCTCCAGATAGCCGAAGGGGGAGTCGTCGCCGAACGACGAAACGTTCTCCATGTCGCAGAGAAACTGCTGGTCGTGTCCGGCTACTGCGAACGAGTAGAGCGGGTGCTGCGTACGACGGAAAGCGGGATTCTTCAGGGCTATCGTGCCGAGTGTACCCGTCTTGCAGGGTGTTGTCTTATAGTCGAAAGCTTCTCCGTGACAGAAGTCCCAGTTGAAAGTGGGAATCAGCAGCGTACCCTCTGGCCCGATGGCGTCAAGGATCGCCTCGAGGAACTTGTCACGGTCAAAACGCTCACCGTTGCGGATGCTGGTGAAGGTAAGCTGCATGATGTCTGACGACAACAGCACACTGTCGCCAGACGCCAGTCCCCAGTGCTTGGGGAGTTCCAGATAACTAATGTACTCCATACTTCTCAAGCAGACGCACGATGCTGTCAACGGATCCGAAGTTCTCGGGCACCACGTCAGTACCATCAATACGGAAGTTGAAGGTAATCTCCATATTTGTGACCAGCGTCACGATATCGTAGGAGTCGAGCATCCCTGCCTCGATGAAGTCCTCCTCGCCGCTGAAGTCGTACTCAGGACGGATGGTGGACAGGATTTCTAATATCTTTTCTCTCATTTGTTAACTTCTTTTTTATAGAACAGGCGGTCTATCTTTCCGTTGGTGTTACGTTGCAGTTGTTCCAGACGGTGGTAGACCGTTGGGATCATATACTTTGGCAGCACCTTGCCGATCTCCATACGGAACTGCGGCACAGGAATCTCCTCCGGGGCCTCGTAGAAGAGGGTGATCTGCTTTTCGTCGTGGTTATAGACGATACATCCGTTCTTGACGAGTTTCAGCGTGTTGATAATCACGTGCTCAATCTCTCCCAAGTCGGTACGGTAACCCATGTGCTTCACGATGTTGTCCTTGCGTCCCTTGAACATGATCAGTCCCTCATCGTTCAGGCACACGATGTCGCCAGTACGGTAGATAAGTTCGGGATAGGCCTTGTTCAGAGGGTTCTGCACGAAGGCGATGGCCGTCTTCTCTGGGTTGTTATAGTAGCCCATGGCCAGTGAAGTACCCCTGACGCAGAGTTCTCCCTCCACGCCGGGCTCTGTCACAAGACGATCTTCGTCGTCGAGGATGAGTATGTCCGTATTGCGGCAGGGATAGCCTATGGGCAGCGGCTCTTCGTCGGGTATTTCCTTATTAATAATGTAATAGGTGCAGTCAAGGGTGATCTCGATGGGACCGTAGAGGTTCGCAAATGTCACCTGCGGCAGATGGTGATGCCAATAGTTGTACTGTTTCGTGGGGAACACCTCTCCTGCAAACCACACGGTGCGGAGGCTCTCCAGACGGAAGGCCGAGAGAAGGTCCATGTTGGCGATGTTCACCATGATGGTCGGCACCCAGAACAGGAAGTTCACCTGATGCTTCTCCAGCACCTCGAGGATCTTCGCAGGGAAGGCGGCGAGGTGTGCAGGCAGCACCACGAGCGTGCTGGCCTTTGCCATGAGCATGCAGAGTTCGAAACTGTAGATGTCGAACACGATGGGTGACAGTGATCCCATGACGAGGTCGTCACCAAAACGGAAGGTCTCAACAGCCCAGTCGATGAAGTCAAAGAAACTCTTATGGTTCAGTACCACACCCTTTGGTGTGCCCGTAGATCCTGAGGTGTTGATAATGCACGAGGGGTCTGTGTCGATGACTGTCGCACGACGCTCCCCTAACGCCTTCTCTCCTTCTCTCCTTCTCTCCTCCTCTCCTTCTCTCCCCAGCTCATCAAGCAGGATCAGCTTCACGTTATCGGGGATGACGGTAGCGATGCTTTTGATCTGGATACTTGTCGAGATGATGGCCGCTGGCTCCACGAGTTGCAGGATGTTCTTGATGCGCTCGGCAGGCGTCTTTATGTCGAGGTTCATGTAGAAATCGCCTGCATAGAGTATGCCGAGGTCGGCGTATACGCTCTCCACGGATTTGTCGAGGAACACACCTATGGGCCTGTTCTGCGGGATATCCTTCAGAGCGATAGTGACCGCAGTCTCGATGGCCTTCTGACGGAGATCAGAGAAAGTTACAGAACGGTCTTTGTCGATGACGGCTGTCTTCTGCGGATATTTGCTGACAGTCTCCTCAAACAGTTGAATCAAATGAATTCTCATATATCTTTATTAAAGACAACGATGACAACCAAAACAACAGTTCTTGTCAGAGGTTGTCTTAGTTGTCATAGTTGTTTTTGAAAACTTTTAGAAGTCCATATCGTCAAGTGAGTCGCTGAAGTCCTTAGGAGCGGGATTCTCTGCGGGAGTCGCTTCCTTCTGTTCCGGACGCTGACGACGCTCACCACGCTCTGGACGCTCACGGCGTTCGCGACGATCTCCGCGGTCACCACGATCACGACGTTCTCCGCGCTCCGGACGCTCACGGCGCTCTCCGCGCTCACCACGGGCGGGACGCTCCACGTAACCCTCCGGCTTCTCAATCAGCACACGGTGAGAGAGCTTGTACTTGCCTGTCTTCGGATCAATCTCCAACAGCTTCACCTTGATCTTGTCACCCTCCTTGATGCCAGCCTCCTCGACGGTCTCGAGGCGCTTCCAGTCGATCTCGGAGATATGCAGCAGACCGTCCTTGCCTGGCATGATCTCCACGAAGCAGCCGTAAGGCATGATGCTGCGGACAGTACCCTCGTAGATCTCACCCACCTCGGGAATGGCCACGATGGCCTTGATCTTGGCAATGGCAGCGTCGATGCTGGCCTTATCGGGAGCACTGACCTGTACGTGACCTACACCGTCGGCTTCGTCAATGGTGATGGTGGCACCGGTGTCTTCCTGCATCTGCTGGATGATCTTTCCGCCCGGGCCTATGACGGCGCCGATAAACTCCTTGGGAATATCAAAGGCTTCGATACGCGGTACCTGAGGCTTCAGTTCTGCACGCGGCTCAGCGATGGTCTCCGTCAGCTTCGAGAGGATATACTCACGACCAGCTTTGGCCTGCATGAGAGCCTTCTCGAGAATCTCGAACGACAGACCGTCACACTTGATATCCATCTGTGTGGCAGTCAGACCGTCCTTCGTACCGGTGGTCTTGAAGTCCATATCACCCAGGTGGTCCTCATCGCCGAGGATATCACTCAGCACAGCATACTTCTCCTCACCGGGATTCTTGATCAGACCCATGGCGATACCGGAAACGGGCTTCTTCATGGGCACACCGGCGTCCATCAGGGCGAGGGTTCCGGCACATACGGTAGCCATAGAACTGGAACCGTTAGACTCAAGAATCTGAGAAACCAGACGCACAGTGTAGGGGAAGTCCTCGGGGATCTGACCCTTCAGACCGCGCCATGCGAGATGGCCGTGACCGATCTCACGACGGCCTACGCCACGCTGGGCCTTGGCCTCACCTGTACAGAACGGGGGGAAGTTATAGTGCAACAGGAACTTCATGTAGCCATGTTCCAACACATCGTCAACGAGCTTCTCATCGAGCTTCGTACCGAGGGTACAAGTTGACAGTGACTGTGTCTCACCACGGGTGAAGATGGCACTTCCGTGAGGCATGGGCAGGGGAGACACCTCGCACCAGATAGGACGGATGTCAGTGGTCTTACGGCCGTCGAGACGGATACCCTCATCGAGGATGCAACGGCGCATGGCATCGCGCTCCACATCGTGGTAGTAACGCTCCATCATAGCCTCGTACTCATCCTTGGAGATCTCTGAATCAGCGGTGATCTCGGGATGAGCCTCGAAGTATTTCTCCTTGAAGTCCTCGAGAATCTTCTCGAAGGCATCGGCGCGCTCCTGCTTCTCCAGAGCCTGCTTCGTCACGTCGTAGGCGGGCTGGTAGCACTCCTTGTTCATCTGCTCGCGCAGGGCTTCGTCGTTCACCTCGTGGTTGTACTCGCGCTTCACGTCCTTACCGAGCTCCTTGCTCAGTTCTGTCTGCAGTTCACACATCGGCTTGATGGCGTCCATCGCAGCCTTGAGGGCACCCAGCAGATCCTGCTCGCTGACCTCCTTCATCTCACCTTCCACCATCATGATGTTCTCGGCAGAGGCGCCCACCATGATGTCCATGTCGGCCTCCTTCATCTGCTCGAAGGTAGGATCAATCACATACTCACCATTAACACGTGCAACGCGGACTTCCGAGATAGGGCACTCGAAAGGTATATCCGAACAGGCAAGAGCTGCAGAGGCAGCGAAGCCTGCCAGGGCATCGGGCTGGTCAACACCATCGGCGCTGAGCAGCATGACGTTTACGAATACTTCTGCGTGATAGTTACTTGGAAACAGTGGACGAAGCACACGGTCCACCAGTCGGGATGTGAGGATTTCATTGTCTGAGGCCTTGCCTTCGCGCTTTGTGAATCCACCGGGGAAACGGCCGGCAGCGCTGTACTGTTCACGATAGTCTACCTGCAGAGGCATGAAATCTGTTCCGGGAACTGCATCTTTTGCGGCACAAACAGTGGCCAGGAGCACAGTGTTGTTCATGCGGAGCATGACGGCACCATCAGTCTGTTTTGCCACTTTCCCGGTTTCAATGGTGATGGTTCTGCCATCAGCCAGTTGAATGGTCTTTGTAATTACGTTCATCTTGTTTTAAAACATCTAAAAATAAAAAATATCTGGGCGACGAATACGCTCTCGTCGCAAAAACGGCGCAAAGTTACACATTATAATATAAATAAACGAAGAAATCGGTAATAATTTTCGTTTTTTTTGGTATTTTGCTCACTTATTCGTACCTTTGCAGCCACAAATTGAAAAATAGTAATTGATATGAGACATATTATCAAGGCAGCAGCCATGGTGCTGGCCGCAATGGCGGTGGCATCGTGCGACAACAACAAGTTCCGTGTTGAGGGAGAGATTTCCAACGCCAAGGATTCTGTACTTTATTTCGAGAACGTAGGTCTGGAGGGTGTCCAGGTGCTCGACTCCGTGAAGTTGGGCGATAATGGCAGCTTCGCCTTCAGTGGCGACGCCACAGAGGCTCCGGAGTTCTACCGTCTCCGTATCGCCGACCAAATCATCAACGTCAGCATCGACTCTACGGAGACCGTACAGTTCAAGGGCGAGTATCCTGGCATGGCGTCTAACTACACCGTCAGCGGCTCCGACAACTGCGAGAAGATCCGTGAGCTGACCCTCCGTCAGATGGCGCTCCAGCGTCAGGCCATTGACCTGCAGAACAATACTGAGCTCGGCATCGCCAAGGCCAACGACAGCATCATGAAACTTATCGATGCCTATAAGGACGATGTGAAGCGCAACTATATCTACAAGGAGCCATACCAGGCATATTCTTACTTCGCACTCTTCCAGACCATCGGCAGTTGGCTCATCTTCAATCCTCGTACTGATAAGGACGACATCAAGGCCTTCGCTGCCGTAGCCACCAGTTGGGACACCTATCACCCCCATGCCGAACGTGGACAGAACCTCCACAACATCGCCATTGAGGGCATGAAGAACCAGCGCATCATTGCTGCAAAGAACAGTGATTTCGAGGTAGACGCCAGCAAGGTCACGGAGTCCGGAGTAGTCGACATCAGACTCCTCGACAATAATGGTCATGAGCGTAGCCTCACCAGTCTGAAAGGTCAGGTGGTGCTGCTTGACTTCCACATCTTTGCCATGGACGAGTCGCCCGCACGCATCCTTGCCCTCCGTGAACTCTACAACAAATACCACTCTCAGGGACTGGAGATCTATCAGGTTTCCCTCGATCCCGACGAGCACTTCTGGAAGCAGCAGACGGCCGCCCTGCCATGGATCAACGTTCGCGACGCCGACGGTGTAGGATCTCAGCGTCTGATGCTCTACAATATTCAGGCTGTGCCCGATTATTTCCTCATCGACCGTGGCAATAACCTCGTGAAACGTGCCGCGCAGATGAAGGACCTCGAGGCAGAGATTAAGAAGCTGTTGTAGTCATTTTGACAGATATGTGCAAGAAAAATCGTTTTTTTCTTGCACATATCAGAAAAACTTGTTACCTTTGCAGCGCAAAACGAAAATGTCGGCATAGCTCAGTTGGTTAGAGTATCACCTTGACATGGTGGGGGTCCTTGGTCCGAATCCAAGTGTCGACACATGAAGAGAGGCAATTCCAATTCGGGATTGCCTCTCTTCGTGGCCTCTGTAGTCAGAAACTCTCCAGCCAACCCTTCAGCTCGAATATCATCTGATAGTGGTATGTGAAGCTCTCACGGTATCCCCAGCCGTGTCCGCCCGTAGGATAGATATGTATCGATGCTGGCACGTCGTATTTGTACAGATACTCGTAGTAGCTGAACCCGTTAGCGGCTGGCACCGCCTTGTCATCGTCCGACAGCGCTATAAATGCCCGCGGTGTCGTACGGTTCACCTGTAGGTCGTTGCTGTAGTCCGCCTCCAGACGTTTCATGTCCTTCTTCGAGTGGTTCGTGCCTAAGAGATTGTCATGTGATCCCTTATGTGTAAACGCCGGGTCCATCGTAATCACAGGATAGAACAGTATCTGGAAATTCGGTGCCGCCTCACCTGTGGAGTGTGTGGCTATCGTCGAGGCTAAGTGACCACCAGCCGAAAATCCCATGATACCGATGTTCGTACGGTCGATATGCCACTCTACCGCGTTCCTGCGCACAATCTTGATAGCCTGCTCAGCGTCAGAAATGGGCACCATCGGGTTACCGTGCGGCATACGGTACTTCAGCACGATCAGCGCTATCCCCTGATTGTTGAAAAACGTGGCCCACTGATGTCCTTCGTGGTCCATTGCCAGATGTGAGTAACCACCGCCAGGACAACATACCACAGCTCTTCCCGTAGCCTTCTTCGCATCGGGTAGATAGACGGTCATCTCCGCCTTGTCTTCCTTGTCACTGCTGGCGTACGTCGCCCCGTTGGGCCACAGATCCATCTTCGTTCCCTTCTGTGCCATTGTCACAGAAGTCCCCATCATCAGCATCATCACAATAATCTTTAGTGTTCTCATTTTCCCTTCATTGTCTTTGTTTGTGGTGCAAAAATACGAATAATTCTCGACACCTGCAAAAAAAGAGCCAATTTTTTAAGAAATATAGGTTGCGACCTTTTCTGCCTTGCAACTCTCCGGCACTACAAATTTCTTATAGATAGTGTAAATAAAACTTACCAATACTTATAAGAGCAAAAACACCCTATTTCCGGCCCGTTTTCGGCTTTTTAGTTTCAAGCCTGCAAACTCCGACTTTCAAGCCTTGAAACTCCCACTTTAAAGCCAGCAAACTCCGGGTTTCCTTACGGCTTCGTAGGGCTCTACTTATAGTTGCATATAGTGTAATAAAAAATGATAAACAGAAGTGTCAAGTATACCCAGAAACGAAAGTAGACAAGTAGACAGTAGACAAGTAGACAAAACTTAAATTCAAAATGACAAAGAATCCTTATATTTATATTAATATTATTATAAATATAATAATATTACATTATTTTGCCTGTTTCCAGTATCCAATGAAAACCAAATGAATAACACCTTTTGTCTACTTGTCTACTGTCTACTTGTCTACAGCTGTCTTAATTTCAGACACAATGTATTATTTTCCATTTATTTTTTGGTGGTTTGCATTATTTTTATTACCTTTGCAGCATGAAAATGAATATAACGAATACTACTATATTTTGCACAACCTTTGTAGCCGAAATGAAGAAAACGGTGTTGTGTATAATATTGCTCTTGGGCTGTAATAGTCTGAGGGCGCAGGTGGTTATTAATGAACTGATGCAGTCAAATGTGGACTGTATTATGGATGATCTGGACGATTTTCCTGATTCTTGGGTGGAGTTGTACAATACGGGTGATAAGGCTGTTGACCTGAGCGAGTGGCGGCTGGGCGTCAGTGAGAATCCCGAGGAGGCATGGCCGTTGGACGACACGATGCTCCCCCCGAAACAATATGCCCTGGTGTATTGTGATAAGGTGGGCGAGTATATGCATACACCTTTTCGGCTGGATTCAGGGAAGGGCTGTGAGGTGTGGCTCTTCAAGGGAATGGAGGTGGCCGACACTGTGAGGAATCTGCGAAAACAGCCTGCCCCAAACATCTCCTACGGACGGAAGACGGATGGGGGCGACGAGTGGGGTTATATGTTGAAGCCGACACCAAATGAGATAAACAGGGGCGGAATCTGCGACTACGACCATATCCTGGGGGAGCCGGTGTTCAGCGAGAAGGGATTTGTGAGAAACGGAATAAAACAGTTTAAGCTGGAACTGTCACTGCCTGAAGGTTCGCCGGAGGGTACGGAAATCCGTTATACCACTGACGGCAAGGAACCCACCCAGGACAGCAAGAAATATACCTCTGGCATCACCATCAACAAGTCGACGGCTGTACGTGCAAAATTGTTCTGTGAAGGTTGGCTGTCGCCGAGAAGCAGCGTGGAGTCGTATATCTTCCACAACAGGAGTGTGACTATTCCCATCATCAGCCTCGTTACTGACAATGACTATTTGAATGACGAGGATATAGGTATCTTTGTGAACAACAGGACGCACGAGAAGGATGATCAGGTAAACTGGCGGCGGCCGATAAATATTGAACTTTTTGACTCTGAGGAGACTCCTTCAAGACTAAACCAGCTCTGTGAGACACGTATCACGGGAGCCTATTCGAGAGAAGCCTCCAGACAGTCGATGGCCATCTATTGCCACAAACGCTTCGGGAAGAAGAACATGGAGTATGAGTTCTTCCCAGACCAATGCCCAGGACTTACGGACTATAAGTCAATAGTGCTGCGAAATGCCGGCAACGACCGTGACGGTCTGTATATGCGCGACGCCATCTGTCAGCGTACGATGGCGGAGAACGCAGACATTGACTGGCAGGCATGGCGTCCGGCTGTGGTGTATATCAACGGCAACTACTGGTGTATGCTGAATATACGCGAACGGGCCAACGAGAACAATATCATCACCCACTACGACGGTCTGGAAGACATAGACCTGATAGAGAACGAGGAGCTGAAGGAGGGTACCGATGACAACTACCTGACTTTTAGGAATTTCGTTTACGAGAAAGGTCACACGCTGTCGGAATATGCGGAACTCATGGACTGGGAGGAGTATATACGGATCACCGTGATGAACATGTACTTCAACAACCTCGATTACCCTGGCAACAACAATGTGCTGTGGCGTCCGAGGGCTGAGGGCGGCAAGTGGCGGTGGATTGCCAAGGACCTCGACTACACTCTGGGGCTCTACGGCAGCAACCCAGGGTCTTCGGGAGCGGCTGATCATAAGATCATAGCACAGTGGTATAATCCTACCGACTGGAACCTGCATCAGGGTGCCAACTTCTCGATAACGACCTATTCCACGCAGTTTTTCCACAGTCTGATGGAGAATGAGGACTTCGCACGTGAGTTCATTGACCGTTTCTGTATCTATATGGGTGACTTCCTCAACGAGAAGGGCATCCGTAAGGTGTGGGATCCGATGTACGAGATGATCAAGGACGAGTGGAAACGGCATAAGGACGCGGTGTATGACAATCCGTGGTGGCCGAACTACGACAGTGAGCTGAATGCTGTGCGCTCATGGGTGTCCCAGCGTACCGCGGAGATGTACAAACAGCTGAGCAACCAGTACACTCTGGGCTATGCCATCCCGATGACCGTCAACATGTCATTGACGGAGCCAAAGACGCTGGACATCACGTTCAACGGTGTACGTTTGACCAACGGGACCTTCGACGGGAAGTTCTTCGTCTATCGTAATGTCACCCTCGAAGGCCGCGCACCAGAGGGATATGAGGTGAAGGGTTGGGAGATGGTGACAAGGTCTAGCAGCGGTACTGACAGTCGCAGGATGGACGGGGAGCGTTGTTCTTTCAAGATGCCCTCGTGTTCCAGTATCGCCATCAACGCCATTTTGGGAGAGGCCAGTGCCATCAGTTCTGTCAGGGAACAGGAGTGGTCGTGGCTGCGAAATGGTGACGAGATCACACTCTCTGGCGTTCCTGCTGGCACGAAGGTGCAGGTATATGACCTGAGAGGCATCCTGCTGCGCTCAGTGGTATCTCGTGGCTCTGAGATGGTGCTACCTTGTCCGCAGGGCAGACTATACGTGATCAAGGCTGGAAACAAGGTGGTGAAACTGTGATAATATGGACTAAAAACTCAAAATAATGATGAAAAAGAGAACTATTCTATTCACGTTGCTGACGGCAGTTGCCCTCAGCTCACAGGCAAAGGTGAGACTGCCAAATATCATTGGCGACAACATGGTGTTACAACAGCAGACAGAGGCTCGTCTGTGGGGATGGGCAAAGCCAGGACAAACGGTCAGGGTGACCACATCATGGAACGATGAGGCCGTGAGTGCCAAGGCAGACAAGGATGGCAAATGGCTGGTGAAGATTAAGACACCAGAGGCGTCGTACACCCCGTTGAGCATCACTTTCGACGACGGTGAGAAGCTGACCATTAACAACGTGTTGAGCGGAGAGGTGTGGGTATGTGCGGGACAGTCGAACATGGAGATGCCAGTGAAGGGCTTTGGCATGTGTCCTGTGAAGGACTATAACCAGCATGTACTCGACGCTGTGAACTCGAAAGGTGTGCGCAGTGTGAAGATTCCCAGCATTATGAGAGCCACGCCGCAAGACGATGCCCAATGTGAGTGGCGCCAGTGTTCGCCGAAGACGGTGTCGGAGTTCTCGGCAACAGGCTATTTCTTCGCACGCCTATTGAGTCGTACATTAGATATCCCTGTGGGTATTATTGAAGCCAATAAAGGAGGTTCGCGCGTGGAAAGCTGGTTGACGAAGGAGAATCTGGAGAAATATACCAGCGATCCGACAGACTCGGTGGAGATATGCAAGAAATGGGCACAGTACGATTACCATCGTTCGCTGCTTTGGGGGAACGGCACGTTCAACCCAATATTGAATTTTACAGTGAAGGGAATACTCTTCTATCAGGGATGCTCAAATGTGGGTGATCCCGGTGACCAGTACTCACAGCGTCTGAAGTTGCTTGTGGAGCAGTGGAGGAGTCAGTTCGGTCTCGGAGAGATACCCTTCTACTTCGTGCAGATTGCGCCGTGGGCCTATGACGATGGTGATGTGAATGGCATTAGCGGTGCGCTGTTGAGGGAACAGCAGTGGAAGGCTGCTCAGATCATCCCCAACAGCAGTCTGGTGTGTATCAACGATCTGGTGTATCCCTACGAGTACTCCCAGATACACCCTACACAGAAGCAGCAGGTGGGTGAGAGGCTCGCCTTCACAGCACTGAACCGTGACTACGGCTATGAAACCATACAGTATAAGAGTTCGTCGTACAAGGATATGACGGTGAAGGGTGATACGGTGTTCATCCATCTGCAGGACAACTACTGGTGTGATGCGCCCTTCGAGGGAATGACGGGCTTTGATGTGGCTGGTGAGGACAGAGTGTTCCATCCCGCCATAGCTTCACACTTCTGGCAGCCTGGTGGAGGCTACTGGGATGAGGCTATCATCGTGAGGTCGCCAGAGGTGGAGAAACCTGTGGCTGTGAGATATTGTTTCAAGAATTTCCAATTAGGGAATGTGAGCAATGGTGGTAACATGCCGCTGTTTCCATTCCGCACAGACGAGTGGTAGCTATGAACCATCCATTAGAAGTATTCAAATACTGTCCGAAGTGTGGCAGTAGCGAGTTTGAGATCCATAACGCCTTGAGCAGGCATTGTACTCATTGCGGTTTTACATATTACCAGAACCCGCGTGCTTCTACGGCTGCCTTTATCCTGAACGGACAGGGAGAGTTGTTGGTGGCCCGTAGAGCCAAGGAGCCTGCAAAAGGCACTCTGGACTTGCCTGGCGGCTTTGTGGACAATCATGAGAACGCGGAGCAAGGAATGGTCAGGGAGATATATGAGGAGACGAGTATCACAGTGGATCCCAATGAGGTGGAGTATCTCTTCTCCATCCCTAACATCTATCGTTATTCTGGCATGGACATACATACGCTCGACCTGTTCTTCCTCTGTCGTGTAGACGACGTGGAAGTGAAGGCTGCTGATGATGCCGCAGAACTGACATGGCTGCCCTTACGCGAGGTGTATGTGGAGCGTTTCGGATTGCGTTCTATTCGTGAGGCTGTCCACCGATTCTTACAGCAAAAACGTTAATAAAACTAAAATTCCTCTATATAAATAAGGTGTGATAGCGTTTTTTGCTTACTTTTGCAGCCCGAAACCCGAAAAAGAAAAGTAAAAGGGTAAAAAGGTAAAAAAGAAAGATATGCAAAAGAATTTAGTAATTGTGGAGTCTCCAGCCAAGGCGAAGACGATTGAGAAGTTCTTGGGAAAGGACTTCAAGGTGATGTCGAGCTATGGTCATATCCGCGACCTGAAAAAGAAAGAGTTGAGCGTTGATGAAGATTCGCTTGAGCCTGAATATGAGATACCAGAGGAGAAGACGAAACTGGTAGCAGACCTTCGTTCCAAGGCAGAGAAGGCAGAGAAGGTATGGCTCGCATCCGATGAAGACCGTGAGGGAGAAGCCATATCGTGGCATCTGTGTGAGGTGCTGGGTCTGGACAAGCAGAAGACCAACAGAATTGTGTTCCATGAGATTACGAAACCAGCTATCCTCGAGGCCATAGAACATCCGCGTCATCTGGATATGAATCTGGTGAACGCCCAGCAGGCCCGTCGTGTTCTCGACCGTATTGTGGGCTTTAAATTGTCACCTGTTTTGTGGCGCAAGGTGAAGCCAGCTCTCTCGGCAGGACGTGTGCAGAGTGTGGCAGTGAGGTTGATCGTGGAACGTGAGCGTGAGATACAGGGTTTCAAGAGTGAGACGTACTACGTGGTCAACGCTATCTTCGCCATCACCAATCCCGATGGTTCTGCCACGGAGGTGAAGGCCGTGTTGGGCAGCCGTTTCAAGACCGAGGCCGAGGTGATGAGCTTCCTTGAGCAGTGCAAGACTTCTGACTATGAGGTGGAGAGCATCGTCAGGAAGCCCGTTAAACGTACGCCTGCTCCTCCATTCACCACGTCCACACTGCAGCAGGAGGCCGCAAGAAAACTCGGTTTTACCGTCAGTCAGACGATGATGGTGGCACAACACCTATATGAGAACGGACAGATTACATATATGCGTACCGACTCCGTGAACCTCTCGAAGCTTTGTTTGGGAGCCAGCAAGGAGGAGATTGTGCGCCTGTATGGCAAGGAATATAGCAAGACGCGTCAGTATCACACCAACTCGAAGGGTGCCCAGGAGGCGCATGAGGCCATACGTCCCACGTATATGGACAAGGCTGAGGTTGAGGGAACGGCACAGGAGAAGCGCCTGTACGAACTGATATGGAAGCGTACTATCGCCAGTCAGATGGCTGATGCCGAGATTGAGAAGACCATGGCAACAATTGGCATCAGGAATCAGGCGACAGGAACAAGGAGTCAGGAGGAGTTCGTGGCTCAGGGTGAGGTCGTGAAGTTTGACGGTTTCATCAAGGTGTATCGGGAGTCGCTCGATGATGAAGAGCAGCAGGAGGAGTTCGGACACATCCTTCCTCCGCTGAAGGAAGGCCAGCCACTGGTACGTCGTGAGATTACAGCCACGGAGCGTTTCACTGCCGGGCCGCAGAGATATACCGAGGCCAGTCTTGTGCACAAGATGGAAGAACTGGGCATTGGCCGTCCTTCTACTTATGCCCCCACCATCAGCACCATCCAGCAACGCGAGTATGTGCAGAAGGGTGATAAGAAGGGTGAGGATCGTCCGTATGCTATATATATATTGAAAGGAAAGCAGATTGCACAGAAGACACGCAAGGAGATTGTGGGTTCTGAGAAGGGTAAATTGATCCCCACGGATATAGGTATTGTGGTGAACGATTTCCTGATGAAGAACTTCAACGAGATTATGGACTACAACTTCACTGCCAAGGTGGAGCAAGACTTCGATAGGATTGCCGAGGGCGAAGAGAAGTGGACAGATATGATGCGCATGTTCTACAAGGAGTTTGAACCAACTGTGGAGCGTACCATCAACAGCCGTCATGAGCACAAGGCCGGAGAGCGTATCTTGGGCACAGACCCCAAAAGCGGTAAGCCCGTGTTTGTGAAGATTGGCCGTTTTGGTCCTGTGGTGCAGATAGGTACTGCCGACGACAGGGAGAAGCCCTCCTTCGCACAGATGCCCAAGGACAAGAGCATGGAGACCATCTCTCTTAGTGAGGCGCTGGAGTTGTTCAAGTTGCCACGACAGATAGGTGAAATCGGTGGCAAGCCTGTAACCATTGGCGCGGGACGGTTTGGACCCTATGTGCTCTATGATCGCAAATACACGTCGCTCCCTAAGGATGCAGATCCTATGGCCATCACCCTTGATGAGGCGATGGAACTTATACGGGAGAAGCAGCAGGAAGACGACAAGAAACATCTGAAGAAGTTTGCTGAGGATGCGAAACTCGAGGTGCTCAACGGTCGTTATGGCCCGTACCTTGTGTATGACGGCAAGAACTACCGCCTGCCTAAGAGCATGCATGAGAAGGCTGCGGAGCTGACCTACGAGGAGTGCATGAAGGTGATTAACGCTGCTCCTACGAGAAAATCGTAAATGACAAGGATTATCCTCATCGGCTATATGGGTGCCGGGAAGACCACCATCGGCAAGGCCCTCTCGAAGGAGTTGGGTATTATCTTCTATGATCTCGACTGGTATATCGAGAACCGTATGCGCAAGACCGTCTCACAGATCTTCGCAGAGCGTGGAGAGGAGGGATTCAGGAAGATCGAGTATAACATGCTGCACGAGGTGGCGGAGTTTGAGGATGTGATTATCAGCTGTGGTGGTGGTACGCCATGTTTTTTCGACAATATGGACTATCTGAACCAACAGGGACAGGTGGTATACCTGAAGGCAGAGCCAGAGGTGCTGTACAAGCACCTGCTGATGGCAAAGGTGGAGCGTCCGCTTATCAAGGGGAAGAGTCAGGAGGAGCTTCTGACATTTATCAGTGAGCAGTTGGAACGTCGGGAACCTTTCTACAGCAAGGCCCGCTATACACTCGACGTCAGTCTGATGGACAGTTATGACAAGATTAATATCAGCGTAGCAAAGTTAAGAGAATTATTGGCAATATGAAAAAGTGGACTATCGACGATTCCAAGGAGCTTTACAACATTAATGGTTGGGGCACTTCCTATTTCGGCATCAATGAAAAGGGTGATGTCTATGTGACTCCTTGTAAGAACGACACGCAGATAGACCTGCGTGAGGTGATGGACGAACTGGCGCTGCGTGATGTCACGCCACCAGTACTGCTACGGTTCCCCGATATCCTTGACAACCGTATCGAGAAGACATGGAGCTGTTTCAGGAAGGCCAGTGAGGAGTATGATTATAAGGGTGAGAACTATGTGGTCTATCCCATCAAGGTGAATCAGATGCAGCCAGTGGTAGAGGAAATCATCTCTCACGGTAGGAAGTTCAACCTTGGGTTGGAGGCTGGTTCGAAACCAGAGTTGCACGCCGTCATCGCCATGCAGTGTCAGAGTGATTCCATCATCGTGTGCAACGGCTATAAGGATCAGAGTTATATAGAACTGGCTTTGCTGGCACAGAAGATGGGCAAGCATATCTTCATCGTTGTGGAGAAGATGAACGAACTGGAGATTATTGCCCGCGAAGCCAAGAAGATGAACATCAGGCCCAATATCGGTATCCGTATCAAACTGGCCTCCTCTGGCTCCGGCAAGTGGGAGGAGAGCGGCGGCGATGCTTCAAAGTTTGGACTGACGAGTGCAGAGTTGCTCGAGGCACTGGAACTGCTGGACAAGAAGGATATGCGTGACTGTCTGCGACTGATCCATTTCCATATTGGCTCACAAATCACAAAGATTCGTCGTATACAGACTGCTCTCCGTGAGGCATCGCAGTTCTATATCCAACTGCATAAGATGGGCTATAACGTGGACTTCGTGGATTGCGGTGGTGGTCTTGGTGTAGATTATGACGGCACGCGTTCTCCGTCGAGTGAGAGTTCCGTAAACTATAGTATCCAGGAATACGTCAACGACTGTATCTACACCTTCGTGGATGCCGCCAACAAGAACGACCTGCCCCATCCCAATATCATCACTGAGAGTGGACGCTCTTTGGCAGCCCATCACTCCGTGTTGGTGATCGATGTGCTGGAGACAGCCTCGTTGCCAGAGATGCCTGAAGAGTTCGAGCCTGATGAGAATTCTCACCAGCTGGTAAAGGACCTTTATGAGATATGGGATAACCTTTCGCCTCGCAACGTACTTGAAGACTGGCACGACGCCGAGCAGATACGTGAGGAAGTACTTGACCTCTTTTCACATGGTATCGTAGACCTTAAGACCCGTGCTGAGGTGGAAGCCATGTACTGGAGCGTTTGTCATGAGATCCATGCCCTCGCAAAGAGTCTGAAGCACATACCAGAAGAGTTGATGAAGATAGACAAGTTACTGGCAGACAAGTATTTCTGTAATTTCTCACTCTTCCAGAGCCTCAGCGACTCATGGGCCATTGACCAGGTATTTCCTATTATGCCCTTACAGCGCCTTGACGAGCGTCCCACACGTAATGCCACCATCCAGGACATCACCTGCGACAGCGACGGTAAGATTGCCAATTTCACAACCAACCGTCACAACACCCACTCGTTGCCTGTGCATGCCCTGAAGAAGAACGAACCCTACTATCTCGGAGTGTTCCTCGTGGGAGCTTATCAGGAGATTCTGGGTGATATGCACAACCTCTTCGGCGATACCAATGCCGTACATATCTCCGTGAAGGATGGTACCTATCATATAGACCAAATCATCGATGGTGAGACGGTAGAGGAAGTGCTTGAATATGTGCAGTATAACCCGAAGAAACTGGTGCGCCAACTCGAGGTATGGGTGGCCAAGAGCGTGAAACAGGGAAAGATCTCCCTCGAAGAGGGTAAGGAGTTCCTTTCGAACTATCGCAGCGGTCTCTACGGATACACTTATTTAGAATAGCGTTATAACGTCATAACGGTATAACGACTCATCGACATAACGTCATCACGACATCACGTTATAACGAAATAAATGAAAGAAAAACTAACGGTAGTAAAGGTGGGCGGGGCTGTCGTTGAGGACGAAGCCCAGCTCTCAAAGTTACTCAAGGATTTCAGTGCTATTGAAGGCAGGAAGGTGCTTGTGCATGGCGGAGGCCGTAAGGCCACAAAAGTGGCAGAGAGTCTTGGCATCGAGTCGAAGATGGTGAACGGCCGTCGTATCACTGACGCTGAGATGCTTAGTGTGGTCACGATGGTTTATGGCGGTCTGGTGAACAAGAACCTTGTGGCACGTCTTCAGGCTAATGGTGTGAATGCCCTCGGACTGACAGGTGCTGACATCGATGTCATCCGAAGCCATAAGCGTCCTTTAAAGGATGGGATAGACTTCGGTTTCGTGGGTGATGTGGATAAGGCAGACGGTAAAATGCTCAGCCGTCTGATAGAGGAGGGCATCACGCCTGTGATGGCTCCCCTGACACATGATGGAGAAGGACATCTGCTGAATACCAATGCCGACACGATTGCAAGTGAGACGGCCAAAGCTCTCGCACCATATTACGACGTGACGCTGATTTTCTGTTTTGAGAAGAAGGGTGTGCTACGTCATCCCGATGACGACGACTCGGTGATTCCTGTCATCACGCGCGCGGACTTTATTAAATATAAGGCCGATGGTACAATCAGCGGTGGCATGCTTCCAAAGATCGAGAATGCGCTCTCAGCCATTGACGCTGGCGTCTCCCGGGTCAATATTACGCTTGCTACCGCCATTGACGGAAAGTCGGGCACAACAATCTGTTTATAGTTTACAAAAAAAGTAGCAAATAGTGTAACTTTTCCCTGTTTCAATCGTCATTTAATGTAGAGAGGATGAAAAAGATCAGTTTCCGGAACGATATCCTTCCGTTGAAAAACGAACTTTACAGGCTTGCTCTCCGCATCACTCTCAATCCGGCGGAGGCAGAGGACGTAGTTCAGGAGACGCTGATAAAAGTCTGGAACAGGCGTGATCGCTTGGAAGAGTTAGAATCCATTGAAGCCTTCTGCCTTACCATCTGCAGGAACATCTCACTCGACAAGATGAGAAAAGCAGAGAGTCAGAATCCGAGTCTTGAAGACGGACACGATACTGCCGATACCAGCTATACATCCAATCCCGAGGAGCAGGCCATGCAGCGAGATCGTATCGCACTGGTAAGACAACTCATCGACCACTTGCCTGAGAAACAGCGCAGTTGTATGCAGTTGAGAGACTTCGAGGGAAAGAGTTACAAGGAAATAGCGCAGATACTGGGCATTACTGAGGAACAGGTGAAAGTGAACATCTTCAGGGCACGGCAACAGATCAAGCAGCAATTTATAAAGACAGAGAATTATGGACTATAAGTACATCGAACAACTATTGGAACGTTATTGGGAGGCAGAGACCTCTCTGCAGGAGGAGACCATCCTTCGCACGTTCTTCAGCCAGCCTGATATTCCGGAGAATCTTCGGAAGTATCAGTCCCTCTTCGTCTGTGAACAGCAGAAGGAGGACGTGCTGGGTGAGGACTTCGATGCACGCATCCTTGATCAGATTGGTGATGCTCCAATAGCAAAGACCGTCACGTTGAAGAGTCGTCTGATGCCTCTCTTCAAGGCTGCCGCCATTGTGGCCATCGTCCTCACGCTGGGCAATGCTGCACAGGCACCTTGGGATATCTGGGAGGATCCGCGTGATGCTTATGTAAAGGCACATGAGCAGATTGGTGATACCGTGAATGTGCTGACCACCATTCAGGCAGAGAATGTGACGGACACCATACAGGCTCCGGCTAAGGAGAGTTCTACTTATATTGAATAAATTTTTTCTATGCTTTCTATATATTTAAATTAAACCAAAGAAACTGTGAAGTTTCGATTCTCTCAATTTTTACTTAAATACTAACAAAAGAACGGGCTGCTACCAAGAGGGTGCAGCCCGATTCTCGTTTTTATGGATGCTCGCTATTTCTCCAGCCTCATGTTCAGTTGGAACAATGCCGGCAACAGCAGACAGAGTGAGAATCCCACAGCCATCAGAGCGGTGCGCTCCGAACCGAAAAGGTCCACAAGTGTGAGGTCGGCATTGGGGTAGAGATTGTACATGACGTAGGCCACGGTATTGTTCACCCAGTGATATACGACACAGGGTACGATGCTGTCAGTGCGATAGTACATCCATCCCAGAAGTAGTCCCACGAGGAAAGCATGCGGCAGTTGTGCGGGATTCAGGTGGGCTACGGCAAAGAAGACGGCAGAGATGACGATGGCCACCCATGGCCGTTTGACCCATCGCAGCAATGAGCGCAGGATGGCCCCACGGAACACCAGCTCTTCGGCCAATGGTGCCAGGAGTCCGATGGAGAGATATCCCCAACGGTTTTTCATGATCATGTCGAACGCGTCTTCTGCTATATTCGGCAGTTCAGGCATATGCTCCTGCAACCATACGGAAGGGATGATGGCCCCTAAGGCTGCAACAACACACCATACCAACGTCACCCAGGGACGCTTTCTTATCCAGTGTCTTGACGCCTCACTCCATTTCGCCAGCAGGAACACGGCCATCACCGCTAAGCTGAACAAGAGGGTGGTCAGGATGATGCTCGTGGCATTAGGGGTAACGCTCTCTCCGCTGATGAGTGTCCATAGGCCCTGGACGATGAATCCCGCCATCGCCTGGATGGCAAGGAATACGACAACATAGATACACGCATTCTTCATAAGAGTATTCTTTTGACTTGTTCTTTATCTTCATGGAGTTGTTCCACCAGAGCCTCAGGCGATTCAAATCTCCGCTCCTCGCGCAGTCTTGCCACAAAGGTGATGGTGACGGTCTGTCCATAGAGGTCTCCGTCGAATCCGAGGATATTCACTTCCAGCGTACGGTTCTGTCCATCGAAGGTAGGACGGGTACCGATGTTCATCATGGCCGCATGCCGTTGTCCGTCACCAAGGGTTGCCCATACGGCATAGGCACCACTGGCGGGAATAAGTTTGAAGGGATCGTCAGGCTGAAGGTTGGCAGTAGGGAACCCTAAACGGTGGCCGATATGCTCACCGCTCTCCACCTTCCCGCGAAGCTGGTAGTGGCGCCCCAGGCATTGGGGCATCATATCCACAAGGCCCTCTTCTGCCAGCAGACCGCGGATGACGGAAGAACTGAGTGGGCGGCTGCCGTCAGGTGCCAACTCCACATCACCCCTTACAACCTCAATACCCATTTCTTGGCCGTAGCGCACATAGTCGTCAAAGCCTTCGTTACACGATTTTCCTCCAGGCCTGTGTCCGAAGTGGTTGTCGTAGCCCGTGATAAGGATCCTGACATCAAGTTCCTCCTTCAGTATCTGTCGCATGAACGTCTTGGCAGGCAACAATGCCATTTCACGGGTGAAGGGCAGCACCGTCAATTGATCGATGCCCAAAGTGCTGATGGCTTCCTTTTTCTCATGAAGCGTCGTGAGCAGCTGTGGACGGAAAACAGGGTCAAGCACCTGTCGCGGCGCACGGTCGAAAGTGATGACCATCGAGGCAAGACCTGTCTTACGGGCCATCTCCGTCACCATGCTGATGAGCAACTGATGACCCTTGTGCACACCGTCGAACATACCGATGGTTGCAACGCATCCTGAGCCCGTTTTTGGACGGTTATTGAAGCAAATAGTCTCCATAAGGGCGCAAAGTTAATCATTTTTCGTTATTTCCGCAAAAAAAATTTGGATAATTAAAGATTTTACCGTAACTTTGCATCCCAAATCCCGGACTTGTAGCTCAGTTGGTTAGAGCAACAGACTCATAATCTGGAGGTCACAGGTTCAAGCCCTGTCTGGTCCACGACAATATAAAGCCATCCGCGTATTATGAAAAAGAAGAGCTGGATTACGTTTTTGGCTGCTGTTGCGATTTGTTTAACGGCAGTTTCTTGTTCTAAAGAATCGGATACATCTCCAGAGAAAGAATTTGTAGAAAACTTCAGGGCTCTTGTGATGGGTGGCAAGGAAATAGACTCACTTCAGGACTGGAGTACCTCAAGTGGTCTGACGGTGAAGATCTCCGTTGACTTTGGCACATCGTCCCAATATAAGGTATATATTCTCCCCACGCCTGCCCTTTATGACAGTCAGGCGGCCTATCTCGGTATGGTACAACTTAAATCGGGAGAGTCGAAGACCATCACGGTGTGCCGTCCAGCCCATCAGTCGCTCTTCTATGCCGCCTGCTACGACAGCGACGGTCATGCTGTGTGCAAGGCGTTTCCCGCAAGGGCTTCAGGCAGTGAGGTGGTCTTCAGCGGACGCATCCCTGAGGGAACCATTGTTCCTGCTGAAGGAAATGACCGTTGGGATATACCCCGCCAGGAACAGCCAGACCTTACCGACTATACCTCAGGCCCGTTTGTTGAGGTGTCATCCCTTGATGGAGAGCCAGAGGGTAACGACCGTCTGCGTCTCAGCTTAAGCAACGAGTTCACGGGCTATCTGCCGTCACTCGGTATTCGTGGTAATATGTCCGTTTATGTGACAGGCACCTGGACACTCACCTTCAACCAGCGTATTGCCAAAGGCAATGTGCTTGTCGTGGGTCGTGGTGGAAAGATCGTCATCCCTGAAGGTCTGACGCTCTCTGCCTCAACAAACGGCGATGGTTCCACAGGAAAGATATTCGTCCAGACTGGTGGTATGATTACAGGCGATGGTTCCGTGGAGTATTCTACTGGCAGTGAGACCTATTGTTTTAATTCCGGAACCATCAATGTCAAGGAGGTCCGACTGAAGGGCTCTTCTCTATATAACACAGGAATTCTTGGCAGTGAGACATCTACACCCACCGCTGTTTCTTGTACTTTGAATGATGCTGGAGACAAGGGGCAGCTGATAAACTTTGGTGGCGCCTGGCTAAGTCAGATTACTGGCGATAGGCTGTCTTTGCTGAATGGTTCATATCTGAATGTAGAAAGTCAGATAACCCTTGACGCCAGTAGTCGTCTGGCTGACGGGAGCTATACCTATACACCGTCACTCATACTTAATGGTAGCAGCGAAGGTGGCCGTGTCATCTATATGGGCAATGCCGCTGTCCTTGAGACTGATGACATCAGCATCGACAATTTCGGCGTATGGGGTCCGACAGGCAGCAACTTCACAGCCAATGCCATACTGAAGGTTGGTAACTGCAGCGGATGTACCACAACAGAGGGTGTAGCTGACACCTATCTGCTCGATCATGTGGAGCTGGTGTTGCCATCATCGTTCCCCACGAGTTACAACATAGACCATCTTACCCCCAACAATCGTCTGCTTCATGGTTGGATGAACGCCAACGAGAGCAGGCTTATCGATGACAACAACTATCGTTGGGCATTGGTAGGCAATAAGGAAGCGCTTGTATGGAATGAGGCTGTTAGTGCCAATGGCTGTGGTGATGACTCGCGACAGACTTGTACCTACGGCACATCTCCCTCGTTTAATACATCATATTTGCAGAAAGAAGTCTCTGACATTCCCCTCAGTAATGCGGTGTATTATGCATTTGAGACTCATGATGGCACATTTGTAGACTATGATTATAACGATGTGGTGTTGCGCGTATCAGTACCCGTTGACCGTGGCGACGGCACCTTTGTCTCTAATGTACAGCTGATGTGCGTGGGTAATACGATCAAGACCAATGTGCTCTATAACGGTGGGCCCTTTGGCGATGAGGTGCACAGTGTCATTGGTGTACCCCAGAACAAGACAGCTAATGTTTCAGATATAACCCGTGTGTTTGCAAAACTTGGGGAGATCACCTTCAACGACAGCCAAGCCCGTATAGATAATCTGAACTTCTCACTACGTACCACAGACTCCAATGGTACTGTAAGTACCCTTGAGACGGGTGAGACTCCGCTATACCTGATTATCAATGGCAGTGCGGATCGCCGTTGGTTCTGGTCTGCGGAAGGTGTGAATATTGGAGTGGCTTATCCGCAGTTCAGCAGTTGGGCTTCTGACATGCATTCAAACCTCAGATGGTACGACGCTTCCAATGCCGTATCAACTAAGGTCGTCAGCTGGGTTTTAACTGACGATTAATATAGTATAATCCATCTGTTTAGTAAACTTGATTCTCTGTGGCGTATTCGTTAAGATACCAGTCAATGGACTGTTTCTGATCCATTGACCATTCTCCGAACGAGTGGCCTCTTAATCCATAAGCACCGAAGCCCATGATATCCTTTTTCTTGAAGCCGATGTTCACGCCTTCTAAAGGATGGCGGAACTTTCTGTAAGGGATGGTCAAAGACCAAGGTATGCGGAGAATCTCGTCATATTTAAATACTTTCAGCACATTCTCGTTGCGGTAGGCGAATGGGTGTACTTCGTAGATACCGCCAAGGAACATCTTGATGATAAATGGGTCGAGAAGGTCGAAGGTAAGGTTCTCGATGCTTACACCCTCCTTGAAGGTCACGACATAGGTTACCTCTCTGGGCACCATGGTCTGAGCGCTTTCACTGCTTCCTATGGTCACGTTGTAACGCTTGCGCACCATACGGCCGTAGTCCTCATCAGAAGATCGCAGAACGCCAGTGGCCCAGTGTCCGTCGCAAAACAGGTTGATGACAGCATCCCTGTCATTCATACTCTCTAAGAGCAATTCCTTATTCTTGTGAACCGTGAGAATCTGGTTCGGAACCTCTTCTCCCTGAGGATTCTTGTTAAACGATGTGTTGCCAACGGTGGTGATGCTCTCAATGTCAGTATACTTGAAGTCCTTCAGGCGTATGGCTGCAGCCACTTGCTTGTCTGTGCCGACGGCTGCTAACTGCACATGGAAGCGTAACTCACGGTCTCCCGTCCTTTCGTACGACAGGTAGAACACAATGTCGTTATAGTCGTTGTCTGCATCTATGATGTATGGCATCTCCTCTTCATAGCAGAACACGAACACTTGTGGTTGAGGTATATAGCCAATCAGCTGTTTGCGATAGAGTGGAGCGGAGAAATCCACTTCCTGTTGGCTGCCTGGCTTGAAACGGGTAACGGTGTAAAGTCCCTCGTTGTCTATCAGTGCCACGTAAAGAGAATCTATGCGCTTCGGATAGCAGAAGCTGAGATTGGCTGTACCTCCGTCACTGATGGGCGCCTGTGTGGCTACCTCGGCTTCTGTCGACACTCTGGGGTCGGCAGTCAGCACCTTCACCCACTGGGCTCCCACGTTGTCATTGGCTTTCACCGTTACAGTGGCAGAATTATACAGTATCCAGTCGTGATACTTGTCTACGGAGTCGATAGGCATCACACTGTCGTTGATTTCCTGAGCCTTTTCTTCATCGTAAAGGTCATAGTCCTTGCATGAATAGTTCATGACAATCACGACGCCTACAATAAGCAGCGGTATCCATCTGAGTTGTTTCATACCTTTTATTTTCGTATATATAATATAAATATGTGGGCAAAATTACAAAAATATTTGGATAGAAGACTCATTTTAACACCTGTTTTACAGAATTTAACAATGAAAGTGATACAACTTATCGATATTTTAATTAATTTTGCACCCAAATCGATTTTCAGTTTAAGTTACGTAACATCTATTAATGAGTTTTATTGCAATGAAGAAGTATTTGATTAATGGAGTATTGGCTCTGTTTGCAGGTTTCTATTTGGCAAGTTGTGCAGAAAAAGAGACTGACTATGTATCCATAGCAGAGCAGAAGGCGAAGGCTTTTGAAGAAGTCTTCAAAGAACTTTATGGAGAGATTGACCCCCATCAGGACTGGGGCTTCGGCAGTGGTAGGATTGAGGTTGACCCCAACGATACGTCAATCGTTGTCGAGGTGGTCGATCTGGATGGTGATATCGCATACACCCGTACAGTCCCCTTTGGAGGCATGGGTGCGCTGTTGGCCTTTAACACTGGTACACGAGCTGAAGCACCAGCAAGAGGCGCTGACCCCAGGCATAACGAATGGGGTGATCCTGAGAAAAATAACGGCAAAGCTTATAATGTACCGGATGCTTTGACAGCTGATCAGAAGACCCGAGTAATGGCTTATTTCCAAGCCAATCCCTACCTGAAATATGTGGATCCGAAGTACACAACGTTCTTTGTACAGCAGGTTTACAAGGGCAATCCCGCCACAGCTGGTGCTATATCGGCCGAGCAATATACTCAGACGAACGGCACAAAGCTTACTGGTAGTAACAATATGGACTGGCTGTATGTAGGCAAGAACAACGACCATGTGAACAATTATAACAATGGAGACTACAGCGGTGGTAGTTATGTCGATGTGCTTAACACTGGAGCCAGTGCGAATGATGCGGCCACCAAATCGCATAAGGACCAGATTATGCTCATGGTGAATTCTTCGACGGAGTATGTAGCTTTTGGATCCAGCACAGGTAACTACTATCACACAGACTGTTGTGCCTTGGCGGGCTGTTCCGTCATTGATGCTTGGGCAGAATCTAAAAAGGATTCTCTTCAGAAAATTGGAAAATATGGCGCTGCTGTAACAGACAAATGGAACCGTTCGTTCGTAGGTCTGGATTATGAGAACAGAAAACTTGAAAACCTCCTCACAGGATCAAACGCCAAAGCATTAGACTTCGCCGATGGTAATTCACAGTATGTTCTTTATCAAAATAAGATGTACGAAAAGAATTCATTCACTAACTTTGATTTGACCTATCCAGATGGAACCCCTGTCTCTTATGTCACAGATAATGTATCCAATCAGGCTATTGCTGACTACATTAAGGAGAATGGCAATAATGTGACCAAAGACAACTATAATAATAATATGTCAAAAGCTGATTTCAAGGATAAATTTAATGTTGAAATCGTAAATAGTACTGCTGGCTATTACGACCTTGACAAGGTGTTGGGTTATATACTCCAGAGTGCACACCCCACGCAGAACAACGGTAACTGGGTAAAGAACATCGGAGGCCGCGATTACGTGTTCTCCGACTGGATTGTCTCATTGGCTAGTGCTACTAATGCAACGGTTACAAATAACAATTATATAACTGAGATTGACACTTGGACACAGATAGAAGCGGGCCGCGTATTTTGCGAGGACCTTGCCAAAGCAACTCTTGACGACCTTGACTTCAACGACGTCGTGTTTGATGTTACGGTCTGGGAGAACTATACTTATAAGAGGGAATGGTGGAAAAAGTTCGTAAACGGAGTAGAAACTGATGAAAGCGGTGAGATCTCTGAGACGGGACCCGCAACCAAATACTATGCTAGTATTATATTAAGGGCTGCTGGTGGAACGATTCCCATTACCGTCAATGGCATCGATGTTCATGCGCAGTTTAAGGATGGTGGAAAATCTGTCGCTGAAGAAACGATGATTAACACCCGTGACAACAAGTCGACGACTTTTGGTAGCTACATATCGTGTGAACCTGTAGAGCTGGAAGGCACCAACATGGTAGTGAGAAACTACAAGAAAGTCGCAAACATAGAAGAGCAGAATGGGGCGGCATCTCCAAATACACAAATCATTACGCTCAAGATGTTTGAGGTTGCCAAACAGGATGATGGAAAATATATTGAGAAGATTCCCGTCTGGTCAAGTTATGGAACCGCCAAGCAGATTCAGGAGCTGAAAGCTGTCAGAGGCGATGTCCCTAGAAAGTTCATGGCGCCAACTACCACAGCATGGACATCTGAGCGCAAGAACATCTCGTTGGCTTATCCTGATTTCGGAACTTGGGTTACGGAAGCCAATAAGCCAGCGCCTTGGAGCAACGTTAACAACAATTATACCTATGATGTTGAGAAACCTTACAAGGCAGACGGAACCAACTTGCCGCTGGTATTAAAAGCTCGGAAAACGGTTACCACTGATGGCGAGGAGTATCTGTGGAGCGGATCAAAAAAGTATGATGATAATTGGAATTTGGCAGAAACAACAGCCGATCTTATTAATCAAGACAGGGAAGATGGCACGGCTTTTGAAAAGTTCTATCCTGGCGACCGCTTGCGTTTCCGTGCTAAAGACATAAAGGGAGATGCCTGGATTTCAGTTTCTATTGGTAATATTACGCCATACTTCATCGATAGCGAGTTCCCCAACTATATCAAAAATGCTGATGGCAGCAGGGAGACACGAACCGAGGGTTGCGTCGAAGTGCTCCTCGACCAAGATGCCTGTGATAAGTTGAACAATTTTGTGGTCAACGGTAAGATCACTTTCACTGTGATGGGCCGTAACTTCACTCTCACTGGTATCACTAGGGTGCTGTTCCAGTAAGTCCATTCATTTTAAATCAAATACATAATTGCATCTTTGGTGGGCGTCTGCGAGAGCAGATGCCCACTTTAATAATCAATATGTCAATATATTTCACAAAACCCTTGCTGTTTTGTTGTTTTTTGTATCTAATTGATTTACAGTCTTTTATAAAAGACTTCTTTTTGAGCTAAGTAAACTCGGAGTTTCAAGCCTGCAAAGTCGGAGTTTCAAGGCTGTAAACTCGGACTTTCAAGCCTGCAAACTCAGAGTATCCACAGCTTGCAGTCAGAAGCAATCTAAAATGTACGGATTTTTCAAATTAACCTTGTTGCGGTGTCGCAGTGTTGCAGTTTATTTTCTGTTTGTCCTGAAAATCAAAATCTTAACTGTAATTTTAACTGCAACCCAGCAACGCTCAACGAATTGTTGTACGAAGACTTTTAGCGAAAAGTGCAGAGAAGTAATGTCTTGACTTTACAAAATCTGTCCTTTTTCTATACGAAATGTATCAAATCGCAAATGTTCGTACAAACATTAACTTTATTTAACCATATTTTCTTGTATATATTATAATAAAAGGTGTATCTTTGCAACCAGATTTCGGTAAAATCGAATTAGAATCTTTTTTAAACCAATATTTATAACATTAAATTTTTCAGAATTATGAAGAAGTATTTGATGACAGGTATGGCAGCCATTGCTTTCTGCGCTGCATTCACCAGTTGTTCGAAGGAAATCACTCCCATGAGTGAGGAGGAGATGGTTGCCGTCGGAGTACAGAAAATCTACAGTGATTATGAGGCTTCTTTCCAGAAAGTCTTTGGAACGCCTGCTCCTGGTCACACTTGGGGCTTTAGCGACGTTGCTGGCACACGTACTGAGAATGCTAATGCCAACGAGTGGGCAGACCCCAACAAGGCATATGGTGGATTGTTGGTTCCACCTCCCCTGACTCCTGAACAGATTGCTGTCGTGAAGAAGTATTTCCAGACGCATCCCAATCTGGGCTATGAGGATCCAAAATGGAGCAACTACTTTATTCAGCAGGTATATAAAGGACATACAGGTGTTCCTGAGGGTTGTGCTACCCCTGAGGCTTATTTAGCCGCTAATGGTTCTACTCTCATCATCGCATCAGATCACATGGATCACCTCATCGCTGTAGATCCAGCAAAGGGTATTTATGATCATATCAACAACTTCAATCATGGTGATTGTAGTACGAATGGTACCGTTCTGGATAATGGTGGAAATGCCAATGATGGTCCTTTCCACTCTGACAAAATCATGTACATGATGAACTCTACTACCAAGTCTTTCGGTTACCATAACAGTGACGGCTCTTTATACCACACAGAATATACGGGTTTGGTAAGTTATAAGACCATTATGCAGGCTATGGGTGCTGAGGCAAATTGTCTTGACGACGATTGGAATCGTTCGTTCATGGGCTTCGACTTTGAGCAGATGGTAGGTAGTAGTGTTTATAAACCAATCTTAGATTATCAGCATTGGACAGACCCCAAAGATCAAGTACAAGGTGTTAAGTATTATAATAACTTCCCTGTAATAGGTTATGAGACTTTTGAATTTGAGGGGAAGACTTATAATTTCCTGACTTCTGAAACAAACATGTATGCAGCTGACAAAAACGAAACTTCTTATGTACAGAAAAACGGTAGCTACAGCACTACTCCTGGAAAGGCAAACTGGAGCGACAGACCTAGCGATGCCATTATTCGTGATTTGCTTTCTAAAGGTTATCTTCCCTATTCAGACACTCTGAAAGACTGGGTGAAAGTTGGCGGTACAGCTGATGGTTACTTCAGCGACTGGATTGTCACTTTGACAGAGGCAAAGACTACCACACCTCCCCCTCCCTCATCTGCTGATCTCCGCGTAATGGCTGAGGACCTGAGTGCAAACGATGAGGGTAAGGACTTCGACTTCAACGATGTTGTGTTCGATGTTTACTTCAGCGAGACTGTAGGTGAGGCTTATGTAATGGTTCTGGCTGCTGGTGGTACGCTGCCTCTGAAGGTACACGACACTGAGGTTCACAGACTGTTTGGACAGCCAACTAACATGATGATTAACACCCACGCTGAAGATAAAGGTTTGAATGGTATAAGTAATCAGCCTGCTCAGAAGATACAGCTGACAGGTATTACCGTCAGTACTAAGTCTGATGTTAACAAGAAGGTTAAGATTATGGTTCAGAAGGATGTATTAGTGAACGGTAAAAACCAAAAGGAATGGGTAGAACTTGTCAATAGTAACGCTGCAGCATGTAAGATAGGTGTAAATCCCTCTATAGACTTTGCTAATGAGCGCGATGATGTTAATACTATAGTGCGATTTAATGAGTGGGTTACTGAAGGTGGTCAACTTGAGCCCACAAACCCAAACAACTAAGAGATACATCAAATACTTAAAAAAACTAAATTATTTGGGAAGGGGCGTCTGCGTGAGTAGGCGCCTCTTTTATATGAAATGTGGCCAGGAAAGGACATTTTAGTGAATTTCTGTTAAATGTTTAATGTTTTTGTTGGTTCGTATAGAAAATTTTAGTATTTTTGCCGAATAATTGCAATATATTACCGAATAAGCTTATTTTGAGGATTAGTATGACGAAAAAGTATTTGATGACAGGCTTAGTAGCTGTCGCTCTCAGTGGCCTCTTTTCCGGCTGTAGCCAGGAAATAGAGACAGGTGTTGAGACCACCCCAGAGTTTAATATCTTACAGAATTACGAGAACGCATTCGTAGCCCGTTTCGGCCAGCCCGCAGAGAACCAGGACTGGGGCTTTGGCGAAGTTGCCGGCACACGTACGGAGAACGCCAATGCGAATGAGTGGGCAGATCCTACCAAGGCTTATGGTGGATTGAAAGTTCCTCCTCCTTTGACTTCAGAACAGATTGCAGTCGTAAGGAAGTATTTCCAGACGCATCCAAATCTTGGCTATGAAGATCCAGGATGGTCGAACTATTTCATTCAGCAGGTGTATAAGGGACATACTAATGTACCTGAGGGTTGCGCTACATCCGAGCAGTACTTAGCTGCTAATGGAAGTAGTTATATCATCGCTTCAGACCATATGGATCACCTCATTGCAGTAGATACAGAAAAAGGTATTTATGATCATATCAACAACTTCAATCATGGTGATTGTAGTACGAATGGTAGTGTACTGACTTGGTCTCCTGACTATGTCAGCAGCGCCAACACTGGCCCCTTCCACTCTGACAAGATTATGTACATGCAGAACTCTACGACTAAGTCTTTCGGCTACCATAACAGCGACGGCTCTTTATACCACACAGAGTATACGGGACTGGTTAGTTATAAGACCATTATGCAGGCTATGGGTGCTGAGGCAAATTGTCTTGACGACGGTTGGAACCGTTCGTTCATGGGATTTGATTTTGAGCAGATGGTTGGTTCTGACATCCTGTCAGGTGCCACCTTTACATTCGAAGGTAAAACATATAATTTCCTGAAGGCTGAGACCAATATGTATGCAGCAGACTTGAGTGAGGAGTCTTACAAGCAGAAAAATGGCAGCACCAGCACAATCGGTGGTAAAGCAAACTTCAACAATGAGCCAGATGCCGCTACCAAGCGTGACCTTCTTTCCAAGGGCTATCTCCCCTATTCAGATACATTTAAGGACTGGGTGAAAGTTGGTGGTACAGCCGATGGTTATTTCAGCGACTGGATTGTTACTTTGACAGAGGCCAAAGGATCATATCCTCCTCCTCCCGGTTTCGTATGCCGTATCATTGCTGAGGACCTGACAGTAGGAGAGAACAGCGATTTCGACTTCAATGACGTAGTGTTCGACGTGATTAATAATGGTACAACAATTCGTCTGCGTGCCGCTGGTGGTACGTTGCCGCTTTATGTGGCTAATCAGGAAGTACATGCTGCTTTTGCTACAAAGTATCAAGGTATTACATCTACAACAATGGTGAATACGGGGTGGGGAGGTTCTATTGATTATTATGGCTACTATGTAGACATTCAAAGCAATGGTTCGTATAGCACCCGTGCTTTGGCTGTTACCATCCCTGTTAAGGTGACAAAGAGAGGAAAAGATAATGAACTTATTGATGTTGACCTGATGGCCGAAAGAGGCAAGGTGGCCAGCAAGGTTTGTGTTGGTAGCGACTATCTGTGGTGCCGCGAACGTCAGGACATAGATGCGAAGTATCATAAAGCAGACGGAACAAAGTTGTTCCAGCAGTACGTAATCGGTAATCTTACTAGCGACTGGGAGCATGGAAACGCATGGTACCAAAAGCTAAATCAATAATCATCAAAAAATAAATTTCTATTTCATCAGTACTTAAAGACTAATCCGGAGGGGGCATCTGCGAGAGCAGTTGCCCCTTTTTTAGATATGCCAAATGAAAATAAAGGGCGATTTATTTTGCATTTTGCTCAATTTACACTATCTTTGCAGTCTGTATGGTATTGAATTATATATGGATTGCGTTTTTCATCATTGCGTTCGTCATCGCAGTGGTGAAACTGGTGTTCTTCGGAGACTTTGATGTGTTTCCTGCCATGATGGATTCGACGTTCTCATCGTCGAAGACCGCCTTTGAGATCTCACTGGGACTGACGGGTGTGCTGTCGCTCTGGCTGGGCATCATGAAGATTGGCGAGAAGGGTGGGGTGGTCAGCGTGCTGGCCCGTGTACTGAGTCCTGTGTTTGCCAAGCTGTTTCCGGAAATACCCAAGGGCCATCCCGTAACGGGCAGTATCTTTATGAATATCGCCGCGAATATGCTGGGACTCGATAATGCTGCCACACCCCTGGGTCTGAAGGCAATGGAACAGCTGGAGGAAGTGAAAAGTGAAAAGTTAAAAGTGAAAAAGGAGGCTGGTGAGATTAGCGAGATCGAGTATCAAGACTTGAAGGTGACGGCGTCGAACCCGATGATCATGTTCCTCGTGCTCAATACGAGCGGGCTGACGCTTATACCTATTTCCATATTGGTGTACAGGGCCCAGATGGGTGCCGCCCAGCCTACGGATGTGTGTATTCCCATCTTGTTAGCGACGTTCTTCTCGACGTTGGCGGGTATCATCATTACCAGCCTTTATCAGAAGATCAACCTCTTAAACCGTACCATCCTCCTGACGTTGGGTGGTGCCGCAGTGGTGGTGGCTGCCGTCATCTGGGGCTTCGGACAGCTCGACTCCGTGCTGATGAACAAGGTGAGCACCTCGACGGCGAATATCATGCTGATGGTGATTATCATCGCCTTTATCCTGGCTGGCCTGCGGAAGAAGGTGAATGTCTACGAGGCCTTCATCGAGGGAGCGAAGGAGGGCTTTATGACAGCCGTACGCATCATCCCTTATCTCATTGCGATCCTTGTAGCCATTGGTGTGTTCCGTGCTTCTGGGGCAATGGATATGCTCATCGACGGCATCAAATATGGTGTTGAGGCTTGTGGCGGCAATACCGACTTCGTAGGTGCGCTGCCCACGGCTCTGATGAAGCCTCTCTCAGGAAGCGGGGCGCGGGGGATGATGGTTGATGCGATGACCACCTATGGGGCCGACTCCTTCATTGGTCGTCTGAGTTGTATCTTCCAAGGATCGACGGACACCACCTTCTATATTCTCGCCGTCTACTTCGGTAGCGTGGGCATCAGAAAGACGCGTCATGCAGTGGCCTGCGGACTATTGGCGGATCTCGCTGGCATCATCGCAGCCATAGCGATAGCATATATGTTCTTTGGTTAGGGAGATTAGGGTGATTAGGGAGATATTAGGGTGATTAGGGATATTAGGATAATTAGGAGATATGGAGGATTATCAAAAGAAACCTGGGAGTTATAAGTCGTTGAAGGCTTATCAGAAGTCGGAGTGCGTCTATGATATTACCTACTATTTCGTGGAGCATTTCCTCGACAGGGGACACGACAGGACTGTCGACCAGATGCAGCAGGCTGCGCGCTCTGGAAAACAGAATATCGTGGAGGGATACAGCGATGCTGAAGGGTCTTCTGCATCACATCATAAACTGACAGTCATCGCCAAAGGAAGTCTCGAGGAGCTCTTAGAGGATTATGAAGATTATCTTCGCGTCCATCAGTTGGAACGCTGGGGACTGCAACACCCCAAATATCAGGCCTGCATCCCTCTCTTCCAAAAACATAACGACAGCGAATGGTATCGTCGGCAGATAGAAGGTCGCAGTGATGAGGATATTGCGAATATCGCCATCATTGTCATTCATCAGACACTGGCTCTGCTGAGAGGGCTTATTGACAGAATCGACAGGAAGTTCTTCGAAGAAGGCGGTGTCAAGGAGCAACGCTTTCAGGCGAGGTTGAAATATAGAAATAATCAAAGGGTGATTAAGGATAATAGGGAAATTAGGGATCTTAGGGAAATCCCTAACTCCCCTAACAACCCTAACTCCCCTAACAACCCTAATAATCACCCCTAATGGCAAATCTGAAATCACTCGCAAAGGATACGGCCATCTATGGCCTGAGCAGCATCGTTGCCAGATTCATCAACTATCTGTTGGTGCCGATTCAGACGGCACGGTTTGCGGCATCGGGTGGAGAATATGGCATTATTACCAATGTCTATGCCTATGTATCATTGCTTATTATCCTGCTGACCTTCGGCATGGAAACCACCTTCTTCCGCTTTATGAGCAAAGATGGCGAAGATCCGAAGAAGGTCTATTCGACAGCACTGACGATGGTAATGATGACATCGCTGGTTTCTGTGGTGTTACTTATGACCTTCCTACATCCTATTGCAGCATCCGTAGGTTATGCCGACCATCCGGAATATGTGGCGGTGATGTATATCACAGTAGCCATCGATGCGTTTATGGCCATCCCCTTTGCTTATCTGCGCTATCTGCACAAACCCATCAAGTTTGCGATGCTGAAGATCATCAACATCTTGCTGAATATCGCGCTCAACCTCTTATATCTGATTGTTCTGCCGGCTCTGAAGCTGAATCCATTCGGTATCTATGATGAGCAGTTTACGCTGGATGTGGCCTTCGTGTTTTATATCAACCTTTTCTGCACATGCGCCACCTTGCTGATGCTTTGGAAAGAATGGACAGGCCAGCCTTTCAAAATCGACAAGAACACTTGCAAGCGGATGCTCAGTTACACATGGCCACTGTTGGTGATGGGGCTTGCCGGACAACTCAACCAAGCAGCCTCACAGATACTGTTTCCCTATCTCTACGACGGTTCGCAGGAAGAAGCCCGTGCACAACTCGGCATCTATGGTGCCTGTATCAAGATTGCGATGATAATGGTGATGATCACTCAGGCCTTCCGTTTTGCATACGAACCATTCGTGTTTGGCAAATCCAAGGACAAGGATAACCGTGAGACCTATGCTCAGGCCATGAAGTACTATCTGATCTTTACGCTTCTGGCTTTTCTTGTGGTGATGGGATATATCGATATTCTGAAGTTCTTGATTGGCGAAACCTATTGGGAAGGTCTGCGTGTGGTGCCCATCGTCATGGCGGCAGAGATTATGTTTGGCGTATTCTTTAATCTCTCTTTCTGGTACAAGTTGACAGACCGAACAATCTGGGGAGCCTATTTCTCCGGCTTCGGAGCCGTCGTGCTCATCGTGATAGACATTCTTTTGATTCCACGTTTCAGCTATATGGCTTGTGCTTGGGCTGGATTCGCCGCGTACGCCACTTCGATGCTGTTGTCCTACTTCATCGGGCAGCGATATTACCCCATCGCCTATCCCATCAGACAGATGAGTGCCTATGTCTTACTCACTATTGTGCTCTTCTTGGCTATGCAGTATGCCAACAGCGTTCTTCCTCTCTGGGCTGCTCTCATCGCCAACACCTTACTAATTGTTGTCTTTGCCGTCTATTTAGTCAAGAAAGACTTCCCTCTCAGCAGTCTTCCCGTCATCGGAAAAAAATTCAAAAAATAATATCGTATGAAAAAATCCCTAATTACCCTAACATCCCTAATTACCCTACTTACCCTATCCCTCCCTTTAAAAGCCGATGAGGGTATGTGGACGCTGTACAACCTGCCGAATGCCGTCTACGAGACGATGAAGCAGGAGAATTATGAACTGCCCTATGGCGCATTGTATGAGGGTGACGATGCCATCAAGAACTGTGTGGTGAACTTCGGCGGTTTTTGTTCGGGTGTCGTCGTGAGTCCCGATGGTCTGGTGTTTACCAATCACCATTGCGGCTTTGAGGCCATCCGTTCCCACTCGACGGTGGAACACGACTATATGCTGAACGGCTTCGTGTCTAATAGTTATGAGGAGGAACTGCCGAACAAGAACCTGTACGTCAGTTTCATGGTGGAACAGAAGGACATCACCCCTTACCTCGACTCTCTCGGCATACAGACGATGACGCGCGACGAGCGTTGGCTGTTCCTCGATTCCATAGAGAATGCCATGCTGAAGGACATCCGTAAGCAAGACTCCACCCTGCGTCTGGAGATCTCAAGGTTCTATGAAGGAAACAAGTTCTATGCCACGACCTACCGCGACTATGAGGATGTCCGTCTGGTCTTCGCCTTACCGAAGTCGATGGGAAAGTTCGGTGGTGAGACAGACAACTGGATGTGGCCGCGTCAGACTTGTGACTTCTCGGTGTTCCGTATCTATGTGGATCCTAAGACGGGTGGTCCTGCGAAGTACTCTAAGGACAACGTGCCTTATCATCCGAAGAAATGGGCCCCCGTATCACTTCAGGGCTATGAGCCAGGTTCGTTCTCTATGACTATCGGCTATCCTGGCAGTACGAGCCGTTATCTGTCGAGTTATGGTATCCTTGAGCGTCGTGATGCCAGAAACAAACCTATGTATGAGACCCGTGAGGTGAAGCAGGCAGTAATGTTGCGTCATATGAGGGCTGATGAGGCTGTGCGCATCAAGTACGACTCCAAGTACGCCCAGAGTTCTAACTACTGGAAGAACAGTATCGGCATGAACAAGTGTATAGACTCCATCGGTCTTATCCGTCAGAAGGCCGAATACGAGCAGCAGATCCGTCACTATCAGGACTCTACGGGTTTCCTGGTGGGTAAGTTAGACTTCAAGTTGTTGGAGCATCTCTATCAGAAGCGTTTTGCTGCTATGCGGGCTCTGACCTTCTATAACGAGACCTTCGGACGCTCGGCTGACGAGATGACCCGTCGTGCTGTCCGTGTGCAGAATGGCGCCATCATCAACGGAAAGGAAGGAAAGCCCAAGTCGTACTATATCGAGTTCAAGAACAACACCAGCGAGTGGGACTATGATACCGATCGTGAGATACTGGCAGCCTTGCTGAAGCATTTCCGTGAGAAGGTGGAGATCAAGTACCAGCCCGACTTCTATAATGTGATCGACCATGACTTCAAAGGTGACTTCCAGAAGTTTGTGGACCATCTCTACAAGAAGTCAAAGCTGATGAAGAGTGATAAGAAGATCTACGTGAATAAGAAGAATTATCACCGTGATCCGGGTGTGGTCTATGGCGAAAGTCTCGTCTCTGCCCTTGCAGACATCACTGCTGACATCACATCGACCTATGACAGCATCGACTTCCAGGAGCGTTATCTCTGTGCTGCCAAGCTCCGTATGGAGGAGGATGTGCCCAACTACAGCGATGCCAACTTCACGATGCGCCTTAGTTACGGACAGGTGGGTGAATATCTGCTTGACGGTAAGCCATCGGGTTACTATACGACGGCAAAGAGTATTGTGGAGAAGATGGATAAAGCCAGCGAGAATTATGAATATGAGGCGGAGCCCATTATGCGGGAACTGCTCAGCGTGAGTGACTTCGGCAAATATGCCGATAAGCGTACAGGAACGTTGCAACTCTGTTTCTTGTCGAACAATGACATAACGGGTGGCAACAGCGGTTCACCGATGTTTAACGGCAAGGGAGAACTGATAGGTCTCGCCTTCGACGGAAACTGGGATTCGCTTTCCAGTGACATCTTTTTCGACTCACAGCTGGCCCGTTGTATCGGCGTTGACATCCGCTATGTGCTCTATATGATGGAGAAGTGGGGCAAGGCCGATCGTCTGCTGAAGGAAATCAATGCGAAATAACTATCTCGGATAACTAAACAATGAAAAGACTTACTACTATCCTACTAATGGCTGTCCTCTGCCTGAATATGCAGGCAGAGGGACAGCCGAAACGTATAGACCTCAGTGGCATTTGGCAGTTTGCCTTAGACCGAGAAGGGACGATGCTTCCTGACGACAATATGACGGAAACCGTCCAACTGCCAGGCACTACCGATACGAACAAGAAAGGCGACTATACATCCAAGAGTGAGGAAACCACCCATTTGACACGCCCCTGGTCATATAAGGGTAGGGCGTGGTACCGTCGTTCGGTGGAGATTCCTACCATGTGGAAGGGAAGTCCTGTCTTTCTGATGTTGGAGCGTACTAAGCCGTCAGAGATCTATGTGGACGGCAAGCTTGTCGGGAGTTCCAACGATATCTCCACGCCACAGGTGTTCAATCTCTCGAAGGTGCTGACGCCTGGCAGTCACACCCTTGCAATCATGGTGGATAACAGCAGTGGTGTGCCGGAACAGATCTATGCAAACAGTCATGCTTATACCGAGGATACCCAAACCAACTGGAACGGAATCATCGGCAGAATTGAGCTGTCGGATGGTTTCCCTCCAACAGAGCAGGGGGAAATCCATCCGAATTTCAAGGACTTCCATATTGAAGGTCAGCACTTCTATGCCAATGGACATAAGATATTCCTCCGGGGAAAACACGATGCTTGCGTTTGGCCGTTGACAGGTCATGTGGCAATGGACGTGGAGTCGTGGCGCCAGTATCTCGGCGATTGTGCTGCCTATGGCCTGAACCACGTGCGCTTCCATTCCTGGTGTCCGCCAGAGGCTGCTTTCGTCGCTGCCGATGAATTGGGCTTCATCCTACAGCCGGAGCTTCCTTTTTGGGGTGACTTCAACGACAAGGATTCTGTGCTCATGCAGTTCCTGCACAAGGAAGGCGAAAACATCCTGCGCACTTATGGTCATCACCCCTCATTCCGGATGTTTGCCTTGGGCAACGAGCTGTGGGGTAGCATTGACAAAATGGCTGAATTCATCGAGGACTTCAGGAAGATCGCACCAGACAAGGTCTACACTTTCGGCTCCAACTATTACTTGGGCTATCAGGGAGTGAAGAAAGGAATGGATTACTTTACCACATGCCGTGTAGGTGGTGAGGGCTGGGGGAACTACAATACCCACACCCGTGGCTCCTTCTCCTTTGCCGACGCAGATGATGGTGGGATGATCAACCACTTCTATCCCAACACGATGATGAACTTCGAGGAAGGCTGTAAGCTGGCCTTCCCGGAAGGAAGTAGCTGGACAAAGGCTGTACCCGTCATCTCGCATGAGACAGCACAGTTCCAGACTTATCCCGACTACGATGAGATAAAAAAGTATACGGGTGTGCTCTATCCCTATAACATGGAGGTGTTCCGTGACCGCTTGGAGAAGGCAGGCATGCTTGATCAGGCGAAGGATTTCCATCAGGCCAGCGGATTCTGGTCGCTGCAACTCTATAAGCAGGATATCGAGATGGACCTGCGTACCCCTAATATGGCAGGCTTCCAGCTTCTTGACCTTCAGGACTACCCTGGACAGGGTTCGGCCTACGTAGGTATTCTCGATGCTTTCATGGATCCTAAGGGACTCTGCACAGAACGGGAATGGCGACAGTGGTGTGCCCCTGTAGTGCCGCTATTGGTGGCTGACAGGTTCTGTTTCACGATTGAGGACGGCATCCATGCCTGGATTCAGGTAGCAAACTACAGTGGTGAGTCACTCAATGGCAAGACCCTCCGCTGGGAACTCACAGGAACGAGCCTTATCAGTTCAGGTGAGATGAAGCTACCATCTACAGAAGGACTCTTCACTGCAGGAGAACTGAAGATAGATCTTAGCAGTCTCAACAAACCTACGCAGTTGCAACTCTGCCTGTCCATTGAAGACACAGAATTTTTCGGAGTTCCCTATCACAACACCTATGATCTCTGGGCATATCCCGCATGGACGGATTTGAGCAAACTCGAGAGTATGTTGATGGTGACGAATGAACTGGACGAGAGGGCTGTGGCCCAGCTGGAGAAGGGTAAGAGTGTGCTGCTGATGCCAGAGGCTTCGGAACTAACGGTAGGCGGACTTTTCCAGACAGACTATTGGAATTACCGCATGTTCAAGACAATTTCAGAGAACAACAAGAAGACGGTCTCCCCAGGCACCCTTGGTATCCTCTGTGATCCGAAGCATCCCATATTCCGTGGCTTCCCCACACAGATGCACACCAACTGGCAGTGGTTCCCCATCATCAAGGCGAGCCATCCCATGATGCTCGACAACACAGGCAAGGACTATCGGCCCATCGTGCAGGTGATTGACAATATCGAGCGCAACCATAAGCTCGGACTCATCTTTGAGTTCCAAGTGGGCAATGGCAAACTGCTCGTCTGTATGGCAGACCTCGACCATGCAGCCTCCTATCCAGAGGGCCGTGCGTTCTACCGCAGCGTACTGGAGTATATAGTATCTCCGGATTTCGCCCCGAAAACGAAGATTACGCTTGATGACTTCCGTCAGTTGATGACGACTCCCGTCGTTGAGGGAAAGATCGGTGAACTGAACAATATCTCCCCATATTAAATCAGAAATGCCCCACAGTGTGGCAAAGATACACTTTTTTATCGAATATATGTATAAAAGTTTGGAACTTTCAATAATTTGTTTTATCTTTGCACTGTGATATCAATAAAATACTAATTCTATATATTAACTCTTTAAAACAAACGATTATGAAAAAGATTTTATTATTGGCAGTCATGTTCGTCAGTCTGACGGCAAGTGCACAGCAGAAAGTAGGTACATTCTCTGTCATTCCGAAGGTAGGTTTCAACCTTGCTAATTTGGCAGGCGACGTTGAAGGCAACAGCATGAAGTTCGGTTTGGTTGCTGGTGGAGATGTGATGTATCAGGTTACCCCGACGATTGGAGTCAGCGGAGGTGCTTTCTATTCTATGCAGGGATGTGAGGGTGAAGGTGACACCTCTTTCTCTCTCGGCGAAATTAATATCCCTCTATTGGCTAACTTCTATGTTGCTCCGAATCTGGCATTGAAGACTGGTTTACAGCCAGGTATCATTGCATCGGCAAAGTCAAAGTCTGGTGATCACAGTCATGATGTCTCAAGTTCTTGCCAAACCATTGAGATATCTGTTCCATTTGGTATTTCCTATGAGATTTCCGACTTTGTCATCGATGCCCGCTATAACCTCGGTCTGTCCAAGATTAATAAGAATAGCGGAAGTCAGCGCAACAGCGTCTTTCAGATAACTGTCGGATATAAGATACCGTTCTAATCCTGATAGAGAAAGAACAGCCTCACACTCGGATATCGGTGCGAGGCTGTTTTTTTATTTTTTCTTACGAGGCTTACGTCTGGCCCAGCCTTCTTCGGAGAAATCGGGTTCTAGGCCGACAAGGTCTCTTGGAACCTTATTCATAAGACTGCGCCAATCCTCCTTTTTCTGACGCTTGGGTTTTTCTTCCTTTTGATACTTGGGCTGGTTGTTGCGCATGCCACGCTTCTCACGTGTAGGAGGAGTCATTTCTCTCGGATTCCTACCGCCCTCGTCGGCATCATTGCAGCGGATGGTGCGACCCTTGTGGCGGATACCTGTTAGTTGAATCATCACTTTCTTGGCGTCTTTCTCGGGCACCTCGAAGTAGGAAATCGTGTCGAGCAGGTCAATATGACCAACCTCCTGACGGCCTCCCACGAAACGGTTCAGTGTCTGCATCAGTTCACCGGGGTAGAAGCCGTCGCGCTTGCCTAGGTTGATGAACAAGCGGCGATAACCTTTTTGAGCTTTGTTCTGCAGTTTCTGTCTGTCGGTCTGGGTTTTTTTCTCTTTTTTATCAGGTTTCACCTCTTCAATCTCAGGTGCTTCGGCATAGTAGGCGAGGAACTTGCCGAACTCCAGTGAGACGATCTTCTTGATCAGCTCCTCTTTGTCGATATACTCAAAGTAGCGGTTGATATCCTTCATGAAGGGACCGATTTCTTCATCATCGACGTCGGTTTTCACAATCTGGTCCATCACCTTGTAGAGCTGTTTCTTGCAGATTTCCTCTGCCGATGGGATTTCCGCCTTTACGAACTCCTTACCAATTTCCTTCTCGATGTTGCGGATCTTGAATTTTTCACGGCTGTGGATGATGGAGATTGAGGTACCCTTCTTGCCGGCACGACCTGTACGACCAGAGCGATGCGTATAGTTCTCGATATCATCAGGCAATCCGAAGTTTATCACGTGTGTCAGATCATCCACATCGAGTCCGCGTGCAGCCACATCGGTAGCCACCAGCAATTGTGTCAGGTGGTTGCGGAATTTCTGCATCGTCAGGTCACGCTGCTGTTGACTCAGGTCACCATGCAACGATTCCGCATTATAGCCGTCCTTAATAAGTTTGTCGGCTATCTCCTGCGTCTCAATTTTCGTACGGCAGAAGATGATGGCGAAGATGCGGGGGTAATAGTCTACGATGCGCTTCAGGGCGAGATACTTGTCTTTGGCATTCACCAGATAGTAGATGTGGTTTATGTTCTCGGCACCCTCATTGCGAGAGCCCACAACAATCTCCTTATAGTCGTGCAGATACTGCTTGGCGATGCGCTCCACCTCTCGGCTCATTGTGGCCGAGAACATCAGTGTGTCGTGCTCCTCTGGCAGCGACTCGAAGATTTCGTTGATGCTGTCAGAGAACCCCATGTTCAGCATCTCGTCAGCTTCGTCGAGTACAATGTTCGTGACCTTGCTCAAGTCGGCTACCCCACGGTTCTTAAGGTCTATCAGACGGCCTGGCGTGGCGACGATTATCTGCACGCCCTTTTTCAGTGAGCGCATCTGCGGTTCTATCGATGCGCCGCCATAAACGGCCTCCACATGCACTTTCTCCATATATTTGGCGAAATCACGGATGTCGTCGGTAATCTGCAGACAGAGCTCACGAGTGGGTGATAATACCAATGCCTGCGGCTCTCGTCTTGAGGTGTCGATGCGCTGCAGCAGCGGAATGCCGAAAGCAGCAGTCTTCCCCGTTCCTGTCTGCGCAAGGGCTATTACGTCTCTGCCTTCAGGAGAGATCAGATAGGGTATTACCTCTTCCTGTACAGGCATCGGCTGCACAAATCCCAATTCTTCAATGGCCTTGCGAATCTCCTCGCTGACGCCTAATTCTTCGAATGTCTTCATCTTGGCATGATTGCATAACGGCAGTATTGCTATCACTGATGGGTAGCAGAATGCTCTTAGCGAACTACTTCTGTAAATTCCGGTTTGGCACCCTCAGCCTTTCCTACGGTGACGTAGATGGTAGAAGTGGCCTCCTTGCCGTCAAAGCCACGGCTCTTCACGATGAACTTATAGTCGTTGCTGTCTTCAGTAGAGCGCTTGCCGACGGTCTGTGGTGTGCCGAGGGGGAACTGGTAAGAAGAACAAGCGGCATCGAAGACAGCCTTTTCGGCATCTGTCACAGGCTGCTGGGCTGAGTACTCTGGCAGTAGGCTGACCGTTCCCTGCTTATAGGTGTTCTCTATCAGGAAGCGGTCGAGTTCCTTCTCTGCGGCGGCTACTCTGGCAGCACGCACACCATAGCCATTCATAATCGTTGCCTTGGGGAGTGCCTGCTTGAGGGCTTGCGTAGAAGTGTTCAGTCCGCCGCTGCCGAAGGTGCAGAAGGGTACGATAGTCTTACCAGCGAAGTCCTGCACTTTGAGGAGCGAGGCAATCGGTGATGCGTAGACACCACCCCAGATGGGATAGCCGAGAAAGATCACGTCGTAGTCGGCCACCTTCGTCTTCAGGGGCTTCAAAGCGGGTGTCTCTCCTTTTTCCCGCTCCTGCTGATTACGCTGGACGGTCTCCTGGAAATTGCCGGAATAGGGATTGACGCACTCGATGGCCTCGATGTCAGCACCCGTCTGTTTCTGTAATTCCTCTGCGACGACCTTCGTCGAGCCAGATTCTGAGTAGTAAAGCACCAGCTTCTTCTGTGCGGACCCTGTGGTCACACATGTTATCATTGCCATTGATAATAATAATTTCTTCATATCATTTTGTTTCTTGAGATTAATAATTCCATCAATTCGTTTGCAAAGATACATTTTTTTTCTTAACTTTGCAAACAATTATGAAGATATGTGTGTTTTGTTCTGCGAATCAGCAGATTGACTCGGACTTCTTCACGATGACGGAAGAGTTGGGCAGATGGGCAGCCGAGAATGGCCACGCCATTGTATATGGCGGTGTGAACCAGGGACTGATGGAGTCTGTCGGCAAAGCCGCGAAGGAAACAGGCGGCATGACCATCGGCGTCATTCCGATGATCGTCGAGACGTCTGGAAGGATGAGTGATTATGTGGAGATCGAGATACCCTGCGATAACCTCAGCGACCGGAAGCAGCTGATGATGGACCAGAGTGATATGTTTATAGCCCTGCCTGGCGGCATCGGTACCCTCGACGAGGTTTTTACGGTAGCTGCCTCAGCGACAATCGGCTATCACAACAAGTTGGTTATCCTCTATAATATGAAGGGCTTCTGGAATCCACTCATTGCCCTACTCGATGACCTACAAGCGAAAGGAATGGTTCGTGGGGATTGGCGACAGTATATCAAAACGGCCGATTCCATCGAAGAAATCAGCCGTTTGTTATAAACAAGGCGTCTGGAGTCAGGAAGCAAGGAGGCTGTCGGCTAACAGCTCCAGTTGTGCCTCATCGGCAGACTTCATGCGAGAGCGGATGGTGACCATTGGCTCTACAATCTCGCAGTCCTTCAGCCCCTCTATCATCGAGCGCATCACCTTACCTGCAGAGGGAGCCCAACTGCCGTTCTCGATAATGCCGAAACGACGTTTCTGGTAGTTCTTGATCTGCAGGTGGTAAAGGAAGTCGTGCATCACAGGGAACACGCCGCCGTCGTAACTCGAAGCAGCTACCACAACGGTAGGATAGCGGAAAGCATCCTCGATGACCTCAGCCATATCGTCGCGGCTCAAGTCGCTGACAACAACCTTCTTGGCACCCTTCTCGCGGAGTATCTCGCCCATACGTTCGGCAGCAGTAGCCGTTCCGCCGTGAATGCTGGCATAGGCGATGAGTATGCCCTCGCTCTCGGGCTCGTACTTGCTCCATGTGTCGTATAGCTTGACGGCGGCAGCCAGCGGTTCACCCTTGAGCACAGGACCGTGCAGTGGGCAGATGGTCTGAATGTCGAGGGTGGCAGCCTTCTTCAACACGTTTTGTACTTGGATACCATACTTGCCACAGATATTGAAATAGTAGCGGCGAGCCTCGCAAGCCCAGTCATCGGTCTCGTTGACCAAGGCACCGAACTTACCGAATCCATCGGCAGAGAAGAGCACTTTGTCCAGGTTGTCGTAGCTCATAATGACCTCTGGCCAATGTATCATCGCGGCCCCGATAAACTTCAGCTCATGTTTGCCTAATGAGAGGGTATCGCCCTCCTTGACCGTGATGACGCGTCCCTCGAAGTTAAAGCCCTCGAAGAAGTTAGACAGCATCTTTGCTGCCTGAGCACTACACACCAGTTGCAGACCAGGATAAGTCTCCAGCATCCACGCTATAAGGGCCGAGTGGTCGGGCTCCATGTGGTGAGCCACCAGATAGTCAGGCTGGCGACCATTGAGTGCGGCCTTCAGGTTCGCCTTCCATTCTTCTCCCTTGCGACGGTCGGCGGTATCCAATATCGCAATCTTCTCATCGTCAATGAGATAGGAGTTGTAACTCATGCCCTCAGGCACCATATACTGACTCTCAAACAGATCGATGTCAAGATCGTCAACACCGATGTACTTAATGGTATCACTAATCATATTAATAGTTTTAAATCATGTTTCTTCTGATTGGCAAAGTCTTGGTCAATGCTGTTATTGATGCTCTTGCAGACATTGGCCGAGAACTGCTGGGCCAGGTCGATGAGGCCGTTCCACTGCTCTGCCGTCAAACCTGCCTCAAGCATCTCACGGGTGATGCCGTATTTGATGAGTCCATAGACGAAGCCCGCATTGAAGTTGTCGCCTGCACCGATGGTGCTGACGGTCTCCATCTGTGTGGCGGGGTATTGGCGGGCGAAATTGCCAGTGCCCCTCACCTCCACAGGTTCAGCTCCTTGGGTATAGATGAAGTTCTTGCAGTAGAAAGAAATCTGCGCCTTGTATACCGTCTCGGCATCGTGTTTGTTAAACATCACCTCAAAGTCTTCCTTGCTGCCTCTGACGATGTCGGCATACTCCAGGTTCTCCAGGATATTGGCATTCAGCTTCACCACCTCGTTTTGATGGGAGGAACGGAAATTCACATCGTAGTAGATGATGGCTCCATTGTCGCGGGCATAGTCAAGAAAGCCCTGCACCTGCGGACGAATCACGGGATTCACAGCATAGTAGGAGCCGAACATTACGATGTCGTCTGCCTGTATCTCTGGAAGCACGAAGTCCAGACGGTCGTGGGGGTGGTCCTTATAGAAGATGTATTCCGCATCGTTCTTCTCATCGAGAAAGGCCAACGACACTGGCGATTTCGATTCCGGATAGACATTGATGCTGCTGGCATCCACGTTGTTGTCCTCCAGAAACTTGATGATCTTCCTACCCACACGGTCGTTACCCGTCTCACTGATAAACGAGGCATTGATGCCTGCACGTCCTAAAGAGATGACGCCATTGAACACCGAGCCTCCAGGAACGGCTCCTATCGGCTGGTCGTCTTTGAAAATGATATCGAGAATGGTCTCGCCTATTCCTATTACTTTTCGCATTGTTTTGAGATTTGGTTGCAAAGATACAAAAAAATGCCGATTCGGCAAGAAAAAGGGTCAAAATCATGCAGTTCTTTTAATCTTTGTTAAATCTTTCGGCTTTTATACAAGATTTGGGTATTTCTGGTATTATAGAGATAGAACGATTAAAGAAATACGCAATGAAACAACTGAAAGAAATCATGATGGCCGTGCTGTCCGTATGTCTGTGGACTGCTTGCTCAAGCGATGACGAGACAATAGGCTATGAAACGTACGACGCTGAGTACCAGATTAAATACTACAGTCAGCCACCCTATGCCAACTATGTGCAAGGCTATTGGTACAAAGAGGGTACGAAGGAAGTGTTTTACAAGCTGACGCCCAACACAGCGTCGCCGTATCAGCTGTTGGTATGTCCGAAGAACGACAGGGGCAAGGAAGCGCTTGAACACATGGAGAAAAAGGAAGACGGTGTCATCTTGAATGTATATAGGCAAGTGCACTATTTTGACATGAACTTTACAGACTCTACCACTCACTACTTCGTGACCTCCACCAAGTACTTTGAGAGTCCTGACCTCTATGTCTCCGACAACTATTTTTCTACAGAGTGTGGTATGCGAGAGGGCGATTACTGCCGGGTTGTACCCACCATCGTCATCAACCTGAATGCTGGAGCCGACATCCAGAACATCGAAGCGGATTATAAGGACGTGATGACGCTTAGGTATACGAACGGCCGGCCTGATGCCCGTTTTACAACGTATCATTTCAACTGTCACCTCAACAACTCCTACGAAGTACTTCGCTTAGCCGACGAACTCCAGAAGCGCGATGACATCAACTGGGCCGATGCCGATAAATACGCACCCATCTATTTTGATATATAACTTACACAGAGTAATAAATAAAGCCACAAATTACACAGATTATTTTTCTTTTCCTTGTTTGTTTCAAGAATAATGCCTATCTTTGCAACGATGTTCGAAAGAGAAATAGAAGAATACGAACTTGTTCGCCAAGAGTATCAGCAGAAGGTTGCTGAGAAGATGAGTCGGCAGCAGTGGATGGAATATAATGAAATTCTGTTCTCTGCCCATTCTTGTGCCATCGAGGGTAACTCGTTTACTGTCGATGATACGCGAATCCTTCGTGAACAAGGGATGGCGATGATTCCCGTGGGTCGCTCTTTGCTTGAATGTACTGAGATGGCAGACCATTTCCGTGCATTCGACTATATGGCGAGCCATCTTGATGTGCCCTTTGATGAGGCATTATTAAAAGAGGTGAATCGTCTGGTGACTGAACACACCCTTGGCTATCGTGCTTCTGGTGCCATGCCTGGCGAATATACCACAGAGGATATGGCTGCAGGCGATACCATTTTTGGAGATCACGAAGCCTTGATCGCTCGAGTGCCAAACCTGATGGCCTCGACGCAGAAGGCTCTTGACGAAGGACAGCACCCATTAGTAGTTGCAGCCAAATGGCATGGATACTATGAGTATCTCCATCCTTTCCGTGATGGCAATGGCAGGACTGGGCGTCTGCTCTCGAACTTCATCCTTCTTCGAGCCAACCATCCGCTGCTTATTATCCGTCTCGAAGATCGCGCAGCCTATATCTCTGCCCTCAAGCAGATTCGCACTGAGGGAACTAATGATCACCTTATCGCTTTCTTCTTCAAAACCGCCATCTCTCGTATGAAGAGCGAACTCTCCCAAAAGCGCAAGAACTCCCTCCCCACGATGTTTTTCTAAAGAATTTAGGCCATTCAAAAGAATAATGCACATCGTTCTGACCCCATGTGTAGAATCTGACCCCGTGTGTACAGAAGGCCTTGTAAAAAACGAGCCGTAATCTCGTGGCCAACGAGCCGTAATGTCGTTGAGCGTGAGCCGTAATGTCGTTGTCTGAGACCTATGACTATAACGGTTACGGGTAAATAGTTAGTTTAGACGACTATTTCCAAGTTTCCGCGACAATAATTTGGCTTTTCCGGATAAATGCGCTACCTTTGCAGCCTAAAAATTGCTTTATGACGAAATACAACACATATACGCTTGAGAACAGGCTGCGAGTCATCCACCTACCGATGGATTCGCAGGTGGTGTATTGTGGCTATGAGATAGCTGCTGGCTCTCGTGACGAGCAGCCTGGAGAGGAGGGATTGGCGCATTTCTGTGAGCACATGACCTTCAAAGGCACAGAGCGACGTAATGCCCTGCAGGTGATTAACGCTTTGGAAAGCGTGGGCGGGGAGCTGAATGCCTTTACCAATAAGGAGGATACTGTGTTTTATGCTGCCGTTACGAAGGAGCACATAGCCAAAGCGGTGAACCTGCTGACGGACATCGTGTTCCACAGTCAGTATCCCCAGTATGAGATTGACAAGGAGGTGGAGGTGATTTGCGATGAGATCGAGAGTTACAACGACTCGCCTGCCGAACTGATCTATGATGAGTTTGAGAACCTGCTCTTCGAAGGCCATCCACTTGGGCATAATATCCTCGGCAAGGCTGAATTGCTGCGTACTTTCACGACGGCCGATGCGTTGAGGTTCACGCGTCGCCACTATCGTCCTGACAATGCCGTGTTCTTCGTCTATGGCGATGTAGACTTCAAGCGACTTTGCAGGTTGCTTGAAAAGTTTACAGGTGATTTGCTGGCAAGCCCACCATCTATTCAGTCTCAAGCGTATTCAGCAGTAACCAGTAAACCGTCAACAATAAACAAAAAACTTGGAACTCATCAGGCTCATGTGATGCTTGGCACTCGTGCCTACCGTTATGATGATCCGCGTCGTATGTCGTTATACCTATTGAATAATATATTAGGCGGTCCAGGGATGAACGCCCGTCTGAACCTTTCTCTACGAGAGCGTCACGGACTGGTATATACCGTTGAGAGCACGATGGCCAGTTATTCTGACACGGGTATGTGGTGCGTCTATTTCGGCTGTGACCACCACGACGTCAACCGTTGCCTGCGACTCGTGCATCGTGAGTTGGACCGTTTTGTGCAGAAACCGTTGTCTGATGCCCAACTCTCCGCAGCCAAGCGCCAGCTGAAGGGACAACTCGCCATTGCCTGTGACAACCGTGAACAGTTCGCCCTCGATTTCGGACGCAGTTTCCTGCATCATGGTCATGAGCGCGACCTTGAAATGCTCTTCCGCAAGATAGATACGGTGAGTGCCTCAGACATACAACAAGTGGCCTGCGATCTTTTTTCCGCAGACCACCTGTCGACGCTAATTTTCAAATAAAGATTTACGAAGCGTAACGCCAAAGGTATTGGCGCATGGCCTTGCGGGCGAAGCCTAAGCGGTGCTCCACTGACTTGTAGCCCTCACCGAGTTCCTGGGATATCTCGCTGACCTTCATGCCGCCGTAGATATGCATGCGATATATCTCGCGACAGTTCTCAGGCAGACGGGCCAGTCCTCGCTCCAACCGCTCTGTAATCTCTCGTACGGAGAATACCGACTCCTGACTACTGAGGCCCTGACTCTTGATATAGTGCTCATACTCCTCATAATTGGTATGACGGCGATAGTAATCAGTGATAAGGTTACGCGCGACGGTATAGACCAGCGAAGGGAGCGTTACCTCGGAAATCATCTTGTCTGTAGTCAGCAACTTGAGGAAGACATTCTGTACGATGTCTTCCGCAAAATCGCTTCCTCTGAGACGACTGCTGACGAAAGCCAGCAGTTCGTCTCGGTGAGAGATATAATATTCAGTGATCAATGCATGATTCATAATGCATGGAAATCACTCATTGATGACCTTCTGAATGGTGCCGTCCTCATTGTAGAACAGGCGCTGTACCTTCAGCGAGCGCAGATGGGTTACATCGTTGGAGGGTACACAGTCGTGATAGAACAGGAACCATTCGCCCTTGTACTGCACGATGCTGTGATGCGTTGTCCAGCCTACGACGGGATCAAGGAGTACGCCCTGATAGGTGAACGGGCCGTAGGGATTGTCGCCGATGGCATAGCAGAGGAAGTGGCTGTCGCCAGTGGAATAGCTGAAGTAATACTTGCCGTTGTACTTGTGCATCCACGAAGCCTCGAAGAAGCGGTGGGGGTCACCAGCCTTCAGGGGCTGTCCGTCCTTGTCGATGACGATGACATCGTGCGGAGCCTCGGCAAACTGCATCACATCGTCGCTCAGACGTACCACGCTGCTGGGCAGTGCGGGAACATCGGCAGGCGCAAAGAGCTGGGTTTTCTTATCGGCAGCAGGGCCAAGGTCGATGCCTTCCTTCAGAAGTTTCTGCGGAGCCTTGTACCACTGGAGCTGTCCGCCCCAGAGACCGCCGAAGTAACAGTAGATCTGTCCGTCGTCGTCCTTGAACACGCAGGGGTCTATGGAGTAGGAGCCGCGCATGGGGTGCTCTTGGGGGATGAACGGACCTTCGGGCTTGTCGGCCACAGCCACGCCGAGGTGGAACACGCCATTGTAGTCCTTGGCAGAGAAAATGAGATAGTACTTGCCGTCTTTTTCTACAACATCGTTGTCCCACATCTGTTTCTCAGCCCAGGCTACCTGCTCCACATCGAGAATCTTACCGTAGTCAGTAACCTCACCATTCTCCACGTCCTCCATGGAGATCACGTGGTAGTCCTTCATCTGGAAGTGGCCACCGTCGTCGTCGAAGGCAGCACCAGCCTCCCAGTCATGGCTGGGATAGACGAAGAGTTTTCCATTAAACACATTGGCAGACGGATCTGCGTAAAAATCATTTGGATAAAGATAACGTGGTTTCATAATGCTTATAATTTTGTTTTATTCGATATTCTCTTCCTTTGCCAGACGTCGCCGTGCATCAAGTTCTGCCTGCATGTTCTCATTATATTCCTTACTGATGGGATAGAAATACAGGGCGAGCACTCCTACGCCGAAGAGTATGGCCGGAACGATGCTCGATACGAGGCGTATACCCTCCATGGCACTCTCGTTCTGGATGGCACTACCACCGGACACATAACCGAACATGCTGATGATCACACCGGCGATGGCACCGCCAAGGCCAAGACCGAGTTTCAGTGCCAGCGTGATGCCTGAGAAGCAGAATCCCGTGGCACGACGATAGTTCTCATACTCTATATGGTCGGCTACGTCGCCAATCATCGCCCAGAGCAGCGGCACTGTCGGGGCATAGGCGAGCGATTTCAAGATGTTGAGCACAAATATCAGACTGATGTCCGTGGGCGAGGGGATGTAGAAGAGAGCAGTGAAGAATGCCGTCAATGAGAGACTAATAATAAACACCTTCTTCTTGCCGTATTTGTTGGCCAGGACCCTCGACAAACAGATGACACCGATGAACTGTACGATGGCGGTTGTCATGTTGAAGACGGAGTAGCCTATGGAGTAGGCTTCCTTCTGCTCTATCTCCAGTCCGAATAGCGACAGGAAGTCGTAAAGCGATTTCTGGTCGATATTATGCTGGAAATAGAAGTTCATGGCCGATCCCCACATTGACAGGGTGATAAAGATGGCAAAGGTGAGCAGGGCCATGGAGTTCCACGAAACATCAGAGACGGTGTCCTTGATGTCCTCCTTAATATTTTTCACCTGCATGGGAGGTGGCTGGATGCGTTCCTTCGTCACAAGGAAGGTGATGAGGAAAAGGAAGATGGCTATAATGGCGAAGAGTCCGATGGTGGTTACCCAACCACGCTGCTGATTACCCTGCCCGAGATTGTCCACAAGGGGAAGCGTCAGTCCCTGTACCACGAACTGTGCAATGGTGACGGCGATGAATCGTATGGTGGTGATGCTCGTGCGCTCCCTGATGTCGCTGGTCATCACCCCACCCAATGAGGTGTAGGGGATGTTGTTGAACGAATAGACAGTCATCAGCAGCACGTAGGAGATGGTGGCATAGAGAGCTACCGCAGATTTATCCTGGATGCCGGGATTATAGAAAGCGAGGACGTAGAAGATAGCGAAGGGTATCGCTGTCCAGATAAGCCAAGGGCGGAACTTACCCCATCTTGTCCTTGTACGGTCGGCAAGGATACCAACCGCGGGATCCACGATGATAGCTGAAATGCTACCTATCATCAGGATGGATCCGGCCACAGCCCCGTCCAACCCGAATATGTCTGTATAGAATTTCAATTGGAAGATGACCATCATCTGGAATACCAGATTGGCGGCCATGTCTCCTAAGGAGTAGCCCAATTTCTCTCCAATTGATACTTTTTGTGAAGAACGAACCCTCATCGCCTTGCTTTCTGATCTGAACAATTAAATAGATTTTGTTTGCAAAGGTAAGGAAAAATATCCCATTTGACATTATGATTTGTTACAGATGCTTTTTGAATTGTTTCATTGGATAAGAAAAACCGCCATTTTTACCATTTCATCGAAGATATTTATTATATTTGCAACATCAAAACGACAAATGATGAAGAGATTTGTTATTTTTTTTGTTGCATTCTTGAGTGTGGCAATAGCAGGGGCAAAGGTGTCTCTGCCCCAATTGTTCCAGTCGGGAATGGTTCTTCAGCGTGGTAAAGCCATACCTGTGTGGGGTAAGGCTGAACCCGGTGAGACGGTTACGGTACGTTTTAACAAGAAGGAATTTACGACTACTGCCGACGCAGACGGCAACTGGCGTGTGGACCTTCCGAAGATGAAGGCAGGAGGACCGTATGAGTTAAGCATTAATGATTTAGAATTAAAAGATATCCTGATTGGTGATGTGTGGCTCTGTTCAGGACAGTCGAACATCGACGTGCATATTGAGAGGGTTTATCCGCAGTATGTGCAGGAGGTTGATAGTTACGAGAACCCCAAGATCAGGTTATTCCGTGTGCAGAACGATACCGATACCCACGGTGTGAAGGATGATATCCGTCCCACCAGTATCAACTGGAAGCCGTTGAACAAACAGAATGCCTGGCCATTCTCTGCTGTAGGCTATTTCCTCGGCAAACGGATGTATGAGAAGACTGGTGTGCCTCAGGGTGTCATTGTCAACAGTTGGGGTGGTACTCCCATTGAGGCGTGGATTTCTGCCGATTCCCTTCAGCAAGACTATCCCATGCTGTTGAAGAAGACGGCCATCTATCAGAACGATGAATATGTAAGGACACAGATGAGGGCCAATGCCGAAGCCTCTAGGCAGTGGAGCGAGATGCTCGACAAGTCGGATTCAGTCAGTTCCTATATCCTTCCCGAATATGATGATGCCGCTTGGAAGGAGATTGACCAGAATAGTTGGCAATGGCGTGGCAGTGGCAGCGTGTGGCTCCGACAGCATATATTTATAAATAATGTACACGCGAGGAAACCCGCCCGACTGTTGCTTGGCACACTCTTCGATCAGGATGTCACCTATCTGAATGGCAAGGAGATAGGCCATACCTATTACCAGTATCCTCCACGGCGCTACGACATTCCGGAGGGACTGCTCCGTGAGGGGGACAATGTGATAGCTGTGCGCTTCATCAATAAGTTCGGAGCTGTTCATTTCATTCCAGAGAAACCCTATCTGATCGCTTTCGGCGACGACCGCTACTCGCTTAATCCCCTTCCGGAAGATGTCATTCTGCTTAGCGATACGTGGAAGATGCAGGTTGGTGCCGAGATGCCCTCGTGCCCCAGCAGTGATGTGTCGCTGCAGAATCTGCCTACGACGCTCTATAACGCTGTACTCTATCCCTTGGCTCCCTATGCCATCAGTGGTGTGGTGTGGTATCAGGGAGAGTCGAATACAGGTAATCCTGCCCCATATGCCGACTATCTGAAAAAGATGATTGGCTGTTGGCGTGACCGTTGGCAGGATCAGCAGATGCCATTTGTTATCGTACAGTTAGCCAACTACGATGGTCGTCAGCAGACAGGTTTCCCGAGACCTATTACTTATCAGTCCGATCCCGTCAACAGCGGCTGGGCACAGTTGCGTGAGGCCCAGCGCCTCGTGGCCAAGGGAGATCCTTATGCGGAGTTGGCCGTCATCAACGATCTTGGAGAGACCGTCGATATCCATCCTCTTCGTAAGAAAGAGGTGGCTGGGCGCATCGCACAATGCTTCGACCGTCTGGTATACAAGGAGAAGGTTAGTCTTTCGCCCGAAGTGGTCTCCGTAGAGGTCAACGACGATAACATCATCCTCACCCTCGACCAACCCATAGAGGCAGGAGAGCTCCATGAGTTCGAGATCGCCGGAGAAGATGGCCGTTTCGTGAATGCTGAGGCCACTGCCTCGGGCAACAGGATAGAGGTGAAGAGAGTCGGGAGTCAGGAGTTGGGAGCTCAGCTGACAGTCCGTTACGCCTGGAAGGACAATCCCCTGAAGGCAAACGTGCGCTCTCTTACAGGACTCCCCATGTCGTCATTTGAATTAAACATCAATAAATAATAAACAAATAAATAATAAATAATAAACAAAATTATGGCAACAGCAAACGAATCAAAAGGCTTTTACAAGCTATCCTGGATTCAGCGCATCGGCTTCGGTTCTGGAGACCTGGCGCAGAATCTGATCTTTCAGGTCATCTGTACTTATCTGCTTTTCTTCTACACCGACATCTACGGACTGACACCGTCGGCGGTGGCCGTGATGTTTCTGGTGGGTAATGTGGCAAACGTCATTTGGGATCCCATTGTGGGAGCACTCATCGACAAGAGCAATCCCCGTTACGGAAAGTACCGCTCTTATCTGCTTTATGTAGGTATTCCGCTTTCAGGCTTTGCCATCCTCTGCTTCTACAATGGTTTTGCTCCCTCGCTGATATATGCATATGTCACTTATATCTCCATGCAGCTGCTTTACACGTTTATCAACGTACCCTACGGAGCCCTGAACTCCTCGCTGACACGTGACACGAATGAGATTACCATCCTTACCTCAGTGCGTATGTTCATGGCCAACCTCGGTGGTCTGGCTGTAAACTCTGGTCTGCCTTTGTTCATCGCTCTGATTGCCGGTGCACCGTCCGACAGCCTTCCGAAGGATCCTTCCGCATGGTTCACCACGATGACCATCTATGCCATCATAGGTTTCTGCCTGCTTTTGTTTTGCTTCACGCAGTGTAAGGAGCGTGTCGTCATGGATGCGAAAGTGACAGAGGACGTGAAGGTCAGCGACCTTTGGATGGAGTTCCTCCGCAACCGTCCCTTGCGTGTGCTCGCCTTCTTCTTCATCACCGCCTTTGCCATGATGTCTGTAGGAAATGCCGCAGGTGCTTATTTCATGAACAGTAACTTGCACGGCTCGGCTCAGGAACTGTCGATATTCATGGCCCTGGGTTCGATTCCGGCATTTATCTTCATGCCGTTGGTACCTTGGTTCAAGCGTATGGTTGGTAAGAAAAACATGTTCTATCTGTTCCTTGGTGCTGCTATCATCGGTATGGCCATGCTCTATTTCATTTCCAAGATGGAGAGTCCCAGCATGATGATGATCTATGTGGCTCAGTTTATCAAGAGCACTGGCGTCATCGTGGCTACGGGTTATATGTGGGCGCTGGTGCCGGAGGTAATCTCCTATGGTGAGTACACCACTGGCCGTCGTATCTCTGGTATTGTCAACGCTCTGACAGGATTGTTCTTCAAGGCAGGTATGACCTTCGGAAGTATTGTCGGTCCGGCTGTGCTGGCTTTCGTAGGTTATAACAGCGCTACAATCGATCAGACGGCCTTTGCCGAGGAGGGTATTCTCTGGCTGGTCTGCGTCATTCCCGCCATCCTGCTCGCCCTTGCTATGTTCATCATCTCGAAGTATGAGTTGACCGACGAGGTGATCGACGATATCAACAAGAAGATCGAGGCAAGAAGCTAATTCTGCAGCTTACACAATAAAAAGGGACGGAAGAACGTTATTATCCTAAAGATTTGAGCAGAACGTGAGAAACGTCTGGAGACTGATCATAGGATGCGTTCTTCTGTCCCTCTTTTCTTCTCTGAGGGCTCAGGAGTATTTTAGTCTGACTGCCTCGCAGGTCAGAATTGACTCTCTGTTGCCAGTATTCACCTATCAGAAGCAGCTTGGCGCCCATTATGCCGACTCCCTCTGGCATGTGAGTATTGAATACCCTTTGTTTGAGGATTTGCCTGCTGCCGATGTTCTGCGTTACAAGCAGATAAGCGGGGATCCGTTGCCTGAGTTGCCTGAGGTGACACGGACTATCGCCGTAGCTCGTAAGAAGGGTGTGCTCGAGGTGTCGTTTGTGCCATTGGTTTTCCGTGACGGCAAATATCAGCGTCTTGTGGAATTCAAACTGAACGTTGAGGCCATTGCCAAGGCCCAAACTCGTGCCGCCGACGTCCCTGCGGAACGTTACGCCTCCCACTCTGTTTTGCAGTCAGGAACGTGGGCGAAGATCCGCGTTCCACAAAGTGGATTCTACCAGTTGACTGACGCCCTTATTAAGAAAGCAGGATTCTCTGACCCTTCCCGTGTCAGACTCTATGGCTATGGTGGGGCTTTGCAGCCGGAATGTCTGACGGGTAAATACCTTACTGCTACTGATGATTTGCAGGAAGTGCCTACATGCACCATCGATGGCCGCCGTCTGTTCTATGGCGTGGGTCCCGTAGGGTGGGAGTCATCCACGGCCACAGTCCGTACCCGTAATCCCTATTCCGACTATGGCTATTATTTCTTGACGGATGAGTCAGGAGACAGCACCCAGCAGTCTGTCACGATGACGGAAGATGAGTTTAAGGCCAAATATTATCCTCTTTCCGAGGATTACCACTGCCTCTATGAAGTTGATGACTACGCCTGGTATCACGGAGGCCGTAACCTCTTCGACAAAACGCTCTTTACCATCGGCACTCCCCGTCGCTATACCCTTCAAGCCAATGGCAATAATGGAACACTGAGTGTGGTTCTCACCTATGACGGCAGTTTCGAAGCAACGGTTGCCGTGAACGACTCTGTGGTGGGTAACATCTCACGGACTGTCAAACTCGACAGTTATACGGAGGCAGAAGAGAATGTCTGGAATTTCCACGTCGACGGTCTGACGGCAGGAGCTAACGAGGTGACGGTCACCCAGACGTCGGGTGCCAGTCTCCGTCTCGACTATCTCTCGCTGACCCTCGACACACCGATGACGATGACCGACATCCATGCCAGCGACCTGCCTGTGCCTGAATACGTCTATAACATCACCAATCAGGACCACCATGCCGACAGTGCCGTCGATATGGTGATCATCATCCCTACGTCGCAACAGGTGCTGCAGCAGGCGGAGCGCATCAAGGCCTGGCATGAAGAGCATGACGGCTTCCGTGTGAGGATCGTGCCTGCAGACGAACTGTATAACGAGTTCTCCAGTGGTACGCCCGATGCTACGGCCTACCGCCGATATATGAAGATGCTCTACGACCGAGCCGAGACGGACGCTGACCTGCCGCGTTATCTGCTGCTCTTCGGCGACGGCGCCTGGGATAATCGTATGCTTAGCACAGACTGGACAGGCTACAATCCTGACGACTTCCTGCTCTGCTTCGAGAGCGAGAACTCCTTCAGCCACGTCAACTGCTACGTGAGCGACGATTTCTTCTGTCTGCTCGACGACGAGGAGGAGATTCAACAGAAGGGCGGTGGTTCCTCATACCTCGGAAAGCCCGACGTGGCCGTTGGCCGCTATCCAGCCCGTACGGCCGAAGATGCACAGGTGCTCGTCGACAAGACACTCAACTACGCGACTAACACCTATGCCGGACCCTGGCAGAATGTCATCTGTATGATGGGCGACGACGGCAACAATAATTCCCACATGACTACCGCCGACCGTGTGGCCACGCAGATAGAAAAGAACTACCGCGGCTATCTCGTTAAGAAGATTTATTGGGATGCCTTCCAGCGCACCTCGTCAGCCACCGGCTACTCCTATCCCGAGGTTACTCGCCAGATCAAACAGCAGATGGCCGACGGTGCCCTGATGATGAACTACAGCGGTCACGGTGCCGCTTACGCCTTCTCCCACGAACTCGTCATGAAACTCGCCGATTTCGAGACGTCAGTCACCAACCACCTCCCCCTTTGGATCACCGCCTCCTGCGATATCATGCCCTTCGATGGTCAGGAGGATAATATCGGTGAGACCGTCATGCTCAGCGAGCGGGGTGGGGGCGTGGCTTTCTTCGGAACCACGCGAACGGTCTATGCCAACTACAACGAGGCGATGAACCTCCTGTTTACCGACTATGTACTTCGTCCCGGCTTCTCCATCGGCGAGGCCGTACGCCAGTCTAAGTGCGACCTTGTCAGTCAGGGGCGTGACACGTCACCCAACAAACTGCAGTATACCCTCCTTGGCGACCCAGCCCTGAAGCTGGCATGTCCCACGTCGCAAGTTGTCGTCGACAGTATCAACGGCCAGCCCGCCAGTGCTCCCGTTACCCTTGCCGCAGGCTCGATTGCCACCGTCAAGGGCCATATCTCATCTGTAAGCTCCAAGCCCTTTGACGGCGTGGTGACCGCCACTGTCCGTGATGCCGAGGAGACCATCACCTGTAAGCTCAACGACACATCTTCCGAGGGAGCAGAGAAGGCTTTCGTCTATACCGATCGTACCAAGACGCTCTATCAGGGCTCCGATAGTATCAGTCAGGGGGTGTTCCGCTTCACTTTTGCTGTGCCCAAGGACATCAGTTATACAGATGGCAGCGGACTCATGACACTCTATGCCGTTGCCAACGACCAGTCAGAGACCGCTCACGGTGTCACGGGTAACTTCGTGCTTTCTGGCAGTGCGATATCTGCCAACGACTCCATCGGACCCTCCATCTATTGCTACCTCAACACCCGCTCGTTCTCCAACGGTGACAAGACAGGTACCACACCCTATTTTCGTGCAGAGCTCTACGACGAGAGCGGTATCAATGCTTCGGGTAGTAGTATAGGCCACGATCTCGAACTCATTATCGACGGTGAGTTGTCGCGCACCTACAACCTCAACGATTATTTCACCTTCGACTTCGGCGACTACCGCAGCGGAGCTGTAGGCTTTAGCATCCCAGAACTCAGCGTAGGTCGTCATACCCTCCTCTTCCGTGCCTGGGATGTGCTCAACAACTCTTCAGTGTCACAGCTCACCTTCGAGGTGATTGATGGTGACCCGGGTGGCGATCTTAGCGTCATCTGCACCAAGAACCCCGCCACGGAGTACACCTCGTTTATCATTAGACGGGAGACGGGGGTCAGTAGTCAGGAGACAGTCCTCATGGAAGTCTTCGATTTCGCAGGGCGCCAGCTCTATAAGCAGACCCGTTCAGAGACCTCCACCGATGGCACCTGTACCGTCAGTTGGAACCTCAACCTCAGCGGTGGAGCATGTCTGCAGACAGGTGTCTATCTCTGTCGCTTCACCGTTGGCGGTGCCTCCAAAACCGTTAAATTAATAGTGCTAAAGCAATAAAATCCACGTATGATACGTTATTTATAGGCATACAACAGAAGAAGTTAAAGAAGATATATGAAGATAAAGGAAGATAAAGGACATATGATGATGAGGGTGATAGCTTTATCATTTATCATTTATCATTTATCATTTAGCGTCGCGCTGGCCCAGGACGATGACAAGGTGCAGATGTTCAATCCCGTCGAACATGCCGTCATCTCCCAGACCATCGCCCCCGATGCCCGTTCGGCAGGTATGGGTGACATCGGTGTGGCTACCGACCCCGATGTGAATTCACAGTACTGGAACCCCGCCAAGTACCCTTTCTGCATCAGCCGCTCAGGTATAGCACTTAACTATACGCCCTGGCTCCGTCAGTTGGTCAACGACATCGACCTCGCCTACGTGGCAGGCTATTACCGTATCGGCGACTACTCCGCCATCTCTGGTTCATTGCGCTATTTCTCCCTCGGTGAGGTGTTTGCCGACGACGGCATGAGCGTCAAGCCATACGAGATGTCGCTCGACGTGGCCTACTCCATGATGCTCAGCGAGAACTTCTCCCTGGCCGCTGCTATCCGCTGGATACACAGTGACCTGCGCTACGACTACAGCGAGGACTCCAAACCTGCCTCCGCCTTCTCTGCCGACCTTGCCATGTACTACAATAAATATGTGATGCTTGGCAGCCGTGAATGTCAGCTGGGACTCGGACTCAATATGTCGAACATCGGCTCGAAGATCTCCTTCTACGGCGACGATGAGAGTCAGTTCCTGCCCGCCAACCTCCGTCTGGGTGCCTCGCTCATGATTCCCGTCGACGAGTATAACCGCTTTTCTATCTCTGCCGATGCCAACAAGCTGCTGGTTCCTACCGTACCCCGTCAGGAGGAAGGCGAGTCAAACACCGACTACCAAGACCGTGTGCGTCGTGAGTATAGTGATGTCAGCAGTATCAGTGGTATGTTCAAGAGCTTCAGCGATGCTCCTGACGGCTTCAAGGAAGAGCTTGAGGAAATCCAGTGGAGTGTCGGTGCCGAGTACGTCTATCACGACCAGTTCTCCCTCCGTGCGGGCTATCACCATCAGGCAGAATCGAAGGGTAACATGAAGTACTTCACCGTCGGCGGTGGCTTCCGCATGAATGTCTTCTCGCTCGATGTGGGCTACGTCATCTCTACGGCCCGCTCCAATCCTCTCGACCAGACACTCCGTTTCACCCTCGCTTTCGACATGGACGGTATCAAAGATTTGTTCAGGAGATAAGATATTGTTTATAGTTGATAGTTTATAGTTTATAGATGATAACCTGGCAAGCCCTTGTGAATTTATCTGGATTCTATAGAAGTAATCAACTATAAACTATAAACATTAAACCATAAACAAAGTAATAATGAGTATTCGAGTTGGTTTTGGATTTGATGTCCATCAGTTAGTAGAAGGCCGCGACCTTTGGATGGGCGGCATTAAGTTGGAACATAGTAAAGGTCTCCTTGGACACAGCGATGCCGACGTGTTGCTACATGCTGTCTGTGACGCCCTTCTCGGTGCCGCCAACATGCGCGACATTGGCTACCATTTCCCAGATACCTCTGCCGAAACCGACGGCATGGACAGCAAGATCATTCTCCGCAAGACCATCGACCTCATTGCCACCAAAGGCTACCATCTCGTGAATATCGATGCCACCATCTGTGCCGAGCGACCGAAGATGAATCCCCACATTCCTCAGATGAAGGAGTGCATGGCCCGGGTCATCGGCTGTGATCCTGACGACATCTCCATCAAGGCCACCACTACTGAGAAGCTGGGCTTCACCGGCCGCGAAGAAGGCATCTCAGCCTATGCCGTCTGCCTCATTCAGAAAGACTAGTAAAATCGCGAGTTTAGAAATAGAAAAAAGTGGAGGCTGTTGGCCTCCACTTTATTTATCGTATAAACTTTTTCCCGTTGCGGATGTATATTCCCTTTTTTGTGGGAGTGGTTATGCGACGACCACGGAGGTCGTACCAGGCATCTGAGAGTCGAGAGTCCTGACTCTTGATTCCTTCTATGCCTGTGGCGGGGGAGGTCTGGTAGCCCCAGACGGTGACACCGTTGCGATTCAAACAGGTGAAGGCGATGGTCTTGTTGTCAGTGGGCTCGAGGGTCTGTTCTACCATCACGCCCTTGTATTCGGTGGTGCCCAGCTTGATGGTGAAGTAGGAAGTGCCTTCCTGAACGCTCCAGGTGCCTGTCTGAGCACCGCTGACAGAGCCGTCGGCATTGAGCTGTATCTCTACGGGCTTGGCTGCCTCCTTCTTCGTATGGTCGAGCTTGAAAGGGTGGATGAGCAACTGCCAGGTGCCGGGGATGCGGTCGGTGGCTATCTGTTGGCTGGCGGCAATGTCGGCACTGGTGACCTGCTCGCCGGTGTACTCGAAGGGTGCTGCAACGAGCCAGCCGTCTTCATTCTGAAACACCTGATGCACACGTACCTGATGTTCCTCGCCACGGTTCTGGAAACGGGTGTGGTAGACGAGATAGGTGCGGCCGTCCTCAGCAGCGATAATGGAGTTGTGGCCCTGTGAGCGTTCGCCAAAGTTGCCCTTGGCCTGATTGCCCCACTCGCTGTAGGCTCCGAAGATGTTCACACCCCTGTTATCGTTGGCGCTGGGGCCGAAGTCGGTCAAGAAACTCTTGAACACCGCATCGGTGTTGCGGGCATCGATGTAGGGACCGTCTGGCTTTTCTGAGCGGAACACGCGCATCTGATAGCCGCCGTTGTTATAGTCGTTCTTGACACCGCCTGCTGCCAAACCACCGTAGGTGACGAAGAGAAAATACCAGCCACCAATATATTCGATGTAGGAGGCTTCGCCGGAGACATAGTAGCCGCCTGCAATCTTCTTGCCGAAATATGGATCGACGGTGATGCCGTTGCCTGAGCCAGTCAGTTCATAGGTAACATCATAGTCGCGAAGCCCCGTCTCCTCGTCGAGTTCGAGCATCCAGATGCCGCCGCTCCAGGAGCCGTAGCTCATCCACAGCTTACCTTCCTCGTCGTAGAACACACAGGGGTCGATGTTGTTTGGCCAGCGCTCACCCCAGTTGCCTGCAACCAACGTTCCTTTCATGGAATAGCGTGAAGGGAGACTGCTCTGAGTGCCTAAAACAATTTCCAGATCAGTGTCCTTATAGGCATCACCAGTGTGGAAACCGCTGATGACGACAGGGGCCTGATAGGTATAGGGGCCTTCGATGTTATCGGACGTAAGCAGTACGATGCTAGAGTACCAGCATTCACCGTTGACACTCATATACATACACCACTTGTTCATGACAGGGTTCCAGATGACATCAGGCGCCCAGAGGTTACCCGTGATGTCGTATCTGGCGTTACCACGCTTCGACCATGCCTGGGCATTAAAGGCAAAATCATATTCCACACCATCTTTCTTCACCTTTGTCACAGCAGGGGTGGAGAATGTCGTCGCATTGACAAAACTGGGTATGGTGCTCCAACTCATCAAGTCGGTTGTCTTCGCGGCAGCACGGTGGGAGCCGAAGATGTAATAGGTTTGTGATGCAGGATCCCACACGATGCTGGGATCATGAACGCTGACACGTTTAAAAACATAAGCCGAGGCTGATACTGCCATCAGTAATGCCATCAGACAAAACAGTAATTTCTTCATCTTTTAGTAGTTTTTATTTTATGCTGCAAAGATACGAATAATCATTCAACAATACAAATATTTTCCTGATTTTTATTCTTCCCAACGGAGCACAGTCCCGTTGCGACGGGCTGGATCGGCACCTGCGAAGTCCATTGAATAAGGACTGCCTGTGGTAGGACTCTTCCCGATATACTTATGAGTGCGCATCGACATCAGCATAAACTCATGATTGAGGTAGTCTTGCCAGAGGAAGACCTCCGCCTTCGAGGTATCGGTGGTTAGGCGCACATCGCCTGCCAGACCATAGCCGGAACAGAATACATATCGGTCATCTTCACACTGGAGGATTACCTGGCCCAGGCCCTTATCAATCACACGGAAACGGGTCAGCGGACTGTGGTCAGAGGCATCGGTATCGTAGAGCAGACCATGCTCCATCGCAATCATCGGTTTGCCAGTAGCAAGGTTGACGATACGCACGGTCTTGCCGAGGGGGATGTTCGCGCTGCGGTCAGCCTGCGGTTCCTCGACAGTAAAATTGTCGAACTCGGCATAGCCGCCTTTCTGACCCTTATAATTGAAGGCGAAGAGGGCATGGCGCGAGCCCTGGAAGGAGATGAGCTGATAAGATAGCGGCATCTCGCGGCCTACCTGCTGATAATTGGCACCATCGAACGAATATTCATAATGGGCACGATCGTGGTCGTAGTCGCCCACCATGCGGAGGTAGAGTCTGTCGCCTTCAAAGGCAGTGTCGATGGTATCGTTGGTAGCCTGCTCGAAGCAGCGGAGGACGGCCTGCTTGCCGTCTTTGACGACACCAATCCACGAACAGGGCACATTGATATTGCCCAGACCAGCCACATCGCCGTCTTTCATTCCCTTGGTATAGAGTTCAACGGTGGTAACAGAGCTAGGACCGATGACGCGCTGGGTCAGTGAGTTGCGGGCCCACATCAGCTGTTCGGCAGGCATCGTGTTGAGACGCAGTCGACCGTTCTTTAGGCTCCACATCTTGTCGTCAGGGTTGTGGTTCCACTGCCATATACGACCCAAGGTCTTGCCATTG